>Ga0182027_10004124_pt1 | contig 22690 bp, 16 predicted proteins | sample 712E1DmetaG_FD_121300 | JGI IMG/M metagenome (GOLD analysis project Ga0182027, IMG submission 121300) | Permafrost microbial communities from Stordalen Mire, Sweden - 712E1D metaG (Illumina Assembly) | ecosystem: Environmental > Terrestrial > Soil > Wetlands > Permafrost | place: Sweden... | reverse complement strand
TGGTCCCGGAGCTTTTCCACCAGGGCCTTCACCCGGTGGGCGACCTCGACCGTGTTCGAGCCGGACTGCTTGCGCACCAGCATGGTGATGGACGAGTTGCCGTTGAGGGTGGAGTAGGAACGCCGTTCTTCCGCGCCGTCTTCCACCCGGGCCACGTCCCCGATGCGCACCGGCGCGCCACCCGCCGCGGTGATGATAATGTCCTCCAACTCGCGCGCCGAGTACACCTGGCCACGCGTCTTGACCGACAGCTCGCTTGCGCCCACGTCCAGGCGGCCGCCCGGGATCTCCACGTTCTGTGCAGCCAATGTCTGCACCACATCGCCCACCGCCAGGCCATACGATTCCAGGCGGCGCGGATCGATCCACACGTGAAATTCCCGTTCCTGGCCGCCGATGATGTCCACACCGCCCACGCCGTTGATGGCCTGCAACCGCTGTTTGAGGTTGTCCTTGGCCAGCGAGGTGAGATCGCGCTTGGGCAAGGGACCAGCCAGCGCCAGCGACATCACCGGCGCGGCGTTGATGTCCAGACGCTCGACAATGGGTGGCTCAAGATCCTTGGGCAGGTCCTTGAGCGCGCTGGAAACCTTGTCGCGCACGTCTTGCACCGCCTGGTCGGCTTTGCGTTCCAGCTCGAATTGGACGAAGAGAAGGCCCACGCTCTCCATCGAGGTAGAGCGCAGGGTCTTGATGCCGTTCACCGTGCTGACCGCTTCCTCCAGCTTTTCGATGACCCGCGATTCAATGGTTTCCGGATCGGCGCCTGGGTACACCGCGGTTACGGTGACGATGGGGAACTCAACTTCCGGCATCATGTCCAGTGGGATCTTGGGATAGGCCCAGACGCCGAACACCGCCAGCACACCAACCATCACGGTGGCGAAGACCGGACGGCGAATGCAAACATCAGCGAGCTTCATGGCTAGTCCCCTGGCGAGCGCACGCGCTTCTTGATCTTGCCAGTGTCAGTTGTCGTGAGGGCAGGGGTGCCGCGAGGGCGCAAGCTGACCTCGGCGTACAGCCCGGAGCGCAGGCTGTGGTCGGGGTTGGGGATCTCCACGATGGCGGAGAAGGTGCGGGTACGCGGATCAGACGAGGAAACCACGCGGGTCAGGCGCAGGTCCAGTTCCTGGCTCGTGGCTGGCAGGCGCACGTGCACGGGCGAGCCCACCGTCACCTGGGCCATATCAGTGGAGGGCACCTGGATGCGCAGGTCCACAGGATCGATCTCCTCAATGGTGACCAGAGGCGTGGCTGGCATGACCGAGGCGTATTCGCCCTCGTTGACAAAGCGTTTGACGATGAGCCCGTCAAAGGGTGCGCGCACCACCGAGTCGTGCAGGGCTTTTTGGCCCATGGCAACCGCGGTTTCGGCGGCGGCCAGGCCGGCCTTGGCGCCCTTGTAGCGGGCGTCGATCATGTCGAATTGGCTTTGGGGAACCGCCTTTTCCGCCAGCAGGGACTTGATGCGATCCCAGTCCAGCTTGGCGGCGTCGAGTTGGACCCTGGCGCCGTCGCGCGCGGCCTCAGCCTGCTGGGAGCGCAGGACGAAGTCGCGCGTGTCGAGCGTCACCAAAGGTTGGTTCTGCTTCACCATGTCGCCCTCGCGCACGTGCACGCGCGTGACCGCGCTCGACACCTTGGGCGTGAGCGTGCTCTTGCGGTGGGCCTCAGTCGTGCCTGACAGGAACGGGCTGGCGCTTCCGGCCGGGGCAGCGGCTGGATCGACAGCGGCCGCGGGCGCTGTCGGCGTCGGGGTCGGCGCGGCGGCTGCCGCCCGCGCGGTCTGGGCCTGCGGCAGGCGTGCAACCTCGGCATCACGCTGACACGACAGGGTGACAAGGACAAAGAGCGGTACGAGGAGTGGGCGGGCGGTCATGATGGACCTCGGTTGCGGGGTGGATTGGGCTTGGTTAGGAACTTTGTGATTCATAGGGTGTTGCCTTGGATTGGGCTTTGCTGGCCGGTGGCGCGGGCCAAACTGGATTGGGCGATGAGGCTGTCGTAGGTGGCGGCCTGAAGCTGGCCGCGCGCCGTGGTGAGCTGGTTCTCGGCGTCGAGCACGTCGAACGAGGTGTTGTCCCCGCTCTCGTAGCGCTTCTGCTCGATGCGGAAATTCTCTTCGGCTTGTTCTACGGCGTCGCGAGCTACGGTGAGAGCCTGAGCCGCGGTGGTCGCATTGACATGCGCGCTGCGGGTTTCCAGGCGAATTCCGTCCTCGGCCTTGCGTCGGGCTGACAGGGCCTGGGCTAGGCGCGCCTTGGCCTCGTCGATGCCGTAGTAGGTGCCGCCGCCTTCCCAAATGTCCCAGGAGGCGGTGCCGCCGATGAACCAGATGTCCTGCTTCGGGGCAAACATGGTCGCCGGTGACGCGTGGGTGTAGTTCGCCACTGCGTTCACTTGGGGAAGCATCTTCGACTTGGCCAGGCTCTCGCTCGCCCGGGCCAGCTCGGTCTGCGCCGCGATTTCCTTCATCTCCAGTCGCTCGGCCACGGCGCGATCCTCGGCCTGCACAGCGGGCAGCATGGGTGTGACGGTCACGTCGGTAATCGAATCCACTGGATCGATCGGGCTTTCAGGCGGCAAGCCCATCAGTCTGGCCAGTTGTCCGCGCGCCAGCACCACGCCGCCGTTGGCCTGGATCAGGCGCTGCTTGGCCGCGGCCAGGCCCAACTCGGCACGCAGCACATCGTTGCGGCCCACGGTCCCTGCACGGAAAAAGGATTGCGCGCGTTTGACCTGGGCATCGATGTTCTCGACGGACTTTTGCGCCACATCGGCCAGGCGCACGGCCTGCAGCACCCGGTAGTAGGCCTCGGTCACCTGGAAGGCGACATCGCGGCGGGCGACCTTGCGCTGCAGCCCGGCCAGGTCCACGCCCATCTTGCGCAGGGCATAGCCTTCATTGATCGTCCAAAGCGAGGTAATCGGCTGGGCAAGGGTGACCGACGCGGACCAAGTGGTTTGCGCGCGAAGTTCGATGGGCTGAGCGAGTTGGGCGAGTTGGCCGGTGAAATCACTCTTGGTGAGTTGATTGTTAAGGCCGTTCTTGCCAAGACCCGCGTTCACGACCGGAATGAGCATGTCAGCGAAGTTTGCGCTCAGCGGGCTGTCCCAGCGCTGGATTCCCGCATCGAGGTGCAGTCGCGGTCCGAATGCGCCGCGCGCGCTCTTTCTCTGCGCGGTCGTGGCTTCCACCTCCAGGTTCGCGCTGGTGATGTCAGGGTTGCCGTGCAGGGCCACGTCAATGCACTTGGCCAGGGTCATTGGTTCAGCCGCCGCAGTGCCGGCGGCCAGCAACGAAACCGTCAGCGCTACGAGTGTGATTCTAGTGGCACTCATCTTCTTCTTGCCTCCCGCTTTGGATTTTCCCGATACACCGTGGAAAAAGAAGTCGCGCAACAGGGGGGCGCGATCGGCCAAGCTGCCTTCTGCCTTGGCCACCCAGCCGTGCAGCAAGCCGAACACCATGCCGACCAGGAGGCGCGCCACCAGTTCGGGGTCGTGACCACCGATCTCTTCGGGCTTGGCGTTCTTCTTCAGCCAGTCAGCCAAAAACAGGATGCGGCGTTCGAAGTTCTGGTGGAAGGGTTCACCGTGACTGCCGGCCGGGCAGTGGCTGCTCTCGGCCTCGGCGGTGTGAAAGCTTAGCATCAGCGCGCGCCGTTTCTCGATCAACTCCAGGTGTTGCAGCAGCACGATCTCGAAGCGCTGCGGGAAGGTCAGGTTGCCGGGCAGCGGTTGATCGAACACACGAACAAACTCGGCCGTGAGCAGGTCCATCACGGCCTCGACGATTTCCTGCTTGCTGCGAAAGTAGGTGTAGAGCGAGGCAGCGGTGTAGCCAGCCTCGTGCGCGATGTCCTGCATGGTGGCGTCGTGCACGCCGATCGCGACGAAAGCCCGGCTGGCTGCCTCCACTATGTCCTCGCGGGTTCGCGCGATCTCTCGTTCACGTCTTTGAGGCGCCTTCATTTTTTTTGACCTGCTTTCGCTGGGATGAACCAGGATTCAGTGTGCCGAACGAGCATTCGGCTGTCAATGCCAATTGTTTGGCGTCTTGAAGGGCGGTTCAAAGTAGAGGCGGACAGCCGGCCGGCGGTCGACGGTGTAGAGTGTCTTCTGTCACAGGCGCTGTCGTGTCACACCCCCGCGGAAGAATCGTACTGCTTGTCGCCGTCGTCGCCTCGTTCGCCGGCATGGCCGGCGCGCGCCGTTCGCCGGCCGGAGACACGCGGCAGCCCTTGCCCATGAGCCACAAGCGCCACATCACCAAAGACATGAAGTGCCGGGCTTGCCACCAGGGAGTCGAGGGCGAGGCCATGGCCTCGTTTCCCACCCTAGCTGATTGCATGGACTGCCACAAGACGCCGCAGGGAAAAGAACCCGCCGAGCCCGAGGTGCGCGCCTTTGTAGCGCGCGGCCAAGATCTCACCTGGGTGCGGCTTAACCGCCTGGCCGGGCATGTGTACTTTTCGCACGCGGCTCATGTCACCCTGGCCAGCATGAAGTGCGAGGAATGTCACCGCGACATGAAAGCGGTCGATCAGGCGCCGACCGAGCCCGACATCCACGCGCAGATGAGTGACTGCGTCGCCTGCCATCGCAGCAAGCACGCCAGCCTGGACTGCCTCGCCTGCCACAAGTGATGCATGAGAAGATTCGGCCGACGTGAATTGCTGGGTGGCGCTGCGCTGGCGGGCGCGGCAGTCCTGGGCTGCGGCCAGAAGAAAGATCCCTATCGCATCGACAAGCCGGCCGTGCCACGCGTCCCCGGATGGCACAGCGGCGAGGAGCGCTGGGTGCTTTCCACCTGCGCTCTGTGTGACGCCGGCTGCGGGATCAAGGTGCGGGTGGTGGAGGGCAGGGCGGTCAAGATCGAGGGCAACCCCGAGCACCCGGTGAACCGCGGCGGTCTCTGTAGTCGCGGCCAGGCGGCGCTGCAGTCGCTCTATCACCCAGAGCGCGTGGGTTCACCTTTGCGACGGATGGGCAGCCGTGGCGAGGGACAGTGGAAGCCGATTTCCTGGGACGAGGCCATAGGCGAAGTGGTGGCGAAGCTAGCCAAGTTGCGTGCTTCCGGCCACCCCGAACGCCTAGTCCTGATCGACGGCGAATCAGGCACCTTCTCCCGCGACTTGTGGGCGCGTTTTCTCTTGGCATTCGGCAGCCCCAACCACATTGGACTGGGATCAACTCGCGCCGCTGGCGTGAGGTTGGCCAACCTCTATACGCAAGGCCGCTACGGCCTGCCCGCGTACGATCTGGCCCGGGGGCGCGTGTTGCTGGCCATGGGCACCGACCTGCTCGAGTCATCTGGGCAGGCCATGTATTTCTGGCGCGCGGCCAGCACGCGACGTCCGCGCGTGCTCTGCGTGTCGCCGCGCCGGCCGGGCTGCCGCTTCGACGAGTGGATCCCGATTGCGCCCGGGGGCTACGGGGCGCTGGCGCTGTCGCTGGCCCATGTGCTGGTCCGCGACAGCCTGATTGACAGGGACTTCGTCCGTGATCATGTTTTCGGCTTCTCCGCGTGGCAGGATCCACTAGCAGGCGAGCAGCGGGGACTTGAGGAGACGGTGCGGGTGGACTATGGGCCGGACAAGACCAAGGAAGTAACTGACATTCCCGTCGCCATGGTCGAGCGGCTGGCCCACATGCTTGCCAGACAGGGTTCGGCCGTGGCTGTCAGCGACGGAAGCGCGACTGCGGCCAGCAATGGTTTGGCCACCGCCATGGCCATTTCCGCGCTCAACGCGCTGCTTGGGAATCTGAAGCGCGCCGGCGGCGTACGGCTGCCGGTGGATGTGGGCGTGGCGGATTGGGACACGCCGACTGCCGATGTGGTCGCGGCTGCAGGCAATGCGGCCCCGCGCATCGACGGCGCGGGCACGGCGGCTTGTCCACTGGGGCGCGGCCGTGTGCAAGCGGTTCCCGGGGCCATCACTTCGGCCAAGCCCTATCCGGTCGAGGCGTTGTTTCTGCACAGCACGGACCCCCTGGCCGGGTTGCCGGGACGGCAAGCCTGGATCGCGGCATTGCACCAGGTGCCTCTGGTTGTGAGTTTCTCCCCGTGGCTCGACGACTCAGCTCGGCTGGCCGACCTGGTGCTGCCAGACCGTTTGCCACTTGAGGCATGGGAGGTTGTCAGAGTCGCTTCCGGGGCAGGCGAGCCGGTCCTCGGCCTCAGGCAGCCCGTAGTTGCGCCGTTGCACGACACGCGGCAGGCTGGCGATGTCATTGTCGCGCTTGCTGGCGGGTTGGGCGGATCAATTGCGCGTTCAGTGCCTTGGAAGTGCTACCAAGACGCCGTGACAGTGCGGCTGCAGGGCTGGCTCAGCTCGCTAGAGGATGACGACGCGCCCGCGGACGTGCAGTCCCTGTTGTCTGAGATGAAAGAGGCGGGCGGCTGGTGGCGCGAGTCTGCCGATGCCGAGGCTGGACCCAGCGAGTTGCCAACGCCCTCGGGCAAGTTCGAGATCGGTTCGCAAGTGATCGCGGCGCGCATGGCGAAAGCCCCCGACACCGCGAAGGAGTCCCAGGGTTGGCCGTGCAAGGGCCTGCCCCCCTGGGAGCTGCCCAGATTTTCCGGCGATCCGCTGCAGTTCCCCTTGCACCTGGTTCCTTACCGGCCGGCGCAGTTTGTCGAAAACGGCGGGCGCTTCTTGTCCTGGCTGAGTGAATTGCCGCTCGTCTCCGGCGATCCCTGGCCCCTTCGCGCGGAGATCAATCCTGCCGACGCTGCGCGGTTCGGCCTGGCCGACGGTGACCAGGTGCTGGTCGAATCCCCGATCGGCTCGTGTAGAGCTGTCGCGCAGTTGAGCGACGGGGTCGGCGTCGGCGTGGTGGCGATGGCGCTGGGCAAGGCAGGGGTCGTCGATCTCGTCGTGCTCGACGAAGACCGCTGGTCAGGCGCACTCGCCTGGCAAGGTACGCGGGTGCGCGTGAGGAAGGTGTCATGAAGCGCGGGCCGCTCGACGACGACGTACGCGACTCGCGACGCAAGCTTCTGGCCGGACTGGCAGCCTCGGCCGCGGGCGCGCTTGCGGGTTGCACGCGTGCCATGGCCGCGCAGAGCACTGCGCCAGTCGCCGCGACCAGCGGATCGCGCCGTAGATGGGGCTTGGTGATCGATCTCGACCGCTGCGCCCGCTGTGGCGGGTGCGTGGTGGCCTGCCAGCAAGAGAACAACGTTGCGCCCGCTGGCTCGGACGCTGCGGCCCGGATGCGCCCGATTCATTGGATGGATTTTCTGCCAGCCGCGCCAGGAAGTTCCTCGGCCACGCCCATTCCCTGCATGCATTGCGAGGACCCGCCTTGCGTGAAGGTCTGCCCGGTAGGCGCAACCTACAAAACCGAGGAGGGCATCACAGCGCAGATCTGGGAACGCTGCATCGGCTGTCGCTATTGCATGGTGGCCTGCCCTTATGCGCGTCGCTATTTCAACTGGAGCGAGCCGCGCTGGCCAGGCGATGTCAGCAGCCTGAATCCTGACGTGGCCCCGCGGCCACGCGGGGTGGTGGAAAAGTGCACCCTGTGCCACCACCGCATTCGCGCTGCACTCGAGCGGGCGCGCGTCGACGAGGAACCACTGACCGACGAGACCTTGCGCCGGCTACCGGCCTGCGCCCAGTCCTGTCCGACCCTGGCCATCACTTTCGGCGACCTTGCCGATCCCGAGTCCGAGGTCGCGCGCCTGGCGGCCAGCCCGCGCGCCGTGCGACTGCTTCCCGAGGCAGGCACGCGGCCCAAGGTCATCTACTTGCGGGAGACCAAGTGAAACGGGCAGCCATTGGGTTTCTTCTGGCGCTGGTCGCCGTCGGCGCCTACGCCTGGGCTCAGCAGTGCATCCACGGCGACGCTGTCACCGATCTGCGCACCATTGGTGCGGGCGGCGCGGTGTGGGGACTGTACGTCGTGGGCGACGGCTTCTTCGCCAGCGCGGCTCTGGCCAGCCTGGTGGTGGCCTGCGTGATTCGTGTGCGGCGGTCGCGGGAGATGGGAAACGCGGCACAAATCGCGTTGCTCCTTGGGTTGGCGGGGCTGCTGGCCTCGCTCGGCTGCGTGCTGGCTGATCTGGGCCGGCCGATGGCTGCGATGGTGAACCTGCCGCTGTTCGGGCGTCCGCGCTCGCCATTTTTCGGCACCTTCACCCTGGTCGCGGGCGTGTCGCTTTTCGCAACGGTGGTGCACCTGGCGCTGGCCACCCGGCCGGGATGGGCCGAGCGGGCGCAGACGGCATGGCTTTGGCGGCTGGTAGCCTGCGGCTGGCAGCAGACCGCGTCGGCGACGCGGCGGCGCGGGCGCGTGGACTTCTGGGTGTCGCTTGCCCTTCTGCCGCTATTTCTGGGCGGGCTTGTCATTCTGGGCGTCGTGTTCGGCGTACGTGCAGGACGTCCGGCGTGGCAAGGCGAATTTGAAGTGGTCACATTCGTCGTGTCGGGTTGCGCCGCTGGCTGCAGTCTGCTTGCGCTGGCCACGCGCGCGTCTAGACAGGTGAGTGTCCCTTTGGCGCGTGCGCTTGCCGGGTTGACCGGCCTCACCGTCCTGCTGGTGGTGTCGGGCGAAATCCTGGCGCTACGCACGCCGTATCCGTCGGTGCAGCGCTACGCGCGCGCCTTGCTCGACGGGGCCTGGAGCAACCTTTTCTGGGCCGAACTGGTTCTCTTCTTCGTGGCTGCGATCAGCAGTTTGGCGACATGGCGGAAAACCGCCTCCGTGGTTTGGGCCGCGACCACAACGTTGCTCGTCTGCACTGCCGTGTTCATTGAGCGCTTCCTGGTGTTGGTGGCCTGGCAGACGCATGGCCTGGGACTTCCGTGGCCGGCCGGCGTGTACCATCCGAGCGGAGTCGAATGGTCAGTGCTGGCAGGGGTGGTGGCCGCGGCTGTGCTTGTCTTCCTGCTCTTGACCAAGGTCTGCCCAGCCGGGACAGCGGCCAGCCCCGAGCCAGCCGGCCCCGCGCCTACTGGCCGGCGACTTCGCTTGCTCGTCACCGCGGCATGTTTGATTCTGGGCCTCGCTGCCGCCGGTGTCGGCCTGGCGCTTTCCGCCGGCTTGGCCAGCGCGCCCTTCCTCGATCCGATCTTGTCCGGCAGCCCGCTCATATTCCTCGCGGGTCTGTTTCTGATGGTGTTGGCGCCGGTGGCCTACGAACTGATCCCGGAGCGGAAAGCCCGTGGACACGGCGTGTCACCGCCGCATTTGCCGTAGCAGCGAAAGTCCGCCATCCTGAAGTCGTGGTTGCCGCCGCCAAGCTTGTCGACGAACTGGCCAAGACCCTGGCCACACGTCCTGAGATCTGCGAGGCATACCTATTCGGCTCTCAGGCGCGAGGGGACGCCCAGCCGCACAGCGACGTGGACGTGGCTGTGTACGTTGATCCGACGGCGCCCATGAACGCGGGCTTCGGCATCGACTGCGAGATCGCGGCGGATCTGATGAAGGCGCTGCACACCAACGACGTCGATGTCGTCCTGCTCAACCGCGCGGGACCGCTGCTATATCACAGCGTGCTCAGCGACGGCATCCGGGTGATGGCGCGGGACCTGGTGGCCGCAACTCGGCGCGAGGCGATGGCGCTTTCGCGCTACTGCGACTACCTGCCCCAGCTTGACAAGATCCAGAATGCCGAACGACTGCGCACGCAGCTGGAGAGAGCCGGCCGATGAGCCCCGGAAAGCTCGATAGGAAGACCCTGCGCCGCCACCTCGCCTCCCTGCACGCGGCGCTCGCCCAGCTCCGCGCGCACGCGGGCCGGCCGGTGACGCTGCTGCAAACCGACCTCGACGAACTCTGGACGGTGGAGCACGGTCTGCAGCTATGCGCGCAGAACGCCCTTGATCTCGCAACCCACATTGCTGCCAGCGCTGGCCGCGACGTTCCCGACTACGCCTCGGCGCTAGACGCCCTCTCGGCCATCGGCGTCCTGGACCCGGACTTCGCTGCCCGCTTCCGCGCGATTGCTGGTTTCCGCAACTTGCTGGTCCACGGGTACATCGAGGTCGACATCCCTCGGCTGCACCGGCTTCTGAACCAGGGGCTGGACGATTTCGCCGAGTTCGCGGCCAAGATCACCGCCTACCTTGACCGCGTTTCGCTTGAATCTTGAGCGCGAGACGGGGCTCGGACCCGCGACCCTCGGCTTGGGAACTCGCGAAAAGGCATCGCAGGGTGTAGCTTGCGATGGCAAACGTTCGCAAAATCAACAGGTTGCCGAGCGTGGCCCTAGCCGCGCTTCGCCAGGAATTGCACCAGATAGCCAATCGTTTGGTGCATTAGTGGTGCAAGCCGAGGGGGTGGGGTCCGGCGCGTCCGCGACCGTTGGACCGTATCTCACGGCTCGCGAAGTGGCGAACCGACTGAGGGTGAGCACAGTCACGGTCTACCGCCTGTGCGAGACCGGCCAACTGCCGCACGTCCGCGTGTGCAACGCGATCAGGGTGGACGAAGGCGACTTGCGCACGTTTCTCCGGAACGAGACACGGCGCCAAGCCGGGCCTGAGGGACGTCGGTCGGGGACAGCAGGCTCGGCACGAACCGACCCCGACAGGCTTTCGAATGGGCAAGCAACTTGACTCCTAAACGCCATGCATCAATGCTAATTCCCTGATCAATGCTAATTCCCTGGAAGATGCCTGCCTGCCGGCTCTCGCCACGTTCCAGTGACTTGACGAGACTGCCGATTCCATACTAGGAGCAGGTGGTTTCCCTTTGACTCCGAAAATCGAAAATCTCAAGGACGTTCGCGAGAAGCTGCTTGGCTACAGCAGAGAGACTGCCGCCAGGCTGTCTCGTATCGCGGTTGAACGCCTTGCGAGCATCGAGGAGCGTGGCGAGGCCCCCACTGTCTTTGAGGCTGATGCGCTTTCACGCATCTATGGGATCGATGCCGATCTGCTGGCGGACGAGCCCATCCAGTTGGCTCCGGGTGATGGGGTTGTCACTCTGGCTAGTCGCAACGAACTCCGTGGCCTGGACGACGTGACCCGCGTGCGCGTCGTGGCCGCGGCAAACGCGGCGCGCGACCTGGCCAGTCTTCGCAAGCTGGAAGGTCTCGAAGACCACCGCGCAAGGTTCAGGAAGGAGGCTCCTGGACTTGACGCTTCCAAGACTGCGCCGCCTTTCCGGCAGGGTGCAAAATGTGCTGCGGATCTCCGCCGCAAGCTCAAGCTCCGCGACGCACCCATCTCGTCGCTGCGAGATTTTGTTGCCGAGAGGTTCCCGTCAATCGCAGTTCTCTACGCAGAATTGGGGGGCGCCGGCCCCGCTGGATTGACCTTCCTCGATCCTCTTCGAGGTCCGACTGTGGTCCTGAATCTTGAAGGGAAGAACAAGAACCCTTGCGTGCGAAGGTTCAGCCTTGCGCACGAGCTTTGCCACTTGCTACTGGATTGGAACAGGCTTGAAACCGTTGCGAGCATCTCCGGCTACCTGAACGAGTCGCGCCTTGCGGTGGAGCAGCGCGCGAATGCGTTTGCTGTGCGACTGATTTGCCCAGAGTCCGTCATCAAGCGATTGATCGCGAAGGACGCGCACCTGTCCAAACCGAAAACCGTCCAAACCCTCGCGAGCTATGGCCTGCCATACGCCGCGCTCCGGCTCTATCTTCGCAACGAAGGTGGGGTCAAGTTGTCTGAAGACTCGTCGTCAGCCCCTACCGCATTGGGAACCGAGGCTCGGTGGGTCGCGGCCGAAGAGCCGACCGGGATTGAGGGATTCCCGCTTGCTGACGTGAAGCCCGAACGACGAACCGAAGTGGCACGCGCCGCGGCCCGCCTCTATTCGATCGGCCGAATCCGACGCGACCAGTTCGCTGATGCGTTGGGTGCTACCCCTGCCGCCGACCTGGAAAGCGTTCTCGACTTCTTTGCCCTGAACCTTCCGGCGGAAGACCTCTCCATGACGGTCGCGTGAAGGACGTTCTCTTCGACGCAGACGCATTCCTCTGCATCCGCAAGCTGTCTTTTCTCCGCACGCTGGAGGCTGGGAAGGGAAAGTGGCTGATGACGGGGTACATCGCGAAGCACGAGCTTTCGGATGTTATCGCAGAGATAGGCGCTCTTTGTGCGGCGGAACGCCTGCAGATTCACCAACTTCCCGCCAGAGATGTCGGGTTTCGCCGACTGAAGGAGCAAGGTCATGATCGCGGCGAGGCCGAAGCGATTGCCTGGGCCGCACAACTGCCGCGTGACCAACGGCCACTCTTCATCTCCGTCGACAAACGTGCCCGCGACGGCGCCAAGGAAAACGGTGTTCCAGTGGGTGATATCTTGGATTTGATGATCGAGGCTGTGGACTGCGGCGACGTTACATACGAAGACGCACGCGAGAAGGCTTCAATCTGGGACGACAAGCACCAGGTGCAAGGACGGCCGCGCGACTACACGACCTTCGCCGAGACCTTCGAGAAACGACGGCAGTCCCGAAGGCAGCGATAGGCTGGGGTCATTGGTGCCCGAGCTTTCGACTCGTCGGCGGGGCTGCTCTCCACGGGATCTCCTGGCCAAGGCGACCGATGAAGCCGAGGCAGAGCTTGAGCTGCAAGAAAGGTGTGGCAACATCGCCTTCATTACCCTTCCAATTCGCGGGATCCTCGGACTCCAGGGGGAATGGAAAAGTTCCGCTGGGCCAAGTCGCGCCAGAGGTTGCGTTTGCGGTGGTAGGCCGCCGCCCAGCGTGCGCACACCTCGCTGGCTGCCTTGGGGTTGATTTCGCGAACTGCGGCCAGCCAGTCAGCGGAGTGTGAGTAGTCGCCGGTGATGCTCCCTGGATCGGGCACGAACCGCACGGCGTTCTCCCGCCAGAAGGTCACGATCTCGGGGACTAGGCTTTCCCCTCCGAGAAACTTGCACCATCTCCTCCGAGTTGCCGCGAGCCGCTTCCGCACGTCGTGGTTCTCTGCAGCGAGGAGCTTCCAAAGCTTTGGGGCCAGCCCCTTCAGCGTAGGTGCGGTTGCGTCCAGGTCACGCGTCAAGATCGCCAGCGCGAACAGGGATTCGGTTGCGCCCTGGTGTGGATTCCAGCGCTGGCTCCACATCGGCTGCGGCGTGGCCACCCGCACCGCGCGAGCCTCCTCAAGCGCGGCGCGCACGGCATCGTGAAACAGCGCTGCGCCGCCAGGGCCAGCCCTCGCCGCGTCGACCAGGGCCGATACCCAATCGCCACACGCCACCCGATCGCCGTCCCGCCAGATGTCAAGCGTCCGCCCTACGATCAGGGCGCGCCAGTTGGCGAAGAGCGCCTCACGGATCGGGTGGAACTGCGGCGGGAACGCGCGGAATGCATCAAGCATCCTCTCGCCGTCCTCCGCGCTGTCCAGAGCGGTGATCTGCAGGGCGAGCGCCGCGGCCAGATCCTGCTGCCCCTGCCCTTGGGCGGTCTCCCACCAGCGGCGGAGCAGCGTCGCGAGCTTCGTGCCCTCGTCCTCGCCGTACCGGGACAACTGCTGCACCAGCAGCTCCTCGCACGGGTTCCATCGTTTGGTCTCGTCGAGCCGCAGCCGCGCGCGCAGAGCCTCGTCGATGATCGTGGCCGCCTCGGCGAACGCCTTGCGTTTGACCGCGCTGGCGACCAGGGGCAGGGCCAATGTCCAGTCCTGTGCGATGTTTGCACGGGAGATCTCGGCGAACCGCGTGGGGTTCCAGCGCTTGAAGAGGTGGCGCAGGATCCCTGGCCAGCAGCCGTGCGCGTGCGTGAATGCGTCTGCCCAGCGCGGCGACGAGCGCTGGCGCTCCATGCTGGCGAGAAGGGCGCGTAGCTGTTCGTCGGATAGCCCGCTCACGAAAGTGGTCATGGCCTGATCGTCGAGATCTACCTTCTTCAGACTGGTCTCGAGATCGCGGATGTCGTCTAAGAACGCGGCTGCATCACGGCCTTCCCGCTGCGCGACGGTCCACTCCCACTCAAGCAAGCACGCGGTCGCCTCACGACCGAGGCAACAGGGCTCGCCGCTGCCGTCCGCGATCCAGTCGGGAAGGCCGGCGTACAATGCGTCGTCCATCTCGCGGATGGCTTGGGCGAAGCTGAAGTCGGACGCGATGCCCTCGGCGATCACCCGTGGCATCAGGCCGCGTATCCGCGACGCGATTGCGTCCAGATCGTTCGCAATGGAATACGGGTCGAGGTAGGGAGCCTCCCAGTCAGCATCCTGATGGACGTAGTCCCCATGCTCAGCGCCGGACTCGTCGACCACGTGAGCCCAATCCTGCCAAAGCCGATCCCATTCCTGTCGAACCTTCCCCTTCCCCGCAGCGACCGGGGCGGGCTTCGGGCTGCGAGCATCCTTTCGCGGCGGAGCGAGCGCAGGTACCAGCGCTGCGGCGGTCTCGGGAGCGAGCCGGGCGAGCAGGCGCTTCTGGGAAGGGCCGTCCAGAACCAAGACGGCGGACGCGACCACACGGCGGATCTCCGCATCTGAGAGCGCCTCCTTGAGACGCCGAAGAAGGGCTTCCTCTTCGGCTGGCGGCGCAGACGACCCTTTCTGGGAGGAACGCCGAGGACGCTGAACCATGGGCGGCAGAGTATCATAAGCGGTGCAGTAAGGCCTCGACGTTGCCCCGACGTTGTCCTGGGGGCGAGCAGAGGATGGCGGCTCACTCTCGGTCGATACACGTTCAAGCCTCGTTTGCTCGACCGCTCGAGAACTCATTGCCTTGCTCCGTGATTCTTTCTAATCCGTACAACATGCCGCCCGCTGCCTCCTGGCCCTGAAGAACTGGCGAATCAACCCGCAAGGAACTACCACCCACCGTGTCCGCCGTGTACGATTCGTTCGCTTGGGAGGCAGCGACCAGCAGGACCTTTTCGCCAAGGCGATCGACGAAGCCGAGGCGGAACTTGAGCGCCTGACCCGCGCTCAGGCCGAGGCGCGTGCGAAGGTTGCGGCTCTGTGCCGGTCGCTGGCTGTGCCCATCCCGCCCAGTTGTCCAATCCCAACGGCCCCCTGTGCGACGCCGCGAACGTCCATTGAACAGGTCCATCTCTTCAGGGAGCGGTTTCGCGGTCGCTCCGACGTCTTTCCGCGACGGTGGGAAAACGCCAGGTCGGCCAGGTCGGGTTACTCGCCCGCCTGCGGAAACGAGTGGGTTCACGGTCTCTGCGCCAAGCCGAAAACCAAGTGCTCCGAATGTTCAAACCAGGCTTTCTTGCCTGTCGATGATCAGGTCATACTCAGCCATCTGACAGGCAAGCACACCATCGGCGTGTACCCGTTGCTGCCCGACGACACCTGTTGGTTCGTGGCGGCAGACTTCGATGAAGCCGCATGGAAAGACGATGTGCTCGCCTTCTCGGAGACATGCAGGAACGTTGGGTTGCCCGTCGTCGTCGAACGCTCGCGCTCTGGCAACGGAGCCCACGCCTGGTTTTTCTTCGGCGAGCCGCTCTCGGCCTGCCATGCGAGGCGAATGGTCTCCTTTGTGCTGACCGAGACCATGTCTCGGCGGCATGAATTGAGCCTCCAGTCCTACGACCGGCTCTTTCCGTCGCAGGATACGCTGCCAAGGGGTGGGTTCGGCAACCTGATCGCCTTGCCTTTCCAGCGCCGACCTCGCCAAGCCGGGAACTCCCTGTTTCTGGACGACGCACTGGAACCATTTGACTGGGAAGGGCAGTGGCGGTTTCTGGCGTCAGTACCTCGGTTGCCCGCGCAGTTGGTGATCGACTTGGCCGAGGAAGCCGCCCGCACCAACCGCGTGCTTGGCGTGAGGCCGCCAGAGTCCGAAGATGAAGAGCTACCTGGACCAGCACGCAAGTCCCGAGATGGGGGCGCGCAGATCACGGTTCCGCTGCCACCCGAAATCCCAGCCGTTCTCGCACAGCAGCTTCTGGTTGAAAAAACTGGCCTTCCTTCGGCACTGGTAAGCCGCCTCAAGCGTCTTGCCGCCTTCCAGAACCCGGAATTCTACAAGCGAGAGCGGCTCCGTCTCTCGACAGCGCTTGTCCCCCGCGTGATCTCGTGCGCCGCGGAGTCGTCGACGCATATTGCCCTGCCCCGAGGGTGTCGTGCCGATCTCGAAGCGTTGCTCACCTCGAACAGATCGCGGCTAGTCCTTGAGGATCGCCGGCAACCAGGCACGCCAGTGCCGTTCTCATTTTGCGGCGAGTTGACTTCGCCTCAGCGGGTGGCGGCCGATGCGATGTTGGGCCAGGACATCGGCGTACTCGTCGCGCCTCCCGGCGTCGGCAAGACGGTGATCGGGACCTATCTCATCGCTGCGCGCAGAGTGAATGTGCTGATCCTCGTGCACCGCAGGCCGCTGCTGGATCAGTGGGTGAACAAGTTGGCCATGTTCCTGAGCATATCCGTGGACGAAATTGGCCAACTGGCTGGTGGGAAGAAGAAGGAAAACGGGCGTCTGGACGTCGCCATGATCCAGAGCCTGTCTCGCGATGTCGAAGTTGAAGACCGCCTGGCAGGCTACGGCCACGTCATCGTCGACGAGTGTCACCACGTGCCGGCGGTTTCGTTCGAGCGCGTGCTCAAGAACGTGAAGGCTCGATTTCTGGTTGGGCTGACGGCCACGCCCCGGCGGCGCGATGGTCACCACCCGATCTGCGAAATGCAATTGGGGCCCGTGGCGTTCGCATTTGACGCCAAGGCCGAAGCCAAAGCGCGGCCGTTTGAGCACAACCTCATTCCACGCGAAACCACGTTCATCACTTCGAAGCCTGATCTGAGCATCCAAGAGATCTGCCGCGAGTTGGCCAACGACCAGGCCCGCAATGACATGATCATCCACGATGTCTGTCATGCTCTCGGCGACGGCCGCGTTCCCCTCATTCTCACGGAACGCAAGGATCATCTCGAAATGCTGGCGGACAGGCTCCGGGGAGTCAGCCGGCATGTCATCGTCATGCGCGGCGGGATGGTCGCCAAGGAGACCCGCGCCGCTGCCGCGCGCCTGGCCAGACATGCGACTTCTGGGGAGAGAGTGATCGTCGCCACTGGCCGCTATGTCGGTGAGGGCTTCGACGACGCCAGGCTCGACACCCTCTTCTTAACCATGCCTGTCTCATGGAAAGGCACGCTGATCCAGTACGCGGGGCGATTGCACCGCCTGCATTCAGCCAAGCGTGAGGTCCGCATCTACGACTACGTCGACGTCCAGGTGCCCGTGCTATCCCGCATGTTTGCCAAGCGCCTGCGTGGCTACCGTTCACTCGTCTACGCCCAGGGCGAGGCCCCAGCGGGCTTCGGCGAAATCGATGACGACTTCATTCTCGGCCGCGACTGGGCGGAAACCGACGTTGGCGACGATGAACCTGTGTAGTCGTTCGGAACCCTCGCATCCCCAATCGTGGCCGCTGAGGCCGCAAGAATTGCAGCACCCGGGATTGACCGAACCTCCGCTTGGGACAAGAACTCGAGCTCCGTTTGGTGCAATGGTGGTGCAAATCTCGACATCGTGCCCTTCCACGAACGTCGCAGCAATCCGGCGCTTCTCGCAGAATCAGCTGGTTGCGGGCACGGGCGCGGCGGAATCTGAACCCACCACCCTCGGCCTACGTGGCCGAGCGGACCCAAGCTCGCGAAAGAGATCGCAGAGCGTAGCCGTTGATAGCATACGTTCGCAGACTCCCCAGATTGCCGAGGGTGGCCCCGCCCTGGGTTCGCCGAGAATTGCACCGGGAGGCCAACCGTTTGGTGCATTAGTGGTGCAAGGGCCGAATGGTACACCGACCGGCGGACGCGTCGGAACTCGGGAAAACCCGTGGAAATGCAAGGGCTTCTGCTTGAGCGCGAGACGGGGCTCGGACCCGCGACCCTCGGCTTGGGAAGCCGATGCTCTACCAACTGAGCTACTCGCGCGAACGTAATGTTTTCAAGCTGTTATCTGTATTTTCTCGCCTCCGTTTTCCACCCCCGTAACCACCGCGTAACCACCTGCACCGTTTTCCGACCCCGGACGACATATTGATACCACGTCCCCACCGGAGTGCGAAAGGTCTACCCGCACGGCATCGAAGTCCTCCTCCTTGAAGTGCTCGGGCCGCAGATGCGCGTAGCGCTCCGTGGTGGTCACGCTGGCGTGACCAAGGATTTTGGAGAGCTTCTCCAGCGAATGACCATCCATCACCCACAGGCTGGCGAAGGTGTGCCGCGTGGCCTGATACCACGAGATAGACGGGAGCTTGCAAACTGTAAGAGCCTTCGCAAGGTTGCTTCGCAGGGTGTGGGAACGCATGAACGTTGATGGCCGATCTGTTGTGCCCCCACGCTTGGGACATGTGGGAACGAACAACATCCCTTCGCCGCCCGTCTTGAGCCGCCATCGGGCCAGGATGGGTGCCAAGTCGTTCTGCAAAGGCACGATGCGGGGGTCGTCATCCTTGAGAGGGGCGATCCGTCCATCCTTCACCTGTTGCGTTACGTGGATTCTCCGGTTGGCAAGGTCCACGTCCTTCCAAGAAAGCCCCAACACCTCGCCCGTGCGCAAGCCCGCTAGTGCCCCCACCGCGAATGCCACGTTGTAGGGCTCGCTCAAGGCCAGAAACACCCGCTGGACATCCGATGCTTTCTCAAGAAACGGCGTGTTGGTGGTGTCGAGCTTGGAGCGATACAGCCTTCGCGCTGAACGAGGAAGCAGGGAAACGGGATTGACCCGCGCAAAGCCCTGTTCAATCACCTCCGCGAAGAAGGTGGAGAATAGGCGGATGCAATGTCCTACGGTGGTGGGGTTCATCCCGTCGGCTAGCTTGCGTTCCACGAAACGGCGCAAGCTGGCCGCGTCCACCTCGGTTGGCTTGCAGGCCCCGAAGAAGGGCTCGAGATGCTTGCGCCATCGGCAACGGTCATCCCGCCAGGCTCGATGGGTCTTTTCCCGCCGGTCGAGCCAATCCTTGGCTAGGGTCTTCAAGGTCGGGGCCGTCTTGAGTTCGACGGGCATCCCATCCCGTCCCCTACGCGCATCTGCGGTGACCCCGGCGAGCATCTTCTTGGCTTCCCCCTCGGTTGGATACCCCCCTTTCGTGCGCACCCGTCCCGCTACCCGCCATTTGATCCAGAAGTTTCCGGGGCCGCGTTTGTAGACGCACCCCTGCCCGTTGGGCCTTCTTCGTTTTCTTCGCGCCATAGCTGTCACTCCTTTCTTTTGTCTGCGACCTCGACGAGACAGCGGCGAAGGGCCTCTCTATCCCGTTCGCGGTCTTGTTGGTGTCGTGACAAAGATCCTCGATGCCTGACCAGTTTCAAGGCGTTCGCAGCTTGGCCACCTTCTCCGCGATGTCCTCGCGGTCCGTTCCATGCAACCTCGACATGTCCACGCGCACGGTGTTGCCGATCTTGACGGTCGGTACCTCGCCCCGTTTGACCCACCGGCGCATCGTGGGAATGCTGACCTTGAAGGCGGTAGCTGCTTCCGTGATGGTAACGAGGGCAGGGGGCAGGGCGGCCCGCAGGCTTTCTAGCTTGTCTGTGTTGTTGGCGACGGAACGTTCCATAGCGGCGAGCCTTGCGGGGACGTCCGCCATCGCCACGAACACGGCAGCCAAGTGCTCCGGGCTAGTCATCGGCCCTGTGCCCCCGCTGGACTATCCTGGTCGGCCGGTAATGTCGCGCACTAGGTGCTGCTGGCGTTCTGGATCTGGTCTGCCACACAAGAGCGTGGGGAACGGTTCGTTACCTTTGTCCTGGTGAGCTATCGTTCCCGATGGCGTGGTCTGCTGGGCCGGAGTTGATCTATGCGGGACCGGAAGAGATCCGCACAGGCCGGCATACCCTGAAGGAATGAGAGCCCTTTGGTCTCGGCTTGGATGAATCTGCGGCTGACGTTGGATCGGCTGCATCCGAGTTCTCGGGCGAGTTCAACCAGAGACGGAGGTGCTCCGCGCCGCATGCCCAGTGTCTTGATGAGCCGTCGGGTGCTGGGCGAGGTCTTGAGCACCAACTCGAATATTAGCGCAACCAAGCGTTGCCTTAGCCGCCCAACCTTGTGAGAGATTTGCAGCACTAGGTATTTGGCAGGTACCAAGCCGAGATGCCGAGTTTCGTTTATCAGGTGAATGGCGGTCGCTCGGCTGGTCGCGATCTTGCGGGACGTATGTCCTCTCCGGTGAAGCTCACCGAGGGCTTCTCGCAGTTTCTTGAGCTGCTCAGTGACCTTTTCTACGAGAACCAACGAATCGCCTTCGTGGGGCCGGGTGTGCGCGGGCGGTGGTAGTTGGTACCGTCGATCATCAAATGCCATGGGGCCATCTTCGAGTTTTCTAGGCGGCCCCTGTCTCAGCCCAGACGAACGTGAGCCCTTCTTCGTCCTCTCATAGGTGCGTTGCCCGCCCATCGTGACATCGTAGAGCCACAGATACGCCGCGAGCATGCGGTCGGTTCCAGCACGCCACTCGTCGGGGTACTGGCCGGGGTCGAAACAGTGGACGTAGATCAGACGTTCCTTTAGCTGCGTGCTGACTGCCGGGACGAAGCTGGCCAAGACGGGGTCGAAGCAGATGGGGGGCAAGCTCAGCCCACCCCCGATACGGTGGGGCTTGACATGCATCCACGTGAACAGGTTGAGTTCCTCGGGAAGAAAGGCCGGCTCGACGACGTCGCTCAGAGCCACCATCCGGTAGCTGTTCAACGAACTCCAGAAATCAGCGGCGAGGAACGCTGCTCGTCGGCGGCATCCTTCGATCTCGTCGGCCGATAGCCCTGCACACTCGGCACCTCTCCGGATGCGCCCTTTCAGGCGACGGCGATATGACGAGTCGTCCATGGTCCCTGTGAGCGGGGGGATAACGCCATTCCCCCCCTTCTGCATTATCTCGTCCTTCAGCTCTGCGTGGGCGGCGATGGTAACCGCGAACATCTGGTGCAAGGCATCCGTGGTCGGAACGGCGGCTAATGTCTCCAGACCGGGGGCGAAGGCGCGAAAGGCAAGTTCGGCAACGCTGTCGTGCGGGGCTATCTCGGCAAGTGCACTTTCCACAGCCAAGAGCGTGGCCTCCCTAGTCTCACCTGCGGAGTCCTTGCTCTTCTCCCTGGCCGACACCAGGGCGAGCTGCCTTGGGTCCACGCTGGCGAGCTGCCTTCGTTTGACGCCGAGCTGCTCGGCTAGACCGCTGACTCGGATGACTTTGCGCCATGAGAACGGTGGCCGGACCAAGCGCGTTGGCCCACCGGTCCGGCCTGGCCCCCAGACGTCGCTGAGAATTGCAGCTGCGACCGACTCCCGGTCGCGGGAGTCGGAGCTATCTGCGGCCAACGCAACGAAGTGGCGCACGTAGTCGCAGCGCTGCGGGAGATTCCACAGCCGAAGGTCAAGGTGACGTCCGGCTTCGTTGCCAGCTTCCGAGGGCAAGCCCAGGGTAACAAGCGGAAAAACGTCCGTGTCGATCTCGACACCCCACGGCCTGGACGCTGAGGGTGGAATGCGGACTGTCACCTGAATTGGGGTTGATCCCACAGAAAAATGATCACGCGGAAAGTGGTTGATCCGCAAGCATTTCTACTGATCTACGCGCAGGTTCCGCCGGCGGGCGCGGGTAACGGACCGTTCCCCGTGCTTCTTGTCGCCACCCCAATCGGCACGGTGCCGAGAAGGGTTCTTGGGGGCAATGGAGGAATACGATGTTCGATCAAGACAACAAGCCCAAGACAAACACCACCAGACGCCCACTGCTCAATGTTGCCGTTGAGGGGGCACACCCCGGCACCCAGAGTGAAAAGGAGCCGGCCCCGATGGTCGAAGAGAACCGCAACGAACGGACCATGGTCGACGAGGCGCTGGCCCTGGCGGCGAAAGGCTTCCACGTCTTTGCATGTGAACCGGGCGGCAAGAAACCCACCGGCGGCCACGGCCACCTCGACGCATCCACGGACCCCGAGACGATCATCAGGTCGTGGACAGACACACCGAACGCAAACATCGGCATCGCCTGCTCCGCCTCGGGTTTGGCTGTGATCGACGTCGACGCTCGCCACGGGGGCTACAAGACACTCGAGGCACGGGAAGCGGAGATCGGCCTGCACCCGGACACGGTGCTCGCACGCACTGGGTGTGATGAGCCAGGGCTCCATATCTACTTACGAGTGCCGCCAGGACTGGAATTAAAGGGCAAGCTGGGACCCGGGATCGACATCAAGCATCACGGGTACGTCATTGCCCCACCATCTCTCCATCCCAGTGGTGGACAGTATGAGTGGCTGACGTCGCCGCTCGACAGTGAGCTGGCTGAGGCGCCGGCGGCGTGGCTCGAAGCCATGGTGAAGCGGTCGACGAAGGTGTCGGCCATCCAGTCGCAGACCATCAAGACCAACGCCACCACGAGCGCCTACGGTGCCGCGGCGGTAGAGGAGGAAATCAAGGCGGTGAGAAACGCCACCGAGGGCGAGCGCAACAACACCCTCAACAAGGCTGCCTTCGCGCTCGGGCAGCTTCACGCAGGAGGCGAGGTTGTCGACGTCCGACCGGAACTCGTGCAGGCGGCAGTAGACGCGGGCTTGTCGGAGTCGGAAGCCAAAGCCACAGTCGAGAGTGGCTGGGCCGCGGGCATTGCGGAACCACGAACCGCGCCCAGCGAGGATGCCGGGCCGAGGCCGGTCTCGCCAGAAGAGCGTCAGCTTCTCCACGAAGCCTGGTCAAAGGCCGCGACGGCGGGCCAGCGTGACAGGCTCGTGCGTGCGCTCTCTGGTGTCGCCAGGCGGGCCGGCTGGGACGAGGATGGTACTGTCGCCCTTGTTGAAGACCTCGCG
>Ga0182027_10004123_pt1 | contig 22694 bp, 14 predicted proteins | sample 712E1DmetaG_FD_121300 | JGI IMG/M metagenome (GOLD analysis project Ga0182027, IMG submission 121300) | Permafrost microbial communities from Stordalen Mire, Sweden - 712E1D metaG (Illumina Assembly) | ecosystem: Environmental > Terrestrial > Soil > Wetlands > Permafrost | place: Sweden... | reverse complement strand
GGCGGGGGCGGCGGTTTTGGCGGTGGCGGCGGTTTCGGGGGTGGCCGAGGCGGCGGTTTCGGCGGCGGCGGAGGGAACTTCGACCCCGCCCAGTTCCAACAGCAGATGCAACAGCGCATGATGGAGCAGGACCGGCAGGCCCTGGCCGTTGCCGATGACGAGGAATGGTCCGCGATTCAAGCGCTGATTCAAAAAGTGTTGACCGCGCAACAAGCGCTCGGCAACGGCGGCGGCATGGGGATGCGCGGGGGCGGCGGGTTCGGCGGCGGCGCGGGCGGCGGTGGTTTCGGCGGGGGTGGGTTCGGTGGTGGCGCTGGAGGTCCCGGCGGACGGGGCGGGGTTGGGGCGCAAACTCAAACCGATGCCGAACTGCAAGCGTTGCAGAAGGCGATAGATAACAACGTGCCGGCCGCGCAGATCCAGGACGCGCTGGCCAAGTACCGCGCCGCGCGCAAAGTCAAGGAAGACAATCTGGCAACCGCGCAAGCCAGCCTCAAGAAGGTCCTCACCTTGAAACAAGAGGCGGAGGCGGTGGTGTTGGGGCTTCTTCAGTGACCGGTTGAGTCCGGCACGCGATGTTCCGGCGCGCAACGAGGTAGCATGAGCCGTTGGCGTTTGGACAAGGGCCGGGCGGCTGTGTGTTCCGCCCGGCCTCACGTTTTTGGCCGCCGATGAACCGGCGGTTTGGCAGTGCCTAAAGTTGTTGTAGTGTCGGCGCTGCGCGCCGATGTCGAGCCGGAGGCTCGACGCTACACCTAATTTCGCGCGGCATCCGCGCAAGGATTCAGCCCATTCTTTCCAATTCGCGCAGGAGATTGTGGACGAAGGAGACGTTGTCGCATTGCAAATAACGCATCTCGCCGCCCATCCGGGAATAGCTTTTGCAGAAGCGCAAGTAGTAGGCCGGGTTGTCCTTGGGAGGTTCGCCCCGGGTCCAGTCCCAGTGGCCGCCGTCTTGCAAATCCACCACGTAAATGGAGTGGCCGCGGACAATCGGGCGCCCGGCTTGGAGGCGCAAATTGTTGACACAACTCAGGCTCTTTTCAAAGACCTGGGGTCCCATCACGGCCGAGCCGACGGAAAGCACCACGCCCTCATCCAGCCCGTCCGCGGAGGCGACAAAGGAGCGGAAATCAATTCCGGCGGCGCGCCCGATGGCCGCGCCGTTGAACATGGGATGGTTGGTGATGATGTCGTAGCCGATGCCGGGATGAACGGTGAGGGGGATGTCCAGGTTGAAACATTGCGCCAGGACGCACGTTTGTTTCCAGGGATGCCTGACTTCGTGGCGCCCGGCGGCCAGGCGGTGAACGCGCATGGCCTGGAGCAAATCGGCGCGGGCGGGGGCCAGCGGGTGGGAAGGCTCCGAGCGCAGGGCCGCTTCCAGTGATTCGACGGAGGGCAGCACGAGGCCGTCGCCGGCCGCGAATTTGCCAACGGCGCCGCCAAAGCCGCGCCCTTCCAGCGCGCCGCCGAGAAGGGCGAGGTGAATGTTGCGGCCCGTTTCCTCCCAGGCCCCGAAAACGCCGGCGGCGACATTCGTCTTGACGTTCTCGGTGGAAAGGCCGAGGAAGGAAAATTCCCAATCGTGGATGACGCCCGCGCCGTTGGTGGCCAAGTGGGTGAGCCAGCCGCGCTGCAAAAGGCGGATCAAAATGCCGGCCGCGCCGTTTTTGATCAGGTGCGCGCCGTAGATGAGCATGACGGCGGCCCGGCGCTCGCGCGCCCGGGCGATGTGCGCGGCGCATTGCCGGATCAGAGCCTGATTGGCGGGAGAGCAGGGCGTCGGAGTGGAATCCGGCGACACCAATATGTCCTCCAGCCGCGCCAGGCTGGCGCGCTGGGCGAGGGGAAGAACTGCTAATTTCGTCAAGTCAGCCGGCGGTTTCATGAGTCACTGGAAAAACACATCCCCGCCAGTAAAATTGCTTTTCGACAAAAGATCAATGCAAAGTCAGGAGGTTAGCCCGCATGTTTCATAGCCTGGTAGGGCGAAGCTGCTGCTTCGCCCAAATTCAGGGCGGCTCCCGATTCGGAATCGGGACGCCCTACCGTTCAGGGTGTGGAATGTTCACGCAGGGATATGAAATATCCGGGCTGGCGAACGCGGTGGAGCGGGCGCGATGTCCGGGAATCCCCTACAGCGGGAAGCGCATTTTTCCGCTGGTTTGACTATTGACAAATCGCGGCAAAGTTTTAGAGTGAGGCAGGATTTGGTTCGGGTAGCGGCACGTTTCTTCAGCGGGGTTCCCCACCCCCACCTCCTTGGCGTCTGCTGCCCGAACTGTTTTTCTTTTGGTTGGACGTTGACGAAGCGGGGAAGATTCACTAATTTCAAGCTCCCCTTCGGGGGTGTAGCTCAATTGGTTAGAGCGCTGCCCTGTCACGGCAGAGGTTACGGGTTCGAGCCCCGCCACTCCCGCCATTCCCCATTGCGGATTGCGGATTGCGGATTGCGGATTGGCCGATCCGTCCGATCCGTCCGATCCGACAGTTCCGACCTATCTCCGCAATTGCAAATCGCAGTTGCGGTGGTCCCGTGGTCTTTTCTTGCGCTTTTTGCGCCTTCTCGCCGCCATTTTTCATTGCGGATTGCGCATTCAAGCGGCTGGCTCGAAACGTTTCACATCCTGGAACTTGTCCAAGTCGCGATCAAAGGAGGCGATGGCGACGTGTTCTTCGGCCCCGCCGGCGGCAAGAAAGGCATCCGCAAATCCCACATTGGCAGTGCGCAGACGTTCCAAGGCGGAAAAAGAAGTTGGCGGTATGGGGTCAGATCTCAACATTCGACATTTGAATTTCTATTCGACTCAAATGTAGAATGTTTAGATGTGACCCCGTTGGCTCATTACCGTTGGCTCATTCCTTGGGGCCGCGACGCAGCACGGCCCTACCTTGGCGATCGGGTGGCACTGGCTCCCCTTGTTGGTGGCCCGGCGCTTGCGCAGGTCTTTGCGTCCATGTATGTTGAGGACATGACACAAGCAGTCGCCCAAATTCTTGGCGAGGTCGAGCAACTCTCAGAAAGGGAGCGTCAACAGCTTCGACACGCCATTGTGGAAAATATCCCGATGGCCGAGGATTTGACGGATGAGGATTTCGCGGCTCTGGCGGCGGCTTCGTTCCGCGCACTGGATGAGGAGGAGAACCAGCGTCATGCCTGAGCGTGGAGAGGTCTGGCAGGTTGACTTTGGCATCACGCAAAAGGTTCGGCCGGCGCTGGTCATCAGCATTCCGTATGGGGAGGCGGATCGCGCATTGATCGGGGTGGTTCCGCACACGATGGCCACGCGCGGCTCGCAGTTTGAGGTTTCTGTGCCGACACGCTTTCTTGAAGAGGGCGCATTCCTCGTTCAAGGGATTCAGGCGTTGCCACTAAAGTATTTTTTGCGCCGTCTTGGCATATTGACGCCCGATCAGGTTCGGCAGGTTGAACAGGGGCTGCTGCGTTGGCAGGGCATTTCGTCCCGGTAAGCCCCGCCACTCCCGCCATTTTTTCCAGAGGGGAAACCGGATTCTCCTTTCAGGCTGCGCCCGGGCCGGTGGTGTTGGTGTCCAGGACCGGAACCACTTGGTAGGAGGATGCCGGCACGCTGTTCGTCAACGTGAGATTTGCCGGAGTGTAGGAATTGTCATACTGGCAGCGGATGGCGACGCTGTTGGAGAGGGCTGAATTGGGCGCGATGGTTCTGGATTTGGGAAAGAGCCATAGCAAATTCCAGGATTTGTGGAGATCGCCCAGCGCGTTTTTGGCATCGAGCAACGCGTACGGCGCCGCCACGCCGGCATCCACTTGTAGTCCGAGGCGGATCGCTTTTCCCATCATCCAACTGAAAGTGATGTCCGAAAGGCCGGTTTCGGGGTATCCGCCGCCAATATCACAATGCACGCCTGAGAACCACACTTGTTCAACCACCTGTCCTGGCGGCGGCGCCGCCAGCGGGGTCCAAAGTGTGGGTGGGAATTCCCGCCGGCGCTCGTCAATGGCCAGCGCCTGGCAGGCGTTGAGAACATCCGGATGCAGGTTCGTGTCCAGAAAACCGAAAAGCACCGGGTCCACCCCTCCCAGGAGCGCCGGAATTCCCAATGCGCCCACTGTGTCCCACACGCCCACCATTTTGAGTTTGGCGTCATACATTCCATACTTGGCCTCCAATGCGGCTCGTTGGCTGGGATTCCTGTAGGCCTGGAACGCATCGTTGACCAGTTTGTCGTCAAATGCCCCTGTCGGCAGGCCGCAAGTGGCGATCATGCCCGCGAGGCTGCGCGCGGTGTAAGCGCCGCGGCTGAAACCGAAAAGGAAAATATCGTCGCCGGCCTCATAGACGTGGGCGATTTTTGTGTAGCCGTCCCTTATTTTTTGAAAGATGCCGATGCCCATGGCTCCGCCCGCCAGTTGTTCGAGGGGAGTTCCATCCGAGCCGACGCCGTCGTCATAGAACACCATTTGCCCGGAGGAGATGGGGAGCGATTTGAAGAGCTTATAGACGTTGGTATCCTCCTGGGGACTGTCCCAAGTGCCGTCGGCACAGAAAACTATTTGTTTGCTCATGGCTTGGTTCCTTTCTCTTTCATGTTACTGCCTGGCTTTAGCTGTTCAAGCGTCATAACTATTCAGGCAGGGACGGCGCGCCGCGTCCAGCGGCGCAACGGATCGCCCCCCGGACGCCTCGGCGAGGCGTCCCTACCGGAACTTAGTTACCAATTGTCATTCCTTCGCCCCCACAGGGTTCGGTGGATGGCGGAGACGTTGTAACCAGCATTTCTGGAAAATGCACCAAGAATTGCACCAAGAATTGCACCATGAGGAGGCCGGCATTGGAATTGGCCGTGCCGGGGGCCCGCCAATCGCCGGCAGGCCGGGTGGGCGTTGGGCGCATGTCCCTTTTTTGGGTGGCGGTTTCCGGTTCTTGATCTTGATCTTAATCTCCATCGTAAAGAGAAGAATAGATTAAGATTAAGATTAGGATTAGGATTAAGATTAAGAGAGGATACCCAAAAGAGTGAAATGCGCCGGGTGGGCGTTTTTTTTGGATGTTGGTCTTGACTCCGCGGGGAATTTGCGCTAAAATAACCATTCAGATGGGAGGATCAATTAGTTATGTCCTTGCGTGCTTGTTGATATTGGCGGCGCCGGCGGTTTCGCTGGCGCAATCCGATATGACGGTCTATTTTAACGGGCTGGCCAACCCCTGGCAGGACGCCGGGAATAATGGTACGGTGGTGAGCAACGCCGCGGTCTATTCCGGCAGCAATTCCATCAGCGTGACCATTACCAACGCCTACGCCGGCATTGAGTTCCTTCATGCCCCCACGAATGATACCGACTTTGGCAGCATCCAATTCGGGCTCAACGGCGGCGCGAGTGGGGGGCAATATCTCGAAATGCACGGGATTCTCGACTTTGGGAACGGGGTGCGGATCCCGCAGTCCGCCCGCTATCTATTGAGCAGGCCGGCTGCGAACACCTGGCAGCAATACACGGTGCCTCTTGCGACGCTGGGTGTGGCGAATGTGACGAACTTCGCCGGGTTTGCCATCCAGGACCGCGCCGGGGGGGCCGAGCCAGTATTTTACCTGGATGACATCGAACTGACCAACAGCGCCGCGCCGCTGCCGCAGCTCACGGTCAATGCCGGCCACCCCATTCGGACGGCGGACGCGCGCTGGTTCGGCATCGGCACGCCCATTTGGGACGAGTATCTCACCAACACACCGCAAACACTGAACTTGCTGACCAATATGGGCACGCAGGCGTTGCGTTTTCCAGGCGGTTCCGCTGCCGACCAGTTTCATTGGTCTAACAACGTCGGCGACATCGGCAAAGGCCCGTTCCATTACGGCCCAAGCCTGTCCAATTTTATACAGGTGGTCACCAACCTGAACGCGCAAACGATGATCACGGTGAACTATGGCAGCGGCACGCCGAACGAAGCGGCGGCGTGGGTGGCCTATCTCAATGCGACGACAAACAACCCGCAGTATTTGGGGGTGGATTCCACCGGGACCGACTGGAAGACGGCAGGATATTGGGCCTCATTGCGCGCCACGAACGACGGCACGAACTTTCTGTGCATCTCGCGGCCGGACCCGCTGGGTTTCAAGAATTGGGAGATTGGCAATGAGATTTTCGGCTATTGGGAAACCGACAATAATTTTGTGCCGCACGACCCTTACACTTATGCGAAGCGCGCGCAGGAATATATATCGCTGATGAAAGCGGTGGATCCGACGATCAAGATCGGCGTGGTGGCCGTCCCCGGCGTGAGCAACTATATCAATAACTACAATCATACGGCGGTGGACCCAGTCACGGGTCGGTTCTACAACGGCTGGACGCCGGTTATGCTGGCGACATTGGCGGGCTTGGATGTCACGCCGGACATGGCCATTACCCATTGGTATCCGGAGAATCCGACCTACGAGAACGACACGCTGCTGCTGGAGAGCGCGATGGGAAGCGCAAGCCCATGGGCCACCAATGCGGCGGACCTGCGTGGCCAAATCAGCGATTTCATGGGCGCCAAAGGCTCGAACATGGAGTTGGTCTGCACCGAAAACAACTCGGATGTCGCCCAGCCCGGCAAACAATCGGTGAGCCTGGTCAACGGGCTTTACAAGGCGGACACCCTGGGGCAACTGATGCAAACGGAGTTCAACGGTCTTTTCTGGCATGATTTCCGCGACGGCGCCATTGAATACGACGGCAATATGAGTCCGGCTCTCTATGGCTGGCGAATGTATGGCGATTTCGGAGTGGCGACTTTGACGAACGGAGCGACTGCTTACACGAACCTATATCCGACCTATTACACATCGGAACTTATTCGGCGTTTCGCGCAGGGGGGCGACATGGTGGTTGCCGCCGCCAGTGATTATTCGCTGCTCTCGGTTTATGCGGTCCGGCGGCAGAACGGCAAGCTGACCTTGCTGGCCATCAATAAGGACCCGCTGAACACCAACACCGCGCAGGTGTCGGTGGCGGGTTTCACCCCGGCTACGAACGTGACAGTCTATTCCTACGGAATTCCGCAGGATTTTGCGGCGCAAATCGGCAGTGGCTCGCAGGACATTTCCACAAACAACATCTCCGTGACGGGAACCACGTTCAGTAACTCCTTCCCCCCTTACTCGGCGACCGTGATGGTGCTATCCCCGGCGTCAATCGGCTCCAACACGATGACGGTAACCTCTTCGCAAAACCCGGCGCTGGCCGGCAGCAGTGTCACCTTTACGGCCACGGTGAGCGGCAATGGTGGCGTCCCGACGGGGTATGTTGTCTTCAAGTATGGACCCGCCAATCTGGGCATCGGGACCTTGAATAGTTCGGGCACGGCCAGCTTGAGCAACATGACGCTCTCGGTCGGCTCGAATGCCATTACGGCAGTCTATAGCGGGGACGGCTACTATGCGGGCAGCATTAACAGCGCGCTTTTACAGATCATTACGAACAAGACGGGCGTATCCACCAATGGCTTGAGCGCAAGCTGGCTCTTCAACGAAGGCTCCGGGACGAATGTCGCGGATTCCAGCGGCAACGGCAACACCGGGACGTTGAACACCAGCGGCAACGGCAACCCCGGGACGGTGAACGACACGCCGGTATGGGAAGCCGGGGCCGGGCTGAACGGGAGCAACACGCTGGCGTTTCCGGGCACTTATGTTCCGGGCGCGGCGTATGTATCGGCGCCCGACAGCGTGACCTTGGCCGACCAGGGAATTGGGAGCAACCTGACGATATTCGCGTGGGTGAAACGGTCTGATGCTTCCATTGGCAACAACAGTGCCGTGGTGGCCAAGGACACCCCGTTCGACACGTTCCCCTACCACAGGAATTACGAGCTTATATTTGACACTACCAATCACCTGATGTTTGCTTATCGAAACAGCGTGGGAACGAGTTGGGAATTCTATTCGTCATCCAATGTCTATGCCGACACAGGCAGCTGGCATTTTTATTCTGTCACATACACTTACGGGACGGCCACCAACTGCACTCTTTACGTGGATGGCGCGGCGGTTGCGGGCAGTTGGGTTGCCGGAAACGGCTCGGATGCGCCGGCCTCCACATCGGGCGGCCCGGTCTTAATCGGCATAGACGGCACCGGCACGACATCGTATGGAAGCACTTACGAGGGGATCAGCATTTACAGCAGCAACCTTTTGGGGTCGCAAGTGAACGCGCTCTACGAAGGCGGGATTAAGCCCGGGGCCGCAAGCATGACAACGGTGACCAATTGGCCAAACTCCACGCAGGCCGGCAGCAATGTGACTTTTACGGCGACGGTGAGCGGGAGCAGCGGCACGCCGACCGGAACGGTTGTTTTCTTTGATGGAAACAACATCCTGACCAACGTGACCTTGAACAGTTCGGGCGTGGCGATACTGAGCACTGCGCTGTCGGGCAGCGTTTCAAACCATCCCATCGTCGCGGTGTATGATGGAGACGACATTTATGGCGCGAGCAGTTCGAGTGTGTTTTTGCAAATTATTGCGTTTCAGCCCAGCACCACCACAATCAACCCTTCGCAGAACCCGGCGGCGGCGGGGAGCATGGTGACCTTTACAGCCACAGTGAGCGGGAGCAACGGCCCACCGACGGGAACGGTGGTTTTTAAGGATGGAACCAACAACCTGGGCAGCGTGCTCTTGAACGCGGGCGTGGCGGTCTTCAGCACCAGCGCGCTATCGGTCAGCGGCTCGCCCCATTCCATGACAGCGGAATACAGCGGGGACAGCACGTATGTTCACAGTACTTCCGGTGTGCTCTTGCAAACTATTAACTACGTCCCCAGCGCCACCATCATCAGTTCTTCGCCGAACCCGGCGTGGGCCGCCAGCAATGTGACTTTTACGGCGACGGTGAGCGGGAGCGGCGGCATGCCGACGGGAACGGTGGTCTTCTTCTATGACGTAACCAACAATCTGGGCAGCAACACTCTGAACAGTTTGGGCATGGCGAGCGTAACCAACAGCGCGCTTCCGGTCGCGGGTTCACCCCATTCCGTGACGGCGGTGTATGGCGGGGACAGCATCTATAGCAGCAGCACTTCCGGCGTGCTTTTGCAAACTAACACCTTCCGCCCGAGCACCAACATGTTCAGTTCTTCGCCGAACCCGGCGTGGGTCGGCAGCAATGTTACTTTTACGGCGACGGTGAGCGGGAGCGGCGGCACGCCGACGGGAAAGGTGGTCTTTTTTGATGGAACCAACAACCTGGGCAGCGTGCCCTTGAACGCGGGCGTGGCAAGTGTAAGCACCAGCGCGCTCTCAGTCAGCGGTTCGCCTCATTACATGACGGCGGTGTACGGCGGGGACAGCATCTATAGCAACACCCCTCCCAGTGCGCTTACGCAAATTATAACCCTCCGCCCGAGCACCACGACGATCAGCCCTTCGCAGAACCCGGCGTGGGCCGCCAGCAATGTGACTTTTACGGCGACGGTGAGCGGGAGCGGCGGCCCGCCGACGGGAAAGGTGTTCTTTTATGATGGAACCAACAATCTGGGCAGCAACACTCTGAACAGTTTGGGCGTGGCGACCATAAGCACCAGCGCGCTTTCGGCCGGCGCTTTGCCCCATTCCATAACGGCGGTGTACGGCGGGGACAGCACGTTCAGCAACAGCACTTCAAGCAATCTTTCACAAGTGATTACTTTCCGCCCGAGCACCAACACGCTCAGTTCTTCGCCGAACCCGGCATGGGCCGCCAGCAGTGTGACTTTTACGGCGACGATGAGCGGGAGCGGCGTCATGCCGACGGGAACGGTGGTCTTCTCTTATGATGAAACCAACAATCTGGGCAGCAACACTCTGAACAGTTTGGGCATGGCGAGCGTAACCAACAGCATGCTTCCGGTCGCAGGTTCACCCCATTCCATAACGGCGGTGTATCGCGGGGACAACATCTATAGCAACAGCACTTCCACGAATTCACAAGTGATTACCTTCCGCCCGAGCACCAACATGTTCAGTTCTTCGCCGAACCCGGCGTGGGTCGGCAGCGATGTGACTTTTACGGCGACGGTAAGCGGGAGCGGCGGCACGCCGACGGGAACGGTGGTCTTCATCTGTGACGCAACCAACAATCTGGGCAGCAACACTCTGAACAGTTTGGGCATGGCGAGCGTAACCAACAGCGCGCTTACGGTCGCAGGTTCACCCCATTCCGTGACGGCGGAGTATCGCGGGGACAGCACGTATAGCAACACCCCCCCCAGTGCGCTTACGCAAATTATCACCCTCCGCCCGAGCACCACGACGATCAGCCCTTCGCAGAACCCATCGGCAGCGGGGAGCGCGGTGACCTTCACGGCCGCGGTGAACGGGAGCGGCGGCACACCGACGGGAACGGTGTTCTTTTATGATGATACCAACAATCTGGGCAGCAACACTCTGAACATTTTGGGCGTGGCGACTATAAGCACCAGTTCGCTTTCGGTCAGTGGTTCCCCACATTCCATCTCGGCGGTGTACGGCGGGGACAGCACGTATAGCAACAGCACTTCAAGCGCGCTTTTGCAAAGGATTGCCTATCGTCCCAGCGCCACCACGATCATTTCTTCGACTAACCGGGCGTGGGCCGGCAGCATTGTCACCTTCACGGCCACGGTGAGCGGGAGCAACGGCATGCCGACGGGAACGGTGGTCTTTTCTTATGATGAAACCAACAATCTGGGCAGCAACACTCTGAACGGTTCGGGCATGGCGAGCGTAACCACCAGCGCGCTTCCGGTGGCAGGTTCACCCCATTCCGTGACGGCGGTGTATCGCGGGGACAGCACGTTTATCGGGAGCACTTCCACGCTTTCGCAAGTGATTGACTTTGCCCCAAGCACCACCACGATAGGCTCTTTGCCGAACCCGGCGTGGGCCGCCAGCAATGTGACTTTTACGGCGACGGTAAGCGGGAGCGGCGTCATGCCGACGGGAACGGTGGTCTTCTCTTATGATGGAACCAACAATCTGGGCAGCAACACTCTGGACAGTTTGGGCATGGCGAGCGTAACCAACAGCGCGCTTCCGGTGGCAGGTTCGCCCCATTCCGTGACGGCGTTGTATCGCGGGGACAGCATCTATAGCAACAGCACTTCGACGCTTTCGCAAGTGATTACCTTCCGCCCGAGCACCAACACGTTCAGTTCTTCGCCGAACCCGGCGTGGGTCGGCAGCAATGTTACTTTTACGGCGACGGTGAGCGGGAGCGGCGGCACGCCGACGGGAACGGTGGTTTTTAAGGATGGAACCAACATCCTGGGCAGCGTGCCCTTGAACGGTTCGGGCACGGCGAGCTTGAGCACCAGCGCGCTCTCAGTCAGCGGTTCGCCTCATTACATGACGGCGGTGTATGGCGGGGACAGCACGTACAGCAACACCCCTCCCAGTGCGCTTACGCAAATTATCACCCTCCGCCCGAGCACCAACACGATCAGTTCTTCGCCGAACCCATCGGCAGCGGGGAGCGCGGTGACCTTCACGGCCGCGGTGAACGGGAGCGGCGGCACACCGACGGGAACGGTGGTCTTTTATGACGGAACCAACAACCTGGGCAGCGGGACATTGAACTCGGGCGTGGCGACCATAAGCACCAGTTCGCTATCGGTCAGCGGTTCCCCACATTCCATCTCGGCGATGTACGGCGGGGACAGCACGTATAGCAACAGCGCCTCCGGAGTGCTTTCGCAGACCATTATCCTCGCTCCGAGCACCACGACGATCAGCCCTTCGCAGAACCCGGCGGGGGCCGGCAGCGTGGTGACCTTCACCGCCACGGTGAGCGGGATCGGCGGCCCGCCGACGGGAACGGTGGTCTTCTATATTGGAACCAACAACCTGGGCAGCGGGACCTTGAACAGTTCGGGCATGGCGAGCGTCAGTACCAGCGCGCTATCGGTCAACGGCTCGCCCCATTCCATCTCGGCGGTGTACAGCGGGGACAGCACGTTTAGCAACAGCGCTTCCGGTGTGCTGTTGGAGATCATCACCAACAGCTACGCGGGCGCATCCACCAACGGCTTGAGCGCAAGCTGGCCCTTCAAGGAAGGCTCCGGAACGGCGGTCTCGGATTCCAGCGGCAACGGCAACACCGGCACGTTGAACAATTCGCCGCTGTGGGTGAGCGGGTTGGCGGGCAATAACGCGCTGGAGTTTCCCGGCTCCTACATGCCGGGAGCGGCTTACGTTTCCGTGCCCGACAGCACCACTTTGGCCGACCGGGGGATTGGCAGCAACCTGACGATTTGCGCCTGGGTGAAACAGTCCCCGGCTTCGCTGGGAAATTACTGTTCGGTGGTTGCCAAGGATGTTCTTTATGACCGTCCGCCCTATCACCGGAATTATGAGCTGATCTTCGACACCGGCGGTCGCATTCAGTTTGTTTTTATGAACAGCACGGGAACGAGCTGGCAAATCTATTCCTCAGTCACACCCTATGCGGACCCGGCGAACTGGCATTTCTATTGTGTCACATATACCTACGGGACCGCCTCCTCCTGCACTCTCTACTTCGATGGCGACCCGGTTCCCGGCGGCTGGTTTGCCGGGAACGGTTCGGACGCCCCGGCATCCACTTCGGGCGGCCCGGTTCTGATTGGCATAGACGGCACAGACACGGCATCGGGCGGGAGCCTTTACGCCGGGATTAGCATTTACAACGCCGTCCTTTCCGCGCCGCGGATTCTCGCGCTCTATAACAGCGGGATTTCGGACGGGGTTGCGAGCACGACGGCGCTGGCCTCATCGCAAAACCCGGCGGTGGCAGGGAGCGCGGTGACCTTTACGGCCACGGTCAGCGGGAACGGCGGCACACCGGCGGGAACGGCGGTCTTCTATGATGGAACCAACATCCTGGGTGGCAGGACCTTGGACAGTTCGGGCATGGCGAACTTCAGCACCGGCGCGCTGTCCGTCAGCGGTTCGCCTCATTCCATCACGGCGGTTTACAGCGGGGACAACGCATTTGGCGGCAGCACTTCCAGCGCGCTCTGGCAGGTGATCACCGGTGGCAGCGGCACGGTATCCATCCCCTTGGTGGACGCCAGTTTTGAAAGTCCGGCCGGGGCGCAGGGAACGGCGGCGGGCGTGCCGGACGGCTGGATCAAGTCCAATGGAGATCCATACGGGGTGTATAATCCGCCGGTTGGTCTCTACCAGGGCGAAGTCAATGACATTCTGCCCTCGCCGGCCCAGGGTTCGCAGGTCCTTTACATTCAGGGGGGCAACTATGTGGCGCAATTCTTGACCAACACCCTGACGTCCAACCAGACCTACACCCTCAGCGGCGCCATCGGCAACCGCGGGGACGGCAAGGGCCCGCTGGGGAGCGACGTGGATTATGTGTGCCTGATCGCGGGCGGCGTCTTCATAGCATATAACTGGGACCTGCCGCATCCGGATTGGGGCACTTTTCTTCCGTGGGCGATCACTTACACGACGGGGGCGGCGGGGTTTCCATCCGGGACCCTGGAGATTCGCCTGGGCCAAAACGGCGTTGGCGAAGTGGACTACGACAACATCACGCTGACCAGCGCGCCGAGCAACCAGATCGTGCAAGACCCGCCCGTCATCACCGTTCAACCCACAAACCAGACCGTGCCGGCGGGAAGCAGTCCCCTCTTCTCGGTCGCGGCCGCTGGCACGGAGCCGCTTGGGTATGCGTGGTACGTGGCCGGCACCAACCTGCTCCAGAGCGGCGCCAGCAACACGCTCGCACTGCCCTCCGTTCTCGCGGTCAATGCCGGCAATTATACGGTTGTGGTCACCAACGTCTATGGCAGCGTGACCAGCGCGGTCGCGGCGCTCGTCGTCACCATCCCCGTCACCCCGCCGCGGATCATGGCGGACGATTCCAATTTCGGATTTCTGGCCAGCCAGTTCGGATTCTATCTCGGCGGCGCCTTCGGGCAGACCATCGTCGTGGATGGCTCGACCAATTTGATGAATTGGACTCCGCTGTTCACCAACACCGTCGACGGCATCCCGTTTTACTTCCGCGATCCCGCCTCGGCCGGCTTTCCGTGGCGCTTTTACCGGGCCAGGCTGCCCTGACAGTTGCCCGGCGACGGTTTGGGGCCCCCGATAACCCGATAACAAATTTTCAATGGTAATTGATCCCTCTCTTCACCAAGATGGAGATTGACGCAGAAAATGGCCGGGAGCAAAGTCCCCGCATGAACCGGCACAAGCATGTCTTCGCGGCGCCCCTGCGCCGGCAGGAGATTTTGCGCCGGCGCAACACACCCGGCCCGTTAATGCCATTCGTCCCATGAAAATCCACGCGCAAGTACTCGTGCCGCTGCTGTTGGTTGGCAGTGCATTCGCCCAGGAGCGGCCCTGGCAGCAAATCTCCGATCCCACCGCCGCGCAACTCGCCGCCAAATTCGCCACCCCGCCCGCGGAATACAGCTCGCAATTCGACTGTGGCTTCAGCGACACGCGCACGCGGGAGGCCATCGGGGCCATGCTCGACCGCGCCAAATCGGTGAGCGTCCAGGCGGCTTTCATCGAGCCAACGCGCGGCAAGTCGGCCTATCTCTCGCCCGGCTATTTTGACGCCGTAAAGGTTCTTGTGGAAGAGGCCAAGAAACGGAACATGAAGATCTGGTTCGATGACGACGGGGGGTATCCGTCCGGTTTTGCCGGCGGGAAATTCACCCTCGAACGCCCGGACCTGCGCATGAAGGCCTTGAGCGCCTCCCAGCGCGTCACCGTCACCGCCGGCCAGAAATACAGCTACACAATGCAGCCCACGACGATCTGCGTGCTGGCCGTCAACCGCGACACCGGCGCTTCGCAAGTGCTTGACAGTTCGTCCGGCGCCGTGAACTGGACCGTCCCCGCCGGCAACTGGGAAATCGTCCTGCCCCGCTACGCGTACCGCTCCGGCCCCACCCGCTCGGCCAATAACTCGAGCGGCGGCAAGACCACCGAACACTCGCTCATGGACTACCTGAGTCCCGATGCCAACAAACTTTTCGACCAGTGGACCTTCGACGGCTACAAGCAGGCCGTGGGCGACGAACTGGGCAAGACCGTCCTGGGTTTCCGGGGCGACGAACCGTCCTTCGGCTTCAATCCGTGGTCACCAGTGATCCCGGCCGAGTTCCAGAAGCGCAAGGGTTATGACTTGCGCCCGTACCTCGCGACGATCGCCTCCCTCTCCGCCGGCGGCCGCGGCGCGGCGGCGACTGGCGGTCGTGGCGCGACTGCGTCCGGCGGAGTTAATCTCGACGAGGCCCACCGTGTCTTCGCCGACTATTGCGATGTGTGGTCGGACCTCTTCGGCGAAAATTTCTTTGGCGCCGAATCCAAATGGGCCGCCGAGAACGGAGTGGAGATGCAGACGCACATCGAGCACGAGGAAGCCCTGCCGAATCTCGCCAGCGCCGACGGGGATTTCTTCAAGTGCCTGCGGAGCATCCAGGTGCCGGGCGTGGACACCATCTGGCACCAGATCTGGCACGATGTGGTCGCCGATTTTCCGAAGCTGGCCTCCTCGGCCACGCATCTGAACGGCCATCCGCGCGCGATGTGCGAGGCGTTTGCCGCGTACAGTCCCGCGCCCGACCTCAAGGAAGCCACTTGGATTCTTAATCATCTGATGGTCCTCGGCATCAACCGCATCGAATACATGGGCTTGCAGGGCACGGGCGCCTTCCGCGGCTTTTACGGCGAGCCGGGCTTTCCCGGCGTCTCCGCTTATGTCAACCGCGTTTGCTACGTGCTCGGTGAAGGCCGGCCCGCCGCGCAAATTGGCGTCTATATCCCTTCCAGCAGCTTTTGGTTCAATGACTCCGCCGCGAACACGGCCTTCATTGGCATCGTCCATCAACTGCTTCAGCATCAGCGCGACCTGGACTTTGTGGACGAATACGCGCTGTCGAAAACACTCAAGCTGGAGGGGCTGCCGGGCAAGGAAACAGTCAGTTGGGTCAACGAGAGCGGCCAGGGCTATCGCGCGATCCTGATTCCGCCCGTGGACGCGATGTCCAAGGCCGCCCTGGACAACCTGCGCGCCTTCGCCCAGGCCGGCGGCAAGGTCATCTTCTTCGGCAACGCGCCCAAGCTGGTCATGGACAAGAATTTCCTCACCGCGACAGGCCCGGCGGACATCAGTTGGGCGACGCTGGAGCCGGCGCGCGAACTCACCGCCCAGGTCCTGGCCGCGTTGCCCGCGCCGGATGTGGCGACCGACCAGCCGACAACCTGGCTCAAGTATAATCACCGCCGCATGAAGGACGCCGACTTGTATTTCTTCTTCAACGAAGGCATGGAGCCGTTGTCGCTCAAGACCACGGTAACGAGCAGCGGCGCGCCCGGGCAGGCTCAGGAGTGGGACGCCATGACGGGGAAGATCGCGCCGTGGGCCGGCGCGACGACCGCAAACGGCAAAACCACGCTTCCGCTCGAACTGCCGGCATGGGGCACCAAGATCGTCGTGATTGGCGGGAGTCTCTAAAAAATTGGGGTTGACACTTTGGAAGCCGCGGGCATTCTTGGCCGAATGAATGCACTTACTGACTATTCAGTGACTGAGTTGAGGCGAGCGGTCGCACTCAAGGAACAAATCGAAGCCCTGGAACAGCAACTCCAGGAATTGACAGGTGAAGCCGCCGAGGCCGCCCCAACGGAGGCCCCGACCGAAGCCCCGGTTCGCGGCAAGCGGAAATTGTCCCCCGCGCACCGGCGCAAGCTCATCAAAGCGCTTGCCAGGGCGCGGAAGATCCGCTGGGCAAATGCAAAGGCAGCCGGGGCCGCCCCGGTTGAGAAGAAACGCCGGCACCTGAGCGCGGCGTCCCGCGCAGCGCTGTCGGCCGCGGCCACGGCGCGCTGGGCCAAATTCCGGGCGGAAAAAGCCGCCGCCTGAAGCTTCGAAAGAACGCCGTAGCGGCTTTCGGCAGAAAGCCGCCATTTGCTCTTGCAGCGTCGTGCAGACGGGAAGCGCGCGGTGATATGGTAAGTTTTGGCCATGCTTGCAAAACGCGTCATTCCATGCCTGGACGTGCATGACGGGAAAGTCACCCGCGGCGTCCAGTTCGGCAAAGCCGAAGCCGGCGAACTGCGCAACGTCGGCGACCCCGTCGAACTCGCCGTCCGCTACAACGCGCAAGGGGCCGACGAAATGGTCTTCTTCGACATCACCGCCACCGCCCACGGGCGCGCCTCCATGATCGCCGTCATCGAACGCGCCGCCGACCAGTGCTTCATGCCCCTGACCGTCGGCGGCGGCATCCGCTCCGTCGAGGACATGCGGGCCATGCTCAAAGCCGGCGCGGACAAAACCAGCATCAACTCTTCCGCGCTGGCCGATCCCCAGCTCATCACCCGCGGCGCGGAAAAATTCGGCAGCCAGTGCGTCATCGTTTCCATTGACGCCAAGAAGACCGGGCCGGACCAGTGGACGGTTTTTTCGCACGGCGGACGGCGCGCGACCGGGCTGGAGGCGGTGGCCTGGGCGCAAAAGGCCGTGGCGCTGGGCGCGGGCGAGATAGTCTTGAATAGTATTGACTCTGACGGAACCCAGGCGGGCTTCGATCTGGTCATCACCCGGCGCGTGAGCGAAGCGGTGGGGGTGCCGGTGGTGGCGAGCGGCGGGGCGGGGAGCCTGGAGCACATGGCGGCGGTGCTGCTGGAGGGCAGGGCCGACGCCGTTCTGGCCGCCAGCATTTTTCATTTCGGCCAATTCACCGTGGCCGACGTGAAAAAGTTCCTGGCGGGGAAGGGCATTCCGGTTAGGTTGTAAAATAAGGGTTTGGTATTCGAGGAGCCCCTGCGATTCGACGTTCTGGTTGAAGATTGCCTTTTGCTGGAACTCAAGTGCGTGCAAGAGATATTGCCCATACACAAGGCCCAACTCCTCAGCTATATGAAACTGCTGGACATTCCAATCGGGCTGATCTTTAACTTCCACGAATTGAAGCTCTCGGATGGGATAGTGCGGATGATTCTTCCCGGAGCAAATCAATGAGGGGCCTTTGTGAGTGGATTGAGAAAGAATTTGAACAGAAGATAACGAAGATAACGAAGGAAAGGAAGTCTGAATTCAATGTTATGATTGCTGTGGAAGACATCCGCTCGCTGACGGATTTTCAGCGCAACACTAGGGCGCATCTGCGTCGGCTGAAAAGCAGCGGGCGGCCGGAAGTTCTCACGGTCAACGGCAGGGCGGAATTGATTGTGCAGAACGCCGCCGCCTACGAGGATACGCTCGACACGATTCGCGGCATTGAGCGGGGCCTTGACGGGATGAAGGCCGGGACGGGCAAGCCGTTCCGCGACGGGCTTGATGAAATCCACGTCCGGCACAAGATTCCGCGTGGCAAGAAATGATTTATGGCCTCTTTATCCCAATCCCGCTGGCTGCCGTTCGTCCTGTTGACCTGCTCCAACATTTTCATGACCTTCGCCTGGTACGGGCACTTGAGGTTCAAGGACCGCCCCCTTTGGCTGGTGATTATCGCCAGTTGGGGCATCGCGTTTTTTGAATACGTGCTCCAAGTCCCGGCCAACCGCTGGGGCAGCAATGTCTGGTCGCCCGTCCAGCTCAAGATCGCCCAGGAGATCATCACCCTGGCCGTTTTCAGCGCGTTCGCCATATTGTATCTCAAGGCCCCCATCCGCTGGAACCACCTCGCCGCCTTCGCCCTCGTCGTCGCCGCCGCCGGATTCGCGTTCCTGCCAAAAGATTAACCGCGTTTCACGGCCCGGGATGCGCTTTGTTGGAGGCTCGCCGGATGGGAAGGATGGGAAGGATGGGACTCATGGGAGTGATATTTCTCACGCCCGGGGATGCGCCTTGTCGTAGGCGCGCTTGAGGCGTTCGGTGGTCAGGTGAGTATAAACCTGCGTCGTGACCAGATGCGCATGGCCGAGCAACTCCTGCACGCTGCGCAAATCGGCCCCCGCATCCAGCAGGTGCGTGGCGAAGCTGTGCCGCAGCTTGTGCGGCGTGATCTTGGGATCCAGCCCGGCGGCGCGCAGATATTTCTTCAAGCGCAACTGCACCGTGCGCGGGGTCGGCGGCAAAGCCTTGCGCGGGCGGGCCAGGAAAACCGGCATGGCGCCGTCGGGCGCGTATTGGAGCAGTTTCCAATAGGCGCGAATGGACTCCAGCGCCGGAGCGCCGATGGGCACGAGCCGTTCCTTTTTCCCCTTGCCGCGCACGCGCACCAACTGGCCGGCCCAGTCCACGTCCTCCGCGCGAAGCTGGCACAGCTCGCTCACGCGCAGGCCGCACGAGTAAATCACCTCCAAAATGGCGGCGTCGCGAAAATAGGCGCTTGCCTCACCCTCTTCACTCGCTGCGGCGACGCGCTTCCATTCCTTGCCGGGCGCGCGCAGCAGGTCTTCCAGTTGCTTGACAGTTAAGAAGCGCGGCAGCCGTTTTTCCCTGGGCGGAAGCGAGAGTTTGCGAATCGGCGAAACAGAGGCGGCGCCATTGCGGATGAGGAATTTGTAAAACGAGCGCAAGGCGGAGAAGCGGAGTTGCACGGCGGCGCGGCTCAATGGGCCGCGGCCGAGGAAGCGGAGAAAATCCCGGAAATCATCCCGGCTCAGGGCGTTCCAGTCGGGCGGCGTCTGCCGCTGGCGGAGGAACCAGCCGGCGAACTCCAGCAGCGCCTGCCGGTAATTCCTTTCCGTATAGACCGACGCCCCCTTTTCCGTCAGCAAGTGCCGCAGGAATTTCAAAATCCACGGGTCCGCCTTTGGCTCCGCCGGGTTGATTGGTACGTCGTCTTTCATGCGGTCGTCAACTTTTTTACCAATAGATAGACTTCCGTTGACGAATTGCAATCCGCCATGTCCTTCTTTTCCCGGTGGTGGACCTCCCGCACCCACTGGGCATTGGCGACAGCCGTTGAAGTGCGGCCTGCAATCCGATGGTATAGACGATCATCCGCTTTCTCATATTCCCTGGAGAAATGCTTCAGCCAATGCTTGTTCAACTTCACGATGACAGCTCCGCCATCAAGGAAAAATCCGGCGCTTCGTTCAAAGTGCGACAAGAACCAGACTTCGAATGCAGGATTGGAAAGACAAACCTTGATGTCATGCTCCCGCGCCATGCGCAAGGCCTTTGCCAGCGATTGCCGTTTCTCCGGTCCCTCCGTGTCCATCACACACCAAACTTCGTCGTAATCCTCGCTTCTGACGGCGGCCTGGTTCTTATATTTGACGGCCTCCTCCACGACCCTCTCCGGCGAAATCCCAGGCCCCCGTTTGACGGTTATCCTGAATCGCGCTCTCACTGCGTCTTCGCGTTTGAGGCCGTCGAAGTAGTTGGGTTCCGTCTCCCTTCCCTCCCCGACGATCAAAACGGTGCGCCTCACCGGTTGCCCTCTCGAGGCCCGTTGCGGAAAAGGGGCAGGCTGACCTGCCGCTCCAAAGCTGGGTCGTGCCGGCCCCTTCATTTGAGTTCAAAATCTTCCAAAGCCGGTCCGAAGTTGGGCACGCCTCCATAACGCCCCGCCAGATAATTGCGCTGGAACGCCTCCGTATTCCGGGGGCGTTCGTCGGGGGCGAAGTCGTACAATGATCGAAGCTGGGATGCTCCATTCTTGTTTTTCTCCACCAGCCATATCTGATCCCTTCGCAGAAGCGTCTGATCCATCAGCGTGCTGTCGTGGGTGGCGAAGATCAGTTGCGCGCCCTTGACGTTAGCCTTTGGACTTTGAAACAACTCGATCAATTTCCGAACCAGGAGCGGATGCATGCTGCATTCAATTTCATCAACGGCCATCAAGTTGCCATTCTCCAGAGCATGGAGGATTGGACCGGCTAGAGCAAAGAACCGCTTGGTGCCGTTGGATTCCTCCGCCATGAAATCGAATTCTTCTTCACTGTCCGATGGGATAACATGATGAATCGCGTTGATGGAGAATGCCTTTTCGGCCAGATACATTTTTAATGTCTGCTCGGACAAACCTTCTCTGATATTGGAAGCAACGTCTCCAACGCCTCTGGTTCTTTCTTCGACTTTGATGCGATCAATCCCAAAGTCAGCGTCGCGAATCATATCGGAGAGTTTTGTTCCGAATTGCCCGTCATCTATCATGCTCTCGGCCGTCACATTCATAAGCACGGTGGGCGGAGAGGACAGATCATAGATATAAAGTCGCTGTCGGAACCATAAGAACAACTCGCTCAGTGCTTTGATGTTCAGTTCCGCGCCGCGGGAAAGCGCCAGCCCGTTGTCCCGGGTCTTCTCCCGCAGTAATTTCTCCTCACCTGAAAGGGGACCGCCAAACCGCCATTTCGTTTCTCCGGTCCGGGCATCATAATCGCGATCTATCCACTCCTGCGCGCCTCTGGCGCCAGGCAGCCGCACCGTCAATGACTCGCCATGCACTCTTTCCCGCGTGGCGCTAAAGCCGTAATCATAAAGCGCATCTCCGATCAGCACCTTTATCTGGAAACAGGATGGTTTTGCCTTTGATTCAAGTGTCAATCGAAACGGAGCGACCGATGGGATTGGGTCTCCTTGGTTCATTTTTGTGGCTGATCTCCCGACAAAGTTCTCCACAAACCTCACCGCAGTGATGAAATTGCTCTTGCCGGACGCATTCTGCCCGAATATCGCCGCCGTTTTCAGCAAATTGAACTTCCCCGCATTGATCAGGTTGTCGGGATGGGTTGTGTCCTTGCTGGCAACGAGGCTAAAGACCTGCTCTTCGTTAAACGATTTGAAGTTCGCCACTTTGAATTCAACAAGCATAGGATTGGTGGATGAAATTAATGTGCTTTGGCTCCGGAATGTGAAATCGGCCGCGTTTTTGATAATCCGCACTTTTTATGCACAAAATGAGGTTAGCCCGCCTCCCGGTGGGCGTCAATCCCTTATTTTCAACAGTTTTTCCGCCAGGCGCATGACGGAATTCTTCGTCTCTTCGGTGGGGCGGTGCTACTGCGCCGCCCAAGAATTCAGCGCAGATCTGCCGCTCTGCCCTGCCAACAAGGCGAACATTTTTTCCTGCACCCTTTTCCGCCAAGACACGCATGGCCGTCATCTGCAAGATCCGGCACGAAGTCCTTCTGCCATCTGGTTGGCGGACTACTGCGATTATCATTGCCCGCCGGCAGGCTTTCCGGTTACAACAGTTTCCATCATGAACGACGCGATCCGCATCAAGGACTTGCCCGAAAATGAACGGCCCCGCGAACGGCTGGCCCAATTGGGCGCGCAGGCGTTGCGGGACGCCGAGTTGATCGCCATCCTGTTGCGCGCCGGCACCAAAGGCCGGTCCGCCCTCCAGGTCGCCGATGAGTTGGTGCAAAAATTCCAGACCCTCAACGCCCTCGCCCGCGCTTCCCTGGAGGATTTGAGCCAGACCAAGGGCATCGGGCGCGACAAGGCGATTGCCCTCAAAAGCGCCTTTACCCTCGCGGCCCGCATGGCGCGGGAACTCCAGGGCGAAGACCCCGTGCTGGACACTCCGGAACGGGTGGCCGATTACCTGCGCGATGAGAATCGCGGCTACAACGTGGAACATTTCCAGGCCGTCCTGTTGAATTCCCGCCGCAAACTCATCAAGGTCGAGAAAATCGCGGACGGATTGGTGGACAGCCTTCTGGTCCATCCCCGCGAAGTTTTCCGGGGCGCCATCGCCGCCAACGCCAGTTCGCTGGTCCTGGTCCATAACCATCCCAGCGGCGATCCCACGCCCTCCGAGTCCGACATCCGCGTGACGCGCGACCTG
>Ga0182027_10004122_pt1 | contig 22696 bp, 17 predicted proteins | sample 712E1DmetaG_FD_121300 | JGI IMG/M metagenome (GOLD analysis project Ga0182027, IMG submission 121300) | Permafrost microbial communities from Stordalen Mire, Sweden - 712E1D metaG (Illumina Assembly) | ecosystem: Environmental > Terrestrial > Soil > Wetlands > Permafrost | place: Sweden... | reverse complement strand
GCTGTCTTGGTGGTGAGCGCGGTCGAGGGCGTCGAGGTCCAGTCGGAGGACACCTGGCGGCTCGCCACCGAGCTTGGCATTCCGAGGCTCGTGTTCGTCAACAAGCTCGATCGCGAGCGCGCCGACTTCGAGCGCACGCTGGACCAGCTCCGCGAGCGTTTCGGCTCGGGCATCGCACCGTTGGAGCTGCCTATCGGCACCGAGGCCGACTTCCACGGAATAGCCGACCTGCTCACGGACTCCGCCATCTCCTACGGCTCGGGCAAGCCCACGACCGGGCCGATCCCCGAGGACATGTCTGACATCCAGCAACGTGTGCGGGAGGCCTTGATCGAGGGGATCGTGGTGGGCGACGACGAGATGATGGAGCGCTATCTCGACGGCGAGGTGCCTTCGGCGGCGGACCTCGAGGTCACCCTCGCTCACGGCGTCGCTGCCGCGAGCGTCTTCCCGGTCGTGTGCGGGTCCGCCCTCACAGGAGTGGGCATCGACCGCTTGGCTTCGCTGATCTGCGAGATCGGGCCCAGCCCGCTCGCGCGGCGCTCGTTCACGGTGAAGGCGGGCAACGACACGATCGAGATCGCCCGCGATCCCGAGGGTCAGCCCCTGGCTCGCGTGTTCAAGACGATCGCGGACCCTTTCGTGGGACGGATCTCACTGATGGAAGTCCTATCCGGGACGCTCCGGCCGGACATGACCCTTTACGACAGCCGCAACCACGCAGAGGAGAAGCTCCACGCCCTCCAGGTGATGCGTGGCAAGGAGACCCAGCCGACCTCGGCAGCCCCGGCCGGCGACATCGTGGCGGTTGCCAAGTTGAGCGGTGTGCTCACCGGTGACACCTTGGCGCCGAAGAACCAGCCAGTGGTCGCCGATGGACCCCGGATCCCCGTACCTGTGCTGTCGATAGCCGTCCACCCAAAGGCCAAGGGCGACGACGACAAGCTCATGACCGCGATCCACAGACTGCAGGAGGAGGACACTGCGCTCATGGTGCGCCGCGACGACGAGACGCACCAGACGGTGCTCTCGGGCATGGGCGATACGCACCTTCAAATCGTGTGCGAGAAGCTCAACCGCAAGTTCGGCGTCGCAGTCGAGACCGAGCCCGTAAAGGTGCCCTATCGCGAGACGATCACCAAGACCGCCGAGGCTGAGGGCAAGTACAAGAAGCAGACCGGTGGCCACGGACAATTCGGCGTCGCGAACCTCCGGGTCGATCCATTGGAGAGGGGCGAGGGCTTTGCCTTCGTGGACGCGATCGTCGGAGGCGCCATCCCCCGTCAGTTCATCCCCGCGGTGGAAAAGGGCGTGCAGGAAGCGATGACGACGGGAGGCCATTTCGGCTACCCGGTCGTCGATGTCCGCGTCACGTGTTACGACGGCAAGTACCACACGGTGGACTCTTCGGAGATGAGCTTCAAGATGGCGGCGTCGATCGGCTTCAAAGAGGCTCTCGCCGCCGCGGGACCGGTCGTGCTCGAGCCTGTCTCCAGGCTCGAGGTCACCGTTCCCGCCGCCTATCAGGGCGACATCCTCGGTGATCTGAACTCGCGCCGCGGACGCGTGCTCGGCACCGAGGCCGGAGAGCGGGGCGAGCAGGTCGTCATCGCGCTGGTCCCGGCCTCGGAGATCCAGCGCTATGCCACCGACCTGCGCTCGCTCACCGGTGGCCGGGGCCGCTTTGTCGTGCGTCACGACCACCACGAGGTCGTCCCGGCACCGATCGCCGAGAAACTCGCGAAACTGGCGGCTGAGAGCTAGAGCGCGCTCAGACCGTAAGCGAGCTCCAGGCCGAGGCGACCTCCCGTCGCCCAGTCAGCTCGAGGACCTCAAGCGGTCTTCGATTCCAGCAGAACAGGTACAGGTCGGACGCGGACCCGACGACGACGGCGTCGGCAGGCCCTCTGCCTTCGCGCCAGCGCAGCCGACCGCCGGCGATCTCCACCGTCCAGGCTGCGGCGTGGTCCTCGCAGGCCAGGCAGAGCACGCCGCCGAGGGAGAGCTCTGGTGCTTCTGGCACATCGGTCGCCAGGTGGACGCCGATCCACTCGTCGATGCCGTCCACGGCGAGATCTCTCTCGATAGGCGCGGGTGCGCCGGAAGAGAGCTCGGCGTCGTAACGGTGCACAGCTGACTCGAGCGCCATGCGCCTGCACACCCAGTCAGCGGTGAGGTCTTGGCCCGACCAATTCCAGCAAGGCTCTTCGGGGTCGCACTCTGCGAGGCTCGCACGAAGCTTTGCTCCGGTGCTCTCGAAGAACTCCACGAGGTCCGTCCCGGCCAGCGAGGCTCTAGGGCTCGGCTCCACGGGGCCATCGGGCGACGCCGCCCCGAGCTGGGTGGTCCAGAAACTGAAGACTTCGCCGAGATGCTCGACCAGGTCGCAGACGTGCCACTCCGGACAGGTAGGAACGGGGGCCTCGAGGCTCTCGTTGATCGCGTCCGCAATGAGCTCACACTCGTGCTTGAGCGCTGTCCGATGAGATTCGTAGTCAAGGCGGTGGCTGGTCACGTCTCAATCCTCGCCGGTAGCGGCCTCGTGTTTGTCGCGGCGTCCCCGGCGTTGGGATGTCGCGCCCGGTGCCGGTTGGCCCGTATCGATGTCCCTGGTGCGAGGTTGGACCAGCTGTCTCCTCGCGGCCCGGATCTCTCTGACGGTGTGGCCCGCATCAGCGACCTCGATGACAACGTAGCGAAACCGTTCGCCTGAGCACTCGATGAGCACCGCGTTCCTGCCAAGTCCGATCGACCAGAAGGACCAGCCGTCAAGTCCGTGATAGACGCCGACCCGCCAGACACCGTGGCCGTGCTTGCGCCATTGGCGCAGGCCGATCTTCACATGTGCGCGCACTGAGGGGTCGTGTGTGACCTGAACGACCGAGGCGAGCGGCAATCTCAGGGACGAACGGGTGGCAAGGATGCTGCGCCACCCGCGGAGCACCACGACGACCTCGTCGCCCTCGATCCTGCACTCCCCCCAGATCATGGGCGGCCGGCTGGAACCCGGTGGCGGCCCGCTCACGTCCAGGCGGCCCGTAACTTCGACCAGCTGTCGTTCAGGGCCTCGGGAAGGACCCGGACCCCGGCGACCGAGGTCATGAAGTTCGTGTCGCCGATCCAGCGCGGAACGATGTGGACGTGTAGATGCGCGGGGATCCCCGCCCCGGCCGCGCGTCCGAGGTTCACGCCGAGATTCATTCCCTCCGGACGGTAGGCCGCCTTCACGGCCGCGACGGCATCGTAGACACCACGTGACAGCTCGGCGGACTCTTCCGGCTCCAGCTCGTGAAGTTCGCGGACGTGACGGATCGGCATCACCATCACGTGGCCGGGAGAGTACGGGTACGCGTTGAGCAGCGCAACGGTGAACTTGCCCGTCCACAGCACATGGCGCACCTCGTCGGGCTCGGCCGAGCCCACGATCGCGCAGAATACGCACACGAGCTCAGTCGCGCCGGCATGGGTCGTATCGCCGTTCGCGCCGGGCGCGACGCCTGCATCCTCGAACGAGCTCACGTAACTCGATCGCCAGCCCGCCCACAGGTGCTCGAGGCTCACAGGACTGTTGCGGCCGTGCCGAGCTTGCGGTCGAGGGGCGGCGCCGCCTCTCGGCCCAGCCGCTCGACGAACGAGGCAACTTCGACACCACGCTCAGGCTTGTCCGAGCCACGTGCGTTCACACCGACGGTTCCGGCCGCGACGTCGGAATCGCCTACGACGAGGACATACGGCACCTTCTCCAGCTTCGCGCGCCGGATCCTGGCTCCGAGCGGCTCGCCGGCCTCGTCCGACTCGGCACGCACTCCCGCGGCTGTAAGCAGTCCACGGACCTGTTGGGCATAAGGCACGTGGTCGTCGCGCACGGGAAGTACCCGGACCTGAACCGGTGAGAGCCAGGTCGGGAACGCCCCGGCGTAGTGCTCGAGCAGCACGGCGAAGAATCGCTCGACGGACCCGAACAACGCCCGGTGGATCATGACCGGTCGGTGCCTGTTGTTGTCCTGGCCGACGTAGTCCATGTCGAAGCGCTGTGGGAGCTGAGTGTCGACCTGGATCGTCGAGATCTGCCAGGTCCTCCCGATGGCGTCGCGCGTCTGGACCGAGACCTTCGGCCCGTAGAACGCGCCGCCACCTGGATCGAGCACGAGCTCGAGGTCCATTGAGAGCGCGACCTGCCTGAGAGCCTCGGTCGCCTCGTCCCACTCCTCGACCGTACCGGCCGCCTTCTCCTCCGGCCTGGTCGACAGCTCGAGGTAGAAGTCCTCGAGGCCGAAGTCGCGGAGCAGGTCGAGCACGAAACTGAGCAACGAGCGCAGCTCGCCCGCCATCTGCTCACGAGTGCAGAAGATGTGAGCGTCGTCCTGGGTCATGCCCCGCACCCGTGTCAGGCCGTGCACCACGCCCGACTTCTCGTAGCGGTATACCGCGCCGAACTCGAACATCCGCAGGGGAAGCTCACGGTAGGAGCGCTGCCTGGACTTGAAGATCAGTATGTGGAACGGGCAGTTCATCGGCTTGAGGTAGTAGCGATGGCCTTCGTCGAGCTCCATCGGCGGGAACATGGACTCAGCGAACCACTGCAGATGGCCGGAGGTCTCGAACAGGTCAGCGCGGGTGATATGAGGCGTGTTCACGAACGAGTACCCGGCCTCTATGTGGCGCGCTCGCGAGTAGTCCTCCATCACCTTTCTGATGAGACCGCCCTTCGGGTGGAAGACCGCCAGTCCCGAGCCGAGCTCAGGGGGGAACGAGAAAAGGTCGAGCTCGACGCCCAGGCGGCGGTGATCGCGGCGCTCTGCTTCGGCGAGACGATGCAGATGTGCTTCGACAGCCTTGTCGGACTCCCACGCCGTCCCGTAGATGCGCTGCAGCTGCGGCCGGTGCTCGTCTCCGCGCCAGTACGCTCCGGCGACTCTGGTCAGCTTGAAGTGACCAAGCCGGTCCGTGGAGGGAACGTGGGGGCCGCGGCACAAGTCGACGAAGCCGGGCCCGTTGCGGTAGGCGCTGACGGCGTCGGGATCCCCGCCCGCCTCGGCCGCGAGCTCCTCATCCAGGCCCACAGTCGCCTCGGCGACTCTCTCGATGATCTCGCGCTTGTAGGGCTGGTCGGCGAAGATCTCCAGACCCTCCGATATCGAGTGCTCCTCGCGTACGAAAAGCTGCGCTTCGGCCATGATCGCGCGCATCTCGGACTCGATCCGGCCCAGGTCGTCCTCGGAGAAGCTCGCGCCTTTTGGCAGGTCGAAGTCGTAGTAGAAGCCGTCGGCGATAGCCGGGCCGATCGCGTAGCGGGCGCCTGGCCAGAGCCTGAGCACGGCCTGGGCCAAGACGTGCGCGGTCGAGTGACGAACCACGGTGCGGCCTTGGTCGGTGTCGGCAGTGACGATACGCACCGTCGCTCCGTCCACAAGGGTTACCGAGAGGTCCACCAGGACGCCGTCGAGCTCCGCTGCGACCGCCGAAGCAGCGAGGCGTGGTCCGATCTGGGCTGCAAGACCCGCGATCGTCGTGCCGGCGGGTACAGCTCGTGTTGACCCGTCTGGCAGCAAGACCGTGACCTCGGTAGGCATCGGATCCACTCCTCGTATTGGCGACCCATGTCGCTTTCTAAGAAGCGCTCAGCCTACCGGGCCGCGACCGCCACCTCGTGGGGACGAGTCGTTCGGCCGCCGCACATCTCGGTGTGACCCCGGTGCTGGGCCTGTCACACACCCACGCCCAACAACGACGCGGCCTGCGCCGCCCCGCGTCCGGCGGCTACCTCCTCGTCGATGACATCGATCGCACGAGGCGTGTCCAGGTCGTCGTCGAGGCTGTCCCGCACGCCTTGCAGACCCGCATCGCCCGAGCCTGCGACCCTCCAGCGATCAAGACGCGCCTCGGCGAGCTCGAGAATCGAGTCCTCCCATTCCCAGGGATGCCGGTAGCTCTGGGCCAGCAGCGCCAGGCGTATCGCAGAGGGGTCGTGGCCTTTGTCCAGCAGCTCATGGACGAAGACGAGGTTCCCGAGGGATTTCGACATCTTCTCCCCGCCCAAAGCGACCATCCCGACGTGCATCCAGTGGCGGACGAACGGCGAGCCGGTCGCCGCCTCCGATTGAGCCGACTCGCACTCGTGGTGCGGGAAGATGAGGTCCGTGCCGCCACCGTGCAGATCGATGGTGGTGCCGAGCTCCCGCATCGCCAGAGCCGAGCACTCGATGTGCCAGCCAGGTCGCCCTGGCCCCCAGAGCGACTCCCATGCCGGCTCGCCCGGTGCGGAGGGTTGCCACAGCACGAAGTCCAGCGGGTCGTCCTTGAAAGGGTCGTCCGGGCGGCCACCGCGCTGCGCGGCGAGATCGACCATCTCGTCGCGCTCGAGATGGCTCAACTGGCCGAAGCGGGGGAACGACGAAACATCGAAGTAGACCGCCCCGCCGGCGCGATAAGCGTGTCCGGTGTCGAGCACCATGCAGATGAAGCCCAAGATGTCGGGGATCGCCGAGGTCGCCCGGGGCTCGGAGTAAGCGGCGAGCAACCCGAGCGCGTCCATGTCGGCCTGGAAACGGGTGATCTCCCCCGCTGCGAGGTCCAGATAGTGAACTTCGAGCTCGCGGGCCTTGCGCAGGATGTCGTCGTCGACATCGGTGATGTTGCGCACGCACAAGGTGCGGTGTCCCAGATCGCGTAGACGTCGCTGCAGGACGTCATAAGTGACGTACACAGCCGCATGACCGATATGAGCGGAGTCATAGGGGGTTATCCCACAGGTGTAGATCGTCACGACCTCGCCGGGCGTGAAGGCGACGACCTGGCGCCGAGCTGTGTCGTAGAGCCTCATCGATGCGTCACAGCCGTGGCGCGGAGCGCACGTCCTCCATGCGCAGGCCCGTCAAACGGATGCTGGCGTGCGAGCGGCGGCGGATGTTCACCCCAATGAGAACAGACGTGAACGCCTCGATCGCGGCTGCGGCAGACAACGTGCCCGCGTCGATGCCACGACAGCCTGGTATGCGCTCCACCACCTCGATCGTGGCCAAGGTCGCGGCCGCGTGGTCAGAACAGACGAGCACATCGGCGTCGAGAGGTTCGTCGAGGTTCGCGAGCCCTCGGGCCGGCAGATGATGAAAGGCTCCGGAGACGAGAGCCTTCGGAGCGGCATCCTGGACGGCCACACATATCGAGCCGCGGGCGGGCACGACTGCTTCGAGCTCTTCTCCGACTTTGGCAAGAGCATTCGCCATCGAGATGACGGTCTTGCCGCCGAGACGGTCCTTGAGGGACGCGACGGTGGGCGCCGCGCCGTCCCACGGCGTCGCCACCACCACCACATCGGCTTCGCACGCGATCTCGTTCGATGCACCCCGCAAGGCGAGATCGCGACCAGCCCACTTGTCACGAAGCTGGGCGGCAGTCTCCTCTCCGCGCTCGACAGAGCGCGAACCGATCGCCACCGACATTCCGACCGACGCCAATCGGGCGGCGAGGGCCTTTCCGGCCGGTCCGGTCCCTCCAAGGATTCCTATGTCCATCGGCCTACCCTTTCACACCGCCGGGCGGCGGTCCGCGGTCTTCGGCCCTTGAGGCGTCGTAGCGGGCGAAACGCGGCATCAGCCAGGTCACGATACCGACGCCCACGAGACAGCCGAGCCCTCCGGAGACCACCGAGATCTGGGGCGTCGAGGCCGCGGCCACCGCACCTGCCTCGAAGTCCCCGAGGCGAGGTCCCCCGGTCACCACCGCGGTGTGGATCGACGAGAGCCGTCCCCGCAGCGATTCAGGTGCTTCGAGCTGGAGGATCGTGCCCCTGAACACAGCCGAGACCACGTCGGCGGCTCCCGCGACCGCTAACAGCGCGAGAGCGGCGGCCAGCCAGCCCACGAGACCGAAGGCGGCGATCGCCGCACCCCAGACGCCCACGGCGAGGAGGACCGCCCGCCCCTGCTTGCGAACAGCGACGACCCAGCCGGTGAAAAGCGCACCAACCAGCGCGCCCGCTCCCGGCGCCGCATACAACAGCCCGACGGTCGCGGCACCACCGTGGAAACGGGTGAGGCCGATGGCAGGGAACAGTGCTCTCGGCATGCCGAGCACCATGGCGTTCAGGTCGATCACGAAGGTTCCTTGCAAAACCGGACGGCCCTTCAGGTACCGCAGGCCCTCCGCGATCGACCGCAAGCCGAACCGTGTGCCTCCGCCGACGGGCCGCAGTGCCGGAAGGCTTGCGACCGCGAGGACCGACACGGCGAAGGTGCCGGCGTCGATCCAGTAGACCGACGCCATGCCGAACTGGGCGAGGAGCAATCCTGCGATTGCCGGACCTGCTACCTGACCCACCTGAAACAAGAGCTGCCAAAGGGCGTTCGCGCTCGCGAACATCGGCCTGCCCACCAGGTTCGCGAGAACGGCGTTGCGCGTCGGGTTGTCGACGCTGGCGACGCCCGCGGCGAGGGCGCTCAGGCCGTACAGAGGCCATAACGCAGGATGACCGGTCGATGAGTTCAGTGCGAGACCCACGCTGCATGCCGCGAGGCTCACCTGGGTGATGATGAGAAGGCGCCGCCGGTCAACGGCATCGGCGATCGAGCCGCCGAACAGCGAACCGCAGAGCACGGGCAAGATCTGTGCCAAGCCCACTAGACCGACATCCAGCGAGGAGTGGGTCAGCCTGAAGACCTGGTACGGAATCGCCACGACGGTGAGCTGTGATCCGAGCGTCGTCACCAGGTAGCCGCCCCAAAGGCGCCTGAACGGCTTCGACTGCCGTAACGGCCCGAGGTCGACGAGAAGTCTGCCTCGAGCCATGGCCGCGAAGTTAGCTACTCGCCGCCGTGTCCGAAGAGGCGGGCCGTGCGCGGGTGCCTCGCGCCTTAACCTCGAGCTCAGAGCGAACAGAGAGCAGGCTACATGGGTCGGTCAATTCGAATCGGGAGCATCAAGGGCGTTCCGATCCGGATTCACTGGAGCTTCCCGTTGCTCGTGGTCTTGGTGATCCTGCCGTCCGGATTCAAGACGACCGCTCGTTCGCTCGTCGAAGGGCTCGTATGGATCCTGGCTCTGTTCGCGTGCATCGTGATCCACGAGCTGTCCCACTGTCTGGTCGCGAGAAGGCGAGGTTTCACCGTACGAGACATCGTGTTGATGCCTATCGGTGGTGCCTCGGAGATAGCTGGGCTTCCCGGCGCGCCGTCCGACGAGCTCGCGATCGCCGTCGCCGGCCCATTCGCCAGCGTCGTGCTCGCGTTGCTGCTGGCCCTTGTGGCCTATGGCGCGGGAGTCACGATGTGGCCGCCCGGGTTGTTCTCGGGCGCGGTGGTGAGCCGCATGATGTGGGCCAATCTCCTTCTCGCCGGCTTCAACCTCCTGCCGGCGATCCCTATGGACGGCGGCCGGGTGCTGCGCGCCCTGCTCGCTCGCAGGCTCAGCGACCTCGAGGCGACTTCTATCGCGGTCGGAATCGGCCGCCTCATCGGGCTGGTCATGTTTGTGGCGGGTCTTCGATACGACCCCTGGCTCAGTCTCATCGGCCTTTTCGTCTTCACGGGAGCAGGCGGCGAAAAGCGCGCCGCCGCGGTCCGCACCGCCGTCGGAGAGCTGAAGGTCTCAGACGTGATGGTGCACGACACCACGACATTGGAGGTCAGCTTCCCCCTGTCGGCCGTCGCGCCTTTTCTCCAGGCCTCCCCCGGCCGTGTCCTTCCGGTCATGGACCGCGGTCGCTACGTGGGACTCATTGCTGCGGACCGCCTCGCACTGTCGCCCGGCGCTGTGTTGGTGCAGGACGTCGCCGAGCTCAACGTCCCGGTGCTCGAGCCCGGCGATGCGCTGTATCCGGCCGCCGTTGAGTGTCTTGGCGGCAGCCGACGTCGTGCCGCGGCAGTGCTCGAAGACGGACACGTCGTCGGCGTGCTCTACGCGCCGCACCTCGAGGCGGCCCTGCGCCGAGCGACCGCCAATCTGGGCGCTTCGGGCTTCCGGCATTGACCGGGCGCCCATCTCAGTTCAGGCCTCTCGGAGCGGCTCCAGCTCCGAGGTGCAGTACATGCACCTGGTTGCCCCCATCGGGACATCGCTCAGGCACTGTGGACAGGTCCTCACGGGTACCTCCTTCGGCAAGCGCCCGAGCCGGCCCAGCATCGCGTTCGTCGGCTTCACCACGAGGAAGAAGATCACCGCCGCGATCACGATGAACGTCAAGATCACGTTGACGAGGTCTCCGTAGAGGAACCTGCTCCCGTGCACGCTGAAGTAGAGATTCGCGAAGTTCGCCTTTCCGCCAATGGCCGCGATGAGCGGAGTCACGAGGTCGGCGACGAGGGCCTTGACCACGGCGGCGAACGCCGTGCCCACGACTATGGCAATCGCGAGGTCGATGAGATTGCCTCGGAGAAGGAACTCCCTGAACTGCTTCATCGTCTTCATCGTCTCCCACCTTCCTGTGAGCTCTAAGGGGGACGTAGGTCCAGCCGCCGCCCCGGTGCCGACGCAGAGCCTATTTTGGCGGCTCTGTGCGAGGGGCGATTATTGCCGTCAAGCTCAAGGTTCTCGGGCCGCGAGCCGATTACTCGATTGGTGTCCGAGCATCAGGCTGGCCATGTGCGGCGCGTGCGGAGCCGCGCCAGCTCTCAACGTATGACCACATTGCGCCCCGCCGTCGCGCCTTACGAGCTCGCGGCGATGCTCGCCGGCTTTGCTGACCTTGTCAGCCTGCACGACCTCGACGGGCGGACCCGGCTCGCGTCCGAGTCCTTCCGCACGATCCTCGGGCTCGCCCCCAACGAGCTCATCGGCCGGATGCCGGAGGACAGCTTCGTTCTTGCAGAGGACGCACTGCTGTGGAGAGCTGCGATGGATCGCGTCGAGGCTGGCCACGAAAGCGTCGAGGTCTTGTTCCGAGCAAGTAGCTCACACGGCGGGCTGGAATGGCTCGAGACGAGGATCGGGGCGGTGCGCGGACGCGACAGCTCGGTGTCCGGCTTCGTCGCGGTTTCCCGCGTGGTGACCGAGCGCCTCGACGCCGAACGACGCAGCCAAGCGCGCCTTGGTCGCTATCACCAAGTCACCGGTGCCGTGGCCGGGATGACGACCTTCATCGTCGATGGTGAGCACCGTTGCCGTTTTGCGGCCGGGGCCGGGTTCTCCTCGATGGCCAAGGGCCCGGACGGATGTCTTGACCGACCGCTCTGGCAACTGTTGAGCACAGTCCGCTACGCCGCTGCACGGTGCCACATCGACGAGGCCCTCGCCGGGCGAGCCTCTGACGAGGAGCACTCGAGCCTCGACGGTCGTCGGTTCTGGTCGCAGTACATACCCGTCACCGCGGTCTCGGGCGCGATCGAAGAGGTTCTCGTCGTGAGCCTGGAGGTCACAGAGCGCGAACGGACCCACGAGGCCCTTCGTCGAAGCGAGGCGAGCTTCTCGAGCGCCTTCGACAACTCACCTATAGGCATGGCCATCAACGCTGCGGACGGTTCGGTCCTTCGCGTGAACGACGCGTTCTGCGCCCTCACCAAGCGCTCGCGCGCGGAGTTGCACAAAGGATCACTGTCGGAGCTGATCCATCCAGACGATGTGCAGGCGAACCTCGAGCTGATCAGCCGGATCCTCGCTGGCGAAAGGCGTACCGCAGTTGTCGAGAGGCGCTACCTGCGACCGGACCACTCGGTGGTGCACGCGTTGATGAGCATCACTCTTGTCCGAGACCATCACGGCCGGCCCCTTCATCTCGTCACCCAGGTGCTCGACGTCACCGATCGCCATCGCCTGGAGGCTTACCTCGGAGAGCTCGCATTGCGCGACCCGCTTACGGGCGCTCACAACCGCAGAGCTCTCGACGTCGAGCTCTCACGGCGCCTCGCGGTCGAGTCGGCCGGAGCGCCCAGCGGAGCTTTGGTCCTGTTCGACATCGACCACTTCAAGGAGGTGAACGACTCCTTCGGCCACGATATCGGCGATGACGTGCTGAGGAACCTCGCCGCGGCCTGGCGCGAGCGCCTGCGCCGCAGCGACGTCCTGGTGCGCATCGGCGGCGACGAGTTCGTTGTCCTGCTCGGCGATGCCGACCCCGAGAACGCACAAGCTGTCGCCCGTGAACTGCTGAGCCTCGCGAACGGAGTGATCATCACCGCCACGGGTCTTGCGACATCGGTCAGCGCAGGAATGGCGCTGTTACGCCCGGAGGAGGATGCCGCACGTCTTCTACGGCGCGCTGACCAGGCTCTCTATCTTGCGAAACGGGCCGGTCGAGGCCGTCTTGTCGTAGACGACAGCGACTGCGAGACCTGAACGACCCGGCGAGGGATGCGAAAGGCTAGATCCCTTACCCGACGCGGCGGTCGTCGCGGACTTCGTGGACCTGGCCCGAGAGGAGCGCGCGTTTGGACTGGGCCGTGCGCCTGCCGCGCTCTTCGTGGTCGAGGCGGCTCTTTCGCAGCCGGACATTGGCCGGTGTCGCCTCGACGCACTCGTCCTCCCTGATGAACTCGAGCGCCTGCTCGAGCGACAGGAGCCTCGGTGGGATCAGGCGGACCAGCTCCTCGGAGGTGGAGGAACGAACGTTGGTGACCTTGCGCTCTTTGGTCGGGTTGACGTCCATGTCCTCCGAACGGGCGTTCTCACCGATGATCATGCCCTCGTAGACCTCGACGCCCGGACCGACGAAGAGAGCCCCGCGGTCCTGGAGGTTCATCAGCGCGTAGGTGGTGGTCAGACCGCGTCTGTCGGCAACGAGGGACCCCGACGCACGTGTCCGAAGTTCTCCGTGCCATGGCTCGAAGCGATCGAATATGTGGTGCAACACCCCTGTTCCGCGGGTCTCGGTCAAGAACTCGGTGCGGAACCCGATCAGGCCGCGAGAGGGCACCTTGTAGTCGATTCTCGCCCAGCCTGTGCCGTGATTGACCATCTGGATCAGCCGCCCTTTTCGAAGCGAGAGCAACTGGGTGACCACGCCAAGGAACTCCTCGGGCACGTCGATCGAGACCGCCTCCACCGGTTCGTGCACCTTGCCATCGATCATCCGGGTCACGACCTGCGGCTTGCCGACGGTCAGCTCGAAGCCTTCCCGGCGGAGCATCTCGACCAGGACCGCCAGTTGCAGCTCGCCACGACCTTGCACCTCCCAGGTGTCAGGGCGCTCGGTCGTCAGCAAGCGAATCGAGACGTTGCCGACGAGCTCCGCGTCAAGGCGGTTCTTCAGCAGCCGTGCGGTGACCTTGCGCCCCTCGGTGCCCGACAGCGGTGAGGTGTTTATGCCGATGGTCATTCCAAGGCTCGGCTCGTCGACGATCAGAACCGGGAGGGGTCTCGGGTCATCGGGATCCGAGAGCGTCTCGCCTATGGTCACCTCAGACAACCCGGCCACGGCGATGATCTCGCCCGGCCCGGCCTCGGCGGCGTCGACCCGGTCGAGTCCCTCGGACACGTACAGCTCGGCGACCTTGAACCGCTCCACCTCGCCGTTCGCGCGGCACCAGGCGACCTGCTGGCCACGGCGGATCGTGCCATGGAGCACTCGACAGATCGCCAGACGCCCGACGTAGGCCGACGCGTCGAGGTTCGTGACCAAAGCTTGCAGCGGGTGGTCGGGGTCGAAGGTCGGAGCGGGGATGTACTCGTAGATGACCTTGAACAAAGGCTCGAGGTCGGTTCCCGGCACCGCAGGGTCGAGCGAGGCACGCCCGGCTCTTGCATTGCAGTAGACGATCGGGAACTCGATCTGCTCTTCGTCGGCGTCGAGGTCCATGAACAGCTCGTAGACCTCGTCGACCACCTCTTTGGGTCGCGCGTCGGGACGGTCGATCTTGTTGATCACGAGCACTACAGGCAGCTTGCGCTCGAGAGCCTTGCGCAGCACGAAGCGTGTCTGAGGCAACGGACCCTCGCTCGCGTCCACAAGTAGCAGAATGCCGTCGACCATCGCGAGCGCTCGCTCGACCTCTCCACCGAAGTCCGCGTGTCCCGGGGTGTCGACGATGTTGAACTTGACCCCTCCGTGCCGCACGGAGGTGTTCTTCGCGAGGATGGTGATCCCCTTCTCGCGCTCGAGATCCATCGAGTCCATCACCCGCTCGTTGACCTCTTGGTTGGCGCGGAACACCCCCGACTGCCACAGCATCCCGTCCACGAGCGTTGTCTTGCCGTGGTCGACATGGGCGACGATGGCGAGATTGCGGAAGTTGGCGCGCGAGAGCATGTGGCAAAGGCCTAAGAAAGGAGACGGCGCAGGCCGTATGGTCTAAGTCTACCGGCTCGGGACAGGCCAGATTCCAACCGGCGACGAGCGCGCATGTCAGGCCCGAACGAAACTGGCTCGTCGGGGCCTTCAGCGGGTGAAGATCTCGCCAACCTCGAACAGGTCGTGCGGCACCTTCTTGGGCACGTCGCTGCCCACAGCTTCGGCCAGCGGAACGCGGATGATGTTGTCGGCACGCAAGGCAACCATCTGGCCGAACGCGCCCTCATGGACGGCGTCAATCGCGGCCATCCCGAACCTGGTCGCGAGCACGCGGTCGAAGGCGGTCGGCGTCCCGCCGCGTTGAACGTGGCCGAGGATGGTCACGCGCGACTCGAAACCCGTGCGAGCCTCGATCTCTCGCGCGAGAAGGTTCGAGATGCCGCCCAAGCGCCTGTGGCCGTAGATGTCCATCTCGCGCTCCGGCACGGTGATGGTCCCGGGCTTGGGAATGGCCCCTTCTGCGACGACGACGACTGAGGCGTACCTGCCCGTGCTGTGCCGCCGGACGAGGGCGTCGCAGATCGCGTCGATGTCGAAAGGCTCCTCGGGGATGATGATCTCGGCCGCACCGCCGGCAATTCCCGCGTAGATCGCAATCCACCCGGCGTTGCGCCCCATGACTTCGCAGACCATCACGCGGTCGTGGGCCTCGGCGGTGGTGTGGAGCCGATCGATCGCATCGGTCGCGATCTGCACTGCTGTATGGAACCCGAAGCTCACCTCGGTTGCGCCGATGTCGTTGTCGATGGTCTTCGGCACACCGACGAGGGGCACCTTGTGCTCGACATAGAGCTCGAGAGCCCCACGCAAGGTTCCCTCACCGCCTATGACCACCAGCGCGTCGACATCAGCGAGATGGGCAAGGGTTGCCTCTACTCCCCCGTCGACCCTGTGCGGGCTCTCACGCGAGGTACCTAGGACGGTTCCGCCCCGGGGAAGGATCCCCCGGCATCTTCGGCTGTCGAGAGGGAGCGTGCGGCCTTCGATAACTCCGCGCCACCCGTCGGCATAGCCCACGAACTCATCGCCGTAGAGCGCCTCGCCCCTTCGGACTACGCCTCGAATTACTGCGTTCAGGCCCGGACAATCGCCGCCGCCGGTCAGCACCCCGACTCTCATGTGTTGGCGATCAGCTCCCTCTCAAGTTGTGAGCACTTTAGCTTCAGACTATTCGTGCGGAGAAACCATTCCAGCGACGACAACGCGCCGGTTGGCCTCGGCCCGATCGCGGCCGGCAAACGATCAGCGTTCGCGGCGCCAGGTCCCAATGAGAACGGCGGCGTAACGGAATCCGTAGAGCACGTTAGTGCCCTTCTTCGACTTGCCCGAGGCCCGCTCGTGCCACACGGCCGGCCGCTCGGTCACTCTCCACCCCCGCTTTAGAGAAGTGATCAGCAGTTCGGCCGTCTGGTACTGGTCCTGCTCCAGCCTCGCCTTCACGTCGGCCAGCATCGTCACCCGAAGTGCGCGGAACCCGTTGGAGGTGTCGCTCAGGTGGGCGCCGGTCAGAAGATTCATGAGCCTTGCAAAGAACACGACGCCGTATTGCCTGTAACGGTCAGCAGTGTGGTCCACGCCCAGACGCCGGGAGGCCACGACGAAGTCCGCCTCGTCGTCCACAAGGGGCTGGAGCAACTGCGGCATCTCGGCGGGGTCGTTCTGGCCGTCGGCATCCAAGGTCACCACGTACTGGGCCCCGAGGGTGACACAAAGGTCATAACCGACTCGCAGCGCGACACCGTGGCCAAGGTTCACCGGGAACGCGAAGGTGACGGCTCCTTGGTCCCTGGAGACCCGAGCTGTCTCGTCTTCGCCGCCGTCGACGATGACAAGTGCAGTGACCTCCAGCCCGCACGCGGTCTTCGGCACGCGCCTGAGCACGTCGCCGATGTTCGCCTCCTCCTCGTAGGCGCAGATGAGGCCCACCACCGGCGCCAGCTTGAGGTCCGGGTACCTCTCGTCGAAGTCCTTACGCCCGATGTCGATGACGAGCTTTTGCAATGCCCGCAAGCGGTGCTGATGATGATCCGAGACGTTTCCCATATCTGGAGCTCCTGGAGTTCAGGGAATGTGGGGACTGGAGAGTGCCCCTTGCGACCGTGGCCGCTGCCACGCGGCCCTATGGCCGTTCGGCCCACTCTTTACCGACAGTCTTGATGTCATGGTCGCAGCCTTCGCGTAACCGACAGTGCAATGAACCGGACCGGAGCTTGGTCTTGGAACCGAGACCCGATCAAGCGCCCGACCGGCACAGTTGCCTTGGTGCTCTTTGCTAGCTGAGCACTTCGGCGGACTGCAACGTTGCGGTCCAGCCAGATGACCTTATCGCCCAGGCTCGCCGCGTGGGCGCCGTGGGACACACGAGCGCGAGCAGGCGCACTCGCACCGAACGGTGGCTTTGTGTCAGACTCGCGATCCTGATGGAGGCCGGTCCAGACGCTTTCGGGTGCATCCCGATGACCTCGTCAGCCTTGGAACCCCGAGCGACCGGCCCGTCGTGGCTGACCCGAACCGCGCGACGGTCCCTACGGCCCGGTTCAGATCTGGCGGGCGCCCGTCTTCGAGCCCTCATGACTCGCGGCGACGCGCCGTGATCGCAGCCTCGCCGGACCGCCAGGCCACCGTGAACCGGTGGTCGATGCGCCTGACCGTGGTGGCCCTGGTCGCCTTTCCCTTCATATACGGCCTTGTCGCGCTCCATAGAGGCGAGGACGCCGACTGGGACCTGATGAACTACCACTTCTTCGATCCCTTCTGGGTCCTCGTCAACCACCAGCGCGACGTGATGCCCGCCCAGCTTCAGACCTACTACAACCCCTTGCTCGACATCCCGTTCTACTTCGCCGCCCGCGACCTGCCCGCACGCGCGGTCGCCTACGGCATCGCCTTCGCGCAAGGCTTGTCGTTTCCGATCCTGTACCTGATCGGGCGGATGTTCACCCGACGTCGATTGCTGGCACTTTTGGCCGCAGGCCTTGGCATCTTCGCCGCGGGGGCGTTCTCGGAGATCGGCAGCGTAATGGGCGACACCCTCACCGCGCCGTTCATCCTCGGCGGGGTTCTCCTCGGGCTGCACGCCTGTCGCCAACCTGCGCACAGCGCACGCAAGCGGGCGCTGATCCTGGCGGGCGCGGCCGGTGTCGCGTCAGGGTTCGGCGCCGGACTCAAGCTCTCCGCGTTCCCCTTCACCGTGGCCACCGTCGCCGCCCTGTTGGTGGTGAGCCAGCCTTTGATTCGTCGGCTCGTGTTGGCTCTGGCGTGTGCCGGCGGTGCATTGGTGGGCCTTCTCCTCTCGTATGGATGGTGGGCATACGAGCTCGCGCAGCACTGGGGAAGCCCGTTGCTCCCCTATCTCAACCAGGTCTTCGCATCGCCTTACGCTCCACTGGCATCCAACACCGACGCGAGGAGATTGCCGCACGGGGTGCTGCAGGGGATCTTCTATCCGCTGCTTTGGACGGCCCAACCGTTGCGCACCAGTCCTCAAAGCTTTCGCGAGATCGCTGTGCCCGCGGTCGAGGTTCTCCTGCTGCTTCTCGCGGTGAAAGCCATAGCCATAGCCGCGCGCCGACGGGCCTGGCGACCGATCTTCGGTTCGGACGCCGAGCGCTACCTCGTGGTGCTCAGCATCCTCACCTATGCAGTCTGGGTGGACGTCTTCGCCATCTACCGCTATCTGGTCCCTCTCGAGATGCTGTCGTTCGTTCTGTTGGGGATCTGTGTACGACGCTTGGTCGCGCCCGCCAGGCCTTGGCCGATCGCTGCTTTCGCGTTGGCAGCGATCGTCGTGGCTTCGCTGGTCACAGAGCAGACAAGCGACTTTGGTCGCACCGCGTGGGCCCACCGTTACATCACGGTGTCGGTACCGGCGTCGATCCCCTCGCCAGCGGCGTTCTTGATGATCGGTTCGAACCCGAACGCGTATGTCGTCCCCTACTTCCCGAGCGATGACCTTTTCGCGCGCATCCAGGGCAACATTCGTCCGACTCCCACCGTCGTAGCGCGGATCGAAAAGGACCTGCGCGCCTACAGCCATGTCTACGTCTTCTGGTCGGACCCGAGCCCTTACCCGAGCGACGCCGCCCTTTTGGCTCAGCCGACACCTCCGTGGCCGAAGTACGGGTTCGTGTTGCACGCCAGCGGCTGCGTTGTCATCCCCGTTCGCATAGGCACCGTCGGCCAGTCGGTCCACGCCTGCCCGCTCGCCCGGAGCTGAGCTAGAAGCCGGCTTCGCGTCTCTTCGTTACTACGTCATCGGCCTTATCGCACCCGCCTGGCGCTCCCGGGAGGCGTACGCGGGCGGGCGCTGCGGGACTCAAGCTCGACGATGCGACGGTCCCTGGCACGGATCGACTCTTCCAGACGGCCGACATAGGACTCGAGCTCGGCAACGTGCGATACCCGCGCTTTGAGCTCTGCTTCGAGATGACGAACGTAGCCTTCGACACGGTTGAGGTTCTCCGAGACGAAGTTGTCCAAGACGCTCGCCGGCGACAGCAGCGGCACGAGGGCCGGCTCTTCGCCACGCGCGTAGAAGCGATTGATCCCGTCGAAGGAAGCGAAGAGGTATCCCGCCGCAAGTAGCTCCGGCTCCCAGCGCGAGTGAGTCTGATGGTACGACCACGGATTGGTTGCCTCCACGACGACCACTCTCGGACGCCAGCGCGACCAGTCGTTGCCGGAGAGCACCTCGCGCTCCGCTCCCTCGACGTCGACTTTGAGAAAGGAGATCTCCCCGTCCGAGTGTTCCTCGAGGACGTCTGAAAGTGTACGAAGCGCGACCACTCGCTCGCGGACGGGCCGCCCCTCCCGGACGTAACCCTTGGCCACCTCCGCGTCCGTGCTCGAGAGGCCTCGCTCGTCACCAACGACAAAGAGGGTGACCTCGCCGACGACACTGCCGAGCGCCGCCTCGACGACAACGTCGCGGGGCCGAGCCCGGCGCAGCTCGGTCGCCTCCTCCGCTAGAGGCTCGACATCTATGCCCGACCAGCCTTCCTCGTAGAAGTGTCTCGTCACCGAGCCCAAGTACGGAGAAGAAGCTCCGACGTCGACATAGCGGCCGATGGCACCACCGGCACAAAGGGCGCGGTGCAACACGACGTCCTCCGAGTTGGCTGCATGCGACACCATCCGCTCGGGACCGGAGCCTCCCGCGCGGACCTTCGTTCGCGTGCTCGCAGAACGGTCAGCGGTCACGCCAGGCGATCATCTTCCGCGCCCAGCGGCGTGCTAGCTGTTCCAGTGCCGGTCGGCCGGACACGCGCCGCACCAACGCGTCAGCGACGCGGTAAGAGGTTCGGGCACGCATCGCAGCGATCTCGTTCTCCGCCCACCGCACCGCACCTGCCTGGTTGTCCAGCTGACGTTCCAGCTCACGCGAGTACTCGACGCGAACTTCCAGCTCGCGCTTTAGATAGCAGAGCTCGGTCTCGAGGGTCTCGACGGTCTCGACCCACTCTCGAAGCCGCGTTTCAAGCTCCGAGACAAGCTCGTCATCTCCCTTCGCCTCACGGTTCTCCTCGCTTGCCGCACGCGCCCGCGCGCGAGCCTGGTCGCCTGTCTCGCCTGCGCGCTGCAGGCTGAGCAAGGCGCCGTCCTCGGAGCCGTGGTCAAGGGCGGAATCTGCGCCGTTGCCCGGCCGGGTGGGATCTGGGAGCTTCCTCATATGGCTGCCCTCTGTTCAGGTCGCGACTTTGTGGCCTGTCGGCCGCCTACGACTTCCGCCAGGATAGAGCCCCAGCTGACCCGGGACGCTTCGGATCGGCGCAGTGCGTCGAGTCTTTCGATTTCCGCGCGCCGTGCGTCCCAATCGCCGCGGTCGGTCAGCAGAGATATCAGGCCGAGAGCGAAATCTCTTGCTTGGTCCACGACCAGCAGCGCGTCGGTCCCGCGGAGGTCGACGCCTTCGGCACCGACCGTGGTGGCCACAGTCGGCACGCCGTACTGGAGCGCCTCCACGGTCTTGATCTTGACGCCCGCCCCATACCTGAGCGGCACGATGCAGACGCGGGCCCGACCATAGAACTCGGCCATGTTCTTCACCTGGCCGACGAAGGAGATGCCACGGCCACCGACCTCGATGGCCTCCTTTGGCGGAGCGGCACCCGACACCAGGACCCGGGCCCAAGGCACGCGCGCGCGGACGATCGGCATCACCTCGTGCGCGAACCAAAGGAGCCCGTCGACGTTCGGCGACTCGGGCCCGGCCAGCCACCCGGCCACTAAGAAGACGTCGGCGCGGTCCGCGAAGCCTGCGGGGGTTAGCGCAGGCTCGCTCAGCCAGGGCTCCACCACATACGGCTCGCGCGCTCCGAGAGCCCGGAGTGCAGCCGCTTCGTCCGACGAGACGCACACGATCGAGTCGACCGAGCGGGCGATCTCGGCCTCGACAGTGCGGGACTCGTCGGCAGCGTTGGTCAGCGCCTCACGGATGCCACCTTGGCTGGCCAAGGCAGCCTGCGCCTCCAGACGGCGGTAGAAAAGAGCTTCCGCGTCGTAGCACAGATTTGCGTTCGGCTGCAGGTCGCGAACCATCCAGCCGTAGCGCTCGAAGTTGTGCGGACGCGAGATGATCACGGCCTCGTAGTTCACCGCGCGGCGACGAAGGTGCTCACCCAAAGGCTCGGTCACCACGCCGACACCTAGGGCTCCGAGCACGTCTGGATCGCCGTTCACCTCGTTGGTCGGAAAGACCGAAACCCGATAGCCGGCCGCGGATATCTCCCGTACGACGTCGAACATCCGCGAATAGCCCGAACCGAGACGCGAGTCGGGCAGCCGGTCGTCGATCACAAGGACCCGCGGTGGGGACCCCATGGCAAGGTGCATCGCCTCTTCAACCGAGTCGGCGTCGATCGGCGCGGTGTGACCCGGGCCTTCGAACACCTCGGGCCATCGCTCCACCAGAGTCCTGCGATGGGTGAGGCAGAGGAATTCCTTGAACCGCTGGGTCGAGCTGCGGGACTCGAAGTGGCGCACGACCGATCGGGGCTCGTAGAGAACCACCTCACCACGCTCCGCGATCCTGAGACACAAGTCCACGTCCTCGTAGTAGGCAGGGAAGTAGCTCTCGTCGAGACCTCCCAGCTCGTTCCAGGTATCGCGCCGGACCAGGAAGGAAAGTGCGCTGCAGTACTCGACGCGACGCCGAAACCGCAAGGACACCTCATCGCCGGGCAAGTCGCGGCCCACCCCGTAGCTCGAGCCGTCTTTCCAGATGATCGACCCGGCTTCCTGCAGCGTCCAGTCTGCGAGAAGGACGCGTCCACCGACCGCCCCGACTCCCGGGGTCCTGGCGGCCTCTACGAGCGGAGCCAACCAGTCGGGCTGAGGCTCGGCGTCATCGTTCAGGAGAACCAGGTACTCGCCACGAGCATGGCGAGCGCCCAAGTTGCACCCGCCCGCGAAGCCGCGATTGACCCGGGAGTGAACGATGACGGCACCACTGACTCCGAAGGCGAGGTCGTCGGAGGCTTTCGGCTCGACTCCGTTCTCGACCACGACGACCTCGAACGGCACGTCCTTTGTGTTGGCAGCCAGGGCTCGCAGGCATCCCAGCAGGTCCGGTGCAGCCCCCGTCGCGACGATGATCACCGAGACGGAGGGGTCCGGCGGCGGGTTGAACTGCACCAATCCAGCCGATGTCGAATGCACTAGCTGCTCCTTTACGGCGTTCTGTGCGGCTCGCGTTGACTTAGCAGTTGTTGTAGCACAACTGCTCTCTTGTCCTGAACTCTGCTCTTGCAGATGCCCGATGAGATGACTGTCCTCGAGCGTCGTCGAGATGATTCCGCAAGGCTCGGACCAGTCGATCAGGTGGCGGAACGGGCAAATGCCCTCAGAATGACAAGCCAGGCATGGAGAACCACGCTGCCCTTGCGCATTACCGTTGTCCGGGCAAGTACCGGTCTGTACGGCCCGAGGTACGCGTAAGCCGCGGCGAACTGGGCACCTGTTGTGCTGAGCAGAAGCAGTTCTGCGGGGCGCCTTCTGGCCAGCGTCGCCACGTCCGCGGCATTGAGCACGGGTGGATCGCCCGGCAGCGAGTTGAAGTTCCCGTGGTACATGCCGACCACCTCGGTTAGCGTCCCCTTCTTGCTGTGCGGGAACCACATCAAGAGCTGCTCACCTTGGTACGTCGCATTTCCGACGAACGACGGGAGCTCGGCGCTGATCTGGTACCAGTCGACCAGGGTCGAGTACGAGCCTCCAAGAGCAGTCGAATACACAGCAGGAGGGTCTGCCGCGCGGGCGAGTCCGGTGAGGGGTGCGACCCGCGGGCTCGGAGCGGTCATCAAAGCGAGCACCGACCCGGCTATCGCGACCACGCTAAGTGCCACTGCGAGACCGCCTCCGGTCCGGAAGGCCTGTCGCTTTGCAGCTTGCCGGTTATGTAGCCGCATGAGGGTGGCTGCCAGCACGGGGACCCCGGCGACGACCGCGCCCGTCGGCAGCCAACCGAACGCCGGCACGTGC
>Ga0182027_10004121_pt1 | contig 22700 bp, 16 predicted proteins | sample 712E1DmetaG_FD_121300 | JGI IMG/M metagenome (GOLD analysis project Ga0182027, IMG submission 121300) | Permafrost microbial communities from Stordalen Mire, Sweden - 712E1D metaG (Illumina Assembly) | ecosystem: Environmental > Terrestrial > Soil > Wetlands > Permafrost | place: Sweden... | reverse complement strand
TGTAAGGAGCGCAAGCCCCGCAAGGGTGCTGCCAGACGCAACGGCGTTGATTCCAGTGAAAACCCAAACGCCAAAGGACATTGGCGGCGGCGCGGTGGGTGTGGGCGGGAAAATCCAGCCAAAGCCAACGGCCAACGATTTCAACCAGTTCGTATTGGGTGGGCAGTTGGGCTTTGAGCAAGTCCAAGACGGTCTGCGTGGACAACTCACGGTTGGCGCGGTGCGCGGCAAAGGCGCGGGTTTTTGAAACCGACGATGGCCGGACATTCGCCGGTGCTATCGCTTCATTTTTGAAATTTGTTGTGTTCATAGCTTTTTTTTGAAACCGCTGTCCGTCACCCTGCCGTTTGCTGCTCGCTTCACTGATTGGGGAGACAGCAAGCCGCGCGCGACAGCGCATTAAAAGCCCGGCGAAAGCTAAAACCGTGACAGCGGCGGAAGGGCAAGAGGGAGCCGCTGGCGCGGTTTTTGATCTCGCCCCCAACCTCGGCTTGGTGTCGGACCAGCGAGCAGCAAATGGTGGGGTGATGGCGGGCGTGAAAAAAGGCGAAGACACACAACCTAACTCGCCTTTTTGGGGCGCGAGACGAAAACGCCGCCAGAGTTTTTCTGACGGCGTTTTGGTTTCGCGCGGGGAGGATGATGGAGCAAATTATTTTGCCTTGCCGCTATTGGCTTGCATCTGCTTTGCGATTTCCTTTTGCAACAACTGAATCTGTTCCTCCGAAAGATGGCTGGTGAAAAAGACACAGCCATTGTCATGTCCATCTTGATGACGCACTTCCGCCCCGGCTGCGTCTGGAACCACAAGTGCAAAGCTCTGTGGATTGACCGCACCATTGTATTCTGTCCGTTCAATCCTAATCGGCACCTGGGCGATGGCGAGTTGCCGGAACGCATCTTGGTTGTAATTCATCACCCGTTCAACCTCGGCGACTTTCCCGGCGGCTTCGCGCTCGGCATAGGTGTCGAAAAAGTGGTAGAGGCCCAATAACCCCAGACCAAAAAGCAGGAATGTCACGATGAAGGAACCCGCCCAAGCGGTTTTCCAGATATGTTTCATCCAGAGCGTATGGGCTTCGGTGGACACTTCCTTGATCTGTTTCAATGCCGGTAGCACCTGCTCGCCCAATTCCTTGGAATGCTGGACGAAGGGCGAAATGATTTCGTCTTTGATGCCTTTGTCCAAGGCGGCTTTTATCCCCTGCACGATGGCCTTGGTGTCCATCTGTGCGCCAAGATTTTTCACCATCAGTTCAACGCTGGCAATCGTCTCGTCGCACTTGGCCTGCGTGATTTTACAAAGCTCGTCCGTCTTGGCGGCGTGATTGGTGATGTTCACGTCGCGGGCTTCGATGGTCTTGGCAATCATGGCGATTTCCCCGCGCATATCCTCCAAGATGGCAAACGACTCCTGATTGGCCTGAACTGCGGCCTTGGGGATGCGCTCGACATACCGGGCATACACGTCCAGCACCAGCAACAGTTGGGTGAAAAACTGCGTGCTGTCGCCGTCGGCAAACCGCTGATAAACCTTCCGCGCCAGCTCCCGCTTTTCAGCGGGATAGGTGGCGAGCATTTCTTCAAATAAATCTGTTTCGGCCATAACGTCTCCTTTTTAGTTGGTGAGGTTCACTTTTGCGCCACGCTTGACGGCAAACGCTTCGCCGATGGGCGGCACAATCTTGGGTTTTATACCCGCCGCTTCGACGGCTGGCAAAAGTTTTCCGGCGATCTGGTCGTATTGATTGAACATGGTGGCGAGCCAATCCTGCAAGACGCCCCGCGCCATGATGTCCAAGCCAAGGGTGTCGCTGCCGATGGCTTCATTGAACGGGATGCCGCGCTGCTGCTCGGCTTCAAGTTTTGCCAGCCGGAGTTTCACAAATTCCGACAGCACCGGCACGGTGATGGTGACTGCGCCGCAATCGAGCAATTCCTTTTCCAGCGGGCTGTTGTCAAACATCCGATTACGGGATGCTCGCGCCGGGTTGCGGACAATGACGTAATCCACCTGCTTGCCACAGAACTGGCAGACGGCATCGAGGTTGGTCATCACGTCCATGTCATCGAACGGAAACACCATGAGCGTGACGCCGATGTCTTGCGTGCTGGCGATGTCGAAGAAATGCGTGGCGGCAAGTGCCTTCATCAGTTGCGCGTCCAGATGCGCCCGTGGATCAATCAGCGTGACGGGCTTGGCCGTGGTCTTCCGTAGAATCAAAATGAGTTCGTCCAAGTCTTCGGCCTGCCCGCTCAAAGGTGTCAATTTGACCTGGCTTGGGAACAACCGGGACAAGGTGCGGTTGTCGCCGTCCAGATCAAATCCCTGCCACGGGATGCCACGTTGGTTAAGCCAGCACGCGCGGGCGGTGGCTTCGATGCTTTTGCCCACGTTTCCTTTGGCCTGAATGGGCAGTATCAGGCGATGTTTGTTTGTTTTCATATTTCGAGGTTGAACCGATATTGGTTCGTTGTTTTGGTTGTTGTTGTTTGCGGTGTTGGAGTGAAAATCGGTGCGGCCGGTTCAACTTCAAGCGGACTGCCGCTGCGTGGCCGGCGGGCGATGGCTCGCTGGCAAAAACGATGAACTGCGCTCAAGGTGATTTTTACACCATGCTCATTGAGCCATTGCGCGATTTGTTGGTGCGTCCAGTGCTTGCGCCGCAAAGCAAAAATGGCTTCGCGGTGCGATTCCAGTTTGCTGCGCGTCCGGCGCGGGCTTTCGTTTTCGGCTTGGGATTCCAAATTCATATTTGATTCATTTATTCAGCCCCAATAATTCCGTCAGACGTTCGCGCGAATTTTGCGCGAAATTCGCGCGAACGCGCGGCAGTTGCCGCGCCCCTCTAGCTGTGCTAAGGGAAGATGTCTGACGGAATTATTGGGGCTTTCATTCATACGCATAGCTGTGTGCATCGTTGTCATTACGATACGGCGATTAAATTGGATACCGTTACCGAGTAGTGGGAGGGTAGGTTTGGAGTAAGCGCGAATAGTGGTTTCAGGGGGATGACGAGGCGTAAATTCCGGTTACAGTGGCCTCTATGTTAAGAGTGATTGCCAGTTGTAGTGCCGATGCAGCCAAGAAGTATCATCGGGAATCTTTGAAGCGTGAGGACTATTACAGCGAAGGTCAGGAAGTCAGCGGTGACTGGCAGGGAATCGGAGCGCAGAAATTGGGATTGTCAGGCGGGATAACAACGGCTGACTTTGATTCCCTGTGTGACAATCAGAAGCCGGGGACAAATGAACGGTTGACGCAACGGAACAAAAGCAATCGGACAGTCGGCTACGATTTCAATTTTCATTGCCCTAAATCGGTTTCAGTCGCATACGAGTTCACGCAGGATGAACGGATTTTGGATGCGTTCAAAATGTCCGTGAACCAGACGATGCGGGAAATTGAATCCGAAATTAAAACACGGGTGCGGAAAAATGGAGCGAATGAAAATCGTCAAACTGGCAACATGATCTGGGCGGAGTTCGTCCACTTCACCGCGAGACCAGTCAACGGCGTTCCTGATCCACACTTGCACGCGCATTGCTACACTTTCAACACCACCTGGGACGACGTGGAAAAGAAATGGAAAGCGGGACAATTTCGGGATTTGAAAGCCGATGCACCGTATTTTGAAGCGGCGTTCCATGCACGGTTTTCAAGGCAACTGGCGGAATTGGGTTATCGCATCGAGCGCACGGCTAAAGGATGGGAACTGGCCGGGGTGCCGCAACGGGTGCTGGATGAGTTTTCCCGGCGCACGGAGCAGGTCGAGCAAAAGGCAAAGGAATTAGGCATCACGTCGGCCAAAGGTAAGGACGGGCTGGCGGCGATGACACGCGAGCGCAAACGGAAGGACATGGAAAAACCAGAATTGCGCGAACTGTGGGACAAACGGATTTCAGCCGATGAACGGTCGGCGATTCAAAATAACCTCCGCAATCAGGTTTCTGACACGCCGAAAATTTCCGAAATGAAGGCGATGGATTTTGCCGTCCAGCACTGTTACGAGCGTGCTTCCATCGTCACGGACAAGGAACTGCTCCGGCACGCGCTGCGCTTTGGCATGGGCGATGTGGACGTGGCACAAACCAAACGCCAGCTTTTGCGCGATGAGCTGATAAAGGAAAACGTGGACGGTCGGCAATGGCTCACCACCAAGGACGTGCTGGCGGAAGAAAAGCGGCTGATTGATTTCGTCCAAGATGGCAAAGGCAAGTTCAAGCCGTTCGGGTCGGGCAAATACCAGTTTCAAAATCCTAAACTTTCCGATGAGCAATGGAACGCCGTCCGACACGTCCTGCAAAGCACGGAACGCGTCACGGCCATTCGTGGCGGGGCTGGCACGGGCAAGACGACGATGATGAAGGAAGCTGTTGCCGCCATTGAATCCACCGGCCTGAAAGTTTTCACGTTCGCGCCGTCGGCGGAAGCGTCGCGGGGCGTTCTCCGGTCGGATGCCGGGTTTGCCAATGCCGAGACGGTCGAGGCATTGCTGCAAAATCAAAAGCTGCAAGCGCAGGTTCGCGGGCAGGTGATTTGGATTGATGAGGCCGGGCTTTTGAGCGTCCGCACACTAGCGCGGGTGGCTGATCTGGCCGAAAAGGAAAACTGCCGCATCATTCTTTCGGGTGACACCGCGCAGCATCGCGCCGTTGAACGGGGCGATGCGCTTCGCCTTTTGGAAAAGCACGCCAGCCTGCCCGCCGCCGAACTGAAAGAAATCTGGCGGCAAAAGGCCGATGCACACAAAGCCGTAGTTGCTGATTTGCAGGGCGGCAATCTTGAAAGTGCTTTCAAGCGATTGGACAAGCTCGGAATGCTGCGGGAAATGGATGCCAACAAGCGGCATGAGGCGTTGGCGACGGATTACGCTGCGGCCGTCAGTGAAGGCAAGTCGGCCTTGGTCATTTCGCCGACGCACGCGGAAGGCGAGCGGGTGACGCGGAAAATCCGCGCGAAACTTAAAGCCGCAAAGAAGCTCGGCGCGGATGAGCGCGAGTTTATCCAACTCAAAAATCTGCAATGGACGGAAGCGCAACGCGCCGATGCCCGCAATTATCAGGCCGGGCAGGTCGTCCAGTTCCATCAAAACGTCGCCGGGTTCCGGCGTGGGGAGCGGGTCACGGTAAAAGCCCACGATGTCAGCGGCGTTCAGGTCGAGCGAGGGAATGGCCAATCCGCCCTACTGTCGGTGGACAGGGCGGCTCGTTTTCAAGTCTATGAATCCCGAACGATTGCCTTGGCTGCGGGCGACATGATTCGGATTTCGCAGAATGGTTTTACACGAGACGGGCAGCGACTTAATAATGGCGATCTGAAGCAGGTCAAAGGATTCAAGCCTGATGGGGACATCAAACTCGTCAACGGCTGGGTGATTCCGAAAGACTACGGTAATTTGACGCACGGTTATTGTGTAACATCCTACGGCTCGCAGAGCAAGGGCGTTGACTGTGTGTTCGTCGCGGAAAGTTCCGAGTCGTTCCGCGCCGCCGACCGCGAGCAATTTTATGTGTCGGCCAGCCGGTTCAAGGAAGCCCTGACAATTTACACGGATGACAAACACCAGTTGCTGGAGGCCGTCCGCAAATCCTCGCACCGGCCTTCGGCCTTGGATTTGGTGGCGAAGGAAATATCCGAGAAGACCGGCGAAACCGAAATCAAGAAACCCATGCTGCCGGTGGTTGCGGAAAATGAGCAAAAGGAAATTACCCAAACAACAAGGCCGATTTGGCTTCACAAGCCCGCAATTCGTAAAGACCAATCGAGAGGCGTAAGTATATGAAAATGCCCGATGTGTCATAACTTCAGCCGACTTTTTTTAACTCCATTTTACTCCTAGCCAACAAGGTTTGCTGGCATTTCTACTGGCACTATTTTACCCTTCATTGGCTGACGACAGGTATTCCATAAGGCTCTATAAACTTTCGGAACGTTGGCTCATCGGGCAATATCGCGCTTAACGGAAGGCGCATTATTTCACTGCGTCGGGCAACAATCTTGTTTAGATAGTCCTGCCAAAGAGGAATTGCACGGTCAATGGGGATTCCCATTGCTGCTTCAAAGTAGGAGTCGTATCCGTTTTTGTCTCGCTTTTGGATCAGTTGGAGAAACTGCTTGAATTTGCCCTGTTCCCACAAAAACATGGAAACCAGCCGTAGGTCCGATTCGTGGTATTCTCCCGGCGTCTGCGTAGTTGAGACGATTTTTTTCAGATCAAGCTGCACCAAATTGGTTCCAAGCATATCAATCCGCCAAGGATTCTGGTATCCCCAATTGATAACCAGTTCATCGTTTTGCCAGCAGCCATAGAATTTTTCAAAGAACGTCGGGATTCCCTCAATGGCCCAAATTGGCCGGTCTCGCAAATTGCGCTCGACGAGCGGGTGCATGATTTCGTGGGCAAAAGTGCCGAGGCCGGAATCTTCATAAGTGGCGAACAAATTATAGCGATACAAGAAAATCCCAAAATTGGGCGGGTCCGTAACGCCAAACTGCTGCCGGAGAAAATTTTGAAAAGAGGCGCGATTCTCCAAAACCAGAACGCGAATCGGGTAATCAAAGTCGGCTTTGAAAAAATCACGATTAACTACATTGATGAAACCATCGGCGAAACGAGCAATGGCTTTGATCCGTTCGGGATTCCGTTTGAATCGAAAATCGAAATACTTGGTTTGTTGTCGAAGCGGGAATTGTTCCAGGTAGTCCTGAGCAATAGTAACGAGCGGAGCCAGTAACAACCAAAAACACAAAATTGTTTTCATTGTGTTGAACGCTTTTTCAACTTGCACGGTGCGGCTCTGCCAGCATCAGGAAAAAGTAGAGTGCCGCCACTCCAATCAACACGTAACCAATTTTACGAAGCTTGCGTTTCTTTTTGGCCGCCTCCTCTGCCGATGCTGTCTTTGGTGTCAACATCTGAGGGAAGGCAACCAAAAGAATGCCGGGAACCAATGGTATGAGAACGTCAATCAAACTCATAACGTGTTTTGCATGGTTTGCAGTTTAATTCTTCTTCCAACAGTATAACAACAAAAAGAGAACGGACATAACGAGGCCGGCTAAAAATCCACCAACTCGTCGATAATTGAGCACACCACTCAATGTTATTCCTGTGCCAGAAGCGTGAAAACCATTCCACAAATCAATGCCAAAAGGCACAGCGCAAACAGCCGCTAACAGGAGTGAGACGATTACCAATACAGCAAAAAGTCCTCTGATGTTTAGCATATTTATTTTCCTCCTGGAAAATTTGCGGTGGGAGTTCCAAGCCAACTTATGCTGTTTGCCGCACCGCCTATCGCACCACCTGGTCCGGCAACCAAGTCGTAACCAAGTGGTGTAAGTCCCGTAGTCGCTAACCGCAACGACTGCCCAAATCCTCCCACAGCGGTCGTTGTCAGTTGATAAGCATCCCCTGATAGATTAACGCCCTGTTGCATCAACAAACCTTTGTAAAGAGGCGATGTAAAATCTCCGCCTAAAGCCCAATAATCAGCGGTGTTTAGCGCTTTTGCTCCCGCGTCATACGTTCTGAGCATCTGATACGTGCTCATTCCTTGAGCTAACCCACCTGATTCTGCTGCGATTTAGGTGGCTCGGATGCCAACGGTAGCTGCTCCTGCGCCCAATGATCCAACGATGCTGATTCCCGCATCGGTGAGATTTGCGGCGTTCTGCGACATGCCGAGCATTTGTAAATCGCCTGACGTAAACGAATCCACATGGTTTCCGCTGATAGCTTGGCGCGTTCCCGCTTGGACTTGATCCAGGCAATGGTCGCCCATGCTTATTCGTTTTTTCAGTTGGATGACAAGGCTGGGATAAAATGGATCCTAACTGTTGATCCTTGGTAGGCAGCCCATTTATCGCGATAAGAGCTACAGTTGAAAATTCATTCCATACAAACATACAAGGTTCTTTCTACTGGACGCGTTTATGCATCACGTTAAACATCGCTGCTCCGCTGTTAAGTGTAGCCTGCCTTCCAAGGCTCCTTGAGAAGCCCTTCAATGTCTCCATCAATGAGCCGCTTCCAAAGTTCGAGGACACGCTCCTTTGGAACGGGTATCATGTGCCGGGCGGTAGTTCCGCGAGTACCGAGCCGCTCGAATACGATTCGGCCATCTCGATGAGCCGACATGCACCATCCGGAGTCGTCATGCGCAACGGCTACATCTCCGTGCTCGCGGTCGGCGATCAAAAGTTCATCATACAAATCCGAAAGACTCTCTAGGGGTGGATTGTCCTCGCCTGAGCCATCTGTGTGAATTATTCCAAACATGATATTATTTCAGTTTCGTGGCGCGCCAGCAGGAATTGCCCATTCTGCGTAACCCCCAGCTCCACCCGGCAGCGGGTGAAGCAAAGACCAAAATGGTGATCCCGGCGTATGCTGTGCTCTTGGTACCAGTTGCAAAACTCCCGCGCTACCGCCCCCTTGATCAATTGTAGCATGTTGCCAAGTCCACCCCGTAGGTGGACGCCCCAAACCAGCGGGTGCCGGAACCAGCTCTGCCAATGCAGGATTGACGGCTCGCTCAGTCTTCAAAGCATTATTGGCTATCTGGAAGTGCTCAAACCGACTGAGCCCAAGTTCTGCCGGAGCAAGCCGCGTCTCGAATGACACGGAGTAGGCCCTCGGTACAACTTTTGCGGCTACTGCTTCAGTGACTCTGGTGCCTCGTGCGAGTGCGCCCACAGCTTTTAGCCCGGCCATTTCTTCTTCGACAACGCCCCCGCCCGGCCCAAACGCCATTGGGTCATCAACGCCAATTAAATCCAGCACATATTGTTGTGCCGCAGCCGCAGTACCCAGAACAATACAAATTCCGTTCCCCGTCTGGTAAACCGCATTATTAACAGTATTTGCAGCACTGTAAGCAATCGAATTGAGTCCGCTTCCCACCCATGACCAAAATGAATCACCCGTCGTGTGTGCATTCAACCCAAACGGGTCAAGGTAACTTATCGGGTTTCCGTTCGCGAAGGCATAGACGTTCAAACCGCCAGAAAATCCACTGGGATCGGCGCTGACAAACCGGCACAAGTAGGGATTGTAAAACCGCGCCCGCATGTAGAGCAACCCGTTCGGGTCGGTCATGACACCGTATCTGCCATTGAAGAGGAACGGCGTGTCGTTCGCGCCGACGCGGTAGGTCGTCAGGCCGTAAGCCGAGTATTCAATCCGGTCAGTCACGATTCCGTTGGGAGCAGTTAGCGCAATCGTCGAGCCGCGAAAATCGTAATGATACGTCAGCGTGTTGGTGGTCGTGGCGGTTTCTGTAACCTGGTAAAGCAGCCCCGGTCCGTAAATGTAGTAATTCGTCACCCCGTTTTTAATTCGCATCAACACCTGCGAAAGATTTGCGTTGGGATTCACCACATAAGTCGTGACGTTCGTTCCATAATTTTGTCCGATGCGGTTATTGAGAGCATCATAGGTGTTGGTGGTGGGACTCGTGGAACTCGTCCCTCCGACGGTGATGAGACGATTGCGGGCGTCAAAGGTTTGTGTGGCAAAGACTCCATTGGTTAGCGGCGCGTAGGTTAAGTTGCCGTCTGGGTCATTGGTTACGGATAAACCGTTTACTGTCAGCAGCCGGTTGTCATCGTCATAGGTCATGTTGCGGGTTGGCACGGTTGCCGTGTGCGGCAAGGGCGCGGCAAATTCCCAGGCCATGCTGCCGGAATTCGTCCAGTTAAATTTGAAGATGGCAATCGGCAGACTGTTGGACATTTGTTCCAGAATGTTCGTGGCCTGGCCGGCGGCATCGTAAGAAATTGTCCGGTAAGAACCGTTTGGACGGATGATGCTCGTGATGCGACTGTCCAAATCGTATCCAATGCTGGTTTTCCGGCCTGACCAATCCGTCACGTTTGTCATCCGGTTCAAGCTGTCATATAAATAAGTTACCGGCCGGTTGCCGGGATAAATCAGGCTGGTCAAGTTCCCGCCGGCATCGTAGCGATACTGAATCACATAGCCGGCGGCATTGGTGAAGGCGCTGACGCGATTGTAGGCGTCGTAGGAGCAGTTGAAGGCTGAAGGTTGAGAGTTGATGGTCTCGGTGACGTTGGTAATGTTGTTGTTCTTGTCGTATTTGAAACTGGTTGAACCCACTTTGTCCCCCCGCGTGATCAACCGGGCAAGGCCGTCATAAGTATTGGTGGTCGTTTGCTTCGCCGGGTCGGTGGCGGTGGCCAGCAACCCCTGATGATTGAATACCAAGGAATTAGAGCGACCCATCGGCGTGAGGGTGTTGGTCAGTCGGTTGGCGCCGTCAAACAGGAACTGCCATTTCTTGCCATTACGATTGGTGAGGATGATTGGGTTTCCGGCGGCGTCATTGGTGCATAGGGAAAAGTGCCCCGCTCCGTCAGTCAGTTTCAACAAGCCTCCCCGTGCATCCCAAGTCTGGCTGTTGGTTTCATTGGCCGCGTTGACGATGGTCAGATTGCGCCCGTCGGCGTCGTAACCAAACTTGGTCGTCTGTTGCAAAGGGTCAGCCAACGAAATCAATCGGCCAGTCAAATCGTTGGTGTAAAGCGTTGAATTTCGTAGCGGGTCAACCGTTCGGGTCGGCCAGTCACGGCTGTCATAGGCATTGGTGATTACCGGTGCGCCCAGCGGCGTGGATGGCAGTGTCGTGGTGAGCCAGTGACAGGTCGCACTCCAAGTGATGCTCACAGCGTTACTGCGCACGTCGGTTATGCCAGAAACATTCCCCACTGGGTCATACGCGATGGTGCTGACAAGATTGGTCGGTGCAACCGTGTTGGTCAACTGGCGGCGATTGTTGTAACCAAAAGTTGTCGGAGGATTTCCGTTGGCATCGGTATGGCTGGTCATGTCACCTTGCGAGTTGATGACAAAATTCTCGACACCCAGGCTGTTGGGATAGGTGATGCTTTTCAACTGGCCGTAAGTGCTATCGTAACCGTAGGTGGTGGTGCCGCCGGAATCGGTGCGCGTGTAAAGTGTGCCGTCGGAGTTATAGACGTAATTGACCCAATCTCCGGCACCGTTGGTCAGGCCGGTTAGTGAGAAATTGGTGTTGTAACCGAAGGTGCTGGGATTGCCACGGGGGTCAATCGCCTTAATCAGATTGTTCTGATTGTCATAAATAAACTGGTTGGGAAAACCGAGCGGGTCAATCGAGTTGGTAAGGTTGTTGTTGCCATCGTAAATAAACTGGTTGGTCTCGTTGAGCGGCGAGATGGTCATCACAATGTGGTTTTGTCCGTCGTAAAATGTTTGGGACAGATTACCCAATTGATCCTGCAAACCAATGACGCGGGATTGGTCATCATAAAAGAAGGTGCGCCGGCTACCGGCCGGGTCTTGTTCGATGTTTTGCCAGCCCGACCAGAACACCCGCCACGCCTTGTTCGGGTCGCCCTGGGTGTATTGGACGGTAACGTGGCCGAGACTGTCGTAGCGGTTGCTGACCACCAGCCGGCTTTGCGCGTCCAGCGTTGCCGTGATTTGATGGTTGGTGTCGTATGTGTAGGTGCTGATTTTGCCTTCGGGATCAGTGAACGAAGTCAGGTCGCCTTGGGCGGTGGCGGTGCTATAACCATAATAGACCGTGCGGTTGGGCGTGCTGTTGTCATTGACGGAAGTCAGTTGGCTGCCGGTGTAGTTGAAGGTGAGTGTGCGATTCTTCCAGTCCTTGACCGTCTGCGGCAAACTGCTGGTGCTATTCAGATACGAAACTGTCAATGGCTGGCTGTATTGGTCAACAATGTTGGTCAGCCGCCCAAGTGAATCAAATTTGAACGTGTTGCCGTGACGTTGTTGTAAATTGTATCCCGAACCGTTTGTCGCAAGCGTCATGGTGCAATTGGCGGGTGGAGTAAAAACCCCATTGGGCTGCTTCACAAATTGCACCGTATCCTTGCCAAGTATCACAGACACGCTGTTTTTGGAAAGCTGGTCAACGCCCCATTTGCTGATCAAGGCCGTGACCAGCCAGTTCTTGGGGTCGGACTGGGTGCTGTTGTAGAGTCCAATGGCCGCCGCTGTTGCCACGAGCATGGGAGCGGCTTGCGCGGGCGTTGTCCCGCCCAAACCGGCTTGCGGGGCCGCGACGGTGTTGGCGTTGACAGAGTAGTTGTGAATCCATCCGCCTGCCATCCCCGCTGGATTGCTGTAACGACGGGTGCCGTTGTAATAGCGGGAAAGAGCAATCCCACGCGGCTCGGCCTGGCCCAGCGACAGGTCGGTGTGCTCCACTTGGAACGTGCCGTCGGCCATGTCCACTGGGTCGGCGCCGGAGGGTTGGGGGGTCGCAGGCGGGCTGGCGGTGTAGGTCGACGGCTGGCTTTGGCTGGTCAGGCTGGTGAAAGCCTCGTTTATCATCAACCAATTGTATGCTGAATATCCACCGTGATACGCGCCACCAATTATCATCTGCACGTTGTCACTAGAACTGGTTTTCAATCGCGCTTCATATCCGCAACCCGCCCAGCTTCCCGCGCCGGCAATGTGGTTGGAACCGTTTTGCGGCAGTAGAACATAATAGCCCTGATTGATGTAGTTACCGATGGTGGTTAAAGTGCCTGAATCATAACTGCCCGCAGTCAGATGGCTTTGGACATTGTAGGCCGTCGTCCAGTTGGTGCTGCTGGCCAGATAAACGGCCTGGCCGTTCGTGTTGGCCAGTTCCAGCATCGTTACCGTCGAGGCCGCCACCAGATTGGTGGTTTGCAGTTGCTCGATGATTCCATTTTCCAACGTGCTGGAAAAATAGCTCCACAGATCAAAATGAGTGTTTTGCCTGGTGTTACCAGGGTCCGCACCGCCATTGGATAGTTCACCGGAATTCTGCATGTAAACATCCACGTAGTAGCCATTGCCGCCTTCCTGAGCCATGCGTCCCAAACGATGATGAAATTGGGGCAGGATGCCCAATTGCGCCGCGACGAATTGCTCGGCTCGCGCCGTTTGCAACATCCAACCAAGCCCCGTCACGTTCAAGGTTTCACTTACCACCTGCCGCGAATCGTCCGGCAGTCCTTGCTGGCGATAGTTGTCCAACTGGCGCTGTCGTTTTTGCAACCAGCCCCAATCCGGCTCAAAGGCGTAAATCAGAGCATAGGTGGCGTTGGTGCGCTGGTAGGAATTGGTGACGATTTGGTCTTCAAAGCCTGTGTCCACTACAACCCCATTCGTCCAATCCCAACTCCCAAACGGATGATTGACGGACAGCACCACGCTGGTGAGGCGCGATCCGCTCGTCGAATTTTGCGCCAGTAACGCGTCATCCAGCCACAGTTGCGCCAGACCACTGGTGTCAAACGTTAGCGATAAACGCCGGCCTTGCAGTTGCGGCATCCGGCATTGATAACTCGTTCCGGCAAAAGTGATGGTCAGACTGGACATGAGATTTGTCGGTTCGTAGGTCCAAGGGATGGTTTGGCTAACGGCACTGCCTACGGTAAAATGGTATTGGTTGAACAACAGGGTTTGGCTTAATGAATTGCTGGCCGAGGGAACGATGGAAGCCCCGCCTAAAATCTGCTCCACGCTGGCATTGGGACAATTGCTCTGAATGTAATTCAAAAGATTGGTCGTGCAGCCGGTCAACGCGTTGCGAAGATTCGCCTCGTTCAGGCTGGTCACGTAATTGCCCGTGCCAGTGCCACCGGCGGCCGTCATCAATGCGTTGCTGCTGTATCCCATCGCCAAGACCAGATTGATGGTGTTGGTGACCGGCTCGCTCACCTTGAACGCCGGGTCGAGATAATAGTTCGTTCCACCAATCGGCAGCGTTACCCACACCCGTTGAAATATAAGAGTGTTATTATCCCCCATATCATAGGCGAAGGGATACCCCCGGTTGCCGAACAACCTATCCAAATAGCTGAAGGTATTACCACTCCAATTGGTGTTGGATAAACTTAAATTCAGCCAATGATGAAGATCGTTATGGGTGCCGTCCGTGGCGTCATAAGGCACTCCCATCCAGCCGAACTGATAAGCGGCATTGTTGTAACCCGCCGCCCGCAGCAACGCCACGAGCAGAGCACACTGGTCAAAATCGTTGCCGCTCTTCTCCAACAATGTCAGCGTTGCGCCTTTCTTGGAACCGTAATAGAAGACGTAACGGATATGATCATGCACATAGTTGTAAATCCGCATCGGATCATCCTGCAAACCATCCGCCAGTGCCTGAATATCCGGGGTATTGGTTTCAGCCACGGGGTATGAGTTTTGCAGCAAACCTTGCGGCTGCATGGTTCCCGGCGTCAGCGGGTCGGCCCGTTGCACTGATGCACCAGCCGGCAATGAATCCAACTGCCGGTCAGGGGCGATATACCATCCCGGCTCGGTGATCTGTGCCCGACAAACAATGGCCACGGTTACCAGCAAACCCAAAATTAAAAAACGCAGTATTTTCATTTTTTGTTCCCTTCTGATTATTGTGAAACCGATTGCACGTTGCCCTCGTTGTCCAAACCAACCGTCCCGGTCTTGACGCTGCCTGACACCTGATTCAACCAGTCGGCAAGCGTGTAGCCGTAATTCGCCCGCTGTGACGGATCGGTGCCAACACCGGATAGCGGACCAAGCCCCAGCAAGACTGACCAGCCATCGGGCATTCCGTCGCCGTCCGTGTCCGGGTTGTTCGGGTCGGTGTGCGAAGCCAGCAATTCGTAAGCGTCCGTCAAACCATCGCCGTCCGTGTCCTGTGGCGTCCCTAAAATCAAGAATACCGCTGTGCTGGGCATATTCGTCAGCGAGTATATCTGCCATTGCTGCCCCTGTCCCTGCCACGCCCATATTGCATTGGTGATGGGCGCTTGCAAGGCGCTCGTGGCAAACACATCGTAATAATAGCCGGCCTGCCCGCCCTCAATGGTGAACGTCACATTCATCGTGCCGTCCCCCGCTGCCGTCGCCGTGATGTTGGTGATCCATACCACGTTGGCATTGGCGCTGGAAATCTGGATGGACGACGTGCCCAAGCTTTGCAGATTGCCTTGGCCGGTGATTACATTAGGCGTGGGGCCAGTTGACGGGCTGGACGGGGCGGAAATAATGTTGGCCATCATCATGTCGTTACACGGATTGAGGAAGTAGTCGGGAAAAAGGGAATTGAACATCTGATAAACCGTGTTGGTGTCCAGCGGGACATTGTAGGTGTAGAAATCATCGAAAGCGCCCTGTGCCTGAATCACACCGTTGCTATCGCTACCGATGTAAAACCCTCCGGCCAGCACACTCGAATCAGGCCAGTTGCTGATGCCCGGCCCGTTGGTCGCCAAAGCGCCGTCCAGATACAAAGCGGTGTTCGTGGCTGAATACGTCAGCGCGATGAAGTGCCAATAGTTGGTCGTCCAAGCGATGGGGGCCGTCAGATAGGTGGTGGTGGAACCGTCACCGGGTTGCACGGTGAAATACAGATTGGCTCCGACATCATCCACATAAAGGCTCCACCAGCCAAAACTGGCATCGGGTGTGTAGCCGCCCACTTCAATCAGCCGTCCCCATTCTCCCGGCCCGGTTCCACCTTCACTGACGCTCGACCAATCCGGCGCAAACCAGAAGGTCAGCGACCCTTGATCCACGGTCAGGTTGGTCGTTCCATCGTTTTCAATAACGTTGTATTGCAGCCAAGCCGGAACATTGGTGTCCACCACGAGCGATCTGCCGTTGCCAAGTTCGGCGAAATTAAGATTGGTGAACGTAATGGGTTGGTAGCCCAGGTCGCTCGTCCAGTTGGTGTTGTCTTGGAACGACCACGAATCCAGCGGCGCATTGGTGGGGCCGCTCCCGCCTCCTCCGGGGTCCATTGAAAAGGCGAGCCCACTTGGCGTCAGGGCAAATAAAAAACCCACGACGATGAATGTGCGGATTAAAATATAGTTCAACTTGCGAGAAGAACCATTCCCTCTGGTTGTAGCTTTCATAAGTTTTTTCCAGCTTCCAAATCTATCCCGCCACGGTTTTAACATTTGCTTATCCGATAGCAAGCAAAAAAACGCGGAAAATACCAACTGATAGTTGGTAGCAAGGTTTTGGCATTTTGGTTTCATGGGAAATTGTGCAATCATCCTCGCGCAGAATTTATCGCGTTTTGGGGGAAGCCGTTCGCACCAAGCGGAAGAAGGCGCGTTTGAGCCAGGAACAACTGGCGGAAAAAGCCGATCTCACGCGAAATTACATTGGTGACATCGAACGGGCGGAAAAGAAGATTACGCTTGAAACACTTGCGAAGCTTGCAAAAGCCCTTAAATGCCGTGTGCGGGACCTCGCTTGGAACATTTGATTTTCCCGTCCGTGACAATACGGCGCTTGACTGGGAAAACCGGTCTCTTGCCGAGTTAAATCGGTAAAAATGAAAATGATGAGTGAGGCGTTTCATTGATTGGATTGCGTCGTATGGCAAAGGCGCTTGGCGTCTGCGCCCATATCCCCGTTAGAGACATTAAACGGGTGGAATTTGGGCCGGGCTTCTTCTGGTTTGACCCAGGACAAAATCCGTGAGACAAAATCCGGTGCATCAAATGGCTTCTCAATGAAATCCACCGCGCCAAGATCAAGCGCGTGCTGCTGGTTTTCTATCGTAGAATTGCCGGATACAAACACCACCGGGGTTTCTTTCAAGTGGGGGATTTGCCGCAACTTCTGAAACAACCTAAATCCATCGAGGTCGGGTATGCCCACGTCAAGGGTGATTAAATCGAACACCTCCGATTGAGCCAGTCGCAAAGCTTTCTCGGCGTTCGTAGCCACTTCCGCTTCACAACCGGCTCGCGTTAACAAAAAAATCATCATCAGTGCCACGGCCATTTGGTCGTCCACCACCAGAATTTTCGCTTTTGGCCTTCGGCCATTTTCCATCCCGTTCATTGTATTATGTGAAGTTCACATAATTAAAAACAGGTTTTCCGGTAAATGTCAATATGTGAATTCCGCATAGTTCACATATTTTGAAAAAAACGCATCAATTGCCGTCCAGAAACGTGATTGGCCGCCGCATTCGTGAGGCGCGGCTGAAAAGCAAACCGCCAGTTTCTCAAGATGATTTGGCGGGCCGCTTGGCCGCCAAAGGCATTGTTTTGGATCAAACCGCGATTTCCCGAATTGAACGGCAGGAACGTTATTTGATGGATTACGAAGTTGCGGCCATTGCCAAGTGTTTGAAAGTTTCCGTCGCCTGGCTTCACGGTGAAAAATAACAGACCGCTTCGGTCAGCGGTTCGGCGAGCGGCAAAGTGAAGTGCAGGCGGAGAGACGGCTGGAACGGAGCCGGAACGCAACGACCGCCGCCGTGCCGCTGACGGAAGCGCAACGCGGCTGCGTTTTTCCATTTCCGTCCGCGACGAGCGCGCGTGAAGCCCAGCGGAACGCGCGTTGGTCGCGGCGGGCGGCATCTGCTTTCCCCGCTTTATTTTTCATTTTGTGCAATCATTGCGCAAAACCCGCCGTTTTTTCTGTCAGACTTGCCGGATGAAAGCGTCATCGTCATTTTCGATTGCGCCCAGGATGGCGCAATTCGCTCGAATAAATCTGCCATCATGCTGTCTGACACATGGGGTTTCTCTGCCGGGAAGCAAATGCTGGTTGACACGGTGGCGCATGGAAATAAATTGCAGGCAACGGCTGACGCCGCCTGACGGCAGGGGGCGTCCCGCTGGCCATGAAAAGAAATCGAAAGTTGTAATGAATTCATCATTACAACCTTCATTTCCGGTTCCGGCTAAACTTGGTCTAAAAAACCAAAGGAAAACTATGCAAATAAAAAACGACGTATCGGAGTCTGACGCGCTGACGATTGGCAAAAGCGCTTCCGCCTTGGGCATTCACGAGTTTAGCCTGCTCTCGCGTATTCAGGCAGGGGACGTTGCCGCTGCAAGGTTATCATCGGGTGAAATGGCCGTCCCTGTCAGCGAACTGGAACGGCTTTCCAAGCTGTCCATTTATTCACTGGCCATTCCACCGGACAAACCGGAAGCGGTTTTGCCTGACGCCCGCTTGGGCATCAAACGAGACGCTTACAGCGGATTGAAGCGAGAGGGTGAACGTCAGGAATTCAATGTGCCGGGTGGGGATTTCCGGCGTTTCACTGATTCCGAAATGAAAGGTTATCGCGCTGCATTCAGTGCCATCGCTCCCGAATTTGAATCATTGGGCGTATTGAAAAAGCAGTTGGAAAATCCTGCCACGGTCAAGCCTTCGCCCGAAAAGGAAATTTGCACTTCAAAGCTTGGCGTCTGGCAGGTGCGTTCAACGCTGCTGAATCTCGGTTCAAGCGACATCTTGCTTTGCCAGAAGCAAAACGACTTCGCGGCGATTGAAAGATTCCGTGACAATGTGCCTTACGCCAAAGCCAACGGCAGCGCGGAGATTTTGCTGGAAAGAAATGATCCGCGCCAAGCGGCGGCGGCATTTAATGAGAATGCAAAACACACGCTGGAATTTATGGCGAGCAATCAGGTCGCCACGGCGCAGCGGGTGGTTTGGGGACAATTTCAAGAACATCGTCCGGCGCGTTTGGTCGAGGCGATTTCGGAGCGTTGCCGGTTGGCGGTCGCGGATAAGGAAACAATTTCGCAGACGCCAGCGGTGGACAATTCAAATTCCAACAAGCAAGGCCGCAACCGGGGCATGAGCATTTAAGGAGGCCGTATGAATCAAGACTTGGAACGTTTTTTGAATTTAAGAAATCTTCCGCAACGGCTGACGGCCACGGAAGCGGCGGGTGCGCTCGGTCTTTCCCCGCATGAGATTCCCGTTCTGGTCGCCAAGGGCTTGTTAAAGCCGTTGGGACATCCCGCGCCCAACGCGCCGAAATTCTTTTTGACGGCGGCATTGAAAGATTTGGAGCGTGACGAAAAGTGGCACGGCAAGGCATCCGATGCGCTTCAGGAATACTGGCGCTACAAAAATGCGCGGAAACAAGATGCGGCGGACAAACCGCCAGCGTCCCGACTGCAAACCCAAAATGCTCGTGCGGAAGATTGATTGGGATAAAATAACCGGCGCGGGCGGGGAATTCTCCGCCCGCGCTTTTTTTGTTTGCGGGGAGATTTACTTTTGACTTGAAATCTTGGGTCGCGGATGGGGATTATGTCCCAGTCCATCAATACGGGACGCCCTCCGATGATAAGGCTTGGAAATCTGCTACGCCCGCTTCGCCCAAAAGCAAACGGCGAGCTGTCTTTGCCAGCGTCGGCATGGCCGCTGGACACTCCCTTGCTCCACTTTTCCGACCACGCCCAGGATGTGTGGCGCATTCGTGACGCCTGCGAAGGCACGCAAATTTTTGGCGCAACCGGCTCCGGCAAAACCAGCGGTTCGGGCCGGGCGTTGGCGCACGCCTTTTTGGAAAATGATTTTGGGGGTTTGGTGCTGTGCGCCAAAAACGACGAGCCGGAATTATGGCTGCGTTACGCCGAAGAAACCGGGCGGCAAGCGGACATCATCCGGTTATCGCAGGAGCAGTTTAATTTTCTGGCTTATGAGGCCAACCGTCCGGGGGTGGGCGCGGGACAAACCGAAAATCTGGTCACGCTGTTTATGCAGGTGGCCGAAATTGCCAACCAGCGGCAAGGCCACGCCTCGGCTGACCTTTATTGGGAACGGGCGGTGAAACAGTTGCTTCGCAACGCCGTTGATCTCCTGTCCATTGCTCGCGGGGTGGTGACGCTGCCCGAACTGTTTGACATCGTTCGCACGGCACCGCAGGACATGGACGAAGTAAAAAGCGAAGCGTGGCAAAGTCAATCCGCCTGCTTTAACTATGTTCAACAGGCCGGAAACAAGGCCGTGGACAATCCCGACTTGCGGGCAGAATACCAGATGACGGCCAACTACTGGCTGGAAGAATTTCCCCGCATGGACAATCGCCCGCGTTCTTCCATCGTCTCCATGTTCACCACGCTGGCGGATAGTTTCCTGCGCGGCACGTTGCGAAAACTCTTTTCCAGCGAAACCACCGTCATTCCTGAACATACTACATTGGGGAAAATCATCATCGTGGATTTGCCGGTGAAGGAATGGAGCGAATTGGGACAATACGCGGCGGTCTTGATGAAATTTATGACGCAAAAGGCGTTGGAACGCAGACCGGCGGAAGACACGCGCCCCGTTTTTATTTGGGCGGATGAAGCCCATTATTTCACGACGGCCTATGACCAGATTTTTCAAACGACAGCGCGGGCGGCGCGGGCCTGCACCGTCTATCTGACCCAAAATTATTCAAACTATTTGAGCGCGTTGGGTGGCGAGTCGGCGCGGCCAAAGGTGGACTCGTTGCTTGGCAATTTGCAGACAAAGATTTTTCATCAGAACAGCGACACCGTAACCAATAATTGGGCGGCGGAAGCCATTGGACGGAAGCTGCAATATCGTTTGTCTTCGAGCATCACCAAGGGGCATCAAAATTCATCTAAAACCGAAGGCGAGCAACAGGTGATTGATTTGGAATTGCAGCCGCGAGAATTTACCACCCTCTGGAAAGGTGGCCCGCAATACCATGCCCACGTTCAAGGAATTGTTTTTCAAGGCGGGAGAAGATGGGGCAACGGCAAGACATGGAAACAGGTCTTGTTTCCACAAGCCTGACGTATGTGGTTCACCTTGCCATTGGACGTGATCTGGAAACACCAAATGGGCGGGCGACACTGCACGTTTCTCCGGCTCGTCGGGCATACCTTTGTCACTTGGGGAGCCGTGTTCTTTTTAATTCTGTTGGCCTTTCCAAACCAACTGGTGCCGCCGAGTGGCCAGCATGATTACCGGGCGGCATTCGCCGTGAATGGCTTCCTCCTTTTAATGTGGATTTTTGGCTTGGCGAATTTGTGGGAAATCCACCAGCGCAATCAGGCCGGGATTCAATGGCATACCTACTATTGGGGCTTGCCCCGTTTCCTGCCGGGCAACGCCTTGGTTCGTTGCCTCGTCATTCCACTTGGCAGCGGCGGGATAGCCTGCGGTTTTTACCGGCTGTTTCCGCCTTTGGGAATTTACCTATTCAGCATGGCCGCAATGCAGTTGGTGGATGCGGTGGATTCCTACCGCACCAAGCGCAGCGAAAAACTGGATCGGAATGACCGGGAAATTTCGATGGAAATCAAAACGGCTGAACTGGAAAACCGCAATCGCGGTCCGTTTGAAATCATCCGGGTTGCCAAGCCATCATCGCGGATGCGACTGCCGGAAGAAATTGAACAATTTGAAGCTCGTTGGAAAAAGGTTTTGAAATCATCCGATGATCCGCAAAATCCGGCGCTTTGACTGCCCGGTTTTCTGGGTTAAGAAAAACGGGCAGTCAAAGCGCCCGCATGGCCTATGCCACTTATTTGGTTTCATGGCCGTTGGATTGATTCAAACCAAAGGCGCGGGCGGAGGACTCTCCGCCCGCGCCTTGCTGCTCACCCGGCAGCAGCCATTGCCGGGGTTTCGACACGCGGACTGGTGCTTTGGGCGCGTTGCCGTTCGTATTCGCCCAGCGACGGCAACTCCACCTTGGCCTTGCGCGAATAGGCGCGATGAACGGCCTTGCTGTTATGGCCGAGGGCTTCCTGCGCGAACCGTTCGGGATAACCGGCGGTCTTTGCCCGTTCCGCCCACGCATAGCGGTAGCTGTGCAACGACACGCCTTTGATGCCAAGGCCAACACAGCGTTGCTTGAACTCGGTGGCGCGGTCGCCCGCGCGGACGCTTCGCAGATAGGGAAACAACGGGCCATTGCCCGGCAAGTCCCGCAAGATTTCCTCCATGTCTTCATCCATGCGCATAATGGCAACCGTGCCGGTTTTCATGCGCTTGTAGCTGATGATGTGGCTGTCCCAATCTACATTCTCCGCTTCGATAAACGCCAGATCGGATTGCGACGCGCCCAGGTGCCATGCCAGTTTATAGAACGCCCGTCGTTCGGGGTTCAACTCGCGGGCAATGATGGCCTGATGTTCCTTCAAGGTAATGCCGCGCTTCTCTTTGAACTTGAAGGCTGGCCAGCGTTTCTTGGGCAGCACCGGCCACGGTAGCCAATTCATGTCCAAAGCGAAATTGGAAACCCGGCGCAAATAGATGTTTGTGGACACCGAGCCGGTTTCCAGCACTTTCATAAAATGCTCGGCTTGGGTTTCCAGCACCACCATGTTGCGGATGGAATCAAACGCCTTGTCTTTGATGGCGGTAAGCCAGCGGTAGCGGGTTTCGCCGGTCTTGAGCTTGGGGATTTCGTCCATGACGTGCTGCCATGTCCGGGTGGCTCCGGTGGGGTCGCCCGCCTTCCAATACACCCGCGCCAGATGGCGGCTGAATGCCGGGGCTTCCTCGTTTTCGTTCTTGGCCGCGACGAGCCGAAAGGCTTCGTCCTTGTCGCGCGTCTTGAGGGTTTCTTGTTTGCCGTTGGTGTTGTCTTGGTAGTAATAAACACCCCACGGGCGAAGGAATACGCTGTATCGTTGTTTCATGTCATTTTTCATGTTATGACCATGAACCAACTCGATCTGACTCCGTTAGCGAGTAGTGGGCGAGTTCGTTTTGAGTTGTAGCGGAGTAATCTCGCTACTGAAACTTTCACTGAAACTCGGCCAATTTTCGCTCTTTTTCCTCACAAATCCCTGCAAAAGGGCTGGAGGCGAGGGTCGGAATCGGACGCATCCCGCCTTCCACAAGCCACTCGAAATCAACGGTCTAAATCATCACCGTTGCCCTGATACTAAAGGCTTTCCTGCA
>Ga0182027_10004120_pt1 | contig 22702 bp, 20 predicted proteins | sample 712E1DmetaG_FD_121300 | JGI IMG/M metagenome (GOLD analysis project Ga0182027, IMG submission 121300) | Permafrost microbial communities from Stordalen Mire, Sweden - 712E1D metaG (Illumina Assembly) | ecosystem: Environmental > Terrestrial > Soil > Wetlands > Permafrost | place: Sweden... | reverse complement strand
ATAGGATGGTTTGATGAAAGGCTGTTACGAAAACTGCTTGGCATCCCAAAATCAAAACGCGTTGAATTGATTATTACTTTAGGGTATTCATTGAGTGAGCAGAGAGAGAAAAGGAGGAAACCGGATGAAGAGACCGTGTCGTATAATAAGTACTGATTTTGTTTTTAGCTTCCTAACCCCTCGCCCTTCGGGCACTCCCCCAAGGGGGAGATGTCGCGAAGCGACAGAGGGGTTTACAGGTCATACCAGTTTTTCGAGAGCCACTTTTATTCTCTTTACAGCTTCAACCAGAAGATCATCTGATGTAGCATATGAAATTCTCAGGCATTCGGGAGCACCGAAAGCGCCTCCCCCTACTGTTGCAACCTGTGCCTTATCGAGTAAGTAGAGTACAAGATCATCTGAGTTTGTGATTTTGGTTTCACCATCCGACTTACCAAAGTAGAAGCTTATATCCGGCATCACATAAAAGGCTCCCTGTGGAATTCTTACTTTAATCCCTTTTACATCTTTTAATAGTCCGCATATCAGATCGCGACGGCGGAGAAATGCCGCTTTCATCACCTGTCGGGAATCTCCTTTGCCCTGTATGGCAGCCAGTGCAGCGCGCTGGGCAATTGAACAGACACCTGATGTGAACTGCCCCTGCAATTTATTGCATGCCATAGCTATCCACAACGGGGCACCAATATATCCTATCCTCCAGCCAGTCATAGCATATCCTTTTGATACTCCATTGACTGTAATAACCTTGTCGTAGATAAAATCAAAAGAAGCCATACTTACATGTTCGCCCGTGAAAATAATATGCTCATAGATCTCATCAGAAATTATGAATACCCCTTCATGTTTTTCAACTACCCTGGCAATTTTTTCCATTTCTTTCCGGTCGTAGACCATCCCTGTTGGATTTGAGGGTGAATTGAAAATGATTAACCTGGTTTTACCGGTAATAGCAGCCGCAAGCTGTTCGGGTTTGATTTTGAAATCATTCTCCAGTTTAGCCTCTATTATAACCGGTTTACCTTCTGCAATGATTATCTGATCGTAATAACTTACCCAGTATGGGGCAAGGATAATTACCTCATCTCCCGGATTAACTATCGATAAAATAACATTTATCAGGGAGTGCTTCCCTCCCGCGGATACAATTATCTGTTCGGGAGAATAATTGATACCATTCTCTTCTTTAAACTTCTTCGAAATTGCTTCCCGAAGATCAGTGTACCCGGGCACAGGTGGGTACCTGGAATAATTATCATCAATTGCCTTCTTGGCTGCTTCTTTAATATAATCAGGAGTATTGAAGTCAGGTTCCCCCAGGCTTAGACTGATAATATCAATTCCTTTTGCCTTTAATTCACTGCTCTTCTGAGCCATTGCAAGTGTCTGGGAAACTGATAAAGACTTAACCCTGTCAGATAAATATTCCATATATTTCATTTTAAAATGATCAAATAACTAAGACCTAATAAAAGTATGAACTTAAATTGAAAATCGGATGTCTGCCACTCTTCATTTTTATCTTTGTGTTACTTCGTGTTTCCTTTGTGTTCCTTCGTGGTAAAAAAAAAATTATAAACACAAAGGGTCACAAAGGTTTTCACAAAGGTACTCGAAGGAAAAACTATTTTTCAAATCTGCGTAAATCAGAGAGATCTGCATGAGAATATTTATGATTGAAAATAAAAAAGAAACACTTAAGTTTGTATAATAATCTAAAATCCTGAATAATGGAAACACTTTCTGATATTCTGAAAATTACACTTCCGGCATTAATCGTATTTCTTACAGCATGGGTTCTGCTAAGAAATATGATAAAAAACGACCAGGACAAGAGAAGGCAGGAGCTGATACTTCAAAACAGCAGGACAGTTACTCCGATAAAGCTTCAGGCATATGAAAGAATTGTTCTTTTCCTGGAAAGGATCTCTCTTGAATCATTATTGGTCAGGGTAAGCTCACCCGAGATGACATCTTCGCAACTTCATACAGCAATGCTTAATGCAATCAGGAGTGAATTTGAACATAATCTATCGCAACAGATATATATGAGCCAGCAAGCCTGGGAAGTAGTCAGGAATGCCCGATCAAATATGATTAAAATAATCAACACTGAAGTTGAGAAGTTACCTGCTGATTCATCCGGAATGTCGCTCAGCAAACGACTTCTTGAAAAAATCATGGAACTCGAGAAAGAGCCTACAAGAGCAGCAATAGATTACGTAAAAAATGAAATCGCCAGAATAATCTGAGTTGGGAGTTAAGCCCCCTTTTAATTTCCCCCGAGGGGGGAAAAATCTTCACTGTTTTAGTAAAATTAAGCTAAATATCCGAGTATTATCGCCCCTTTAGGGGAGATGCCGCCCTTGCTTCGCCGAAGCGGCTACGCGAAGGCAAAGGAAGCGGCAGAAGGGTTCTTCTCCCGGTGCAGTTGCCTATAGCAGCTCCACACTTCTCTTCACAAAAGTACTCAGCTCTTCCCCTCTCAGCATATTGTTTGCTAATAAAGCCAGATCGATAAGCTGTTTAACTACCTTATTGGCGGCACCATATGATTCAAGAATATCTTTCCTGGCATTTTCAACGCCTGTGAGCTCCTTGTGCAGATTTTCAAGATCATCTTTTTCCAGCTGGCTGATTTCATCTGCTTTTTTCTTCTTATGCTCCTGTTCCATGAAATCAATTTCCTCCTTAATCCTCTTTCTCTCGTTATTGTTCTCAGTCAGTTTGGATCCTTCCTGAGTCTGAAGATCATCAGATATTTTATTGACAATAAGATGGTTGGGATTGATTACCAGGTTATAACTATCGGGTAATTCGCCGTAAAAATTCATTCCACCTCCCATTGCTGACATATCCTTCATCCGGCGCATGAATTCCGACTGTGTAATTATTACAGGTGCTTCATTCTCGTCAAGGGTCTCAAAGACAACATTATAGATTTCTTTCGTTTTAACTTTGACATTGAAAACACTCTTTAGATCATCTTTTTGACCTTCAGATAATTTTGACTCACGCGTTTCTTCTTTCTGAATAAGTTTGTCCACAACATCCGAATCGACTCTAACGAATCTTGTATCCTTCAATTTGGTTTCAAGCTGATTTATAAGATGAACATCGAGCTGACCATCGAGAAGCAATACATCATAGCCTTTGTTTTTGGCTTTGTCGATGTAGGTGAACTGATCTGTTTTGTTCGTTGAATATAAATAGATGAGGGTTTTATTTTTATCTGTCTGGTTTTCCTTTATCAGCTTCTCATACTCTTCAAAAGTAAAGTACTTATCTTCAGTGTTCTTCAGTAGGGCGAACTTTGAAGCTTTTTCATAGAACTTCTCTTCGGTTATCATTCCATATTCGATAAACAGTTTAAGATTGTCCCATTTTTTTTCAAACTCTTCCCTGTTATTTTTAAATATCTCATTTAGCCGGTCGGCAACTTTTTTTGTTATATGACTCGATATCTTCTTCACATTCGAATCGCTCTGAAGATAACTTCTTGATACATTAAGCGGGATATCCGGGGAATCGATTACCCCATGTAAAAGTGTAAGAAACTCAGGAACAATTCCCTCCACAGAATCAGTTACAAACACCTGATTGCAGTATAGTTGTATCTTATTCTTCTGTATTTCAATGTTGCTTTTGATCTTTGGAAAATAAAGAATACCTGTCAGTTTAAACGGGTAGTCTACATTAAGGTGAATATAAAACAATGGATCATCACCTGAAGGATAAAGCTCCCTGTAAAATTTGTTATAATCCTCTTCTTTCAGGTCAGCAGGTTTTAGTGTCCAGGCAGGTTTGGTGTTGTTGATGATTTTGTCTTTACCAGTTTCCACAGATTTTCCGTCTTTCCACTCTTTTTCTTTTCCGAATGCTATTTCAACCGGAAGAAACTTGCAATATTTTTTCAGTAACTGTTCAACCTTGCTCTCTTCAAGAAAATCTTTTGACTCCTTATCAATATATAATATAACATCCGTTCCTATGTTTTCTTTTTCAACATCTTCAATTGAAAACTCAGGACTGCCATCGCAACTCCATTTAACTGCCTGGGCACCATCCTGATATGATTTGGTGATTACTTCAACCTTATCGGATACCATGAATGATGAGTAAAAACCCAGACCAAAATGGCCGATAATTGCACTGGACTGGTCTTTATATTTATCAAGGAAATCATTGGCGCTTGAAAAGGCAATCTGATTGAGGTATTTATCAAGTTCTTCCTTGGTCATTCCAATCCCGCTATCAGAAACTTTTATTGTTTTTTTCTTCTTATCAACCGACACCCGGATTATTGTATTTGCAATTTCTCCCTTGTAGTCACCAACTGCAGCCAGTGTCCTGAGCTTCTGTGTAGCATCGACTGCATTTGAAATAAGCTCACGGAGGAAAATCTCATGATCAGAATAAAGGAATTTCTTTATTATCGGGAAAATGTTCTCAGTTGTTACTCCAATCTTTCCGGTTTCCATATCAGATATTTTTATAGTTATACATGAATAATCTGCCGATCACTTTCAAAAGGTGTGCCGTTAGTTTTCTACTGACAAATAGTCACATTATATTTTCCAATGAACTCACCCCCCCGTCCCCTTCTCTAATTCCTAGGGGTGTAACACACAGTATATCATTTAGTTTCCCCCTCTTTACAGGAACGACCGTAAAGAAATTGCCCTGTGGGCAATTTTAGGGAGGAGCCTGGCTGCAGAGGTGGCAGAGGGGGATAAAAGGGATGAGTACATTAATATCTTTAGAAATACTGTGGAAGCCTGAAATAGGCAACCAGAATTAAAATAACAGAGAGCAGAAGAAATCCCAGTAGAATATAAATTGAAAGATTACTCTTTTTCCTGAATATCCCGATACTATGTTCACTTATCAGTTTTTTAACGGTGTTGTGAATCCGAAGGATTGAATTGGCATTTTTTGGAATATATGCATCAATATTAAACTTCAGGGTTTTCCTTATCACCTCCATTTTATCAGGAGGACCCAGCAGAATGAGGCCTGTTCTTGGGTCGATCTTTTTTATCTCCACTGTCAGCTGATCGATCATTTCGAACTGTTCCTTAGTATCGTGAAGCCCAAGAATTGCAACCTTGCAGAAATTATTCTCCTTCTCTGCTACAATTTGATTGATGAACTCCTCCCGGGTCTGGAAAGATACCACGGTATACCTTGACTGATCAGCAAACCGTTTCCTGACATCCTCAGAAAATCCCCTGTGATCATCGTAACAGTAAAGGTGAGTTTTTGTATTCTTTGCCATAACAGGTATAAGTACCTAGAGTGCCTAAAGTTACTATTAAAATGCTAACATTTCAACCTTTCAACTTTAAGTACTCCAGACTCTAGTTCACTTTAGGCACTTCTTTACTAATTTCTTGCATCTACATTTATTGTCAGTTTCCACAATCCATTCTCATAATTATATGCATCGAATGAATAATCAGGACCATAGTACTGGGGGTCATCCTTATGCGAAGGAGAGAATGGAACCAGGTGATCAAAAACGATTGAATTGTCAGATCGGAATCGAAGAGACATCATCGCGTTTGAAGCATATTCGAAGATATCCCTGTATTTTATTTCATCTCCTGAAGAAAACCATTTCCTGCCAAATACAATTGAATCTTCAGGGGAAAAGCTCAATACTTCAATGATTTTCCTGCTGAAAAAGGAGTTGCCGTAATCAATTCCTAAAAGTACCCAGCAACGTCTGTTGTCAATAATGTAAGGTTTTAAATCATAATATAATGCTCCATACCAGTTCGATTCGGTATAAGTAGTATCAGTCTTAACCGGATTTTCGTTGTAACTAACTGATAATCTAAATATTTTGTTTTCTTTCCCGGATTCCTGTTTTCTGATGAAATAACAAAAATACCTGCCGGGTTCATTCTCTAAAACCAGGTTCCATGTAATAATTTTCAAAAGAGAATCGGGTGACATAATCTGACCAAGGTACCTCAGGTTAGTGAACCTGTGAGTAAACACCGTATCGGACTTAACATAACTGTCGAGAATAATCCTGATCGAATCGTTGATCCGGATCCGTTCACTGTCATTATAATTACCAACGAGCTTGTCAAAAAGTTCTTCGAGGACCAGAGGTGTATCCTTTGCTGACACCTGGCTTTTAGCTATACCTGTTGACAGTAGTATAAATAATATAAGGTATAAGATAAAATGTCTCATTTCTTATTTGAGCTATTTCCTGCATCATCAAGAAGTTTCTTCAACAGTTCACTTGCCAGGACTATCTCCTCTTCACCAATAATTAACGGAGGTGCTATCCTGAAGGCGTTGTCACAGAAAAGAAAGTAATCAAGTACAAGTCCATAATCCGGTGCATGGGCAATAACATATTGAATATATGACGAATCAGTAAGCTGAACTGCCATTAAGAGACCCTCTCCCCTCACCTTTGAGATCAGCGGATGTGTAAGTTCCTTTTTAAAAAGAGCTGACTTTGAACTGCAGCTCTCAGCCAGCTTCTCATCAATTATTACATTCAGCGATGCCAGTCCTGCTGCACAACAAACAGGATGTCCGCCGAAAGTGGTAATATGACCAAGCGAAGGGTTGGTGACAAGTGCCGACATGATCTCTCCTGAAGAAATGAATGCTCCAAGGGGCATTCCTCCTCCAAGGGCTTTTGCCAGAAGAAGAATATCGGGAATAACTCCAAATCTGCCGATAGCAAACATATGACCTAGCCGGCCAAAACCTGTCTGTATCTCATCAAAAATCAGTAAAGCACCGGTTGTGTTACACCGTTTTCTGATTTTTAAAAGGAAATCATTCTCAGGGTAAATAATGCCGGCCTCACTCTGAACGGGCTCGACAATAACGCATGCAGTTTTGTTGTCGATGGCATCCAGGGATTTTTCATCGTTAAAGCCAATCTGGAAAGTATCTGGCAGTAGCGGTCTGAATGCATTCCTGTACAGCTCACTTCCCTGGATACTTAATGCCCCATGAGTACTGCCATGATAGGAATTTTTGAATGATATTATACGGCTCTTGCCGGTGTATCTTTTGGCAAGCTTCAGGGCGCCCTCGACTGCTTCACTACCTGAATTCACAAAATAGCATGAGTTCAAAACCGGAGGAAGTAATCCTGCAAGACGTTCAGCATATTTTACCTGGGGGTTTTGAATAATTTCACCATATACCATCAGGTGCATATAAAGATCGACCTGTTTTTTAACCGCTTCAACTACTTTGGGATGACAATGGCCTGTATTGCTTACCGAGACTCCTGATATAAGATCAATATATTTTTTACCATCGGGTCCGAACATATAAATTCCTTCAGCCCTGACAATTTCAAGCATCATTGGTGCCACCGAAGTTTGTCCCAGGTGCAGCAGGAAAAGTTGACGATTGGTAAGCATGAGAAGCTTTTGTGATTATCTGGCCATCACATTAATATCATTCAGCAGAGAGTCCCTGAATGATTTCCCGACAGGAATGCTTTTCACAACACCTCCAACAATAAGGTCGAGAGAATTCTCTTTAATGGTCTGTATCATGCTCTTATTAATTATGAATGACCTGTGAACCCTGATAAAAACCCCTGATGGCAATTGATTTTCGATTGCTTTCATGGTAAAATGAATAGTGAATCTGTCATTGTTGGTGTTCAGCGTAACATAATTTTCAAGAGCTTCAATATATATAATCTCTGTAAGTTTCAGTTTTACAAGGGATGATCCCTTCTTGATGAATATTTCCTCATCGCCGCTATTAGTTACGTCTTTGCGTGCAAAGTATCTGATTGTCTTATCTATAGCTTTACAGAAACGTCCATATGTTACCGGTTTAAGCAGGTAATCTACAACGTTGAAATCGAATGCTTTCAATGCAAACTCCTCAGCTGATGACACTATTATTATATTAGGAGGGAAGTCGAGACTGCGGATAAAATCAAAACCATTCATTTCGGGCATCTGGATATCGAGGATAACCAGGTCAATATCCCGTCGTTTTGTCAAAACATCCCTCGCTGCGACTGAATCACTGAATACACCAACCAAATTAAGAGAAGTGGATTTGCTAACATACCCTTCAAGAATTTTGCAGGTCAATATATCATCGTCAACTATAATGCAATTCATGTGCAAACTGTTGTTTTGGCAAATGATTTCACGACCAAAAATAGTAAATATTTTTTAAGAAATTTTAAGAATCAAAGTAAAGTTGAAAATCTTTTATCATTTTATTCGAAAATATAGATTTATTCAACCAAAATGATTGTTATTAAGCATGAATGTAAAACGTAATATTAGTATCAATTATTTTTATAATTCAGGTTTATTTAAAATAGAGTTTTTTTTTGATCGTTATTTTTGTTCAGGAGTGGCGAGGGACGAGTTGTGTCTTGCCTGAAGATCGGCGAGTTTTTGCTTACCGTAGGCGAGACGGATTATTAAGATAAACAAAACCGGTATTATAAAAATGCCTAATGCAGTGGCTGCCAGCATCCCTCCCAGTACAGACCATCCGATAGTCTGACGTGCAACGGCTCCGGCTCCGGTGGCTAATACCAAAGGGGATACTCCAAAGATGAAAGCAAACGATGTCATCAATATAGGACGCAGTCGCAAACGGACAGCCTCAATAGTAGCTGCGACAACTTCAATACCTCGGTCAACACGCTCTTTGGCAAATTCAACGATAAGAATAGAGTTTTTAGCAGCAAGGCCAATCAGAGTAATGAGACCTATCTGTGCGTAGACATTATCTGAAAGAGATTTGTTGAATGTCAGTGCCAATATTGCTCCGAAGGCGGCGAGTGGAACTCCGAGCAGAATTGTGAAAGGCACTGTCCAGCTTTCATACAAGGCAGAAAGAAAAAGAAAGACGAAAAGTAGTGATAGTATGAAAATATAGGCAGATGTGTTACCTGCTTTCAGCTCTTCACGGCTCAGGCCTGAGAACTCATATCCATATCCTTTTGGCAGCACCTGTTGTGCGGTTTCCTGTAATGCCTTGATAGCCTGCCCGGTACTGTATCCGGCTTTTGCATCACCGACAAATTCAGCCATGCGGTATAGATTATAATGAGAAAGCATAGAAGCGCTCTCATTAACTTTAGAACTCATAACAGAGCTTAGGGGCATCATGGTGCCCTGCTGATTACGGACATAATATTTGTCCATATCAACAATGTCATTCCTGAAAAGAGTATCTGCCTGGGCAATTACATGGAAATTCCTGTTATATATAGTGAAGTCATTTATATAGCTGCTGCCGAGAAATGTCTGAATTGTACTAAAGACTTCATCCAGGTTAACACCCATCTTTTTGCATTTATCACGGTCAACGGTAAGCTGATAATTGGGAGTTCGTGCATTGAAAAAAGTGATAGCGCGGGCAATTTCAGGACGTTTATTGGCAGCTGCCATGAATGCATTAACATTTCGTTCAAAGGTTTTTATATCATCATTGCTTTCACGTTGCTGAAGCTCAAAAGTAAATCCGCCTGTAGCACCCAGCCCCGGAATAGCAGGAGGAGCTATTACAATAATATTAGCCTCCCTGATGGCTGCGAATTTTGCCTGCATCTGAGCCATTAAAGCATAAATCTGTTCAGATTTGCTTTTGCGTTCATCCCATGGGTTTAACTGGCAAAACAGAGTGCCACTGTTGGTTTTGGTAGCACCAGAAACTACATTAAGCCCGGCGATAGCAGAATAATGGGCAACACCTTTAATCTCACTCAGTACATCCATTATTTTCTTCAGTACATCCACAGTACGCGAGGTGGAAGAAGCTTCAGGCAGTTCGAATGTTATATACAAACGTCCTTCATCCTCTAATGGAATGAAACCAGTTGGTTTTTTAATAATCATAACATAAGCACCAAAGACTATCATAATCAGCAGGATGACAATATAACGGGAATGCTTTATAGCTGTCCGAACATTGTTTGTATATCCCTCTGTTCTCTTATTGAACCATTTATTAAAATGAAAGAACAGGTTGTTAAGTCCTCTTGAAGATTGATTTATATGGTGAGGTTTCAGAAACAAGGAACATAAAGCAGGAGTGAGAGACAGTGCAACAAATGCCGATATGAGAACTGAAATGGCTATTGTGATAGCAAACTGCTGATACAACCTGCCGACAATGCCTGGTAAAAAACCGGCCGGGACAAAAACAGCAGCAAGTACAAGTGCAATGGCAACAACAGGTCCTGATATATCTGCCATAGCTTTGTGTGCAGCTTCTTTTGGAGTCAGGTGCTGCTCTTCCATATAACGTTGCACCGCTTCAACTACTATTATTGCATCATCCACGACAATGCCGATTGCAAGAACAAAGCCGAAGAGCGTAAGCTTATTAATAGTAAAACCAAGAGGAATGAAGAAAATGAAAGTGCCTATTATTGAAACAGGGATTGCAAGAACAGGAATAATAGTAGAACTCCAGTCCTGCAGGAAGACAAATACTACCAGTACTACCAGCGCCAATGCCTCAAGCAGAGTTTTGACAACTTCACTTATAGATTCCTTTACGACTGTAACAGATTCAAAAGGCACAGTGTAAGCAACATCACTTGGGAAAGATTTGCTAAGCTGAGCCAAAGCCTTATAAACGCCATCGGCAACATCAAGAGAATTGCTGCCGGGAGTTTGGTATATCATCATGTATGAAGCACGTTGTTTGTCAACATATGACACACCTGAATAGTTGAATTTACCTAACTCAACACGTGCAATATCCTTTAAATAAACAATAGAACCGGCAGCAGGATTGGACCTGACAATTATCTTTGCGAAATCATCTACGCTGCTGAGTCTTCCATTGACCCTTGCCGTGTATTCAAAAGGTTGACCGGATGGCTGAGGCGGAGTACCAATTGAGCCTGCAGCTACCTGCACATTCTGTTCCTGAACAGCATTTAGAACGTCAGTAGCTGTCAACCCAAGGCTTGCCATTTTATCAGGCTTCAACCAGATACGCATACTAAAATCATCGGTCCTGGCGTAAATATCCCCGACACCCTTAACCCTCAAAAGAGCATCCCTGACAAATATGTTAGTGTAATTATCAAGAAACTGAATGCTATGTGTGCCTTTAGGAGAGTAGATAGCTACATTCAGAAGACCGCTCGGATTACGCCTGCGAACCGTAATACCCAATCTTTTAACTTCATCAGGCAGTATGGGAGTTGCAATATTTACCCTATTCTGAACTTCAGTAGTGGCTATGTCAACGTTAGTGCCAATATCAAAATAGACATTCAAAGTCGAACGACCATCGTTAGTGCTGTTACTCTGGAGAAAATTCATGCCGGGAACTCCGTTAACCTGTATTTCGATTGGTGTAGTGACAGTTTGTTCAACAGTTGTAGCGTCAGCACCTGTATACTGACTTGATATCTGTACTACAGGCGGAGTAATATCGGGATACTGACTGACAGGCAGGTTAAGTATGGCCAATGTTCCTACAATCACCAGTACTAATGATATTACTATTGCTGTGATTGGACGTTTTATGAAGGTATCGGCTATCATGAAATAAGTTTCAGGCTTAAAGTTTGTTTACTTTCCTTAATTATGCTGTTGTTGTTTTTGGGGTTGGGCGATTGTGATCTCTGAACCGTCGTGCAGTTTCTGTATACCGTCAACTACGATTGTTTCATCACCTTTGAGTCCTTTCAGTACAATAACATTTGAATTAACCCTGGGACCAAGAGAGACCTTTACCTGTTGAACATTTTTGTCTTTTATTATATAGACAAAATATTCACTCAATTGCTCCAGTACTGTCTCAAATGGAATGAGTATCTGCTGACCTGCATATGCATTCAGAACAAGAACCTTGCAACTCATGCCTGGTTTAAGAATTTTTTCATGATTAGGAACAGTTATCCTAACCCTGATTGTACCCGTCTGCTGATCAACAGCCCTGTCGATGACACTTATCTTTCCGAAAAAGGGATATGTTGAATTATCGGGAAGAGTGATCTTAAAGGTTGTATCATTAGCTGAAATTCCTGCATTTTCAAGCTGCCGGAAACGGCTAAGCTCGGTTTCGCTAATTTCAAAATCAACACCCATAGGGTCATCTGATGAAACAGTATTAAGTAGAGTCTGTCCCGGAGTTATTAGAGTTCCAAGCCTTACACCTGAAAAACCTATAGTTCCATCAAAAGGTGAATTGATTAAAGAATAATCAAAATCAGTTTTAGCTTTAATCAGTTCTGAATTCGCAGCATCAACTTGCTGTTTGGCATTTTCAAGATCTGTTATTGAATTATCGAGAAGCTGTTTTGCAACAGCGTCCTGACTTGCAAGATCAGTGTAACGATTGGCATCACGCTGAACTTTCTCCAGATTGGCTTCCGCAATCTTAACATTTGACTGGGCTTCCTTATAAGTTGCCTCATATTTACGACGGTCAATTTCATATAGTTTCTCTCCTGAATGAACCTCTTTCCCTTCAATAAAATATATTCCTGTTATATATCCACCCACCTGCCCGCGCAGTTCTACCTCCTTTAATGCCGCTATATTTGCAGGATATAAATTGTAGAATATAGCTTTTGTAAGTCTGACATTAGTAACTGTCACGGGTACAGCAGGCACTTCCGTCTTTTTATTTGCAGTATTTCCACTACAGGATAGCAAGCCTGCAATCAGTGCGAAATGTATTATTATATGTGTTATTTTATACATAGTATTACAAATTTAAAGTCTTCCATAAGCTATCATCAAAAAAATATTCATTGTTCATTGTCAGTTGATTTTTATATCTCCAGAAGCTTTTTCCAAATCCATCTTGCTGGTCAGAAGCTGGAATAGTATATTTAAATAATTAAGTTCTGCTGTTCTTAAATCTGTCTCAGATACTATAACTTCCAGATATGCCTTAATTCCTTTATCATACTGAAGCTTCACAGTGTTAAAGATATCCTTTGCAATAGTGATATTTTTTTTTGCGACTCTCAGCTCATTCATGTTGCTTTTATACCCAGCAAGAGCCTGAGTATATTCACTGCTAATCGCGCTTTTCAGATAGTCCATTCCAAGTTGGAGTCGCTGGTACTGAAGCTTTGCCTTGCTAAAATTCTCCTGCCTGATCATTCCCTGAAACAGCGGAAGTGTTAATTTCAAGCCGAAGAGTGAAGTTGGATTGTTATTATTATATAAATCAGAAAATTGGTTATTCGCGTATGATGGATCATAGTTATAAAAAGCAGACAAAGTCGGAAGAAATGACCACTTGTAATAGCTGATTCCAAAATTCTGTAGTTTCAATGAAGTCTGCAACAGCTGATATTCAATACGATTGCTGTAATCCAGATTCTTTGTTGTATCAATTAATATTTCATTTTCAAATTTGGAAGAATCATATGAAACAGTTAAATGCTTTTCAGGAACCACTCCCATAAGATGTTTTAATACAGAATATTTAGCTTTTAGTGCTTCATCTGTAGACTTTCTTTGTGCCTGAGCATTGCTGAGGGATATTTCAGTACGTTGATAGTCTATTTTATCAGTCAGACCATTCTTATAAAAATTGTAAGCATCTTTATAATTATGTTGAAGGCGCAGTATATCTTCATTCAGAACATTAAGCTGCTCCTCAGTCAGTAACACATCGAAAAAAGCTTTGGTTACATCAACATATGTATTGATCTTTGAATTTTCTGTGTTTTCCGAAGCCTGATTGCGAAGTTCCCTGGAAGTTCTGGCTGCAAAAAATAAATTATTGCTGTATAAAGTCTGATTCGCAGAAAATATGCCTGATGATACATTAGTTGGTGTAGAGGGTAATGCTATAAAAGGAGTGTACGCAGGAGGATTGTTCAGGTTAGGATAATAGGCTGTCGGGACCTGAAGAAAATGTTGCACATTGGCATCAACTTCCAGTTGCGGATACCAACCTGACAAAGCTATTCTTATATTTCTTCTGTTAATATCCTCATCAAGCAAGGACTGTTTAATCAATGATTGGTTAGCCAGGGCATAGGTTATGCATTGTGATAATGTAACATTTGAAGGAAGCGTATCATGTATTGTCTGTCCGGCTAAAAAATTGGAAATGACAAGAAATAGTACACTTATCAAACCACTCTGGTATTTCTTAAATATGGGATCTTTTCTATGCATTTTCTGAAAGAAATACTTCATTTCTGAATATTTTCTGCTTTAAACTTAAGATAAGTTTTTAAGATTGAAATGCAAATATAAACGAATTAATGTAACATTTTATTAAATAATTTTGAAGAATATTTGCATGGAAAGACTAGTCCGTTGTTGTCCTGATTTCTTCCACAATTTCCGGCTGTATAAATCTCAATTTAACATATGCTGAATGAACAATTTTATTTAATACGGGAAGTTTATATGCAAAGAGAAGAGCACCAATAATACAAGATATTCCACCTATTAATATTGTATTTGACACACCAATGATTTTTGCCAGGCCTCCTGCCAACAAACTTCCAAAGGGTGCTGTACCCATAAATGCCATTGTGTAAAAGCTCATTACACGGCCGCGTTTATCATCATCAACAATGGTTTGTAAGATGGTGTTGCTTGATGCCATCTGCAACATCATTCCAAGTCCAATTATTACCATAAGAGCTAATGAAAGCAAAAAGACTCTTGAAAAAGAAAATGCAATAAGCCCCAAACCAAAGAGTCCGGCAGCCATAGAAATAATCTTTATAAGTCCCAGAATATTTTTTCTGGAGGCAAGATAGAGAGCTCCAGTAAGGGCGCCCAGTCCCGAAGCTCCCATGAGAAAGCCGAACGTATGTGAACCTCCGTGAAGTATTTCTTTTGCAAAAACCGGCATCAATACAGTATATTGCATTCCCATTAAACTTATCAGGCTGAGTAAAAATATAATGTATTTTATAGGTGCAAAACCAAAAGCATAAGAAAATCCTTCTTTTAATTCTTTTAAAACATTAGTGTCTCTGATTTTTATTTTTCTTGGTTTAACTTTCATTAAAAGCAGGGATACAATAACAAAAATATAGCTTATTCCATTTAGCAGAAAACAAATTCCTTCACCGGTAAATGCAATTAATAAACCTGCAATTGAAGGTCCAAGTAATCTGGCACCATTGACCATTGATGAGTTTAAGGCAATGGCATTTCCCAGGTCTTCCTTCTTTTCTACCATTTCAATAACGAATGACTGCCTTGCCGGAACATCAAATGCATTGACGCAACCAAGAAATACATTCAGAAGTACAATGTGCCAGATCGCAATTGTTCCTGAAAAATAAAGAATGGTAAGGATAAAAGCTTGCATCATTGCCGCAATTTGGGTGCCTATCAGGATGTGATACCGGTTCCAGCGATCAGTCATAACACCGGCAAAGGGTGCTATTATAAAAGTAGGTATCTGACCGGCAAAACCAATAACACCCAATAAAAATGCAGAACCGGTAAGGTGGTAAACCAACCACGGAGTTGCGATTCGCTGTATCCAGGTTCCAATCAGCGAAATGCTTTGTCCGCTGAAGAAAAGACGATAATTTCTGTATTGAAAGGAACGAAAAATTGCGATGAGTCCAGCAGGTTTCTTTTTATCAGATTCAACAACTGCCATTTAAAATTAAGGTGTGAATTATAACTTCCGGGCTAGTTGTTCCATTTCAAAAGGTTTGCCATGTCCGGGATAAATCATTTTGATATTCATCTTTTTCAACCTGTTTATGCTGTTTTCCAGCTCCAGATGATTTTCTATATAATTAGCTATTTCAGGCTTTCTTTTATTGGTAAACGTATCTCCGGCAAATAAATTTCCATCATCAGTCAATATTCCTATTGACCCTTTTGTATGACCCGGAATGTGAAGCACTTTGGCATTAAAACCATATTCATTCAGGTTTTGCCCTTCTGATAAATAAACGTCCGGCTTGAATTTGTCAAAAGTAAATTTTCTTCTGAATAATCTTCTAATTATGGAAAATACCTTTGCTGTCAATGATCTTGCTTTACGTTTAAGTAATAAGCCATTTTCCACCATTAAAGAATCATCTTTATGCATAGCTATTTTGCATTTATACTTTTCCTGCAACTTTGCGCAATTTCCGACATGATCCAAATCGCCATGTGTTACAATAACAAGTTTTAACTTATCCGGTAAGCAGTCAGCAGACATCAGTTCTTTTTCCAGTTTTTCCCAATGCATTGCCAAACCAGTATCAATTAATATAAAACCATCATGTACCCTTACCAGAAAAGCATTTACAAAGGTCAATTCAATAGTTGTTATATTTTCATTTTTCATTTGATATTATGTTTTTAATTTCATAATAATGCTCAGCAAATCATTACATAAAATACTCTTTAAGATTTTTAAAATTCTTCAAGTTTAACTTCCTTCCGGAAATTTTTCATCCTAAGCACTGTAAATATAAATAACTTTCTATTATTGATCGCATGAAGATTAATTCCAGATTTTGTCCAGAATTACGATTTATCTTTACCTATTTAATAATAAGCGATGAAGATTCTGATAATTGAAGATGAGAAGGAGCTTGTAGGGGTTATAAAAAAATTCCTCGAGCCAGAAGGATTTCTGTGTGAAACTGCCTGCTCATATTTTGAAGCAGAAGATTCTCTATCATCCTACATTTATGACATTATCATTCTTGATCTTACTCTGCCCGGTGGAAATGGGCTTGACCTGATAAAGCTTATAAAGAAAACGAATAAAAAAGCCGGTTTACTAATAGTTTCTGCGAAGAACTCCCTTGATGATAAGATAAGGGGACTTGATATGGGAGCAGATGATTATATCACAAAACCTTTTCATCTTGCAGAACTTAATTCACGTATTAAATCACTTGCTCGAAGACGACATTTTGATGGGGCAAATGAATTAGTATTCAACGAGATAAGAATTAACACTGATTCAAATGAGGTGTTTATAAACGGAAAAGTCCTTGACCTCACAAAGAAAGAATACGAGATTCTGCTTTATTTCATTGTAAACCGAAATAAAGTAATTACACGCGAATCAATTGCTGAACACGTCTGGGGAGACAATATCTCTTATGCCGATAATTTTGATTTCATTTACAGTCATATTAAGAATATCAGAAAAAAAATTGAGATTAACAATGGCAGGAACTATCTGCACAACATGTACGGATTAGGTTACAAATTTTCAGAGAGATGAGGCTTCTTCAAAAGACGAATAGAGCTTACTTCCTTATTTCAGGAATGGTCTTTATAATTGCAGGAGTTGTATTTTATTTTGTCATCAGCTTCTTTTTCAAAGACCAGCTTAATGAAAAACTATTTCATGATATAAAAAACATAACAAGGTCCATTAAAAAAAATGGGACTTTACCATATTATTATCCGTTTATCGATATAAAAGAAGTTCCGGCGCAGCCGGAACAATCATTCAAAATCATTGATACTCTTATTTTTAATGCATTCGAAAAAAGAGAAATACCCTTTCGGCAAATAAGTCTGATACGTGTCATTAATGGAAAAGAATACTTCATTGCAGCCAGGGATACTCTGCTTGAAGAAGATGATTTACTTGAAGTTATTGCTATAGTAACAGGTTCAGTTTTTATACTTCTTCTGGTAAGTCTTTATTTCATCAACCGGAAACTGTCACTAAAGCTCTGGCAGCCATTCTATAATACATTAGATGAAATTAAAGAATTTTCTTATGACAAGCCAGGATTCAAGCTCTCCTCTGACAGTCAGCTTTATGAATTCACAGAACTCAATAAAACACTTGAAAAGCTTACGCAGAAGGTGATTTCCGACTATCAGTCACTAAAAAGGTTTACAGAAGATGCCTCCCATGAAATTCAGACCCCTCTTGCCGTCATTCAATCAAAACTCGAGACACTTATGCAGTATCCAGGATTAAAAAAAGAGCAGGCTGAACTTATCAATTCGGCTTATGTTTATACGCTGCGTATCTCGAAACTTACAAAGACACTTTTACTACTGACTAAAATAGCAAATGACCAATTTCCGGAAAAAAAGGCAATAAACCTCTCTGAGCTTCTCTCTGAGAAAATAAAAATGTTCGAAGATCATATTTTAGAAAAATCCCTGACCTTAAATAAAGAGATTAAACCGGAATGCATTCTTGAAACAAATTTTTTTCTGACTGAATCGCTGGTAATAAATCTCATTGGCAATGCTGTAAAGCATAATATCAATAGCGGTATAATCAATATAAAATTAGATAAAAATCATCTCGAAATATCAAACAGTGGCGAACCGTTGCCTGTAAAGGCATCCAAACTCTTTGACAGATTTTATAAAACCAACAAGTCATCTGATTCTCCGGGACTTGGTCTATCAATAGTCAGGGAGATCTGCAGACTTAATAAGTGGGACGTTAATTATTTATATGAAGATAACCTGCATAAAGTCGAAGTAAATTTCTAAATCCAAAATTTTTACAGATTCGGTTGGTATATTTACCGGATAAATCATAAAAAAATAAAAAAATAAATAAATGAAAAATTCTATTATTCTTATCGTTGCAATATCATTTATCTCTGTTTCAGCATTAAGTCAAAAAAATCCACCTGATAATGTTAAAAAGGAGCTTACTAAAAAATATGCAACTGCTCAGTCAGTAAAATGGGAAAGTGAAGGGAAAAATGAATGGGAAGATTATCAAAAAGACCGATGTGAAAGAAGAAGATGAAAAAGCTGAAAAAGTTAAGAAGTAGAAATTAGGTATTATGGTTGCTCTCTTTTATACAATACAATCAATAACATAAAATCAAAAACTATGAAAAAAACGATCTTCATTATGGCAGGCATTTTCCTGTCTTTGTTTGGTCTTAATGGCCAGAATGTTTCCAGCGCATATAAGATTGTTCAGAAAATACATCTGGAAGGAGATGGTTTCTGGGATTATCTGAATGCCGACGATGCCACAGGAATGCTATATGTTTCACATGGCAAAATGGTGCATGTGGTAGATATGAAAACCGGTAAAAATGTTGCCACTATCACTGATGTGAACGGGGTACATGGAATCGTCATTGCACCCGAATTGAATAAGGGATTTATCAGCAACGGAGCTGACAGTAACGTGACAGTATTCAACACAAAAGATTTCAGTGTAATTGAAAAGGTTGCTGTGACAGGGAAGAATCCCGATGCAATTCTCTATGAACCGTTCACAAAAACCATCATTACATGGAATGGACGTTCATCGAATGCCACGGCGATAGATGCCAAGACGGATAAAGTGATACAAACCATAGCCCTGGCAGGAAAACCGGAGGCAGCTGTAAGTGATGGAAAGGGAAAAGTGTTTGTGAATATTGAAGATAAGAGTGAAGTTTGCATGATCAATGTGAAAACCTGGAAGGTAGAACAAACATGGTCCATAAGTCCTGGTGAAGGACCAAGCGGACTCGCCCTGGACAATGAGAATCATCGTCTCTTCAGTGCCACAGATAAGCTGATGGTGGTTCTCGACGCTGAAACAGGTAAGATCATCGCAACGCTTCCTACAGGAGGTCGTGTGGACGGAGCAGGCTTTGATCCGGATTTAAAACGGGCTTACAGTTCCTGTGGAGAAGGTGTGCTTACAGTGATTCAGGAAGAAAATCCGAATTCATTTAAAGTGCTGGCAAATGTTCCGACACAAGTTGGAGCCAGAACTATTTCGGTAAGTGCAAAAACACACAGGATCTATTTACCAACTGCTGAATTTGGACCAACTCCGGAGAAAACAGCTGATAATCCCAGACCACGTCCGCAATTGAAACCGGGCACATTTACTGTGCTTGTGGTTGAGCCAGCCAAATAATTTCATTGTTCCCTCCCGTCATTAGATGTTCGGGTTGCTTTGTTAATATTTAAGCATAATCCATCCATTCGCTTATAATAAGGGATTACTCGCTTCGCGAGTGATCCCTCAGGGGAGAGCTTCAAATGAAAAACCTTCCATTCGCTTCGCTCATTAACATTTTTGTTTTCATCTGACCTCACTCAGGCAAGCCTGGTTCGGCCATCTGAAAACAAAAATCCCCACTAGCGTGGGGAGCTTTTTCATTTGGCGGAGAAAGAGGGATTCGAACCCCCGGATCCGTGGTTACAGATCAACGGTTTTCAAGACCGCCGCATTCGACCGCTCTGCCATTTCTCCGCCGCAAAGATAATATTTTTTTGTTTTTTGAGATTTTTTTTGGAGTATTTACGTATATATCATATATTCAATAAGATACATTTTTTATTAACAGATTATGAACAAAAATTATTATTAAAGTTCCTGAAGTTGAAGATTAGTGAGCGGTTGCGTTATTTTAGCAAAAAACTGAATTTCACCCAAAAATATAGCTGTTTTGACCTAAAAGTGGCACTATTTGTGGAAAAACGGCAAAATAAATTTGTACATGAATTTAAAAAAAATAAATTTGTATTCAATTAGTAAGATTGGTCTAACCATTAAATCTTTGTATTATGACAAAAAAAGAATTAGTTAATGCAATCGCTGCTGATGCAGGTCTTTCTATTAAAGATGCAGGCAAAGCTTTAAACGCATTCGTTGGAGCATTTGGAAAATCGATGAAAAAAGGTCAGAGGATTCAGCTCCCAGGCCTGGGTACTTTCAAAGTTGACAAAAGAAGTGCAAGAGTAGTTCGTAACCCTCGTACAGGTGCTAAACTGAACGTTCCCGCTAAAAAAGTTGTGAAATTCAAAGCAGCTCCCGCACTTAACAAAGGTCTTTAATCTTAACTGATTGAGATTGTTCAGGGGTGTCTTTACACCCCTTTTTTTTATTTAGAACTAAGCACCGGTTAATGATTCAGACATTTGCTATATTTGAATTGGAAAGCAACTATTAAAAAAAACGAGCTTTAAAAAATCTCCAGTGAGTACACCGATTATCGATATCACCGATCTTTCAAAATTCTATGGGAAAGCCAGGGGAATTGAACATATCAACCTGGAGATCGGTGAAGGAGAGATTTTCGGTTTTATTGGACCCAACGGAGCTGGCAAATCAACTACAATACGGATATTGATGAACATGATCTTTCCAACTGGTGGCTCTGCTAGGATAATGGGAATGGATGTAATCAGGGATACAAAGAAGATCAAAATGCAAGTCGGTTATATTCCTTCAGATGCCAATGCATATTCTTCCATGGGTGTTCATGAATTCATGAACTATTGTATACATTTTTACCAGGTACGGAATGGTGAGCAAAGGATATCTGAGCTCTCGGAATTGTTTGAACTCGACCTGAACCGGCAAATTGCTGACCTCTCCCTCGGAAACCGCAAGAAGGTTTCAATTGTTCAGAGCCTGCTGCACAACCCTAAGCTTCTCATAATGGATGAGCCGACAACAGGACTTGACCCGCTGATGCAGTCAGTTTTTTTCGAACTTTTGCGTTCAGAGAATAGGAAAGGGATGACAATCTTTTTTTCTTCACACATACTCGCTGAAGTTCAGATGCTCTGTAAAAGAGTAGCGATCATAAAGGGAGGAAAAATCATTCAGCTGGAAAACATAGACAACCTGAGAAAAAAACAACTGAAAAAGGTTTATATCGAGTTTGGAGATAAGGTGAATAAAGAGAACTTTAGCATTTCAGGCATTGAAAGTGTAATCACCGGGCCTGGCAACACACTATCTTTTATGTACTCAGGTAATATCAGTGATCTTGTTAGTTATCTATCAGGTAAAATGATAATTAACCTCATGATCGAAGAACCGTCGCTTGACGAAATTTTCCTGCACTATTACAAAAATTAAGGCTTAAGACAAATGAACAGGAACCTTTTTTTAAAGGAGATAAGGAGAAACGCAGTCAGTCTCATGATATGGATGATTGTAATAACTATACTGATTGTGCTTACCATGTCGATCTACCGCACATTTATGGAAAACCAGTCAAAGATCGTTGGGATGCTTAGTATCATTCCGAAAGGTGCTCTCCAGTTCAAGGGGATTTCGAATTTCAACGACCTGCTTTCCGTGCTTGGATTTTATGCTGCCAACAATGTCATATATATGATGGTACTCGGGAGTATTTTTTCTATTGTACTATCTTCAAATATCCTGCTTAAAGAAGAATACGACAAAACTGCAGAATATCTGCTGACACGTCCTCTTACACGAAGCGATATTTTCCTTAGTAAGCTTGCTGTACTTTACCTTAATGTATTTATATTGAATCTTGTCACTTCTGTGGCAGGATTTATATGCATGGAACTGGTTAAGAAAGGACCATTCAGCATCAGAGCATTTTTAATTCTTACCCTCTATACTCTTTTATTAAATCTCCTGTTCGGAGCAATAGGGTTATTTCTATCAACACTTGTTAAAAGGGCAAAACCGATAACCACTTTCTCAATAGGTCTGGTCTTGATCTTTTATTTTATCTTCACTCTTTCAAAGATCACCGAAGGCGCAGCAAAAATAGGGTACCTGAGCCCCTTCAGATTTGCAAATGTGGATGCAATTAATCCGGCCTATACAATAGATTTATGGCATCTGGCATATTTTATAGGCATCTCTTTACTTCTGACGGGTCTCTCCTACCGGTTTTATAAAAGGAAGGATATTTATACTTAAGTCCAAAGACAAAAGATAAGAGTAAAAAGATAAAAGTGGAATTACATTAAGTGGAAAGAACTTTTGTCTTGCGACTTTTGTCTTTTATCTTTAACCATATCTTAATAATATGTTAAATATT
>Ga0182027_10004119_pt1 | contig 22707 bp, 20 predicted proteins | sample 712E1DmetaG_FD_121300 | JGI IMG/M metagenome (GOLD analysis project Ga0182027, IMG submission 121300) | Permafrost microbial communities from Stordalen Mire, Sweden - 712E1D metaG (Illumina Assembly) | ecosystem: Environmental > Terrestrial > Soil > Wetlands > Permafrost | place: Sweden... | reverse complement strand
CCTGCGCGAATACCACGGCCACCCCCGGCCATCATCACGATCCGCCCGGGAAAACCCCGCTCCGGGGCGTGCCCGCCCGCCGCTGAGAATTTTACCCTTCCGCACGCTTGCCGAAGCTACACGAAGGAATGACCGAAAGGTTGCTACAATATTGAGCGCTTCGATCCTGCAGATTCCCTCTGCTTCATCGGGGATCGTGTCGAGTAACGACAGCCCTTCATGTCTCGGGCAGGATCCTCTTTGTTGTCGATCCAAACTCACGACGCGTGGCCCGCCCCAAGCGCATTGTTCGCGGATGAGTCCGCGAGTCCGTTCGCGGACCCGGCTTGAACGTAAGAACCTCTCGGCTTCCGCTCGTCCGTGTGCCTCGCACACGTCCGAGTAAGTGGCTAGGATCTTTTGGAAGCGGTGCGGCAGTACAGCCCCTCCATAGGTCATGCCGAGGGCTTCGTGTAGGCAGCCGTAGGTAATCCATTTCGAGGCGTAGTGGCAGAGTGTTTTTCCATGCCATGGCTGCCACTTTGTGATGGCCCAAATGAGACCGTGCCGCCCTGCCAAAATGATGTCCTCAAGACCGTGGGTTCCGCCAATTTGTCTAAACTGCTTCCAGCGTCGCCTAGCGATCCAGCCAACGTATTTTGAAAATTCGGCGACCAGCGAGTGGAGTATCTCAGATCTTCTCTGTGGAGTCGTGCTCGCGTCTCGGTATGCCAGCATTGCCATCCATTGCCACTCGGCGGACGGCAATTCGGATCCATACCTCCTTCTGGACTTCGTGTCAGGCATCGCCTGCATTGAAGCAGGCTGATGTATCATGCGAAGCCATCAATTGGGGCGATGCAGTCCGGCGAGTCGTTCCTCGGGTTGTTGACGAGCGTCGATACCGGCCGTGCTACCATTTCTTCAGCCGGGTAAGACTCAGTGAATTCTGCGAGCTGATCGGGTGAAATCGGCCCTGGAGCAATCCACCGCTGCGCACGTTCCTCGGTGATGATTGCAGGCATCCTATTGTGGATCTCTGCCATCAGCCTTTGAACGACAGCACACGAATGCGCAACATAGCGCCAATCGCCCCCAAAAGATCACCTCTGTCAAATTCGGGCCAACTGAGCCGCTGTAGTGTAGTGCCGACTTTTGAAATGGCGGGCTTGATTTGCCATGAGCTACAATCTTTGGATGCCCGAATCCGCGAAGACCGGTTAGGTATCGCCGCTGAACGTGTGCCAAGAAAAACGCACCGGGCATCGGACTTGCTTCTCCTTCGAGCAATATCACGGGTAGTCAATGATCAGGCGTAGCGACGGAATAGAGCTTTGCGTCGCGTACGATTCAAGCGAGGAGGACATTACTTAGGTAGTTCCCGTTCCACTCCCAGAAGAGGAATCCGACTGGTCACTCGTTGCCTCAGATATTTTCGCCCCGCCTTCAGCATTACCTGTTTGAACTTCTTTGCCAATCTCCGAGTTTTTTGATCCGGTAGCGACCTCGATTTGGATAATGTTCTTGGGTTCAACATTTGCGATCCACTCATCGAGGTTTCGACTTTTACTGATTTCTGGGGGCGCCAACTCACCAGTCTGAGGGGAGAAACCGACCTGGATGAGACTTTTGTTTGTGGAAAGCGGGGTGAACCCTTCGCGGGCGGCTTCCGAATAAGCGTCTCGCAGCATACGTAAACCTTCTTTCTTTGCCGGATCTTCTACGGTTTCAATGGCGCTTTTCAGGGCTTCCAGAACCGAATCGACATGGGAAAATCTTGGTGTGTCACGAAGGAGCCAACTCGGCTCGTTTTCCTGTAATTCCAAGGTCTGCCCAGCCACCGAATACTGACGATCGAGTCCGCTCGCCGCGAGCCTCCGGCCAGTTTCGGTCTCTTTTACCTCCGTCACCCATAGCTGGCCAGTAGAGTCGATGCTCAACATATCAAGCACTCCAGCGCCTCCGATCGGAAGAACAACCGGATGTCCCATAGAGCGAAGATAAGACTCCGCATAGAAGGTGCCACGATGCTCCTGTGATAGGCTATTGACATCATAGGTGTCATAGATTGAGTATATCGATGTCGGAACAGAAATCTCACCTCCCCGCGTAAGATATGTTTCGAATCGTGGAGGTTCTATTAGATCGAGCGGCCTACCGGTCGCATCGCGCGCGGGCCAGAATGTTGGCTCCGGCGGCTCCGGAAGGTAGACGAGCTCGCTATCGCCTGAGCCCTTAACAGTTTCGTCCAAATGTCGCCCCAGGTGCTGGAGTGCTAGATGATGCTCGCGCACCTTCTGGCTTAAGGCAGAGATACCTCGACCCCCTATAAATGCTGGGGAGGCAGCAAGTTTTCCTGCTCCCGAAGCAGCGCGCCGGAGCTCGGTAGAAAGCGAATGCCTTAGTTCTTTCTCTGCCCGCCGAAGCTCTGCCTGTCTGGTTTGAGCGCGCGCCAACGCTGCCCGGCATTCATGCAATCGATCAACAACTTCATCTTTCGTCTCTCTCGCTTCACGGATTCGTTCCCGATAATATCTCTTCTCTGACTTAGGGGCTAGCCGCCGCGACTCTATCAAGTCTCCAATTGTCTCTTTCAACCCATTGAGTTCTGACGTCAGCTGACCGCATGAAGAATCAAGCGTGATAATCTGCGCGCTAACTCCAGCCCACTCCGCGCAAAACTGGCCGACCGTGCGGTCTAATGCATCGAGTGTCATGTTTTTGTTCCTCGACAAGACTTTTCCAACCGATTCCGAATCCGATGGAGCAGGATATAGTGCCAAGTATCGTCCCACTGATGGAGTGACTCTCTGCTCTCCTGGTCGAGAACCGCCTCTTCCAGTTCAGCGAAAACCTCCTCAAGCCTAACTGTGTTGTTAGAAATGCACGCCTCAGCCAAACGCCGCGGGAACACTTTCGCATCGAGCACATCCAATATTGCTGCGTCAGCGCAGTCCAGAATAGCAGCAACTGCTCCGACCCTAAACGCAACTCCACTCTTGAGTGAGCCATTAGTAGCGGCTCCTCGAAATGAAGCGATGAACCGTTGCGCCGTCAACTGGGCTTCTGGAAGTCGCTTTGCGACACAAAGAACATAGATCGTGCGCAGGAATTGTTCGGCGACCGCTATCGATCCAGGCATTCGGCCGAGCACTGCAGAAAGTTTTTTCAGTTCATTGACAACAAGCGTTTCCGCCATCTTCTGCGCTTCGGTAGGGCGATCCCCGAGCAGTTCGTAACAGCGCAACACCAAGAGACAAGGGCCCAGCTGGTCTTCAATGTTCGCAGCTACCTTGCGCAGCGCCTTGCCATGCACGCCGAGTTCACGATTTGCGATTGCGCTCAAGTGCTGCCTTCGTGCGCTGCTCTGTATATTTGCGTTTCTGGGCTGCGTCGGCTGCCAGTGCCGATTGACGGCGCCCAAGATCACTAAGTTGCTCCTTAGTCTTACGAAGTATACTGGCAAGATCAGATCCGCTTTGGATCCGAGCGTCACCCGAATGGATACTCTCAGCTTTTGCCTGCTCAGATGAGGTTCGCGTCGAAATATCGCTCAACTCCTTTGCGTGTTCAGAAGCAGCCTTCTCTTCCACTTGAACCTCTTGGTCATCCTCGCGTGTCGCCTGTTCAATTGACGCGAAGATTGGTTCTTTCGCACGTTTAAGCTCGGCGCGAATGTCCTCCAACTCGGACGACACGCCGCCAGTTTTTTCGGCGGTGCGGATTCCTTCCGATTCGGTAGCCGCGAGTTTCCGCAGCTTTTCCGACGTATCTTTGGCCTGCTTCTCAGTCCTGCGACTATGGTCGCTTAGTGAACTACGGCTCATGATTTATCCTCCGTTCTCTCGAATACACTGGTTTTCAATGAGCCGGATATCCTTGTCGAGGATGAAAACTTTTTCCCTCAAGAGAGCCAGTTCTTGGACTGACGGAGGTCTCTGGGCCCCGTGATTGCTGACACTGGCCCGCGAAACAGCACGACACTCTGCCTCTAGCGAGGAAATCCGCCGCGTGAACGGGTGAAGCCGCTCTCGATATTCGACGACGATTCTGTCTCTGACGCGCCCTAGCCCTTCAGTGCCCATATGCTGTTCAAGCATGGGGATTTCCTCAAGCAACCGTGCCACAATCGCATCGACACTCTCATCGAGACTCCGGAAACGTATACGCGTCTCGTTTGCGCGAATCTTAACCGCATCCATAAACCATCGACTAGTAGAAAGCCACTTCGCCAATTCGCCATCGCTTGGTGGACTACGCCTTGTCTCGGTAAGAGATGCCTTTGTGTCGTTTCTTGCGAACACTCCTTTCATTAAATGCGGACGGAAAAATGATTCCGCGTAAACGTAGGCTTGACCAGCCGTAAGCCGGCCAAGCAATTCGGCATGCGCTGGATCCATCAGCATCGCGTTCGCGAGCGTTTCCCGGTCCGCCTGCGCCACTGTTCGGTGGGCGATCTTGAGATTTGTGTTTCTGACGACCTGAGTCGCGACGGCGGCCGGAGTCTGATCAACGACCAAAATTCCCATTCCGAGCGCTCTCATCTCAGCTAGCATGTTAGATACATACCTCGATCCCTCCGCACGGGCATTCGACTCATCCGAGTCTGCTTGTTGGTCTGCAATCGCAGGGATCAAATTATGGGCTTCCTCGAGAACCATAATCAGACGAACAGAGCCATCGTGACCGCCGGCCAGATGCTGTCGAATCATTTGAAGTAGAAATAACGTGACAAGATTTCCTTCCTGAGGACTGAGAGCCCGCAACTCGACCACTGTGTAACCGCTGCAGAGTTCCGAAACTGTCGGCGAAGAGTCCGTGCAGTCAAACAATCGACCGACGCTTCCACGGGACAATCGTATAAAACGTCCTCGAATTACGCCTTTGAATCGTGCATTAATCTCTGGATCGTAACCCAAACGATCAATTATCCGGCAAACGGCGTCCGGAATTTCGTCCACCCGCGGAACCGGCTTTTTCGTAGAGCCGGTGTCGTCCTCGCACCACCCTCGCAGCTCGTATAGATTCCATAGAGCCTCTTCCAATATTCTCGAAACGGGATCAATCAATCCGAGAGCGCAATTAAAAGACGCGGCTAGATTAGCGATGTGATTCGAAAGAGTGACGTGGGGTTCAAAGCGAAAAGGGTTTAGTCGAAGCGGCGCCAAGTCGTCTCGTCCGGGCGTATAAACTCGGAGCTTTCGCCGAACGGTCTCATATTCTATCAACCCTCTATATTCGGCCTTAGCTGGCTCAAAGACGATAAACGGGACACTCTGATCGGCCAATTGCATGAGTATGTTAAATACCGTAACGGTCTTTCCAGACCCTGTGACCCCAGCAATAAAAGCGTGGCGCGTGAGGTCTCCAATTGGCAGTTCAATAGGCGAGTCGCGTTCCTCGCTATGCCCTAGGTGGATGAAACCAGGTCTTGAGAGCATCTCAACGATCTCTGAGCGGCGCTCCGTTTCCGTCTCAAGCGGGAACGTTCGCAAAAACCCGCGCCGAGGTACTGGTAAGGTTAGCACATCCGCCAGTAGTGCGGGGCCGGCCAAGACCTGCAACTCGGATAGTTCCCGAAGAAGCTCCCTCTGCGCCTCGGAGTAGGTGCCGTCTCCTTGCTCCCTTACCTTTGTTTCCAAGTCGGCGCTGAACCATCCCGACGCAGTGCCAAAGGGGAATTCTCCATTTTCAACGGCATTGAGCAACGCAGCATGGAGCCCATCCCCAGTCGCACTGCTGCGGACCCGAAACCGCGCGCCACCAATAGCATCTACTCCAAAGGCGCGTAACAAGCCCTCCGCGGATGCCTTATCGGCGGCCCCTGCACAAAGGAGAAGCCGGCAAACAGGATCCGTGGCGAGTGACTCGGCGAACTCGCGATAGATTGCAGCAACAGCTTCTCCAGAGACTCCGTTTTGTTTCCTCATTTCAAGGATGTCCATGGCGCCGTCAATCGCCTGACGGGCGGCGTCGGGGTCACATGAATGAAGCTGAATATCAATAAATGCTCTGGACGTGAGAGTAGCAAATGCTTCGTCTAAAAACGGCTCAAGCGCCTGCCGCGCGGACAGCTGACGCATCCACGTTGCAGGAAGGTAGAAATGATCGTCGTCTAACGTACAGAGGCGACTGTTACGTTCCAGTATGGCGAGCGATGTTGTGCATTCCGTCGGTGGGGCTGCTTCTTTGGGCGATGGCTCGCGCAGCACTAGAACTTCGGCTGCCAATCGCTGGCCTAGAAAAACAGCTTCATCTACTTCCAAGCCAAATGTGTTAATCAAAACGAACACTCGCAATCTGCGATTAGATGGACGCGCCTCCGGGTTGTAAAGATAACGCAGAGTAAATGAAAACTCGCGACCGGCTGAAGCTAACAATTGCAGCCAGTTAAATAAACGCGTAGTAGCAACCGAAAGGGCCTCTTCACCGAACAGGTCAAAATACCGCGGCAAGGAAAGATCCGGGAAGCTTTCGATCTCAAAAACGTGTCGCATGAAAATTACTCCTCTGTCACGTTACTTTCGTATACTTAGCCGCTCTACTTCCGGCCGTCGCCTTGTGTAGTATCTGTTTTACTGCTGCCCGAAGTTTTGACAGTTTCTGTGCGTCACACTGCTCACTAAGAAGTCTGGCGGTCTCTTCAACCCAAATTCTCCCTTTGTCTTGCGTCAAGCGCGTATCGAATGCCACCGCCCGAGCGTAACAAAGCGAGAGGCTGCGTTTCGTTGGCAGGATTCCAATAGCAATTGCGCTGACAGGGTTGTCCATTTCGCAACAGAGTATCCAGTGTCTACCGCTCATTGCGCTTTCATCAATGGGTTCCTGTTCCACATGAAAGGCAAGATCACTAACCTCGGCCTGCAGTCCGCCGATAAGGAGTGATTCCAAATTCCGCGATTTCGTTTTAGGAAACTCATCTATCTCACCAAGTGAATCGTCTTTCAAAATCAAGCACGCCTTAGATTGAGTCGCGTCCGTAAGTAGACCGCCAATTAATCGCTTGAGGTTATTGGTATCTAAGATTTGCTCTCGCGACACGCGAATACACTGATACCCAAGATGTCGATCATCGTGTTTCTTAAAACGAGCGAATTCGCTCGTGTATCCCTTAGCCTCAAATTCTGCCACGATTTCCCCAACAGATTTTGTTTCCGACGCGGCCTCTAGGAGCTGGAGCCAACGATAATGCCCGTCGATAATTGTTCGACTAAATTGCGGCTCTGATTTGGAATACTTAGCGGCCAAGTGCGCGGGCGACAGACCATGTAACTCAGTCAACGATATCCTCCAATGGCTGTAGCACTCTTTTTCTTCGCATGGGAGGCCGAGGTTACCATAGATCCGGGCGAGTAAGTAGTGGGCAGCAATCGAAGCTGCATTTGGCTTGGTGCTGCCGTCGCAGAGGGCGATCAGTTCACTTATCGTGGCTGGAAGTTCAGACGGTAAAAAACCTTTAACGGTTTTCGCGAGCTGAACAACGCATTTTTCCCCTTCAGCGAGTGCAAGGCACCCAGCACCTGTCTGCAAAGAGTCGATTAGCCGATCATCGTTGCTGGTGAGTAAAAGCCAAAAAAGGTTCTTGACGATGAATGGCAGCGCCTGTGCCGGAGATCCCTCTAAACCACCCTCCGCAATCTCATCTATCAAATCAGGAACCGTTCCGACGACAGCGGCCCTACATTGCAGATATAGAAGTAAGGCGATACAAGCGCCACGATTGCGTTGAAATTCCACTTTGATCGCCTCTGGGACAGGGGACATGTCCCGTTCGAACAATAAATCATATAAATGCAACCGGGTTTGAATTTCCCGTTCTGCCGCTACTCTAACCTCCCAAGTATCCAAATTGCCTGGGCCTGCCAAGTAAGCAAGGAGCTCTCTCGGCACCACTGGGGTTTCTCGGGGGACCAAGGCATTCAATGCCGAGCCTGGTAAGACTAGTTCCATGGCAGGTCTCCTCAGTTGACTACAAACTCAACCATCTTGGGCAAACTATCGGACCGAAGATCAACAATGTTGATTTCGAAGAAGTGTTTTGAACAGCCTTGCGTCCAGATACTAATGAGCAGCGCCCTGCCTGATTCTGAGCGCGGAACAAACATCTCAATTTCAATGACACGGTCAGGCTCCTTCTTGATGTCTGTCGCCAAGCATATCAGCTTGGTGAGAAACCCAGGAGGATGCCAGTCAGTCAGCCCACTCGCATCAATAACTGAAGCTACTCTTTTCCGCTCCTGATCCGAGGACATATCGTCGTTTCGTTGCCGGTTTCCCCATTCACCGATGGTGCCCGTCCAAATACGGACAGATGTCGGTAGCGCTAATCTTTGTTTCACCTGTTGCACCGGCGGATGGTTAGTTGCGCTAGATCGGTTGGGATCCATATTTGTCTGTTGAGGGCGTCGCTGGGGATTCGGTCGGTAAGTCGGCTCTTTCTCCAAGCTTTTTGCAGCATCTCGATCATTGGCAACCCTGTCGTTCGACTTCAGTCCCGCCAACCAAACGCCAGCTTGCTTGTGTTGTTTTGGAAAGAGGGTCGTTAGAATTCTAACAACTTCCGTGACCTCCATTTCTAAATTCGCTTTCATAATCGTCTTTTTGCAATGTAGCCCTCACACGCTTTGGCAAAGCCGGGCGAGCTTCGCCGGTGTGAGTGCACTAAGATCACGATACCGATGGGATTGATTGCCGTTGTTAATGAATGTGACACTATCGTTGGCTTTATACCATAAGTCCGGCTCCCGCTCTTGTAGTGCTGCAATTATATTAAGCCAATGAATCTGGGGAAAGCCGATCCCCTTAAAAAGGGCTTTCGTTGAGTCTTTCGTATTCTCAATCAGAATCAAACCAACGCCGCTATTCTCCGTATTTAGATAGGTAAACATCGCCTTGTTTGGCTGCACGATGAAGTTATTATGCCGGCAGCTGATGATCCAAATCGGGCTCTCCCAAGAGGCCTCCTGGAATTCTCCCCTCACCTTTACTTGCCCCCTATAGCGAATCCGCTGAAGGACGATTCCTCCCATGGAGCAGTCGCGAGTGTAAATTGTCTCGGGTTGGTTCTTATTTGCGAATGCTTTGGCGACAAGCGCCAAGGATCGATTGTAGTCCAAACCACCAAGTATGGCAGTCTCAAAAAGCGGGACCATCAGAAAATATGCGACGTTCTTGCCCCAGGCGATAGCCGCTGCGTTTGCAAGGAAAGGCACCAATAACAATTGCGTGTAATTACCGCCACTGTCTTTTGGAAAACCGTTCAGATTTCCGACATTGCTCTTCAATTTCCCGAATAGCGTAGCGAAGTTTTCGCGAGCCGAGTATGGGCATACTTTCTCGTATCTGTTGAAAAACTCTCGCACTAAGGCTTGCACGGATGCCCCATTAGTAAATGGGTCTCCATTTTCAAGGCAGTAGATGACCGCGGTGACCAATGCACTTACAACGGCTCGTTTCCATTCCGGCGTCATGCTGTCGCTCTGACTGCGACCCTTCGGGCCTTGCCCAAGATAGAACTGGAGATAGTGGCAAGTTTTAAGGAGATTGTTTAGATGCAAAGGGTGGGCTCCACCCTGACTGTCGATGACGTCGATCTCAGCTAATACGCGCTTGATGGAAACAGGCAGAGAACGGAAACACTGATCAGCAACGAGCTTCGCGCACGAACTCTCCGTTCTGCCGCCACCTGTTTTATGTTCATCGAATAGGTATTCGGCATACTGCCCACACGTGACGGTAGATCCGATGCCAAAAACTGCTGCATTCGCCCACAGCACACGCGCCGCCGAATCATCATCGGCGTGTACTGTAAACTCCATAAATTCCCGTCGGCGGTTTTCCGATTTCAGGGCTACGCGAAACAGCAATTCCCCCATGTAGTCGTCAAGATGGGGGGCACGGTGGACAATCAATCTTTCGGGGCTCTTGTTGGGATTCCAGCAGATTTCGGGTGCGAGGAGTTTCTCGATGTACGCCGCCGAGACCTCGGAGAGCGCGGCAAGGATTCCTCCGCAGCGTTCGGTATCGTCGTGGGTAAGTTCGAGCATAGCGTATTTGTCTCCTCTGCATTTGATTGTTCGAAAGGCTGCTGCGGGACTGAAACTCGCCGGACAAGGAGGAACGACCGATCATCGGTCCCATCTCTCGTCTCAAGCCACTTTTGAATCTTGTCGAGGTGCCAAAAACGAAAACGAAAATCAATAAGGAGCTTTTGATCATATCCTCGAGATGCGTTTGAAGGAGCCTCGAAAACCCTTGCTAAACTGTCGGGAAACTCGGCGACAATCTCTTCAAAACCATCAGTCGCCAAGAGCAACGAATTGAGCGAGTCAGTCTCTCCTTGGGCGTGAATCCTCAGCGCTCCTTCTCCAGCGTCAATCCGGCTTTTCCAGTCCATTTCTTCGTCCAACAGCCGTCCGGTAAGATAACCGCCCTCATTCTTGTCAAAACTTTGCAACTTAGAGTTTACAGCAAGAAATCCATCCCCGCATCCGAAAACAAGATAATGAGATCTATCTACAATAAAGGCATGGATCGTCGTCAAAAAGTAGCTTTGGAGCGCCTCCCGTAGAGCCGGCGGCGGGAACAAAGAGCCAGCTGCACTCAGAATCCGCTCGCAGAGCCTCTTCTCGAACTCGGGAATTCTAGTCGCAAAATCGCGCACGCCGACGTCTCGTAACATCTCATCGAAAAGCACGACGCCAGCACCCGCCACTAGACGAGCGCCGACTTCGTTATTTGAATCACCAACTTCGGAGCCACCACAGCCGTCACAAACCAAGCCGACAATCATGTTCTCGCGAATCAGGAGCGATAACGCGTCTTGATTTACGAAGTGTCCCGCCAAACGCCCGCTCTGGGTCGCTCCTCCAGCTTGGAAGGGTAGATCGGAAGGCCTACGATTAGACCACGAAAAATGCTCCTCAAAACTAGGATTGGCAGCCATGGAATTTTAAGAAATCAATGTCTCAAGATCGATTCCACGGACTGCAGCAAACGCTGAGAGCGAAAGCGGATCCCTCGCTACAAATGGAACGTTTCGACGCGGACCGCGGGGCACTTCTAATGCTTTAATGAGGCGGTGCTTTTTAGCTATCCTCGGGTCGGGAATATTAAAACGATCTGCCAATTCATCGATGGCACGGCGACCACCAGTGCGAATCAATACGGGTTCAATAGAATCCCACTCGTCGCCTCCGAACCGGTCAACAAGATTATCGCGGCGACCACCGACGAAAACATCTTCGAAATATTGAATGAGTAGCGCCCCGTCTTGTCCGGACGATCCTCGTATCGTTTGCAATTCCTCTAGCCTGTTCTTAACGTAGTCTACATAAGTGCGATCGACAAGTTGAAGTCCTTCGCGCGCCAGAAATCTGAATCCTTCGCGCAAGACGCGAATATGGCTGATCCCCTTTTTGACGTAATCATCTAGACTGGCGAGCGGCGGAATCGTTGCCATTTGGTGAGGCATGATTCCGACCAATAACGCGTATGCTACAACGGAAAGCGCGAAGATGTCGGTGCTTTGGTCAAAGTGTAGTCCTCCCGCGGTGTTGAGGTCCATTTCCAGCAAGTGTGGATCAGTATAGCCAACAGTGCCCATGCTAGATGAGATGAAGCCTTCGAGATGGACGGAGTCCATATCGACAAACCCCGGCATCCCAGTCTTTGGGTCAACCAAGATGTTTTGCATCGAGATATCGCCAACGGCAATATGCCTTTTGGCCAGACTATCGAGGACAGCGAACATCTTCTTGACAGCTTCGATAGCAGTATTGTCAGTAAACTGAAAGCCATGCGACGCCTGATACATGTGGAGGTTCTGATCGTATTTCAGATATGACAATGGAATAAAATCCTCCAGGAACCGCATCGAAAACCCAACCAACCCCTTACTAGTCTCGTCAAAAGCCGGCGCCAAAGGCAGGGTGGCGAGTCGGCCAACTCTCTCGTCTTGATCAAGCTCACGACCAATATCGAAGAGGCGAATGAGCTTCAGCTCCTGTCCAGATGTTGGATTTGACCAATAAATCTTCGCCGAAGTGCCTCCGACACCCAAATCATACACCTGCCCCTCATTTCCCGCGCCGACAAAGCGCAAGGAATTCTGATCAAAGGATCTTTTGTCTATGCTGAATATCATGCAGTCTCCTTCACACTAGATGAATCAGCGAACACGTCTCTTAGGCCTTTCCCGCCAAAAATCTCGAAGCGAGAACGAACGCCCGACGGACTTCCTGTTCACTTCTTTCCAATGAGATATGTTGAGAAAATCCTAATGATGTCTTGAGAGCCACAAGTCTTGCCTCATCGAATCTCTCGTTCTTTAGCCCCACAACAACCGACGCCTCCAGCCATTCGTCGGAGCGCAACTTGCGGATCGCTTCCTGAACGTGTTCGGGTCGGGCCTGGCTTATAGTATCCTCGCCATCCGTGATTACAGCAATGCGCGCTGCGGACGATAACCCTTGTCGAAAAGCGCCATTTTTTTGCGCCGTGAGTTCTTCTGTCATCTTTATGACGGCGTCATACAGGGCGGTATTCCCCTCCGGTTTGTAGTTCGTAGAGTCAAGCACTTTGACCTTGTCCTGCCCAGGTCCGTCGGGCCTCAGTGGATAGAAGGCGTTAAGCAACTCTGGCGTTTCGGCGAAAAGACATTGATATACATAAAGCACGCCTTTGCCGCACTTTTCAGATTTTCTCAGCATATCGAGCATCATACGGTGTGCTTCGATTACGGAGTTCGCATACGGTTTCATGCTTCCGGACGAGTCTATAAGAATCCCAGAAAACACAGGACGGTCAGCTATCAGGTTGAGTTGAGCCGGCATAATCCTCCTTTGGCGTTGTTAGGTGAATTGAATAGAATAAGAATCGAACATGGTTGGGCGTAAATCTAGTCGAGCGGGATGCGGTGATGCAGGCTGGCGGTGGGCCAATACCTTACGCTTACGCTGTCTGGCGATTACCGGAGGAATAACGAATAGTGTCATGACCGGATCTGGGGTGATGAGAACTTATCTCTTAAGGAGCTGACTTCGAGCAAATTTTTTCCCAAACGATCGAATCTCGGAAAGAGCAAGGCGTGCTGCTTGAATTCGACGAAAGGGCTCAGTTGCGACGCCTGCCGGCTCTTGACTGGTTTGGTCATGCTGGCATTGGAAACGCAAGGCGGCGCAAATGCTGGACGGCTGCGCGGGTGAAGATGGACGTGGTTTCCGAATGCCGAATGTCGAGTTAGTCTTCCGGGAGCACGTCAAACCATCCAGCGTCGGCCGTTGACACGCAAGCCAAGTCCATTAGCCCTTCGTGGAGACAGCCACTCCGCAATACCTTCCAAACCGGCGTACGCGTTGCTTCACCCCAACCCTATGGACCCTGTGACATACCAGCTCTTCAAAAACAGGTTGGTTTACACGATTGTGCGGAAGCTCCATGGGGGATACTTGGCTGATCTTCCCGAATTCAGGGTTGAAGTTATTGACCAAGCCGTGGATGGGGGCCTGCTCAGTTTCGACGCTGATTGTCTGTTCCAAGACGCTTTGGAAGAGGCGAATCTGCTTGCTTGAGTCATTTCTCCACCCGGTTCTGTTTCGACAGAACCCAGGACGTATCCCTCGGCGAACCCGAAAAAGACCGAACGGGTGATTCATTGAGAGCGTTGACAATGGACACTCCCGAAGCAAACTGCACGTTCAGATCTTTCGTCATGGCATTACCACCGGAAGTCATGAAGCGTCTGCCGAGATGGGAATACGCCCTCAGGCCATTGGTGGCCGAGACCGGCAGGCCGGTCGCTCCCGATTGGCTTAAAGAGGAATTCATTCAGCAGGCCAAAGACGACGGTGTGCCCATGGACGGAATCGAGAACGGTATCGAGGTCGCTGGTTGGCTTGCGGCAAAGTGGGTCGTCATCCACAATCGTTAAGCTCAATTTCCGCATCCATACATAGCCGGGGCGCTCGCTGCAACGAGCGCCCCTTTTTCTTATCCGTAATCGTCATCGGGGTCTAGCGCCGTTGAGACGATTGTGACGCTGCATCGGAGTCGGGTTTAGGCCTCTGAGAGCTGCCGTTACTTAATCGAATGGAAACGAGAAGGGTTTCTGCCAGTCGCGGCGCGCGTAGGCATGGAAGAGCACGGTGTCGTCTTCAATCCGGACGTAGATCCTCGCGCGACCGCGCTTGAGCTTGTGGAACACGAAGTGCCCGATTGCCTCCTTCTTCCATGTCAGGAGATGTTCGGAGGGAGTTTCGAAGACATGATGATAGACGGCGCGCGACAGGCTTTCAATGGGCTCGGGCGCTTCACAATGCTCCTCGAACAGAGTCTGGATTATTTCGTAGGCGTTGTCCTCATCCGCGGACAAGGTTGCAATCTGAGGAAACTCGGACTCTGGGTTGATCACGTACTTGAAGTGGAAAAGCTTCGGCGCAGCGACAGGCAATACTGGTGCGGAAACGTCGGGTTGAAAAGTGGGCGGGCACGAAGGCGTTTCTGGCCTGACGTCGAGGGGAGCGGCAAGACTGGGGTCCTGGCGAATCAGGTCTTCAACTTCCGCGTCAACGGAAGTTCGGAGCCGTATGTCCCCCTTATATTCACGCACATTGAGCGTGAGCTGGAGCAGATTGCAGATATCCCTGGCGGCGATTTCGCAGAACGCCGACATGAATTGCTTGTGGAGCGCATTGGGCCCGAATTTGTCTGACCGGGAAAAGAGGTATTGGCTGGTGGCCCAAAGGAGGTCTTCGTTGGTCGCGTCTGGCCTGCCAAGGACTGCCAGAAGGGCACCTTCTTCCTGCGGAGGATGGAATCCAATGAAAGCGTCACTCAGGCCGCGCAGGTGTTGCTTCGCGCTCCGTGCCTCAGGAGTTTTGGGTTCAAAGCGGGCAAATCTGCCTGGATGGGCCACAAATTCCATGAGTACCTTCCTCGCATCTGCGCCCCAGGCAATCTCTCCCAAAACGTTCCACACGGCAAAACGGGTGACAATCCGGCCTAATGCCGGGGTGATCGGTATAGACTCGGTATCGGAGACATCCACCAGGTAGAATCGGGCCACCTCGATGAAGCAGTTCAGGTCGTGGGTCTCTCCGGTGTCGGGGAGATGGCTCCGGGCAGCCTTGAGCAGGTCCTCAAACCCGGCATGGGCTTTTGCGTATTCATCACGCGCCGCATCTATTTTCGGATTTCGCGCCTTGATCCTGGCCATCATCTTCTCCCCGAGTTCGATTGCCCGGCTTGCCTCGGGTGCGCTCATGGGCGTGTCCAGAGCCTCATCGACGGGTACGTTGAGAAACTCGCTGATCGTGTCCGGAGGAACCCGGCAGTTGATATTCGCCAGGGAAACGTCTGGCCACATTAGCAGGAACTCAATGATGACTACCGCTGCGGCTGGTCCAGTGTAATCCCTTTTCCACATCCGCAGCATTCTCTTCAATAACGCGCGTATCGGATCGGCAACCTTTTTCGAATCCGGCTTGTTGCCGTCAAGAAGACTGGGCGCTCCGGCCTTCTCCATGAGATCGACGATTCCATCTAGAATGCTCCACGCAGTGCGAATCGCGCGCTTGGGGTCGATGCCAGGCATTTCCCGGATAACCTGATCGCACAGATGAGCTGCAATGATCAAAACAATGGTCTGTTGATACTCAAAAAGGTCTTCCAGCTTTTCGTCGTTTGCATGTTGGATCTGTCGCCCGATCCTAACCATGCGGGCGCAGCTCTTTTTCAAAGCCCCTGCCTGTTCCAGCCACAACGCCAACCCTCTGCGCTCGGCTTCGTCGCGGCATAGAATTGGTATGCTCAATCTCAGAAGAGAGCGGGCCGCAGCGGACAGTTTGGTCGAGGGGATCTTTTTGCTCATGAGCGCCATTTTCCCGAGTTGTTCCCTTTTATGAGGGTCGCGCACGTTCGGGCAGTCCAGACGTTGTCCGGGGGCCATGCCGCACGCGAAGCGAAACACCCACCAAGAACAAAAATCCGTTGTGGTTCATGGTGCCAATCCACGGCTATGGCAAAAGCCTTAACGATCTCTCCTCGATCTCATGCAACTGCTTAAAATCCTGATTGGCTCTTGCGAGATCACGAGCGCCCAGAACAGAGGTCGCCAGTTTCCAGACGCCTTTGTCCTTCACCGGGCGCCGCGCAACAGCAAGGTGGAAATTGCAGCTGAATGATTGACCGATTTCCCGTCGCACCGGATCATCGGGATCGAAAAGCCGCTTAACCGCGCTCGCAGCGTTTGCTGCTCTAAGACCAAAACAGATCTGCCCGAGGAGAGAAAGGACCATGAGATGCCAGAGCACCTTGTTGTCCGAGATCGGGTCCATATCAACAATGATGACCCCCGAGGATTCGCACATTCTCCTGTTTTCCAGGTGAAGCTGTTCGGGGAACGCCCTTGCGATCTCGATGCGGCCCTGCTGCTCAAGCAGCGTCCAAGGCCCAACATCCTCGGTGATGACCAGCACCCGCCGGTGGGATGCAGCCAGCATCGCGAACGCTCGCAACGAGCGCTGGATGTCGGAAACCTCCGGGGCACAAAACAGAACCAGACCATTGGCGGTCTTCTCACACCGCCGCAATCGCGTGATCAATGCCGCAGGGAAGTTCAAGTCGGCAAGGGTTTCATACTTGTTGGGCAGCAGGCGGAGGTCGAGGGTGCAGCCTGCGGCCGTTTCAACGAAGCTGCCTCGTCCGAGAAAGTCGCGGAACTCGAGCTTGACGTCTTGATTGTTCTCAAGGCGACGGCCATCCCGGTGTGATCTGACCCCGAGCACATCGCGGATGGAGCGCATCGCGATTTCCGGCAATCCCGACGCCTGTCCATTGACGCTGGCAATCGCTATCCATTGAGAATTGCGGCGCTGCCAAACACGCGTCTGGTTGTTGTTGAACTCGGCTTTGAATGCCTCCGCACCCGTTGCAATGACGTTCGCCAGCACCATATTGGCCCAACCACGTGGATCTTGCCCCAAGTCTGGGAGATCGCCGCAACGGGGCAATGCTATCAGAGTGCCACGGCGGGATGGTTTTCGCCCACGCCGTTCGGTGACGCCCCGCGCATGACGAAGCCGGGCTGCCAAGAGCTGCGCTTCTTCCGGCTGCACCCCACATGCCTTGAGATATTCAACGATGTTTTCCTCGTGCGGGATGGAGTCCTCCTTCTCCATCAATTGGACGCCGCGCCGTGACAAACGGGTTTTCCTGACAAGCTGCGCCTGCGTGAGCCCAGCTCGTTTGCGGTACATGCCAAGCGGGAGAAATTCAGCTGACATAACACCAATATCAGAGGGTTCTTGTGCACGATCAATACGATTGAATTTGTTACGCCCAAAGGGCCCGCCTGAGCCTAAGCGAAGTTTTCAACCGCGACCATCCTACCTGTAATCTGGAGGCTGCTTCGGGGTAGAACTGCCATTTCACGAAATCCGCGCTCATGTCGTAATCAGACACCTCTTTTGATCCGGGATTTCCATGGCCGCATGTTTTTCTATAAACTGAGCGTCACCTCGCCGCAAATCTAATTGCTGGCGGACACCGGTTGTGGTTCTGGCACTCGGAAATACGTGTTGGGCGTGGGCGGGCACCCAATCACCTTCCGTACCCATACTCTCCAGCGCCAATTAGAAGTCGAAATCGACCTTGCCTTCGATCTGGCGTCCCTCATTCCGTACAGCAAATCAAGCCGACAGGCAGGAGGTGAACTGCTGGCGAATTAATGTGTCAAGAAGCGCGCTTCAAGCGATTCGGCATGCTCCCAGTCTTTTCGACGGAGAAGGTGAAAAAAGACTCGGCCATTGCGCTCCAGAAGATAAATGCGCTGACGCCCGCGCTTGATCTTCCGCCACCATACACCAGCAATCTCTTCGCCCTTCAGTTCACGCCTCCGTTCCGGGGGCATCTCGAGGAAGTGGCGTATTGCCGCAGCAATACTGCTGGAAGGCACCACGGTCTCAATGCCGTTTTCCCGCAGGAACGAGTTGAGATCGGTGTTCAGCGTCTCTTTCTTTGACCGAAAGGGGATTTCCCGCCATTCAGGACTGCCCAGATTGGCAACGTAGAACATGTCGACCGAACACGGAGGAGCATCCTCCTGATACGCTGCCTCTTCCTCGCCTGTGGACGATTCAATAGGCATGCTCTCGGCCAGCCATCGTTGCATCTCCTCATGTGCGGCGCGCACGCCAGCTTCTTCTTCCGAGACAAGTCTTGCGAATTCGGCATCATCAGGCGTTTCGAGGCGCAGCGCGTTGACTTCACATCTCGCGTCCCCGACGATCCGTCCGAGATTCGCAATTGCAGCTGTGGCGACTTCCTTGAGATCCCGGATTCCCGATGGATGCTTACGGTGGTACGTCGCCGCAAAGGCAAGAAACTGGGAGAGCAGCCATACCTTGTTCTGCCAAGTCGTCTCCGCTTTTCGGAACTCTCGTTGCAGGTGCCTGAACTGAAGGGTGTATTCGATGCCGTTTACCATCGATTCGGCGAGGACCATGAGCCGCTCTTTGAAACATCCGACGTTTGTGTCTTGATCCACCCTCCATCGCTTGATTTTCCGGGGACGCTCGACCAAATAGGTGACTCCTTCCTCAATTGTTTTCGTGTCCACCGCTGCAGTCGCAAAAAAGGCCTGCCAGACCCAGTGAGACCCAAGATAAACGTCGAGCTTAGCGCTCCATGATAAAGTCGCCTCGCAGCCAAGTTTTTCGGATGCGGAGATGATCAATGTTTCGGCATAAGCGAGGGTAGCCCAATCCCAGAACGGCAACTTCGCGGCATTATTGGGCCTTTCGCTCCCACCGGAGGTGAGGTGGGTAATTGCGTTGCCCGCCTTTCGGTGCGCATGCTCGTAAGCCTTCTCGGCAGCCTGAAATGCCACAAGCGCCTCTTGCAGTTCGCGGTCTGAATTGCCTGCTGCGTCGGCGGTTCCATTTTGTTCGACCCAATCTGGTTCTTCCTCGAGATCTTCAGGCCCGATCCCTAGGTCGGCATATCGCACCATCATCACAAGATCCTGATCCAAAAGTCTCCTGTATATCATCTCCAGTATCTTCGCTTCTGCAGGCTTTTCCCGCCTCAGCCCGTCCTTGGCGGCAATCAGCGCCAGCATCTTTCGAACTTGTACCGGATCCACATCGCCGAAATCGATCGGGTTTCCGCGGAGCGATCTGTAGCTCATGCCCGCCCTAGCACCGGATTTCGTTCCCGCTGTTACAATGCGGATCACTGAAAAAGTTGTCATCGCCAGGCGAATGCAATTCCTCCCTAGGATATCGCGACCCAATGTGCCGACCGGCATGGCGGCATCGAGTATTTCGACGATCACTCTAGCGAGTTTTCGTGCGGAAGATTGGCCCCATGCGATGCGGACTTCATCGATGGAGTGTGCCTTGCGTTCACGGATAATCTCAAGTGAACGAAGGTGCCTTCGAAACGCCCCCCCATCGAGATAGCTTCTCGCCCGTGCAATTCGCGCATCGAAACAACCGCAGGCCCTGACGAATTCGTCGCGCTGCAACGCGCTGGCCGCGAAGAAGAGCCAACCTTCGGTTCCCGCGGAAGCAGCCCGGGAAACAGGAGTTTCCTCTCGCGTATCAGGACCTAGATTCTGATTCATGCGTTCCTCTACCGCGGTGGGCAGCCACCGAATTGTGCGCTGCCGATCCAAGATGCGTCAGCTCTCAGACACGAATATCTTAGCCATTCATTTTGACGACACCTTGGCTTCCACGGTAAGCAGAGAGGCGTATCAATCGCTCTTTTTCGGAGCTTCCCCAGGAGGGAAATATACAAACACCTGGAACATATAGACTGGCATTGAATCATATGGCAGACCCAACTCGCCGTTCTCGTATTTCCCGTATTCCTCCCATTCGTGTTCTTCCCATTCGCCCGCACTCCCGCTCTGTTTTGGCGGAGGTCGCTTGACATCTTCAAGACTGTGATCGGGTGAGCATTCCAGCTTTGCCGCCCCTGCCCCGCCTTCCAAAAGCGTGAGTTTGAATTCCATGGCGGGGAAAGCCGTGATCATGCCGAGCAATGCAAAGCCTCCAAACGAATGTGCGCGGCCGATGGTGATCGCCATGACTCCCTCCATCCTCATCGGATCGCCTCCAACGACCGGATAGAAGTCGAACTGGTTCCAGGCTTTGCTGGAACCTGTGTGTTTCAACGTTCCAATGGTGACAGTGTCAGGATTCATGGGGATGGCGCTTAGGGCTTGCTGGATTTGGATGTCTCTTGCCGCGAGAATGGATCAGTCAGATAGAAGACGAAAAGCGATATCGTCAGGTGAAATCGGTCATTTTGGATCGTCAGAAATCGGACTCGCCCGAAGCTGAATACTCAACCAGTTTAACAGAATTCGTGTCAAAGTCGGCCTGCTGCTAACAGGCACCGCCAATCTTTATGGCCAAGCTGATGATCGATGATACGCGGGTCCTCTCTCGCGCAGCACAGACGGGCGGCTGGCATGTGTTGCGCATGGGTGAGGATTTGCCTGCGTGGATTGAGGCCCACGGATGGCCAGAATCGATCGCGTTGGACTACGACCTTGACCTTGGTGGCGGGTCGTGGGACGGAGCGCGCGTGGCTCGGTGGCTGCTCTCTGCATGGGAAACCACCGGGCGTCCGGCGGGGGAGTTTCCTGCGTGGGACGTCCATAGCAGGGACGACAGGAACAACGCAGATGTTGAACGCATTCTCGCTGTGTTCGCGGGGAAACGTCATCAAGGTCTCGCGCCATTGCGACGATCATGACCTAAGGCCGTCAGGATTTCGTGAAAAGAAGCTATGCCGCTTAACATCAGCATTCCCCAGGGCACGGACCGGGCGGGCAAGGATGCGTACCTCTCGCTCTTCCGCCAGATTGCCGTGCGCTCCGACGCCTATTGGCCCCATGCCGCGTTGCACCGGAAGGAACTGATTGCGCTGAAGACACAGTACCTTGGTGCGATGGAAGAACTTTACGAGGCATGGCTGGACCAAGATTACTGGGATCTGGCGCAGATGGTCCCGCATGAGACTCCGCCGCAGCAGTTCGCATTCGTTTCTCTCGCCGCTCTATGCGGTCAGAGGTTGAAGCTAGTGGAGCCTGTCTTGGGGGAAGCGTTTCTTGAGCGACGGCTCACCCAAGAACATCCCGTTCTACCTGAATGTCAGGCTGCATGGGGTAAAGCTATTGATGCTATCGTCGTGCAAATCCAAAAGGCCGCCCGCAAGAATGCTTCGCTTCCTCTCCGCAATCGTTGTGAGCGGTTGAAGCAAGCGACGCCCCGGCAGATTCTCAGCTCCACCTGCATAACACAATCCTCTTTGAGGGACGAGATTGAACGCCCCGCACCCGAACACGGAGTGAATACCGAGCGGTTGCGTTTGATCGCGCTGCAAAATCGCTCGAAGTACACGCCACGGCGCGGCCAAATCAAGGCTCGGCTAGAGCGTGTCGTCATGAATGCGGAGTATGAAAGAACCATGGCGTCCTACCCTAAGGAGCGATTCATGCAGGTGCTCTTTTTCACTATCCATTGTCGCCTCTTCGATTTTGTGCTCGATGAACCCTCGGAAGAGTACCTGACGAAGTTGGGGCGCAAGCTCCCACTTCTTCCGGAGTTTTGGCAGCTCAAGCTGGCCGACTTGCAGGCCGCCGCACCGGTGCTGACCGGAATGCATCGCCAGGTGCTTTTGCAGGCGCTTAGCCAACCCAAATTCTTCCGTCGTCAGCCGCGACCGCATGGCTCCGAGGCGTTGGCCCGTTTGCTATCGGGGTACGTATGGATCTGGACTGGTCCGAGGCCCAAATTGCTGGAGGAGGCGCTTCATCTCCAGGTCGCTGGTCAGGGAGAATGGGAAGACATTCTCCCTCTGCTCGCCCAGCTCATCTGTGACGCGCTCAGACTGACCGACGATAAGGACGATCGCATTTACCGACTGTGCGACGACGATATCAGGGGGTTCTACAAGAACATCCAGGATATCCTTAGCAGCCTCTGCTTCGTGGAAGGCCACGTTCGGGCTGCTAGCGAAAAAGAGATGGCCGCTGACTCCGCTTGGGCGCAGTTTGAGGCCGAAGCCGTCAGGGAAGATCACCTAGCCCAAATTGCCCAGGGGCAAGTCCAGCGTGAGGTGGAGGAACAGCTTCGGCAATTCCAGGTGCCCGCAATCAGTCCGGCGGCCCTAGAGGCTCCGGCAGCGCCAGACACGGTCAGCGCCCAATTGTCCTTCGGGTATGTCACCAACTGGGGTTCGCCTTCACCACGCACGGAGGACTTTCAATGCATTGCTGAGGAGGAGGCGCTGGCGGCCATGCTTGCCCCCATTCTGGACCGGCATAACTGCAAGGTTTCTGTTCCGTGCAGCTCTCTGGCGAGGGCCATTCTGCATTATCTGATCAGGACTCCCGAAGAGGTGAAGCTGCTCTCTCCAAAGGAGTTTGTTGGCGACTGCTACTGGCACAAGATCAAGCGGCAGAATGCCCGGATTTACCTGCGTATGCGCGAAAAGCGATGCATCTTCTACATAATGCACCGCAAGAATTGGCAGCACGACGCTCTGTTGGCAGGCAGGTTTTGACGCGAATTGGTCGGGGTCCGATGTTCATGCGAGCGGCGGCGTGAAGACCGTACAAAAGCGGCGGTTTGAAAACCGGATGGCGGCCGGCGCCGGGGTTCGGGCATAAAAAGGCCGGCGGGATTTGGCCGCCGGCGTCAGTGTGCAGGGTTG
>Ga0182027_10004118_pt1 | contig 22708 bp, 22 predicted proteins | sample 712E1DmetaG_FD_121300 | JGI IMG/M metagenome (GOLD analysis project Ga0182027, IMG submission 121300) | Permafrost microbial communities from Stordalen Mire, Sweden - 712E1D metaG (Illumina Assembly) | ecosystem: Environmental > Terrestrial > Soil > Wetlands > Permafrost | place: Sweden... | reverse complement strand
ATGAAGGCCATGGCTTATTTTAAGCCATAATAAATCTGTTTTCATCCCCATTAGTGACCCGAAAATCCACATTTTGATAACAAATATTGCTAAAAATCGGGAAAATGAGAAACTCAGGTATTAGACTGGATTGATTTACTCAACGCTGCCACGTCACAGACCGCTTCATTCAGCCAACTGCGCAGGAATGCCGGCCCTTCGGTGGAGTGACGGAACAGATTGAAATGATTGACATGCACGGAATCGACAACTTTTTTAACGAGCCCGGTCATGATATTCGTGTCCGGATACAGCGCATAAATCCCGCCCATAATCGCGCCGATGCTGGTGCCGTTGACAATATCAATTTTAATCCCGGCTTCGGTGAGCGCGCGGATTGCGCCGATATGCGCGTAGCCTCGGGAACCGCCGCCGCCCAGGCATAAACCTATTTTCAACTACTCCAGCTCCCAGTCTTTGAGGCCCTGTTTAATCACGGCCACGTATTCCGGACCAGGTTTGGATTCTTCTTCCTGCCGGGTCTTAACATAGGTTATGGCTTTAACCGCAACATCGTCTTCATTGAAAACCATGACATTTAAGTGGGTGTAAGTGCCGGGATAATCTTCGAAGCGGTCCAGTTTTTTCAGATCCGCTTCGGAAATTTCGTAAACTGCGCCTTTGACTTTCGCGCCCTTGTAGGGCTGAATGGTCGCTTTCCCGCCGTGCCATTCCCGTGACCAGCCGGTAAACACCAGTTTGTAGTTCGGCAGGACGGCGCTGAATTTCGGTTTGGCATCGGGACAGTGCTGCCGCATTCGCGCCCGGCTCAGATTGGAGGCATAAGCAAAATAGTCCATAATCCCCTCCGCTCACAGATGAATTTAGTCAATATTATACAGTATTGGGAATAATTATGTCAGGGGGTCGGCAGCCGGTGTCTCATTGTCAGGAGCCGGGGGAGGTTGCCGATGAGCCTTAATATCAGGTATACTTAAAGCTGAAACAAAGAAGATTCCGGCGGAGGATTGCAATTTGCTGAAAACTCATTATTGCGGCGAATTAAATAAAAATCTGAAGGGCAGCAAAGTCACACTGGCAGGCTGGGTAGACCGGCGGCGCGACCACGGTGAGCTGATATTCATCGACCTGCGGGACCGGACGGGCATCGCCCAGGTGGTCTTTAACCCCCAAATTTCCAAGCAGTGTCACGAGATTGCCGGACAAGTGCGCAACGAGTTCGTGCTGAAAGTGACCGGTGAGGTAGCACCGAGACCGGCCGGCACCGAAAATTTAAAACTGCCCAGCGGTGAAATCGAAGTTATCGTCCGCGAAGTGGAAATTCTCAATGCCGCCAAAACACCGCCTTTTTACATCAACGAAGACTCCGAGGTAGATGAAAATGTCCGCCTCAAATACCGCTATCTGGACCTGCGCCGGCAGCGGATGCTGAATAATATTATCCTGCGCGATAAAGTGGTTCAATACTTCCGTGATTTCCTGCATAAAAAAGGTTTCCTGGAGATTGAAACTCCGATATTAATCAAGAGTACCCCGGAAGGGGCACGCGATTATCTGGTGCCGAGCCGCCTTTATCCCGGCAGTTTTTACGCGCTGCCGCAATCACCACAGCAATTGAAGCAGCTGCTGATGATCGCCGGTATGGAAAAGTATTTCCAGATTGCAAAATGCTTCCGCGACGAAGACAGCCGCGCCGACCGGCAGCCGGAACACACCCAGCTGGATATCGAGATGAGCTTCGTTGAAGAAGAAGACATCCTGAAGCTGATGGAAGAACTGTTCACAAAAATGGTAGAGACGGTTAAACCGGAAAAGCGGGTGCTCTCGCCTTTCCCGCGCCTCAGTTACAAAGAGGCGATGGAAGATTACGGTTCGGATAAGCCCGATCTGCGTTTTGAGATGAAGATGCATGATCTGACGGATATTGCCGGGAAAACGCAGTTCGCCGTATTCCAAAAAGTGATTGCAGACGGCGGCAGTGTCAAAGGAATTTGCGCCGGCGGCTGTGCCAACTATACGCGGACGCAGTTGGAAGAATTAAATAAATTTGTGCAGAGTTACGGCGCCGGCGGGCTGCTGACATTTGCTTTGGGCGGCGGGTGCAGCGATATCGAGCACCTGACTTTGGACATGGTGAAGTCGGTGGCGGCCAAACACATGACCCTGGAACAAATCCAGGAAATCGCGCGGCGATGCGGCGCAAAACCGGGAGATTTAATTCTGGCGGTGGCCGGCAAAACGAAAGTGGTGAACAAAGCCCTGGGCGAACTGCGCAGGGAAATGGGAACCCGGCTGGGTCTGGCCGACCCGAACCTGCTGGCGTTTGCCTTTATTTTGAATTTCCCACTGTTTGCCTGGAGCGAAGAGAACAAGAAGTGGGAACCAGAACATCATCCCTTCGTCGAGCCCTGGGATGAAGATAAAGCGATAATAGAAAAGGACCCCGGTAAAGTCCGCGCCCATTGTTATGATATCGTGTGTAACGGCTATGAATTGGCCAGCGGCAGTATCCGTATCCACAATCCCGAGCTCCAGCGACGGATTTTCCGCTTCCTCGGTTATAAAGATGAGGAAGTACAGGAGAAATTCGGCGGTTTCCTGGATGCCTTTGAATACGGTGCGCCGCCGCACGGCGGTATCGCCCCGGGCATCGACCGGATTCTGATGATATTATCGGGTTCGCCCACGATCCGCGACGTGATGGCCTTCCCCAAGAATCAAAATGCGGTGGATATGATGCTGGAGGCGCCTTCGCCGGTCAGGACAGAGCAGTTGAAAGAGTTGCACATACGTCTGAGTGACGATTAAATTATACCCGGAGAGAAGATTGAAAGTAACTAACGAAAAAACAGAAAACCGTCAAGCATATTTAAAAATTGAAGTCGAGCCGTCTGAAGTCGAAACCGCCACTGACAAAGCTTACCACCGACTGGTAAAACGGGTCAATATCCCCGGATTCCGACGCGGCAATGCGCCGAAGGCCGTCTTCATCCGTCACTTCGGGGAACATGAACTGTTCCATGAAATGCTGGACGACCTGGTGCCGGTAGTTTATAAAAACGCCGTCAAAGAACAGAATCTGGAGCCGGTGGCCGAACCGCAGCTGGAGCTGGAGACCGAAGAACCGGTCGTACTGAAGGTGATCGTACCGCTGAAACCGGTAGTCAACCTCGGGGATTACAAAACAATTGACTTGAAGCCAAATCCCATCGAAGTTACAGATGACATGATAAATTCCGTCGTCGAACAGTTACGGCACCAGCATGCCACCTGGGAACCGGCGGACCGCGCGGTGGGATTGAACGACCTGGTCACCATTGATGTCACCAGCACGATGAAAGGCGAACCTTTCGTCAATCAGAAAGGCGTCCAATATCAGGTGGCGGCGGGCACACTCTCTCCGGCCCCCGGTTTTGCCGAGCAATTAGTCGGGATGAAAAAAGGGGAAGACAAGGAATTTAAACTCCAGTATCCGGCGGATTATCCACAGAAAGAAGTGCAGGGCAACGAAGCCGCGTTTACAATTAAGATGATTGAAATCAAACAGGAAAAATTGCCGGAAGTCAACGATGAATTTGCCAAACTGCTGGGTACCGATATCACTTCCGTCGAGACCATGAAAAAGAAAATCTCCGATGACCTGACCAAGCGGGTCGGGGATAGGGTAAAGCGCGATTTCGAAGATAAAGTAGTCGAAGCGGCGACGGCGTTGAGCCAGGTGGAATTTCCCCCGGTTTTAGTGGACATGGAAGTGGAGCGCTCCCTGGAACGCAGCCTGCGCTATATTCAGAACTCCGGACAGAATATCGACGAATATTTAAAGAGCATCAATAAAACAGTTGACCAGTTACGTGAAGAATTGAGACCGTCATCGTCCAAACGGGTAGCCGAATCCCTGGTCGTCGGCAAAATCGCCGAAGCGGAAAAAATCACCGTCGACCACGCGGAAATCGATGCCGAAATTGAAGAAATGGTGCAGATGTCCAGCGGCAACAAAGACGAACTCCGGAAAGCTTTAGAGACACAGCGCAACCATGAATCAATTGAAGATACATTAGTGGCGCGGAAAACGATCCAGCGCCTGGCCGAAATAGCTCAGAGTCCGAAAGAAGTAAAGAAGGAGGCTTAAAAATGAACATGGACCCGATGGATGTTATCCCGATGGTTATCGAGAGCGGCACCAGGGGAGAAAGGGCTTTCGATATCTACTCTTTACTGCTGCGCGAAAGAATTATTTTTCTGGGAACCCCGATTAACGACCAAATTGCCAACCTGATTATTGCCCAGCTTTTATTCCTCGACCGGGAAGACCCGGATAAGGACATTAGTCTGTATATCCACTCGCCGGGCGGCGTGATCAGCGCAGGACTGGCAATCTACGATACGATGCAGTTAATACGGCCGGAAGTTTCGACAATTTGTGTCGGGATGGCGGCCAGTATGGGCACGGTATTACTTTGCGCCGGCGCCAAAGGAAAGCGCTATGCGCTCCCAAATTCAACAATTCATATGCATCAGGCAATGGGAGGGGCACAGGGTCAAGCAGCGGATGTAGCAATCCAGGCGCGTGAGATTATGCGGATGCAGGACTTAATCCGCGATATCATTATCAAGCAGACCGGACAAACCATGGAAAAAGTAGTTCATGACATGGATCGGGATTATTTTATGACATCCGAACAGGCAAAGGAATACGGTTTAATCGATGAGATTCTGGCTAAACCCACCAAAGAGGCCAAAGCGAAAAAATAGGACTGATTCTGGGACAGAATTAAAGAGAGGGAGTTCAAAAGACTCCCTCTCTTTTTTGTCTTAATATGACAAAACCCCTTGACAAAAGTTTGGAAAATGTTAATATAATAGAACATATGTACGCATTATTCCGGAAAATGCTGTTAAATTAATTAAAACAGGAGTAAAAATGAATAAAGTACTGGCTTATTGTGGGTTGGATTGCGGCGGCTGCGGGGCTTATCTGGCGACGAAAAATAACGATGATGAGCAACGGGTAAAAACGGCGGAGGAATGGTCCAAACAATACGGGCACGTCTTCAAACCGGAGGATATCAACTGCGGCGGCTGCACCGCGAAAGGTAAAATGAATTTTCAATATTGCAATGTCTGTGAAATCAGAAAATGCGGCCAGGAAAAGAAAGTGAAAAATTGCGCTTACTGCGCGGATTATGCCTGCGAAAAGCTGGAGAAATTCTTCGCTATGGCACCGGCGGCCAAAGCCAATCTGGAAGCAATTAAAAAAGCCAAATAGCGAGCGCTTTTAGGGATGCAGGTGGTCGGGCGAAACCTGCCGGATGAATTTACTGGAAAGGCGGGTTTCGCCGCGCCCCCTCCAGGGGGATATTGATGGAAAAGATGATTGCGTTTTGCGGGCTGAATTGTACCGGCTGTGATGCTTTTCCGGCGAACCGCAACAAGATGACATCGGCAGAGAAAAAACACGCAGCGGAAAAGTGGTCTGAATTATACAGCCGCGGCCGCACGATTAAACCGGAAGAGATGGAATGTGACGGCTGTTTGTCCATGGGCGGAAAACTCTGGAACCTGTGCCGTAACTGTGAGGTTAGAAAAGGCGGCATGGAAAAACAGGTTAAAAATTGCGCGTATTGCCGTGATTATCCCTGCGAAAAACTGAACGAAATATTTGTTATTGCACCATTGGGTAAGGATACTCTCGAAATAATCAGGAAAAGCAAATAGAGTTAAATTATCGTACAATCGTTAGCTTTTACGCGTTAACAGCCCATCGTAGAGGCTTACGGGTGGTTTGATGGATTCCCGTACATTCACTACGTTCAGTATTTCGACTATGGTCTCAACTTTTCGCGGGAAAGACAATAGGGGTTTGCTCTGTTTTCCCGGGACCACCAATTAGGGTTGAAGATTCTTCGCCCGTCTTAGGCTGACTCAGAATATTTTTTTAATCTTCGCCATAGTGCTATGGAAATGGACGAAAGGGCTGGCGCGCTTTCCTTCGATTTTGGCGGTTTTTAACGCGGTAAGAAATTCCGCCGGGGTACTAAAATCGTTCATGGTCACGGCCACGCTGCCCATTTCGGCGATGGAATGGGAATCGCTGCCGGCGGTGCCGGGCAGATTGTGTGCTCTGGCAAAGTTTTCGGCTTTGGTATTGGTTTGCGCCGTCGGCACGCGGGCGTTGAAAACCTCAATAAGATCAATCTGCGGAGCCAGTTTTTCGAATTCATCAGGGCTTACCCGGAGCCCCCGAATCGGGTCAAACGGATGCGGGATGTTGACCAGACCGCCCTGTTCTTTGATGGCGGCGATAGCCAGCTGCAGGGGGATGCCGCTGGGGATGCGTTTTTTCAGGAACATGCCCATCACTTCGCCCTGATGAGTCAACACTTCTTCCGCGACGATGACTTTAAACGGTGCCATTTTCTGCAGTTCGAGACCGCCTTCAACGGCGTCGTGGTCGGCGATGGCGATGCAGGTTAAGTCCAGCTTCTGACAGCGTTTGACGATGTCTGCGAGTTCGTTGTGGCAATCCATCGAATATTTGGTGTGGATATGAAAATCGGCTTTTAACAATTTATGATTCCTTTTTTCTCTTTCTTCCTGAGGTTACGCAGTACCCGAATGATCTCCAACACTACTCAGTAGGCAGGGAGATACTTTCGACTTCGCTCAAGTACCTTGCCCTTCACTTCGTTCAGGGTGACATCTTTTTGGCATGGGACAGTAATTTCACTTTGCCGTTCTCCAGCACCGCCAGGTCTTCAATACGGACGCCGCCCCACTCCGGCAGGTAAATCCCCGGCTCGATGCTAAAGACCATGCCGTTAGCCAGTACATCGCCCGACAGGTAGCTCAGGCGCGGTGCCGGGTCGTGAGTCGCCAGACCGACGCCGTGTCCCAGCCCATGGCCGAACATTTCGCCGTAACCGGCTTCCTTGATAACATTACGGGCGAAGGCATCCGCTTCAATACCGGAGATACCTGCTTTGATTCCGTCAATCGCGGCTTGCTGAGCCTTTTGCACGATACTGTAAATTTTAACAAACATTGCATCGGGTTTACCAATACAGACGGTGCGGGTGAGGTCGCTGCTGTAGCCGCCAAAATCAGCCCCCATGTCAATGACAACCGGCTCGTGCGCCGCCAGCGGGCGGTCGGACGGCTGGGCGTGCGGCAGGGCGCCGTTAGGGCCGGCCCCGACAATGATTTCGAACGGCATGCTGCCGCTGCCGTTTTCGCGCATATGTTTTTCCAGCGCCCAGGCGATTTCTTTTTCGGTCATGCCGGTTTTCAGTCTGCCGGCGACAGCTTCGAAAGCGCGGTCGCTGATTTCTGCCGCTTTTTGAATCAAATTCAGTTCCCCGGGTTCTTTAAAGGTGCGTAATTTCTCTACCATGTTTTCCAGCGGCACCGGTTCCAGCGGCATTGTTTTAGCCTTGATAATTTCTAAAATCCGGGCATACTGGGCAACAGTAGTCGCATCGGATTCAAACCCAAGCCGTTTGATGTTCAACCCTTTTATCAGTTCGGGGAACCAGTCGGCCATTTTGCCTTTAATCTCGAATAATGTGTAGTCAGGGCACTGCCTTTTCATCTGCTCGACATACCGGAAATCGGTGGCGATGACGGTGTCTTTGGCGGTAATCAACAGGTAGCCGTCGGAGCCGTTAAATCCCGAAAGGTAAAACCGGTTTTTCGGTTCGGAAATCAGGATGCCGTCAACTTCGCACTTGACCAGTTCGGGCCGTAATTTTGCCAGTCTGTCTTTAATCATTTCCTTTTCCTTGTGCCAGCGGGTGAGCCGACAGATATACTTTCTTCGCCTGGGTCTTGCTGACATGAGTGTAAATCTGGGTGGTAGTCAAACTGGCATGCCCCAGCAGTTCCTGCACCACCCGCAGGTCCGCGCCGCCATCCAGCAAATGGGTGGCAAAAGTATGTCTGATGGTATGCGGATGCACTTTTTTATTAATCCCGCTTTGTTTGGCGTATTGATGAACGATTTTCTGGATACGTCTTTCAATCAGCTGTTTGCCGTAGCGGTTGATAAAAACGGCCTCGGTCTTCTTTTTCCCCAGTAATTGCGGCCGGCCTGCTTGCAGATAGGCGGAAATCGCCGCCTGCGCGGGTTTGCCCATCAGTACCAGCCGTTCTTTGGAACCTTTGCCGATGACGCGGATTTCCCGCGCTTCCAGTTCAATCTGGCTGCGGGTGAGGTGGGTCAGTTCACTGACCCTGAGACCGGAGGCATAAAGCAATTCCAGGATGGCCCTGTCGCGCAGGCCGACCGGCTTGGCAATATCCGGCGCCGCAAGAAACCGGTTTACTTCGTCGCCGGTAAGGTAGGACGGCAGTTTTTTATCCTGCTTGGGCGATGAAATCTTATCCAGCGGGTTTTCCCGAATCAGTTCTTCCTTTTGCAGGTAGTTGTAAAACGAGCGGACCGCGGACAGTTTGCAGGTAATGCTGCTCTTGGCTACTTTCTGATCGCTCAGCCAGATAATATATTCGCGGATAGTGTGTTTGGTGACTTTATCCAGGCTGTCTATTTTTCTCATCAGCAGGAAAGGGAAAAAGCCTTTTTGCGTGCCGCGGGTATTGTTGCCGATAAGGGCGCCCTGATAAGTACGTATCGTATACAGCGAGGCGTTTTTGCCCACTTTCAGATAATCGATATATTTATCAAAAACCTCTTGCATCGGCTACACCAATTTTAAGGGGCTGAATGTCAGAATTAAACTTCCTGCGCCGGTACTGCGGCCGGTTTGGCTTCTTCCTTGACGTCATCCGGTGTGCCGCTGCGGTAACTGCATTTGGTGCATTTCGACTTGCCTTCCTTGTACTCCACCAGCAGCCCGCCGCAGGTGGGGCAGGGTTGGGGCAGGGGCTTGGTATTAATGGCAAACGTGCACTTCGGATAAGCACTGCAGCCATAAAAAATCTGCCGCTTTTTATTGAAACGCTGGATTAATTCGGCGCCGCATTCCGGACATTTCACGCCGGTTTTCAACAGGTAGGAACGGGTGGTCTTACATTCCGGATAACCGGTGCAGGCCAGGAATTTACCGAAACGTCCGATTTTAATGGCCATCGGCTTGCCGCACTTGTCGCACTTTTCGTCGGTCAATTCGACCGGTGTTTCTACTTTCACGATATCGGCGGAGGCCTTCTTCAGGTCGGCTTCAAACGGAGTGTAGAATTCCTGCACGACATCGCCCCAGACTTTCTTGTTCTGGGCGATTTCATCGAGGTCGTCTTCCATATGGGCGGTGAAATCGATGTCGACGATATCGGCGAAGTTCTGTGTCAGCAGGTCGGTCACGGTGATACCGAGTTCGGTCGGCTTGAAAATGCCGCTGGTCTTGGTGACATACTCCCGGCCTTTGATGGCCAGCATGATGGATGCGTAAGTACTGGGGCGCCCGATGCCGCGTTCTTCCAGCATCCGGATAAGGCTGGCTTCGGTAAAGCGCGACGGCGGCTGGGTGAAACGCTGCTCCGAAAAGAGTTCGATGAGTTTCAATAAATCGCCTTTGTCCAACGGCGGCAGGGGATTCTTATTGGCTTCCTCGTCGGTTTTACCCTCTTCCCTGATATAAAGCACGGTAAAACCGGGGAACTTGTTTACCGAACTCGAAGTCCGGAAAAGATAATCGTCGGCAGGGATATGGCATTTAGCTTCGATATCCACGGTGGTGTTATCGTAGACCGCGGCGGCCATCTGACTGGCGACCATGCGGTTCCAGATTAACTGATACAGCTTAAACTGCCGGTTATCGAGAAAAGATTTGACCGATTCCGGAGTGCGGTGTATTTTTGTCGGGCGGATGGCTTCATGTGCTTCCTGGGCGCCTCTGACTGCACGGGTAAAGACACGGGCGTGCTGCGGCACATAATCGGAGCCGTATTTCTCCCCAATAAATTCCCTGGTTTCTGTGACGGCGCTGTGAGCGACATTGGTCGAATCGGTACGCATGTAAGTAATCAGGCCAACGCTTTCCTCTTTACCGATGGCTAACCCTTCGTAAAGCTGCTGCGCCAACATCATCGTCTGTTCGGCGGAAAAACGGAGTTTGTACCAGGCTTCCTGCTGCAGCGTGCTGGTGATAAACGGCGGCGCCGGCTGTTTCAGGACTTTCTTCACTTTGAGCAGCTTGACCGTCCATTTGGCTTCATGCAGCTTATTTTTTAAATCGGTGGATTTTACTTCGTTATTAATCGCCAGTTTGGTGCCGTCGGTGTAACTGACCAGCTGGGCGCGGAAATGGGTGGCTTTGGCCTGATTGGTATCGGCCAGTTCCGCTTCCATCGTCCAGTATTCTTCGGGGACGAATTTTAGGATTTCCCGCTCACGGTCCACAATAATGCGCAACGCTACAGATTGGACCCGGCCGGCGGACAGGCCGCGCCGGACTTTTGCCCAGAGCAGCGGGCTGAGTTTGTAACCGACGAGACGGTCGAGCACCCGCCGTGCCTGCTGCGCGTCCACCAGGTGCATATCCACGGAACGGGGGTGCTTGAAGGCTTCCAGCACCGCTTCCTCGGTGATTTCATGGAAAACCACCCGTTTGAAAGGCACGCCTTCCTGTTGGATTTGAGTCGCCAGGTGCCACGCAATCGCTTCCCCTTCGCGGTCCGGATCTGTTGCCAGGTAAATGGTGCCGACTTTCTTGCCGGCGTCTTTCAGTTCTTTGACGGTTTTCGCTTTGGCGCGCGGCACGACATATTTCGGCTCGAAATTATGTTCGATGTCCACGCCCAGGCGGCTCTTGGGCAAATCCCGGATGTGCCCCATCGAGGCTTTAAGATTATATTTACTGCCTAAAATACGCCCCAGCGTTTTGGCTTTGGCGGGAGATTCGACGATGACCAGATTCTTACTGTTACTCAACTTTTACTCCATAACTTTCTCTGGCTTCACGGGCCAGCACATACTTCATACTGCCGATGGATTTAATCAAACCCTTCAACTCCATCATAGCTAGTGTACTGCTAACCGTCGACACTGGCAAGCCGCTGCCGGCGCAAATCTCGTCAATGTGCGCGGGTTCCGCCGATAATTTGTGCAGTAAAATAGCTTCAGTGTCCGAGGTGGGGATTATTTCTTTAAACTCCAGCTGCTGCGCCACGGCCTGCAGGTTTAATTCTTCGAGGATATCCTGGCAGTTCCGCACCAGCTTGGCGCCCTGCTGGATGAGATGGTTAGTGCCGCTGCTGGCCGGGGAAAACACGCTGCCGGGTACGGCTAAAACGTCGCGGTTCTGTTCCAGCGCCTGGTCGGCCGTAATCAGCGCGCCGCTGCCTTCGCCGGCTTCAGTCACCAGCACCCCGAGGCTGATGCCGCTCAGGATACGGTTGCGGCGGGGGAAATATTCCGGCTTTGGTTTGGTGCCGAGCGGATATTCGCTGACGAGCGCCCCGTGTTCGATGATTTGTTTGGCCAGGTTGGCGTTTTCCGCCGGATAAATCGTATCCAGCCCGCAGGCGGCGACGGCGATAGTCCGTCCGCCGGCGTCCAGCGCCGCATGGTGCGCCACCGTATCAATGCCGCGCGCCAGGCCGCTGACAATGGTGATTTTGTTGTGTGCCAGGTCGGTGACGATTTCTTCCGTCACCTGCCGGCCGTAAGCGGTCAGCACCCGCGTGCCGACCACCGCCAGGCACCATTCGTCTTCCGGCAGGATTTCGCCTTTGATGTACAAAATCGGCGGATAATCGTAAATTTCTTTGAGCCGTGAGGGATAATTATCGTCGTGCCATACCAGCGCCCGGACATTGTGCTTTTTCATTTTCTCCAGTTCGTCGTCCAGAGAAAGTTTGGGGCGCCATTCCACTACAGCCCGCACTACACTGTCATCGAGGTGGGCTTTTTTTAGTTCGGAGGCCGGTGCCGGCCAAGCCGCCGCGAGGCTGCCGAAGTAATTCTCCAGCTGCCCCAGCCGCACCCGCCCGATGCCGGGGATAAAACTGAACCCGATCCAATATTTTAGTTCTTTATTATTCATCTTCAGAGCATTGTAATTCTACCAGATTTTGCAGGCCCACGCTGTTACGTTTCTATCTCCGCGAAGAGCACCACATAGTTTTTGCCGTAGACTTTGGCGCAGTTCGGGCAGGTAGTATAAAAATAATAGAGTTTCTTGACGATTTTGGTCTGAGAATTGACGTATTGCTTCATTTCTTTGGCCCAGAGGCCGATGTTCTTATACGGGCCTTCGAAGGCTTTAGTCTGGAACGTGCCGGACATGGCGACCATTTTCGCGCGCGGAACTGCTTTCGACACTTCGATGTAAATATCCGCGCCCCATTTCGAATTTTCGTCAATTAACATCAGGTATTCGGGGATATCGGCGCCGGCTTTAATAATTAACTTCCCGTTCTTCCTGACCTTGCCGTTCAACGTCAGCGGCATGTGCAAAAAACTCAGGATATGGTCTTTCACAAACAGTTTGTTGTTCCAGACGAATTCTTTTTCATCCCACGGCGCCGGGTCGAAGGGCGGGCAGCAGCCCGTCGGTTGTACCGGTTCCGGGGCGGATGGGGGTGCCTGTTCCATGTAATTACTCTCCCGATTAAATTAAGCGAATGTGAGTGGTTTTATGTTACCAGAGAAATCGTGCCTTGCAAGAAAAGTATAACACGTTTAATTCCGGTAAGGAGCAGCAGGAAAGCAAACGCGAACGGGTCTTTAATCCTGTTTCGGATCTTTCCAGTACCACCATTTCAGTTTGGCAGGTTCCGGATTTTCATGTTCGGTGAAATAAACCGCGCCGCGAAAAACATATAGCAGGCATTTGTCCTGAGTCGTACCCGCAAATTGATTGGATTGCGCGTAAAGTGTTTCCGGATTCTTGCCTTTTAGGTCGGCGATGGAATGAATCCCGATGTTCTGCAAATCCAGGGCAATACTCTTCCCCACGCCGGGGATTTGCTCTAATTCAGATTTGGCTGTGTTATGCATAATGGTGATTTAATATTTAGATTTTATTTGGCACCTGATTTTTGGAATTTATTCGTCATTGCCCCAGTATGATATTATCAATCAGCCGGGTATTACCGAACCTGACGGCCATCGAGACCAGGGCGGATTTGCTGATTGTTTTCAGTTCGGCCAGTGTTGCCGTATCCGAGATGCTGATGTAATCGATATTGGCCAGCGGTTCTTTTTGAATCAGCGCTGTCATTTGTTTAAGAATGACAGCCGCATCCCTTTCGCCGCCGATGAAGAGTTCCTTGGCCTGTTGGAGCGATTTATTAAGTACCGGCGCGGCTTTGCGCTGTTCCGGTGTCAGGTAAACATTGCGGCTGCTCATCGCCAGTCCGTCCGGCTCGCGGACTGTTGGGCAGACGATTACCTTCAGGTTCATGTTGAGGTCGGCGGCCATCTTTTTAATCACCAGCGCCTGCTGCGCGTCTTTTTGCCCGAAGTAGGTGTTGGTCGGGCGAACAATATTGAATAATTTCGTGACAATCGTGGTAACGCCGCGGAAATGGGTGGGACGTGAATCCCCTTCCAGCGGTTTGGTAAGGTTTTCGACAGTGACCCAGGTGTCATAACCGGCGGGGTACATTTCTTTATCGGAAGGGAAGAAAACAACGTCTGTGCCTTCCTTTTCCAGCATCGCCAGGTCGTGAGGCAGGTCGCGGGGGTATTTAGAGAGGTCTTCTTTCGGTCCGAACTGGGTAGGATTGACGTAGATGCTGACCGCAACGGTTTTATTTTCCGAGCGGGCTTTTCGTACCAGTGACATGTGCCCCTCGTGGAGGTAGCCCATGGTAGGCACAAATCCGACCGGTTCTTTGAGGTTGTTGCGGAGATAGGACATATCGGGGATGGTTTCGATAACTATCATTGTTTTTCTCTTTTATTAGTAATTGTGCCAAGGCGGTAATAGATAGAAATTTATCACTCTCTACGTTACTTCGTAAGTATTATAGCCTTAATCCCTCCCTGAGAGGGAGGAAGATTGCATAATGACCCGTTAATTGATTTTGGCTTTTACCTGTTCCAGTACGGCGCTATCGATGATGAAGCTGTTTTCTTTGGTCGGGAATGTCCCCGCTTTCACTTCGGTCTGATAATCCATCACCGCTTTGGTCATGATATCCGTCAATTTGGCGAATTGTTTGGCATGTTTGGGCGTAAAGTCCGATAGTCCCAGCATATCGTTGGTGACGAGTACCTGTCCGTCGCATTCCGGACCGGCGCCGATGCTGATGGTGGGGATACTGATATTTTTTGTGATTAAAGCAGCGAGACGTAACGGGATACATTCCAGCACGACGGAAAATGCCCCGGCCTGTTCGACCGCTTTGGCGTCATCCACCAGTTTCTGCGCGGTTTCCAGCTTTTTCCCCTGGACAAGGTGTCCGCCAAACTGGTTAATCGATTGCGGCGTCATGCCGATGTGTGCCATTACCGGTATCCCGCAATCGACGATGCGTTTAATTTTTTCGGCGACCGTTACCCCGCCTTCGAGCTTGACCGCCTGGACGCCGGCTTCCTGAATAAAACGGGCAGCGTTCCGCAGGGCATCTTCAACGGAAATATGGTAGGTCATGAAAGGCATATCGCCCACAATCAAGGCATGTTCGGCGCCGCGGACGACTGCTTTGCAGTGGTGAATCATGATGTCCATCGTCACCGGTAAAGCGTTTTCGTAGCCCAGGACTACCATGCCCAGACTGTCGCCGACCAGGATGATGGGGATATTGCATTTATCGATAATTTTGGCGGTGGAGTAATCGTATGCGGTAAGCACGGCAATTTTCTCGCCGTTTTGCTTCATTTCGCGGATATCGTTGATGGTAACGCGTTTAACCGGAGTGGCCATATCGAGCCTCCTTTAGGTAAGGATTCTTTCGATGGCGCTTTTCTTAGCGGTAACCTGATTTTTAGAGTCAACATAAACCAGGGTCGGATGGAAATCCTTCAGTTCGCTTTCCAGAACGTTAGTGTAGGAAAGGATGATAACGATATCTCCTTTGTTGACGAGGCGGGCCGCGGCGCCGTTTAGGCAAATCTCGCCGCTTTCGCCTTCGATGGCGTAGGTGACGAGACGGCTGCCGTTGTTGACGTCAACCACGTGCACCTGCTCGTAAGGGAGGATGTCGGCCGCTTTCATCAAATTGCGGTCAATGGTAATGCTGCCTTCATAATTAAGGTTGGCGTCGGTGACGGTAGCGCGGTGGATTTTACTTTTTAGCATTACTCTCATGTTTTTCCTCCGGAACCTTTTCAGGTTTTTGTTAACTTCTGGTTATTTTCTCGAGATGATTATCAGTTGTTTTCTTTTTAAGGCCGGTTTTCAGGACGGCGCGCAGTTCGGCTGCTTTTTCTTCGTCAATTTTGCCTTTGGCCTGGGCGATGGGGATAGTTTGCAAACCAAGTTCGCAGTAAGCGGAAAGCGCATCCGGGGCTTCTTTCTGCAGCGCCGCGATGTGTTTTTTCACGGTTTCAATATCGCCGCGGGCAATTGGCCCGGTCAGCGCCTGGGGAATGCCGGCTGTTTCGATATTGTTGAGGGTGCCCTTCAAAAGCGGTAATAAGGCCTGAGTTGCCTGCTCCCGGGGGATACCGAATGTCTCCCATAAATCATCCGCCAGCTTGACCAGCGTGACCAGGTAGTTGCTGGCGATGACGGCGGCGGCATGATAAACGACTTTATCTTCGGCTTTCAGTTTAATCCAGCGGCAGTTAAGTTTTTCCGCCATTTCTTTGAGGCTGGTTAAAAGCGGCTCTGCTGCTTCGATGGCGACGGTTGAGCCGGGAAGATTTAGGGTTGCATGTTTGACGCCGGCGAAAGACTGCAAGGGGTGAAAAACGCCGGCATAGGCACCCATTTGACGGGCAGGTTCCAGGATTACGGTAGAATCGGCGCCGCTGCAATGCACAACGCTCTGTCCCTGATGCCACTGCACTGCGGAGGCAATTTGCGGGATTGCGGCGTCCGGGGTGGTGATGAAGACGATATCGGCGGCGTCGGCGACCTGCTGGTTATTAGTAACGGTCTGACAGCCGGGGATGGTTCCGGCTAATTTTTCGGCAGAAGCGCCAGTACGACTGCAGACAGCTATTACACAATAGCCGCTTTCCGCGAGTCCGGCAGCGAGCGCGCTGCCGACGGTGCCGGCCCCGATAATACCGATCTTTAACATTTCATTACACCTTCTCAAAAGATAAATGCCCTCTCAAATATAGACAGAGAGGGCATTAAATACCTTTTTATGTTTGCCGTCTCAGTCGTTTCCGATCCAAGCGACGATTCAAGATGTATTCTGTTGTTAGCTTGCTGTAAGATGGCTTTCACCTATCTTCACCTAGATACTAGCACCGTGAAAAAATGTTGTCAACACGAGGCCGGCAGCGCACAAATTACGCTCAAAGCGTTGCTGTTGCCGGCAATCAAGCCGCCGGACCACGCTCGGGTCATCACTAAATTTAACCAAAATGTAACTTTCCACACTTAACCAGATGGCGAGTAAAAACGTTACCATTGCCTACAATTACCAACGGGCGGGGACGCCTGTTTCACTGGCAGAGTTATTCCCTAGATCCTCTGCTGGATACCATACATTTGCTTCGCATGCCACGCAAAGATCTACGAGCTTTCGCCGGAATGGACATTGAAAGCTACCCCACTTGTTGCCTTAGTCTGGCGGCCCGTTCTTTTCTTTCTGTCAGGCGTTCTTTTTCTTTGGCCACGACCGGGGCGGGCGCTTTGCTCAGGAACGCCTCGTCTTTCAGGCGGGCTTCCAGCCTGGCGACATCGGCATCTATCCCGGCGATTTCTTTCAGGATTTTTTCCCTTTCCACCGCCAGGTCAATCATACTGGCCACCGGCACGATGACATCCGTTTCTTTCAGCACTGCCACCGCGAATTTTTCATTTTGGGCTTCGGTTAACCGGCCTGTTTTGAATTCCAGCGGTTTGACCTTGGCCAGCGATTGGATGGCAGACGAATAGGGAGCAATCGCCGCCGTCATTTTGCCGCTGTAAATACCGGCTGTAATCCATTTGGTAGATTCGACTTTATTTTCGGCGCGGATATTGCGGATGGCGCGGGTGATATCAATTACCGCCTCGATAATATCTTCCGCATCGGCATCGACGGCATTCTTATCCGCCTTCGGGTATTTCGCAATCATAATAGACTCTGCCTTCTGCCATTTGGCCGGCAGGCGGCTCTTCAGGTTCTGCCAGAGTTCTTCGGTGACAAAGGGCATAAACGGATGCAGCAGCCGCAAAGCGGTTTCCAGCACGTGAATCAACACCGGTAGCGGCGAAACGGCGTCTTTGTTTTCCGGATTAAGGCGGACTTTCGCCAGTTCGATATACCAGTCGCAGTATTCGTTCCACAGGAAATCGTAAATCGTACTTAATGCCTCGCCGAACTGGAAATCGGTCATCAACTGGTGAACGGCGGCTTCGGTACGGCTGAGCCGGCTCAAAATCCAACGGTCTTCAACAGTCAGGGATTCTTTGTTGATTTTCAGGTTGATTTTCTCATCCGGGATGCTTTTGATAACAAAGCGGGTGGCGTTCCACAATTTGTTGGCGAAATTTCTGGCGGATTCCAATTTAATGGGCGACATTTTACTATCGTTACCCGGCCCGTTGCCGTTCATCACCGCAAACCGCAGGGCATCCGCGCCGATCTGGTCGATGACTTTCAGCGGGTCGATGACATTACCTTTGGTCTTGCTCATCTTATCACCTTTTTCATCGCGGATGAGACCGTGCAGGTAAACATATTTAAAGGGGATTTCGCCGGTATTCTCGATGCCCATCATAATCATGCGGGAGACCCAGAAGAATAAAATATCATAACCGGTTTCCATCACGGTGGTGGGATAAAAATAGCGCAGGTCGGCGGTATCTTCAGGCCAGCCCAGCGTGGAATGCGGCCACAATCCGGAGGAAAACCATGTGTCCAATACATCGGTGTCCTGTTCAATGCGGGCAGAACCGCATTTAGGACAGGCCTGCGGAGTTTCCACGGCCACGATCGTTTCACCGCAATCTTTACAGTAATAGGCAGGGATACGCTGACCCCACCACAACTGGCGGGAGACACACCAGTCGCGGATATTTTCCATCCAGTTGAGATAGACCTTGGTGAAATGGTCGGGAATAATCTGGATTTTACCGTTCTTCACTACTTCAATCGCCGGTTTGGCAAGGGGCTCCATCCTGACAAACCACTGCGTGCTGGCCATCGGTTCAATCAGGGTCGCACAGCGCTGGCAGTGCCCGACGGCGTGGCTGTAATCCTCGATTTTAATCAGTAATCCCAGCCGCTCCATTTCTTCCACCACCCACTTGCGGCAGGCGAACCGGTCCATACCTTTGCACGGGCCGGCGTTTTCGTTCATCGTGGCATCCTTATTCAGCAGGTTGATAAGCGGTAATTTCTGCCGCCGGGCAATCTCAAAGTCCACCGGGTCATGTGACGGCGTAACCTTAACTGCGCCGGTGCCGAAGGCCTTATCCACGACGGCATCTCCTACGATGGGGATGCGCCGGTTCATTATCGGCAGCATGATTTCTTTGCCGATAAGACTGGTGTAGCGTTCATCTTCGGGATTGACTGCCACGGCGGTATCGCCGAGCATTGTTTCCGGACGTGTGGTAGCCACAGTCAGAAAGCCGCCGCCATCGGCAAGCGGATATTTCAAGTGCCAGAGATGTCCGTTTAAATCCTTATGGTCTACTTCGAGGTCGGAAAGGGTGGTAGAGCAGCGCGGGCACCAGTTGATAATGCGCTCCCCGCGGTAAATTAAACCTTTATTGAAGAGATTGACGAAAGTGGTACGTACTGCCAGCGATGGCCCGGGGTCAAGGGTGAATTTCTCCCGTGACCAGTCGCAGGAAGTGCCCAGACGGCGGTGCTGCATGCCGATATTGGAACGGCATTGATTTGTCCACTCCCACATCCGTTCCAGGAACTTCTCCCGCCCGATTTTGTAACGGGTAGTCCCTTCCTTGGCCAGGATTCTCTCCACTACCACCTGTGCGGCGATGCTGGCGTGGTCAACTCCCGGCAGCCAGAGCGTGGGATCGCCTTGCATGCGGTGCCAGCGAACCATCGTGTCTTCGAGGGCGGCAACCAGCGCGTGCCCCATGTGCAAATCCCCGGTGACGTTCGGCGGGGGCATTATAATCGTGAAAGGCTTCTTTTTGGGGTTGATCACAGGTTTAAAATAATCCTTTTCCAACCAGAATTTATACCATTTGTCTTCGACCGTTTTGGGGTCGTAGGCTTTAGGCATTTCCTGTTCAATTAACGGCGTATCGGTCATATTAATCTCCCTGTGCAGTTTTTCACTCGTATCAACAAAAAAAGCCGTCCTGGTGGACGGCCTCGATGCGGTTTGAGACGAGCCCACTTGCCGGCTTTAAATTGTAACGACGACCACGGTTGTTTTCATATATTACTCTGTAAAACGTAAGATACCATATGATGAGGCGAATGTCAATTTGCAGCAGGGGCGCAAAGTCTCCGGCAGAGAATTTAGACCAGCCGGAAAAAACTCTTGACAAACTTGCTTTTTACGCTCATGATGTATAAACAAAAGAGAGTTACGGAGCACAAAGGAAGGGGCGCAATTTAATAAGTAGGGTATCAAAGGAGGAGTAGAAATGACTAAGACCTCGCCATGCGTTATCACCATCAGTCGCCAACTGGGGAGCGGTGGAGCCTACTTAGGTCAACGGCTGGCACAAGGCCTGAAGTTTTTGTATCTGGACCACGAAATTGTGCACCAGGCCGCGGATGAACTGAAAATTCCGGTCGAACACCTCGCTGTCCGCGACGAAAAAGTAACATCCAACTGGCAATCCGTGCTACAGTCATTTGCTTATTCCACTTCCTGGTCTTATGCTCCACCTGCGTTGGATATTTTGAACGATACCGACTTCTATAATGCCGAATCGGAAGTCATTAGAAAGATTGCCAACCAGTGTTCTGCGGTCATAGTTGGGCGCGCCGGTCACTATGTCCTGCGGGACCATCCGAAATGCTTAAATATCTTTTTGCATGCCGATATCAAATTCCGCCAACACCGGGTTGAAGAAGTTTATCATGTTTCCCCAGAACAGGCGTTGAAATTAATGAACTCGGTGGATAAGGAACGGGCACGCTATCTCACGATGGTGACCGGACTGGATTGGCTGGACGCCCGGCAGTATCATTTGTCGCTCGATACCGGCGCGTTAGGAATGGAGAAATCCGAGGCGATTATCCTGGAGACATTCCGGGCGCGGTTTGGCAATGTTGCGCTGCAATCGCAGGAAGCAGTCAAAGTCTGAACCCGCTCCTGCTGTGGGGAAACGCATTGATGTCATGAAGGCTCGCATCTGCTTGCAGATTCTTGACATTCATTATCCCTTTTACTATAATTCAGCTACTGTCTGTCCGGTCGTTTTCAAGATGACATAATTCGAGAAACAGATTCGATTGCATTAATTTCAACAGCCATTTTGATATTGATATTTCTTCCGGATACGCATTGAGTCAACTCGTTTTTGAAAATAAAAAGTAAAAATGGAGGAACAACAGAATGGGTCAAAGATTAAATGGTAAAGTCGCAGTTGTCACGGGCGGCGGCGGCGGCATCGGGCGGGGTGTCGTTTTAGCAATGCATGCCGAAGGGGCGGCCGTGGTCGTCAGTGACGCCGGCGTTAAACCCGACGGTACGAAAGCGGCCGATATCGTTGTCGCAGAAGTCAAAAAGATGGGCGGCAAGGCGGTCGCAAGTTACGACAGCGTAACGACAATTGTCAGCGGACAAAAAATTATAGACACCGCGGTCAATAATTTCGGCAGAGTCGATGTTTTAGTAAACTGCGCCGGTAATTTCCTGCCGGCCTCCACCGTGGAAACTACCCAGGAACAGTGGGATGCCCTGATGGCAGTCCATCTGGGCGGGCATTTTGCCTGCAGCCGCGCCGCGGCGAAACAAATGATTAAACAGAAAAGCGGCGGGAGCATCACCACCTTCTCCTCGCTGGTGGCTTTCCCGGCGTTTGATCCTAAAGGCACCAGTTATGCCACCGCTAAAGCCGGCGTGATGGGTTTCACCGCCGCCCTTGCCTATGAATTAAAGGCCGAAGGTATCCGCGTCAACTGCATCTTCCCGCAGGCCACCACCCAGCTTTTCCAAGGCACGAATCCGCGCGGCCGCCCCGGTATTCCGGCTACCACCAGCTTGAATCCTGGCGACATCGCACCGATGATTGTCTTCTTTGCGACGGATGAAGGTAAAAATGTTACCGGTCAATTCGTTTATGCTGCCGGCGGCGATTTCGCTATCATCGAGCGCCCGTTAAAACCGAAGGTTTTTGTGCGCAAGCTCGGGCAATGGACCGTTGACGAACTGATTAATGTCGTCCCCGGATTGAACCTGGAATAACAGGCAAAGTTCCTAAATATAGGATTTACGTAAATAATGCTCAGCCCGCAAGACTACTTGCGGGCTGAGTTGTTTTTAATGGCGCTTGTCGCTAAACATTACAAGGTGTAGAATAAATTTTGTTTATCCAATATCAGGAAAACTGAAATTCAGGAGTTATCAAATGGCTGTGAAATACACGAAAGTTAACGAAATGAAACTGGTGGTTTTTTCCACAAAAGTGCTGGAGAAAACAGGCATGCCCCACGACGATGCTTTCATCGCGTCGCGGCTGATGGTGAACACCGATTTGCGCGGTATCGCGTCGCACGGCGTAGCCCATCTGAACGGCTTATATGTCAAACGTTTAAAAACAGGCTTTGTCAAAGCCAAACCGGATATCAAAATGTACAGCGGCGCGCCGGCTACCGCCGTCATTGACGGCGACCGCGGTTTGGGATTCGTCGTCGGTCACAAAGCGATGCAGGAAGCAATTTCCCGGGCTAAAACTTACGGCATCGGGGCGGTGACCTGCCGCAACACCACCCATTACGGCGCCTGTTCCGCCTATTCTTTGCTGGCGCTGCCGGAAGACATGATCGGTTTCTCCTGCACCACCGGCGGGCTAAATGCGATCGTTCCCGGCGCTTCAGGCCGTGTGGCCGGTATGAACGCGATGAGCTTTGCGGCGCCTTCGAACAAAGAGTTTCCCTTCTGCCTGGATATGTCTTCAACGATGGCCGCCTGGGGCAAAGTTGAAATTGCGTTGCGCACCGGCGATATGCTGCCGCTCGGCTGGACGGTTGACCCGGACGGCAATCCCATCACGGACCCCAAAGAAGACGATAAAAAGAAAGGCGCGATGGTGATGCTGGGCGGCACCAAAGAACTCGGCGTCTACAAAGGCTTTGGCTTAAACCTGATGATTGACATCCTGAGCAGCACCATGGCGGCTTCGGTTTGCCTACCGGAACTTTTCCAGTCGCCGGCTACCGCCAGTACCTGCACCCATTTCTGCGCGGCGATGAAAATATCCGGGTTTACCCCACCTGAAGAATTTAAAAAGGGCATGGACCGGCTGATTGAAACCTACCACAACCTCCCGAAAGCAAAGGGTGTGAAAAATATCACCATCCCCGGCGAACTCGAATGGGCGCTGGTGCAGGACCGCAAGAAGAACGGCATCCCGCTGGATGAAGTCGTGATGCAATCATTGCAGGAACTTTCAGCCGAATTCAAAGTAGATTTCGATATCACGCAAAAATAAGTTCAACATCGAGCCTGGAAAGTAAAAGAGGGAGTGTTAAAGCACTCCCTCTT
>Ga0182027_10004117_pt1 | contig 22713 bp, 20 predicted proteins | sample 712E1DmetaG_FD_121300 | JGI IMG/M metagenome (GOLD analysis project Ga0182027, IMG submission 121300) | Permafrost microbial communities from Stordalen Mire, Sweden - 712E1D metaG (Illumina Assembly) | ecosystem: Environmental > Terrestrial > Soil > Wetlands > Permafrost | place: Sweden... | reverse complement strand
CTTATGCAGCTCGTCCTTGGGGATGACGACCTTGCCTTCGGTGGCGGGGACATCGGTTTCAGGGACCAGCATCTTAGACAGCAGGATGGTGCCGGGCGAGGTCATGATGACGGCGGCAAGCAGATGGCGCGCCTCAACACCCTGGGCGATGTAGGCCGCCATGATGCCTCCCGAGACGTGGGCCATGCCGCTGGTCATAATGGTCATCAGTTCGCTGCGCGTGGCCTTCGACAGAAACGGCCGGATGGTGAGCGGCGCCTCAGTCTGGCCCATAAAAATCGATGCCGCCACGTTCATGCTCTCTGCGCCGCTGATGCGCATGGTCTTGAGCATGATCCAGGCCATGCCGCGGATGAGAATCTGCATGACGCCGATGTGATAAAGCACCGCGAAGAACGCGGAGATGAAGATGATGGTGGGCAGCACTTGGAAGGCGAAGATGGCGCCCTGGTTCGGCGGATTCGACGACAACAGATTGCCGAACGCTCCGGAGTTGGGAAGGCCAAACTGGCCAAACAGGACCCTGGTTCCCGCAAAGGTGCATGCCAGCATGGCGTTGACCACGCCGCCCGCCCAGGTCATGGCGCGCTGCCCGTAGTCGAAGCGCAGCACCAGGAAGGCAAAGGTGATCTGCAGGCCGATGCCCCAGGCAACGGTGCGCCAGCGGATGTGTTTGCGGTCGGTTGAACCCAGCCAGGCCGCCAGCAGCACGGCCAGAATCCCCAGTACTCCGACGTATCGATCCAAAACGAACTCTCCTTGATAAGCAGCTATTAGCTTTTAGCTTTTAGCTTGTACTTCGGCATGACAACGTTTGTGTTCGTTCTATACCGTATGCCGTTCAGCGATATTCATGTCAAGAGCTTGCGGCTGACAGCTAAAAGCTAATGGCTAAAAGCTGCTCTTCGACTACCTTACAGCATCGCGCAGATACTCTTCCGCCGTTTCGCGGGTAAAGATGCGGCTGACCAGCGGCACCGCGGGAGGCGGGGTTTTGGACAAGCTGATTGCTTCTTTCAGTAGGGCAATAGGCTCGGCCAACAGTTCGGGGCTGGTGGCGTAAAGGGTGGCGATGGGCTGGCCCTTCTCAACGCGCGCGCCGCAGCGGGCGTGGAAGTCGATGCCGGCATGGGGGTCGACGGGCTCGCCTGCCTTCTCGCGGCCCGCGCCGGTACGTTGTACGGCCCAGCCCAGGGCTGTCGTATCCATCTCCGCAATGTATCCGCTCTCCCAGGCTGCGAGGACCTGGGTTGCACCCGGCTTGTGGAAGGCTGCGTTCGGTTCAAAGACTGAAACATCGCCGCCCTGGGCTTCGATCATCCTGAAGAAGACGGCCAAGGCCGAGCCGTCTTCAACGGCGGCTTCGGCTAGCTGGCGGCCGGCCAGGGGCGTAGCTGCCTTGCCGCCAAGGTGAATCATCCATCCAGCCAAAATCAGCGACAGTTCGCGCAAGTCTTCGCTTTCCGCTGGCCGCTCGCCTCGCAGCAGCTCGACCGACTCGACCAGCTCGATCCAGTTGCCGGCGGCGTGGCCCAGCGGCTGGCTCATGTCGGTGAGCAGAGCCACGGTGCGGGTTCCGGATGCTTCGGCGGTGGTCACCATCAGGCTGGCAAGGTATTCGGTCTCCTCCATTTTGCGGAGAAATGCGCCGGAGCCGGTTTTTACGTCGAGGACAAGGGCGTTGAGGCCGGCGGCCAGCTTCTTGCTCAGGATGGACGCGCAGATCAGCCCTGGGTTTTCTACAGTGGCGGTGCGATCGCGCAGGGCATAGAGAACGCGGTCTGCGGGAACCAAGGCGGGAGTCTGGCCGACGATGGAGGCGCCGCAGCGGGCCAGAACCGCCTCAAATTCTTGCAGTGAGAGCGCGGTCCGGTAGCCGGGGATGGCTTCCAGCTTGTCGAGGGTGCCGCCGCTGTGGCCCAGGGCACGGCCGCTGATCATGGGCACGGCCAAGCCGCAGGCTGCCGCGATGGGAGCCACCAGGAAGCTGGTCTTGTCGCCCACGCCGCCGGTGGAGTGCTTGTCGACCGCGACTTTGCCCAGGCGCGCAGGCGAGAATTTCTCTCCCGAATCGCGCATGGCCAGGGTCAGGGCGCGTGTTTCGTCCAGCGAGAGACCACGCAGCCAGGCGGCCATGAGCCAGGCGGAGAGTTGCTCCTTCGGAATCGACTCGTTGGCCGCGCCGGTGACCAGGAAGCCTATCTCGCGGGCGTTGAGTGCGATGCCGTCGCGCGTTTTGCGAAGAATGTCGATGATGTGAAGCGGGGTGGGGATAGGCATGATGGACCGGGCCTCGGTTTGTTAACTGTTGAGATTATCGCAAGCGGGGGCTGCGCGGTTCAAAGCGAATGCTCTTTGATTCTGCATCGGGCAGGACAGTGTCAATCAAACCTTCATAGGCATGGATCGCTGCTTCAATTCTGAACTCCTCGATGAAGGGGTGCGCAAAGCGCTCACCCTGTCGGAGAATCTCAAGCGCCGCGAGCAAGCTGACCGCAAGGGCAGTAGAGGAGATTTCTGAAGCCAGCCAGACGCCGGGCCGGCCGCGCAGCAGATCTACCAGGCCTTCCGAGGCCGGCAAAGCCACAATGGGAAGCCCACCGGCGGCCGCCTCCAGCAAGGCATTGGGCAGGCCCTCGTGTCGCGACGAAAGCACAAAGAGCGTAGCCCCCGGAAAGTACGCGGCGGGCCGGTCAACGTACCCCGCGAAGCGAACCGCGGCTTCAATGCCAAGCTCCCGGCACAGGGCCTTCAGCGCCGCCTCTTCAGAACCGCTGCCGGCGATCACCAGATTGGCACTCGGAAATCGCTCTCGCACGGTGGACAGCGCTTGCAGCAGCAGGTCGAATCCCTTCTCCCGCGAGAGCCTGCCCACCGCCAGCAGATGCGGGCCGGGGCTGATCCATAAGCTCGGATTGCGTTCCGCTGTTGCCCGGATGGCCTCAACATCCACGGGATTGGGCAATACCGCCAGCCGTTCTTCCGCAATCCCCAGTTCGCGGGTCAGCTCCTCGGCCATGGCCCGTGTCTGGCAGATCACACGGTCCGCGTGGCGATAGAGCAGCCGGTAAAGCAGGCGGGTGTAGACGGAAAGGCCCGCAAAGGCTGAAACGCTTCCATTCTGCCGCACCAGGATACGCGTTCCCGGCGGAAAGAAGGGACGCAGGAGGAGTACGAGAAAGTTCAGATGCGCCATCCCAGACAAAATGACGTCCGGTTTCAGCTTGCGAACCAAACTGATTAACCGGAAGACGCCATTGCGAACCCTATGAGCGCCCAAGGGATGGATTGTCACCCCAGGCCGGCGAGGTTCCGGTCCGGCGTCCGCCTGCGTGACCAGACCCAGGTGCAATTCGTACTTCCCGCGTGAAAGGCCTCTGGCCAGCAGAGCAGTCACTTGCTCCGCTCCGCCGCCGCCAAGATGCGGAATCAGCAGGAGGATCCGTGGGCGTGAATCTGTGGGCATAGAGACCCTTTTCAAGAGCAAAGTGAGCACAAAGCCGATCTGGTCACAATCTGTATTTGGCGAACCTTTTCCATACACAATTTAACTCCTTGACAGGTTAAGGGCCAAAGATGTTTCCTGTTGGTACTGAATCTGTTGATCCCCCGGCAGAATTAGTTTCAGGGTTTCTGTCTGCGTTGTCACGTGGAGCGAACGGCTGAGCCGTCATGCGGGAGTGGATGCGAGGCAAATGCCAGAGCGTCCCATAAACAAATGCTCCCGGTTGCGTCGAGCACGTTTCCTTCATGCGCCACCGATACCTATCGGCTCGGGACGCGTAAGGCCTTTTGGCTGGAGTGACTCGTGCTCAATCGCAGCGTGGAACTTGCTCTCGCAGGGTTGTTGCTTGTCGTTTCAAAACTCCGCAACCTGGTCCCAGGTTCGGTGGATCATCCGGCGCAACCGCTCCATATTGTTATCGGCATCACGAATCCGCAGACCTGCCTGGTTCTTGGCGGGCGTTTGCGCACGCTGCGCGAAGCGGGCTTTCGCGTGACGCTCGTTTCGAGTCCCGGCGAATTGCTCGATCGCACGGCGGCGCGCGAAGGGGTCGAACAGTTTGCCCTTCCCATGCGGCGTGTCATCGCGCCGGTTGCGGATATTGTATCGCTGGCGCGGCTTTGGTGGTTGCTGCGGAGGCTTAAGCCGGACCTGACTGAATTCAGCACGCCCAAGGCCGGGCTGCTGGGCACCATGGCAGCCAGGCTTGCCGGCGTGCCCAATCGCGTCTACATGCTGCGCGGCCTCAAGCTGGAAACCTGCACCGGATTCAAGCGCCGGGTTCTGAGGGCGGCGGAGCAGACGGCCTCCGCTTGCGCGCAGGTTGTGTTGTGCAACAGCGAGAGCCTGCGCGACAAAGCCCAGGCGATGGGGTTGGCGCCTGCCGGAAAACTGCGCCTGCTCGGAGACGGCAGCAGCAACGGCGTCGACCTGGAGCGGTTCTCGCCGGGTCTGAGTAAGGTGCGCAAACGGCTTGGCCTTCCGCGTAAAGCGCCGGTGGTGGGTTTTGTGGGGCGGATGACCCGCGATAAAGGCCTGCCTGAGCTGATCGACGCCTTTGATGCCGTTCTGAAGGCGGAGCCGGAAGCGCATTTGCTGCTGGTGGGCTGGTTCGACGACTCCGAAGATGCGCTGAGCGCCGGTTTGCGCGCCCGCATCGAAAACCATCCGCGCATTCATTGCACCGGGTTCGTTGACGACACCGCGCCCTACTACCGGGCCATGGACATGCTGGTTCTGCCCACCTGGCGGGAGGGATTCCCCAACGTTGTGCTGGAGGCGGCGGCGACAGGCATCCCTGTCATCACGACGCTCTGCACTGGCTCGCGCGACTCCGTCGTGCCCGAGGTGACCGGGCTGCTGATCCCGCCCGGATACCCGGAAGCCATCTTCGAGGCGATTCTCACGTTGCTCCGCAATCCTGCTAAGCGCCGCCGCATGGGCGTGGCCGCGCGAGCCTGGGTCCTGGAGCACTTTGTCAACAGGCGCGTGCTGAGGCTGACCGCGGCGTTTTACAAGAGCCTGCTGACGCAGGCAAGGGCAGGAAAAACAGGCCAGCCTCGTCAAGGCGTAGGGCGCGTACCCAGGTTGACCACCGGGCAGATTGCGGGCGCGCCCGTTTAGAGCAAATTCCTTGTTGGTATAGAGTGGCTTTGAAAGGGCACGGCTTCAGCCGTGCCGTAAATGAGGCTGAAATGAGCGGGCTTTAGCCCCTGAGGGATGGTTTCTCCCTCTACACCATCAGGAGAACTGTTCTAAGGTGGGATAGCGTGATGCCCGCATCACAGGAAAAGTGAAAATACCTTATGGAATAGGCGCTTGCAAAGTATGCGCAGCGGCCTCGGCTGCGCGCAACACCTCGCCGGGGACGATGCCCAGGACAAGCGTTGCTGCAACCGCCAGCAGCAAGGCTGCTCCCACTGCTATGCCGACCTGAGGCGCGGGAAGCGAGGCTTCGGCATTCTTGACGTCTGGATGCTGCGCTGCCGCCAGAGCCAGCCGCAAATAATAAGCCGCCGCCAAGCCGGAGTTCAGCAGGCCGATGATGGCCAGCCAAACCGCTCCGCCGCCCACCGCTGCCGAAAATGCGTAGAACTTGCCGAAGAATCCGCCGGTGAAGGGAATCCCTACCAGGGAGACCAGAAAAAAGATCAGCAGGCTGCCGAGCAGAGGCGAGCGATAGATGAGCCCGCGAAAATCCTGCACCAGGGGCAGCCTGTCGTCGTAACCGCTGACCAGCGTAACCACGGCGAAGATGCCTACGTTCATGGCCGCGTAGGCCGCGATGTAAAAACTGGCGGCGGCGATCCCGATGCTTCCCAGCCCGGCGAAGGCGGCCAGCAGGTAGCCGGCATGGGCGATCGCGGAGTAGGCGAGCATCCGCTTCACGTTCTGCTGGCGCAGCGCGGCCAGGTTGCCCACGGTCATCGAGAGCACGGCAACGATCCACAGCAGCGGCGACCAGAGGGAGCGCAGCGAGGGAAATATTTCGTACACCACGCGCAAGAGCAGCGCGAAGGCCGCGGCCTTGGGCGCGGTGGAGAGCAGCGCCACCACCGGTGTGGGCGCGCCCTCGTACACGTCCGGCGTCCACACGTGGAAAGGCACGGCCGAAACCTTGAACAGAATCCCCACCAGCATCAGCGCCATAGCAGCCAGAACCAGCGAATGATTCGGTGCCGAGGGCGACAAGCGCGCAATCTCGTAGATTTGCGTGGTTCCGGTAGCGCCGAAGATCAGCGCCACGCCATAGAGCAGAAACGCGGTGGCAAAGGAGCCAAGCAGAAAATACTTGATCGCCGCTTCGGGGCCGCGGCCCGTCTGCTTACGGTAGCCGGCCAGAACGTAGGTGGAAATCGACGAGATCTCCAATGCAATAAAAACCACCAGCAACTCGACCGCGCCGGTGAGCAGGCACATGCCCACCGCGCCGAAGACGATCAGCGCGTAGAACTCGCCCTGGTGATGGCTCTCCTCGGGCAGAGTGTCCAACGAGAGGAGCAGGGCCACCAGCACGATGCCGCAGATCAGCACGTGGAAGAAGATGGTGAAGGCGCTGGTCTCAACCGTCGAGTAAAAGCCGGTTCCCTGGGGCAGAGAGAGCTGCCACAGACTGGCCCAGAGAGCGAACGTTGTTCCCAGCGCGGCTACCCAACCCAAGGGGCGACGCGCCCATCCGGGCGGCAAGGTTGCGTCGAGCAGCATCACCAGCACGCCCGTCAGGGTGAGGATGACTTCCGGAAGGATGCGGAAGATATCGGGAACGGGATTCACCGCTGTGCCTCCCCTGGTGATGAAATGAGCAATGGCATTTCAGGTAAGACGGGCGCGGGTATAACGGCCGATACCTGACCCTGCGGTAGATGAACACCCTTTTCGATGGTTGGCAGCCACAGCGATGGCGCCAATCCCATGACCAGCATCAGTACGGCCAGCGGCCACAGCACGGTCAACTCGCGGAAGCGCAGATCTGCGGGCGGCCTCGACGCGGCCAGTGCGCTCTCCGGCCCGTAAAAGAGCCGCTGCACCAGCCACAGCATGTAAGCAGCGCCCAGAATCGTGCCCATCGAGGCGGCAATCGCCCAGCCTTTGCTCAGCCCAGTAAAAGTGCTGGAGAGGATCAGGAACTCGCCCACAAAACCGCTCAGCATGGGCAATCCGATCATGGCCAGTGTGGCAATGACGAAGAACGTAGCCGTGCGTGGCAGCTTGGCGGCCAGTCCGCCATAGTCGCCGATCTGGCTGCTGGCGTAGCGATCGTAGAGAAAGCCCAGGAGCAAGAACAGCGCGCCATCGATGACGCCGTGCGAGAGAATCTGGTAAACGGCGCCGGACGTCCCGGTAAAGGTGAAGCCGTAGATTCCCAGCGTAATCAGGCTCAGGTGGCTCAGGGCGGCAAAGGCTATCAGCCGCCAGAAGTCGCGCTGGACGAGTGCCAGGCACGCTCCATAAAGGATGCCGACGACCGCGAGAGCAATCAGATACGGAGCTGCTGCCCGCGCCTGCACAGGGAAGAGTCCGATGTGGAAGCGGAGCATGGAGTAGAGGCCCAGCTTGCCGGACACCACCATCGCCAATGCCACCGGAGCCTCGTTGAAGGTGTCCGCAAGCCAGCCGTGCAGCGGGAAGACCGGCACTTTGACGGCGAAGGCGAAGAGAAACGCGGCGGCCACCCAGCACATCGGCCCGGCAGGAAACGAACCGTGAGCGATGAGAATCTGAAGCGTGACGAAATCGAAGCTGCCGGTCTGCGCGTAGAGCCACAGCAACGCCACCAGAAGCGGCGCGGAGGGGATAAAGGTGAAGAGAAAGAACTTGACCGCGGCCTTAGGTCCATCCTTGCGGCCATACATGGCGATCAAAATAGCCATAGGAACAAGCGACAGCTCCCAGAAGGCGAAGTAGAGCATCAGGTCCAGCGAGAGGAAGACGCCGAAGATGGCCGTCTGCTGAACCAGAAAGAGCGAATAGAAGATCTTGCGCCGTTCCCGGATGGCGTTCCAACTGGCCACGACGCCGATGGGAGCCAGCAACCCGGTAAGCACCACCAGCCACAGGCTCAGCCCATCCACGCCTACGTGATAGAAGATAGCGGGATTCTCGATCCACGGACGGTTGATCTCGAATTGAAAACCGGCTTGGTTAAGGACAAAGTGCGCCGGCAGGTGCAGCGTCAGGCCGAAGGTGGCGAGCGCGGTAAGAAGGGCGACCCAGTTGGGCAGCTTGGCGCGGTCGGGCATGAGCGCGACCAGGACCGCTCCGGCCAGCGGGACCAGGAGGATCAACGTGAGAATCGAGTTGTTCATGTCGCCCATTCTCAGTGCCCCGCCATCTTCCAGATCAAGTTCAATGAAGCCGGCCAGACCGTTGCCCACGGAACCACGACAAAGAGCAGCACCGCAGCGGTTCCCGCCGCCAGCCAAGCCGCATACGAGCGCAGATTGCCCGACTGCCAGCGCTGCAACAGCGCCCCCGCAAAGGTAGCCGTGCCTCCCAGCAGCCATGCGCCGCCGCCCAGCAGAGCGGTATCCACAAACCAGCCCAGCAGGTATTTGGAGATGCCGAGCAGCGGCCTGACCACCGTCGCGCCATAGAACTCGTCCACGTAGTACTTGTTCAACACCAACTCGTAGCTGCCGGGGTTGGCAGCGGCCATTTGCGCGGCTCGGCCCGGCCTCTGGCGATAGAAACGGTCGGCCACCAGCCAGCCCAGCAGCGCCACGGCAACGGCTGCAATGCTCAGGTACAGTTCCAGATGCGCGTCGCCGGACGCCGTCGTTGCCCTGGCGCCCACCGCAGGCGCCAGGAATGCACCGAAGCGGCCAAGATTTTCTCCGAGGCCGATCCAGCCGCCGCAAATCGAAAGTAGGGCCAATATCACCATGGGCACGAGCATCGACCATGGGCTCTTGTGCGGATGCACCTCCGGCGACCGCGACTCGCCGAGGAATGTCTTGTACCAGAGCCGGAACATGTAGAACGAGGTCAGCAGCGCCGTCACCAGGCCCACAAACCACAGCACCCGGCCGTTCGCGCCTTGCGTGTAGGCCGCATAAAGAATTGCGTCCTTGGAGAAGAATCCGGCAAAGGGGAAGATGCCGGCAATGGCCAGCACACCGATGGTGGTCACGGCAAATGTGAGGGGGAGCTTCTTCCACAGGCCGCCCAACTTGCGCAGATCCTGCTCGCCGCCCATGGCGTGAATCACCGAACCTGCGGCTAGGAAGAGCAGAGCCTTGAAGAAGGCGTGCGTCACCAGGTGGAAGATGGCCGCCGAATAAGCCGCCACGCCACAGCCCAGGAACATATAGCCCAGTTGCGAGATCGTCGAGTAGGCCAGCACGCGCTTGATGTCGTGCTGCACCACTCCTATGGTGGCCGCAAAGAGAGCCGTGGCCGCGCCCACCGTGGCCACCACGCTGAGTGCGAAGGGCGAGTGGTCGAATAAAACATGCGTCCGGGCGATCATGTAGACGCCGGCTGTAACCATGGTGGCCGCGTGGATAAGCGCGGAGACCGGCGTCGGGCCTTCCATGGCGTCGGGCAGCCAGATATAAAGAGGCAACTGAGCAGATTTTCCCGTCGCGCCCAGCAACAGGCAAAGCGCGATGACGGTAAGCACGCCGCCCTGCCAGCCGGGATTCGCGATTAGCTTTTGACCGATAGCCGAGAATGTCAGCGTGCCGAAGTTGGCCAACAGCAGGAACATCCCAATCAGGAAGCCGAAGTCGCCGATGCGGTTGACGATGAAGGCCTTTTTGCCCGCATCTGCCGCCGAAGTTTTCTTGAAGTAGAAGCCGATCAGCAGGTACGAAGCCAGGCCCACGCCCTCCCAGCCCACAAACATTACCAGTGCGTTCCCGGCCAGAACCAGTACCGTCATAAAGAACAGAAACAGATTCAGGAAACTAAAGTAGCGCGCGTAGCCCTCTTCGTCGCTTATGTAGCCAACGGAGTAAATGTGAATCAGGAAGCCCACGCCGGTAACCACGAGCAGCATGACCAGCGAAAGCTGATCGAGAACAAAACTAAAATCCACATGCAGCGCGCCAATATCGATCCAGGCCAGCGGACAGGTTTCAATAAAGGGCATGGGACCGACGGCCGGAACGTTTCCTGCTCCCAGGCCAAAGAATCCCGCAGTCGCAACTAGCACCACGCTGAACGCGGCCAGCGGCGTCAGCAGCGCGACTGTCGTCACAATCCATTTAGGCAACCGTCTTCCCAGAATTCCATTGATGAGGAATCCAGCAAAGGGCGCCAGCGGAATCAGCCACAGATGGAAATATCCGGTCATAGTTTCATCAGGTCGATGCGGTCGACGGCCAGGGTTGCGCGGGCGCGAAAGACGGCAATAATGATGGCCAGCCCCACGGCAGCCTCCGCCGCGGCCACCATCATCACAAAGAAGACGAAGATCTGGCCCTTCACCGCGTGCCATTGGTGGGCGAAGGTCACAAAAGAAAGATTCACGGCGTTGAGCATCAGTTCAATGGACATAAAAACGGTAATCAGATTGCGCTTGATGAGGAAACCGACGACGCCAAGCGAAAACAACACCGCGCTCAAGAGCAGATACCAGGAGATGGGGACTTCCTGAGAGAGAAGGTTCATTTGCCGGCCGTCCTTTCCCTATTCCCTTGAGGATTTCCGCCGCCGTGGCTGGCCAGCGCAACGGCGCCCAGGATGGCGATGAGGACCAGCACCGAGGTCACCTCAAAGGGCAGCAGCAGCTCCGTGAAGAGCACCCTGCTCAAATCTTCGGTGCTGGTGATAGCGTCGGTGAGTTTCGCCGCGCCCAAGCCCTGCGCTTGCACGATCACCGTAGCGATGACGCTCAGGATGACCACTACCGCGGGAAAGCCCACGGCGCGCGCCACGTGGCTGCCCAGGGTGCGCTCTTCGCGGCCGGCGTTGAGCAGCATGACCACGAACGTAAACAGCACCATGATGGCGCCGGCATAGACGATCACCTGCGCCGCGGCCAGAAACTCCGCGCCCAGCAGCAGATAGAGCACGGCCAGCGAGACCATCACCACAATCAGTGAGAGGGCGCTGGAGATGGGATGGCTCTGGAGCAGGAGGTTGATGGCTCCCGCCAGGCAGAATCCGGTAAACACGATAAACAGGATCAGGTGCATCGTTCCCTGGCGTTCGAGCTAGAGGCGGCTAAATAAACCGGCCGGTTAAGGGAGAGGAAGTTGCGAAGTAAGCTGCTAAGGCTCCGGAAAATCCTCTCCTATTTACGTTCCATGATACGCAAGCCAAAGGCTTGTACCCACGATGTTCAGAATGGCCAGCGGCATCAGGATGCGCCATCCAAAGTTCATCAGTTGGTCATAGCGGAAGCGCGGCAGCGTGCCCCGCACCCAGACGTACAAAAACAGGAAGCAGAAGACCTTGGCCACGAACCAGAAGATGGGGAAAAGGGCGTGGACCAGAATGTTCTCGGGCGGAGGAATCAGGTTGCCGAAGGGGCTGGTCCATCCGCCCAGAAAGAGCAGCGTGGCCACGCAGCCAACGTTAATCATGTTGGCGTACTCAGCCATGAAAAACATGGCGAATTTCATGGAGCTGTACTCGGTATGATAGCCGGCGACCAATTCACTCTCAGCTTCAGGCAGATCGAAGGGAGAGCGGTTGGTCTCCGCAAAGGCCGCCATCAGGTAGATAAAGAATGCCAAAAACTGCATTCCGCCGAAGATGTTCCAGGTGAGCATGCCTTTGGTTGCCTGTTGCTCCACGATGACGCGCAGGTTGAGCGTCCCGGCGCGCAGCACCACGCCCACCAGTGAAAGGCCCAGGGCCAGTTCGTAGCTGATCAACTGCGCCGAGGAGCGGAGCGCGCCGAGCAGTGAGTACTTATTGTTCGACGACCATCCGGCCAACGCGATGCCGTAGACACCGATGGAGGTGACGCCCAAAATGACCAGCAGGCCGATGTTCACGTCGGAGATCTCAAAGAGATGCAATCCGGCGGGGCCCACGTTGGGCTCGCCGAAGGGCACTACGGCGATGGTAATCAGCGCGCAACCCAGCGCCAGGATGGGAGCCAGCAGATAGAGCGGCTTGTACACCCCGGTGGGGATCATATCCTCTTTCAGAAAAGATTTCGCCCCGTCCACCAGCGGTTGCAGCAGCCCGTAGGGTCCCACGCGGTTGGGTCCCCAGCGATTCTGGATGCGGCCCACCAGCTTGCGCTCCAGCAGCACGGTGTAGGCGACGCCCAGCAGCATCACCACCGTCACCACGGCCACCTTCAGCAAGCTCCACAGAAAAAACTGCAAAATCGTCACTGGTTTATTGCCTCAATAGCAAACTTCCTATTGCGATTCACAACACCTTCAGCCCCGCATATCGTGCCTGATGCACTTTCAGTTCCTTGAGCGCCGGGCTGTACCGGCCCAGGGTTCCGGAGGTAAACAGTCCATCGTGCGCGGGAACCACTAGGTCCGGCCCGGTCAATTCCGAAACCGGTACAAAGCCCGGCTCCGTCCGCACATCGTTGCCGCCAAAGAGATTGATCCGGTCCAGTGTATAGCCGGGGACCAACCGCTCGATCTCGTCCAAAACCGCCAGCGGATCGAAGGGGCTGAGCTTCGGCTCCAAATTGTTGGCCGCAAGCCATACAGCGTGACGGTCGGCCTCACCGGCCTGCACGCCGCGCGATTGGCCCAGATCGGCGGTCACGCCGCCCTGGCCGAATGGGACCAGGGCACGAACATCTGCGCCCATTGCCCCGGCCAGCCGCACCAGAATCTCGAAGTCCGGTTTCACCCCGGCGCGATCTGCCGCCTTCTTCACCAGTTGCACATCGCCATAGGTGTTGGTCACCGTGCCGGTCTTCTCATAGAGGCTGGCTGCTGGGAAGACCACATCGGCCAGCGCCGCCGTCTCGGTGAGGAAAAGCTCCTGCACAATGACGAATGTTTTCTTCAAAGCCTCAGGGGCAACGGCCAATTGGGCCACCGGATTGGCGCCGACAACCAGCAACGCGCCGAGTTCGCCTTTACTTGCAGCCTCAAAGATCTCCGGCAGCGTCTTGCCTGGCTCTGCGGGCAGGCCATCATACTCGGCAAATGCACCGGGAGAAGTTACCGGCACATAGCCAGGCAGCAGGTCGGGGAAGAGTCCCATGTCCGCCGCTCCGCGTGAGTTGGCGTGGTCGCCGACGCAGGCAAATTTCACATTGCCGCGTTTCAAGCCCCACGCGACGAGAGTCTCCACGGCGCGGCCTCGATATTCCTCGCCGAAGACGACCACCAGCGACTCCTCGGCCAGCAGAGCCTTGCTGAAGTCTGCTTTGCTGACGTCCAGAAAAGCCGGGAGGTCCTTGTAGCCGTCGGCGGGCAACTCCTGCGCGGCCCTGGCTTGGCGGTCCACCTTGATGGGCTTGTCGTTGGCGACATAGAGCCGTGCGCGGTTCAGACGCACGTTGGTGCGGAGAATCCAGGCCAGCAGCGGATGCTCTTCGGTTGGATTGCCGCCGACGAGCAGAATCGCCGGAGCCGCCGCAATGTCGCGCAGGCTAGCCGCCTTGTCCTTGTGGCCGGCCAGGGCACGGGCAAAGGCCGCGTAGTCCGTAGTGCGCCGGTGGTCGATGTTGTTGGTCCGGAGCACCGTCCGCGCGAACTTCTGCAGCAGGTAGTTCTCTTCGTTCGTAGTCCGGTTGGAGCCGAGGACGCCGATGGCCGAGCCGCCTTTGCTGTCACGCACTTCTTTCAATTTGGCGGCGGCGTAGCGCAGTGCGTGCTCCCAGGTTGCCGGTTCCAGCTTGCCCTTGGCGTTGCGCACCAGGGGGTGGGTCAGCCGATCCTGACTCTCCACAAAATCGAATCCGAAACGGCCCTTGGCGCAGAGAAAGTCGCCGTTGATGCCGCTCTTGTCGCGATTGTCGGCGCGCACAATCTCCGAACCGTCGTTGGTCTGGCGCACGCCCAGCGTCACCTTGCAGCCGTCGGCGCAGTGCGTGCAAACCGTCGAAACGTGGTTCATCTCCCAGGGCCGTGTCTTGTAGCGGTAGCTGCCGCTAGTCAATGCGCCTACCGGGCAGACGTCGATGCACATGCCGCACTGCTCGCAGTCCAAATGGTCGCGTCCGTTAGGCGCAATCGTGGAATGAACGCCGCGGTTCTGCACCCCCAGCGCCCACACGTCCATGCCTTCTCCGCAGATGCGGATGCAGCGGTAACAGAGGATGCAGCGCGGACGGTCAAAATAGACAGCGGGCGACCACTGCTGTTCTTCGCGGTGCTGCTTGGCTTCGGCGTAGAGGCTCTCGCCGGCGCCGTACTTGAAGGTCATGTCCTGCAGTTCGCACTCGCCTCCGGCGTCGCAGACCGGGCAGTCGAGCGGGTGGTTGCCGAGGAGAAGTTCGATAGTGGCCTTGCGCGCCTGTGCGATCTCTTCGGATTCGGTGATGAAGACCTGGCCCTCGGCAACCTGCGTCGTGCAGGCGGTTTGCAGCTTGGGCACTTTTTCCTGGCGCACCACGCACATGCGGCAGGCGGCCTGCAAGCTGAGGCCGGGGTAGAAGCAGAAGGCGGGAATCTCGATGCCCGCCTTGCGGCAGGCGTCGATCAGCAGCGTCCCCGCGGGGGCCGTCAGCTTCTTTCCATCAACGATGAAGGTTACGTCTGCCATTCGTTAGTCCCGGTACTCCCCAAGCTATTAACCCAAACAAAAATCTGTCACCCGTAATACTCTGTCATCCTGAGCGAGCGCAGCGAGTCGAAGGACCTGCGTTTGCTTTTTCGCTCATTCCGCCAAAAATCTCCGTGCCCCATCCATTTCGCGTTCTCTGCAAAATGGGTGGGAAACCACGAAACTCAACTTTACTTCAACCCCGCCCGCTTCATTGATTCCCCGGTCTCGAAATCGAGACCGGGGCCACCTGCCCATCCCGTTCACACATTCTCCAATTCCTGTCGCAAGAAATGACAGACGACTGGAGCTTAACGTTTCAGGAAACCCCGAGCAGTTTGGCTAATTCCTTTGCCGGTGCGGACCTTGCACCTCGTGACGCATTCATATAACCGGGGACTTCAATCTTTAGGAAGCGATTGATTTCTTTCTTGTTGAGCAAACGATGGTTTCGGAGTAAACATGTTCCGATCAACATCTCTTCAAGGGCCTTGACTGACCGCGAGCCTTTGGCAAAGCGTCCACGGCTAGTTTGCTTCGCGATAAGATAGAGAACCGGCGTTCCCCTCTTGCGCGAATCCAAATGTTTTGAATAAAGCAACAGCTTACCGGGTTGCCAAGCTTCCTGTCGAAAACTCCGTTCGGTCTTGCCAACATACCAGGGCTTGACGCCTCTTGCTGCCCTGATTGCGAAAATGTAACAGCCAATCGCGTTCTGCAATCCTTGTTTGGCATCTTCGACGGACTGCCAGAATTCTTTCGCTAACTCGGTATCAATATGCGCGCCGTCAACCGGCATGTCGAATGGGCCAAACGGTTCAAATCTGCTCATGACACAAAGTCCTCCCCTTTTTGTTCCCGCCCGAAGTACGATTAGAGCACCTCGACAAGCCGTCGTTCGCCCTGTCGCGCGAACGGGCAGGGCCTCCCGTTCAAATGCTCCTCGAACTCACTGCGGAACTTCTTCACAAAGGCAATCGTAGGCATGGCAGCCGCGTCGCCGAACGGGCAGAAGGTGCGGCCTAGCATGTTTTCGGCCAGGTACTGAATGTTGTCGATGTCCTTCGCCTCGCCAAATCCCGCATGGAAACGGGTCAGCGATTTTTTGAGCCAGTCGGTGCCCTCGCGGCAGGGAATGCACCAACCGCAGCTTTCGTGCTGATAGAAGCTGATGGTGCGCAGCGCAAACTCCACCATGCAGGTCTGGTCGTCGATGACCACCACGCCGGCCGAGCCCAGCATGGAGCCCGCTTTGCCTACCCCCTCGAAGTCCATGGGGATGTCGATCTCATCGGGCAGCAAAACCGGAGTCGAAGAGCCGCCGGGGATCACGGCCTTCAGCGTGCGTCCGCCCAGCACTCCTCCAGCCACGTCGAAGATCATTTTTTTGAGGTTGTAGCCCATGGGCAGCTCGTAGACGCCGGGCCGCTCCACATGGCCGCTGATCGAAAAGAGGCGCGTTCCGCCGTTGCGCGGCGTGCCCACAGCGGCATAGGCCGCGCCGCCCATCTCGATCACGTGCGGCACGGTAGCGATGGTCTCGGCGTTGTTGATGACCGTGGGACCGCCGTAGAGTCCGACGATGGCAGGGAAGGGAGGCTTGATGCGCGGAATCCCCCGCTTGCCCTCGAGCGACTCCATCAGCGCCGACTCTTCGCCCACTTCATAGGCGCCTGCGCCGGTATGCGTGACGATCTGGAACTCTGCACCGCTGCCGAAGATGTTCTTGCCCAGAAAGCCGCGGTCATAGGCATCGGCGACGGCCTCTTCCATAATTTCGAGTAGATAGCGGTACTCGCCGCGCAGGTAAATGAAGCCCAGTTTGGCTCCGATAGCCAGTCCGGCGATGATCGTGCCTTCAATCACCGCATGAGGATCGTACAAAAAAATCAGATGATCTTTGCAGGTTCCCGGCTCGCTCTCGTCGCCGTTGACGAGCACGTATTTGGGTTTGGCCGAGTCCTTGGGAACGAAGGACCACTTCATGCCGGTGGGGAAGCCCGCGCCACCGCGCCCGCGCAGGTTGCTGGCTTTCATCTCGTTGACGATCCACTCCGGACCCATCTCCAGGCACTTTCGTGCCGCCGCGTAGCCGCCCTGTTCCAGATAGCGGTCGATCTTTGCCGCGCCCAGGCCAAAACGCCGGGAGACGATCTTCACCTCATCGGGATGGGAGACCAGCCTAGGCACGGGAACCCATCCCTTCCGCTTCGGCTTGGCCGCGGTATCCGTCCAGAATGCCGGAGACCAGCTCGGGCTTCATCTCGTCGTGATAGTCGTAGTTGACCTGAATGGCCGGCGCCCACGAGCAGGCCCCGATGCACTCGACCTCTTCGAGAGAGAAGAGGCCGTCCTGCGTGATGCCTTCAGGGCCGATGCCCAGTTCCTGCTGGAACTTCTCAGAGAGTTCGTAGGCCCCGCGCAACATGCAACTGATGTTGGTGCAGATCTGCACGTTGAATTTGCCCGTCGGCTTGAAGCGCAGCATGGAGTAGTAGGTGGCCACGTTGCGCACATCCAACTCGGTGATGCCGATGCGCTCGGCCACCTCGGCGATGACCGCGTCGGAGAGGTATCCGATCTCGTCCTGCGCGTAGAGCAGCATGGGAACCAGCGCCGAGCGGCGGAGCGGGTACTTGAGAACCAGCGCGTCAAACCGGGCCGCCAGCTTGGGCGAAAAGATCGACATGGTCTCAGCGCTCATCGCATTCGCTCCCCATTACTCGCTTCAAGTGCCATTCCCATCTCATTCATCTTTCATTCTCAACATTAACAATGTTATCTTTTATGTATTTTGCTTTATGTTTTGCATAACCTATATGACTCAATTCAATAATCTTGGTTTGGAATGGAAACCGATCATGTACTTCCTTGCCGTTTGTTTTCATGGCAGCTTTCAGCATCCCCAACGCTTCTGATTTTTCTTGAAACCTGAACCATTCATCTTTCATTCCACGCCAATAAAACTCGTATTCGAAGATGCCTGTCGCCAAATTATCGATGACGGGGAATACTTTTGGAAAAATAAAATGACACATCTTGCTTGCAAAAACTGGAGATCCATATCTGGAACCTCCAGGCTTTATTTGAAAGCATAAATCGAATAAAGGGCCGATCTCTTCCCAGGTCACATCGGCAATTGATGGTTCTGATGAACTGATTGAACGAAGTCTGCTGAAAAGGCCACCAATCGCATCGAATCGCTTGATTCCTCTGTCCAATATCTCTTGCTTCGTGTTAGGGGGCTTTGGCGCTCGAATTGCCTTCCAATCCCACAAGTGATCGACAGTGGCAGACCACCATTTTTGCGTGATTCCATCTGCCCTCAATTTATAAATGTCGTAGTACTCTGCATTGGCGAAATCTAGACCCCATTTATCAACATAGGTCTGCCACCATTGGATTCCATTTTCAAGGTTATCAAGGCTGACAATCATAACTTCTCCTGTACTACCTATCGATCTCCCCCAACACAATGTCGATGGAGCCGATGACCGCGACCAGGTCGGCCAGCATCCGCCCCTTACACATGACTTCCAGAGCCTGCAAAGTGGCGAAGGAGGGATAACGCATGTGGACCCGGTAGGGCTTAGCCGTGCCGTCCGAGACCACGTAGTAGCCGGCCTGGCCGTGGCCCATTTCAATGGCCTGATAGACCTCGCCGGCAGGCACCTCGAAGCCCTCGGTGACGATCTTGAAGTGATGGATCAGCGCCTCCATCTGGGTCTTCATCTTTTCGCGGTCGGGCAGCACGATCTTGGGCGCATCGGCCTTGATGGGGCCTTCGGGCATGCCGTCCAGCGCCTGCTGGATGATCTTGAGGCTCTCGCGCATCTCGATAAGCCTGACCTCGTACCGCGCCCAACAATCGCAGCCGGTGGAGACGGGCACCTTGAACTGAAACTTCTCATAGCTGGAGTAGGGCATATCGCGGCGCAGGTCGAAGTCCACGCCGGAGGCCCGCATCGGAGGGCCCGTGACGCCCAGCGCGATGGCGTCGGCGGCCGAGAGCATGCCCACGCCCTTCATCCGGTTGCGGAAAATCGGGTTGCCGGTCAGCAGGTTCTCATACTCGTCGATCTTCTCCGGAAGCATATTGATGAAGGTCTGCACGCGGTCGAAGAAGTCCAGCGGCGGCTCCATGGCGAGCCCGCCGATGCGAATGTAGCTGGTCATCATCCGCTGGCCAGCCAGGCCCTCGAAGATCCTCAGAATCTCTTCCCGTTCGCGGAAGGTGTAGAGGAAGACGGTGAGAGCGCCAATGTCCATGGCGTGGGTGCCCAGCCAGATCAGGTGCGAGTTGAGGCGGCTCAACTCGGCCAGCACGACGCGGAGCCACTGGGCCTTCGCGGGAATTTCCAATGCGAGCAACTTTTCAACGGCCAGGGCATAACACAGGTTGTTGGCCAGCGGGTCCAGGTAGTTGATGCGGTCGGTCAGCGGCACCACCTGCTGGTAGAACTTGGCCTCGCAGGTCTTCTCGATGCCGGTGTGCAGGTAGCCGATCTCCGGATAGACGCGGACAACGATCTCGCCGTCAATCTCCAGCACCAGGCGCAAAACGCCATGCGTAGCGGGATGCTGCGGCCCCATGTTGATGACCATGTGCTGGTTTTTGGCGCCTTGGGCCGGTTCCAGGACGGGCATGCCTGCAAGCTGATCGGTCATCAGCGATACCCCTCCACCGGATAGTCCTTGCGCAGGGGATAGCCCTGCCAGTCGTCGGGCATCAGGATGCGACGCAGATTGGGGTGCCCTTCGAATCGGATGCCGAAGAGATCGAAGACCTCGCGTTCGTAAAAGTTGGCCGAGGGCCAGACCGGCGTGATCGACGCGACCGACGGGCTATCGCCCTCTAGCACCACCCGCAGCCGGATGTACTCCTTATAGGCGTGCGACAGAATGTGATAGCTCAACTGGAAGCGCGGCGAGGAAGGGAACCAGTCGACCGCGGTCATGTCCTCAAAAAAGTTGTAACCAGCCACCTGCACCGTGGCTGCCGCGGCGCAAATCTCCTCGGCGGCAATGGTCAGCGTCAGTTCGCCACGGTCGAAACTGGCGCCGGCCAGCGCCTCCGGCTTCCAGGCCAGGATGGCCTTAACCGCCGGGTGCGCCGGCAGCCCTTCCAGGACGGCAGCCTTGCCGGTCAATGTCTTTTTCAAAGGTCCGCCTTGTCCTGGCTCCAGTTCAGGATGCCCTTGCGCACAATGTAGAAGAGTCCCACAGCCACAAAGCACAGGTAGACCAGCATCTCCCAGAAACCAAAGAGCCGTAAGCCGGTGATTTGCGGCAGTTTGCGGTAGACCACCGCCCAAGGCAGGATGAAAACCGCTTCCACGTCGAAGAGAATGAACAGCACCGCCACCATGTAGAAGCGCACGCTGAAGCGTCCGCGGGCATCGCCCACGGCCTCGATTCCGCACTCGTAAGCGGAGAGCTTGGTGGCCGTATTGCGATGCCGCCCGACGAACCACGAGGCCGCAACCATCACCAGCCCCAGCAAAAACGCGGCAAGGATTTGCATCAACAGCGGGAGATACTGCCAGTAGTAGGGAATCATCGCCGCCCAATTCGCATAAAGCCGGTAGGATTGCACCCGCCCGCCGGAGCCGCTCACTGCCCCGATCAAAGAGGTGCTGGTTTGAGATTAGGTTTTCAGCCTCACCCCGTCAAGACAAACCGGGTGCGTGTCAGTTTGGGGGGGGCGGGCCTCAGTCTGCGAGTGAACAAAGAGAGGAAGGGGTTCAACCGGCGCAATATTTCAACAAAATCATTCGGGCTTGAACCCTTGGTTGAGTATTTTTACAAACTATCCACAATTTGAAAGCGGATTGCGAAGGCGCAAAGACAAATATGCGCAGGGTATTGAAAATATTTTCGTAAGCCGAAAGCGGTCACCGGGAAGAATGCAACTTTTGCAAAGAGTACTCCAAAATGTTCCAGACTCGTTTTTCTCGATTATGCATATAGTTACCGATTTGATCCTTAACCGGTTAATAACTGTGCTTTTCACAGTGGTTTCATCGCTTAATTCACAAATGATTGTTGTAGTTGCGTCTCTTGGTTGGCCGCGCGCAGTCTGTTGGGCTTTCACTGCGGCATGGGGCTGGTTCATCGAAACTTGCGCAATGAGAGGCAATTTCGATAAGGGATGGCGAGAGAGAGGAAAAGGTCCTTTAGTTATCTTGTAATAAACGCCCGTTCTGCGTAAAAGGGTACTATCGTCATGTTCCGGAAGAACGCAGAACGCCGAAGAAGGAAGTGAGAAGACGGTGATGGCATCGGCAACTTCGAGTTGTGACATGATTTCGGCCTCGCCACTGTGCGCTTTGATTTCCGGTAATACCCGACTTCCGGTTTCAGCGACTTTTGCCCGTGTTTTGTGCTGTTCTGACCATACACAGTTCTCAGATTCCGCTATAGGTGGGTAGTAGGGTGTCGTAGTTGTGTGAGCCATCACTTGGATTACCAGGTCGGCACACATGTTTGTAGTTCGTTCATGGGAAACGGAATGATCGTCATCTGAATAGATGGCCAATCGTTCCGAGGAATTGGGTGAGGTTCAATAGCATGGCAGCTACCACGACTACCGGCTTTTCCCTTCCGGTCACTGCGACGGTAGTCTCCGCTGCCCGAGTGCCTGCCAACCGTCGCCGCCACATCACCCCCCAGGCAGGGCGCGCCCTTGAGATCCTGGGTCATGCCATCGAATACCTCACCGACGAGTATGTGAACGAGGAGAGCGCCACGTTTTCCGCAAAGAACGAAAAGGTGGAGGCCGTGCAGTTGCTGATGGCGCTCAACCGCCAGGTGTACTTCGAGTGCCCCTTCGCCCCTACATTTGCGGAGCGCTGCCGCTCCTTCTTACGTGCCTGCTTTGGGTAGAACATCTCTGCAACAGGATCAAGCCACAACCGATCAAATTGAACGCGCGGAGATCACTGTCTCGACGAAGAGACGGTGAACCCGCCGGTCGTGTGAAAGCTCGGGATGGAAGGTGGCTGCCAGGATGGAGCCTTGCCGCACCAGCACCGGGAATCCATCGCGCCGGGCCAGCACTTCGACGCCGGGACCGGTCTTCGCGATGCGCGGAGCGCGGATGAAGACCATCTCCAGCGGACCGCCGGGAAGGGCGGTTTCGGCCGTCAGAATAGTCGAGTCGATCTGGCGGCCATAGGCGTTGCGTTCCACGACCGCGTCCAATACGCCCAGACTGCGTTGTGCCGGGTTCACAACCTCGCGCGCCAGCAGAATGGCTCCGGCGCAGGTGCCGAAGGCCGGGTGGTTTCCACAAAACTCCTCCAAAGCTTCAAAAAAACGGAGCTTCAGAAACTTGAGCATGGTGGTTGATTCGCCGCCAGGCAGGATCAACCCATCTAGGCCAGCCAGCTCGCTTGGCTTGCGTACCTCGCAAGGCTCGGCGCCGGACTCTGTAAGAGCCTCGGCATGAGCGGCGTAATCGCCTTGAATGGCTAGGACGCCGATGCGGGGCCGGGTTCGCTTCTCGGTCAAATCTCTTCTCCTGGTTCAACGGAGTATGGAGCGGTGGGGAAGGGATTGAAAACTTCTACACCCAGGCCGACGAAATCCTTTACGTTACGGGTAACGACAATCAAGCGGTGGACGCGCGCAGTAGCGGCGATCAAGCCGTCTTCCCACTTGGGACCGGAGCGGCCTTTCATGAGCCTAGCCCATTCCCGGAAGATGTGCTCGCCCGCGGGAATCACCTCAAAAGCGGAAGCTATCAGGTCGATCCATGCACCGATCTCTTCTGCTTTCGGCACATCCTGCCGCCGGGTAATCTCCACACCCCTTTGCAATTCGCCTAACGTGAGAGCTGCCAGGAACATCGCATTCTTGTCGACGCTGCGAATCCATGCGAGAACAGCTGGATGAGGCCGTGGTTTGCGCGTCTCCGATACGATATTGGTGTCGAGCAGGTACATTGGCTTACTCGAACTCAACTGGAGGCCGGCTCGGGTCCTCTCCACGAGCAGGCACAATGTCTTCAAACCGGGGGGCGCCCGGATCGAGCAAAATCTCCTTGAGCGAGGGTCTCGCTTGGG
>Ga0182027_10004115_pt1 | contig 22718 bp, 14 predicted proteins | sample 712E1DmetaG_FD_121300 | JGI IMG/M metagenome (GOLD analysis project Ga0182027, IMG submission 121300) | Permafrost microbial communities from Stordalen Mire, Sweden - 712E1D metaG (Illumina Assembly) | ecosystem: Environmental > Terrestrial > Soil > Wetlands > Permafrost | place: Sweden... | reverse complement strand
GCATCGCCTCCACGGAGCAGATACGGCGGGCCGTGTATCTTTTGATCTATATAAAACCGCTGGACGCCTTTACTTCCGGCGCCGAGCGGTTGCAATCAGAACTTGTTCAGACGTTCCCTAGGGCGCAACTCGCAACGGCGCCATTACGCTGCCCATTCGCCCGTCAACATTGTTCCGCACGACAAAGCGAACGGAATATTCCCCGGGCGGCACAATAACATCGTTGCCGTAGTTCAGGCCGTCCTTTCGAAAAGCTTGCAGGCTGTCCGGTTTCAGATTTGTTTCGACATGCTGGGAGAACTGGTCGGCCGGATTGCCGGCGGGAGTTCTAGCAATCGCAACAAATTCCAAGTTTACAAAATTATCATTCGTGGTATCTACTAAATTGGCGCTTGGTGGCAGGTTGATCTGGAAATGGATTTTCTTCTTGGCCCCGTCTGCCGGCTGCGGACTGCCCCAGCGTATGCTGAGCGGCAGCCCGGTATAGTCGAGCGGGGAAATCAGTGCCAGACTGATATCCATTTTGCGGTTGTCCACTTTCTTAGTATCGGTTACAAAAAAGCCGTTTCGGGCCCGTACCTCCGTCCCTCCCCGTTTCACCTTGACCTGCAACTTGTGCCACCCAGGCTTGGCATTCTTATCAAGGTAATAGCCGAGCATGTAGTAAGTGGAGGAATCGTCGGCTGCCTTCTGAAAGGCAACGTCCAAATCGTTTCGATTGTAAAAGGCCTCTCCACCCGTCATGTCCGCGAAGCCAACCATGGTGTCGCGAGTGGCCTCGAAAATGGCTTGTTTTGCGGATCCCAAGCCCTGAATCTGGCTCACGTTAGCGCCCGGGAAAAAGACCATCAAACCGCGAGCGTCCACCGGATAGACGGAAATACTGGCATCGTTGAGCATCTGGAGGGTGCGCTGGTAGAGCGGTTCCAGGGATTTCAAATCGTCCCCGACATTGAACTGCGTGTTGTCGGGCAAAGTACCCAGGTTGCCACTGTGGGACATCGCAGCGGTGACGTGTGTGCTGCCTTGGGAGAAGGTATGGGGCAACATGATCGTGCCGCTCACGGGATCCAGCGCAAAAGGAAAACCGGCCGTCGCCCAGATTAGCGACTTGCGGCCCGGAATCCCGGCATAAGCCTCGGCGACGTGCTGAAATGACTCCAGCGTCACCGTGATCGCTTGCCGCTCCGCCAGTGCCACATATTCTGCATTCTCAGTCGAGAAGTCCTTCAAATCGTTATACAGGCCGGTTGTATCAGCGGCCACGGCGATCACATCGCCGGGATTGCCTCCTTTGAGCGCGGGGATTTCACCACTTACATGCTTAAGCGCCTCAACTAGTAACGCCGGGTCCGAAGTGAAATCGTGTAGCACTTTGATTCCGTTCCCCTTGATCGCGACCAAAGCGATAGGTTCCTGGCTGGAAACACGACTAGCAAGGAACTTCATGAGTTGTTGGCGCGCATAAGCTTGGTCCATAAAGGGAGTGTTCACCAAATCAATCGCAAAAATAGTCAGGCGTTTAGGACCAGCGTCAGCACTGAGAGCGTTGCTGTAAACGCCCCGCGGACTGGCGGTGCGGGCTGGGCGACTGGTGGTGCTCCTGATCTCTTCGAAGGAGGCAATCGGCTTCTCCTTCCCGTTTTCGAGGATTTCGAAGTCGTCTTTGGTCATGCCCGCCGTGTGCACGCCGGATTTGTCGGTAACCACGACTGGGACCATAACTAAATCCGTACGCACAGTGAAGGTGGTGCCAGTTTGGTCTGGATTGTCACCTCCCACCATAGGGACCACAAGTAGCAGCAATGTAGATAGAAACAGGACCACGTTCTTAGTCAGACTCATCGCTTCACCTTTTGAACCGCAGGTAAGTGGGCGCATTCTTAGAGAGTTAGCGCTGAAATCAGCCGTAAGGCACTTAGCTGAGAAACGAGAAACGCCTGAAGATTCTCTTCGCGTCACTGATATAGCCGGAAAATTCTCTTTTGATTCTAAGAGCGGGGATATTGTACACCCGTTTTGATCCGCAAAAGGGTGGCTGTCGACGAGGACTCTTTCCCCGATCACGGCGCTGGCATCGCAGTCGGACCCGACAATTGTCGCGAGCCGCAAACCTTGCCGATACCGGAGGGCCGAGGGGTGCGATGTGGTTCGTATAATCGGCACGAGTTTGTCCGCGCCCGGCCTGCTCATTAGGTATACTAATTGGACTTTCTGCCAGAGTCCCTTCCTGCCTGGCAGCCTTGGGTGCCACGATGAAGCCTACATTCACGCTGGGTATCGAAGAGGAATATCAGACCGTCGATCCCGAGACCCGGGATCTTCGGTCACACATTCACGCCGAGATCATCGAGAAGGGCAGATTGATTCTGCAGGAACGGGTCAAGACGGAGATGCACCAGTCGGTGGTGGAAGTAGGGACATCGGTTTGCGCCAACATCAGGGAAGCCAGGGAAGAATTGAAGAAGCTGCGGCGGCACATGATCCAGTTGTAGCGGGAGAATGCGCTACGGCTGGCGGCGGCGGCAACGCATCCCTTTGCGGACTGGCGCATGCAGGAAGTTACGCCGGGTGAGCGCTACAAAAACATTGTGGAAGATATGCAACTGGTAGCGCGGGCGAATTTGATCTTTGGTTTGCACGTGCACGTCGGCATCGAGGATCGCGAGACGGCGATCCAGCTGATGAATCATGCGCGGTATTTTGTGCCGCACCTGCTGGCGCTGTCGTCGAATTCTCCTTTCTGGCTGGGGATGGACACGGGGCTGAAATCATACCGCTGCAAGGTGTTCGACAAATTTCCGCGGACGAACCTACCCGATTATTTTCCGAGTTGGGGCGAGTATGAGAATTACGTCAAGCTGCTGGTGAAGACGAATTCGATCGATAACGCGAAGAAAATCTGGTGGGATATACGGCCGCATCCATTCTTCGACACGCTGGAGTTCCGGGTGTGCGATCTTCCGATGCGCGTGGACGAAACGATTGCTTTGGCGGCACTGATCCAGGCCACGGTGGTAAAGCTGTACAAGCTGTACTCGCAAAACCAGGGATTCCGGCTGTACCGGAAGTCGCTGCTGATGGAAAACAAGTGGCGAGCGGCCCGCTATGGGATCAACGGAAAACTGATCGACTTCGGCAAACAGATGGAAGTTCCAGAGCGCGAACTGATCGAAGAGTATCTGGAGTTCGTCGACGACGTGCTGGACGAACTGGATTGCCGGGCGGAAGTCGAGTACATCCGCGAAATTATGAAGATGGGCACGGGCGCAGACCGGCAGTTAGACGTGTATCGCAAGACCGGAGACATGAAAGCCGTGGTGGACTACATCATTGAGGAAACTGAAGTGGGCGTGGATGAAGCCGAGAGTTTGCCCACCGCCAAGGCTGGCTGATGAGTTTAATTTTAATGAAGACTGCAGAACAATCGAAACGACAACTGAACCAGATCGCCTTTGATCCGCAACTGACGCCGGGGGCGCGGAATGCGGTGCGCGTTTGCCTGCGCGTCGAGGCTGGGGAAAAAGCCACGGTCATCACCGACGAAGTCAACCTGGAGATTGCGGCGGCGATCGTGCGCGAATTGAAAGAAGTGGGCTGCCGCTACACAACGTGGGTGCTGGAGGATGTGTCGACTCGTCCGCTGACCGATTTGCCGCTGGCGATCGCCGAGGATCTGGAGACGAGCCAGGTCAGCATTTTCGCGGTGCAGGCGCAGGCCAATGAACTGAAGTCGCGCATGCAAATGACGGACGTGGTGAACCGGCGCAAGATACGGCACGCGCACATGGTCAACATCAATAAGCGGATCATGCTGGAAGGTATGCGCGCGGACTTCCTGAAGGTGGACCGACTGAGCGTGAAGGTACTGGAGACGGTACGCAAGGCGAAACAAATCCGGGCGACGACGCCCGCCGGAACGGATCTGGTGGCGGACTTGAATCCGAATTATCGTTGGGTGAAGACGAGCGGTATTATCAGCTCGGAAAAGTGGGGGAACCTGCCGGGCGGTGAAGTGTTCACTACGCCGGGTGAGGTGAATGGCACGTTTGTGATTGACGGTGTTGTCGGAGACTATCTGTGCGCAAAGTTTGGCGATTTGAAAGCGAATCCGTTGACCATCGAAGTGAAGGGGAATCGCTTGCTCGAAGCGCACTCGGCGAACAAAGAGCTGAAAGACGCTTTCTGGGCTTACACGCATACCGATGAGAACAGCAACCGAGTGGGCGAGTTTGCCATTGGAACGAACATCGAACTGAAAGATGTGATCGGCGAGATCTTGCAGGACGAGAAGTATCCCGGCGTGCACATTGCGTTTGGAAATCCGTATGGAGCGCATACGGGAGCGGAGTGGTATTCATCGACGCACATCGATGTGGTGGGACGAAATTTCGATATCTGGGTCGACGGCGAGCAGATCATGCGGGGCGGGCAGTTTCTGATTGAGGCGTAGAGCTTTTCCCGCCGAGACGCAGAGAGCGCCGAGAAAAGCTAGAACGACCTTTGCTTGGGTGGACTTCGACTTCGCTCCGGGCAGGGTCGCGAGTCGCCCGTCCTCACACTAACTTCAATGATTCCCTCGTACCGGCACACTTTCAACTCGCGATTCACCTCCGAGAAATACGACCAGTTGCGGCGCGAAATGACCTCGCGGTGCGGGGTGGATATTCCATTCCCGCTTTGCGAAACTCCTTGCTTCTTTCCTAATGCGTTGGTTGCGCGTATGGGGGAGGATGGGAAGGCGCTGATCCGGCAGTTGGTGGAGAATCCGGAGTATCTCGCGCGCTCGGAGGCTTCGATTCCGGCGAAGTTTCGCGTGCCGAATGAACCGTCGCATCCGATGTTTATCCAGGTGGACTTCGGACTGGTGCGGGATTCGGCGGGCGAGTTACAGCCGAAACTGGTCGAGTTACAGGCCTTCCCTTCCCTGTACGCGTATCAGCCCGTGTTGGCACAGGCTTACATCGATGTGTTCTCGCTCGACGCGAGGCTTCGCTATTTTTTGGGCGGCCTTGACTCGGCTTCCTATCAGCGGCTCTTGCAGGATGCGATTGTGGCGGGGCACGATCCGGCCAATGTGGTGTTGATGGAGGTACATCCGGAGGAGCAGAAGACGCGTCCGGATTTTCTGTTGACGGAGGAGATGCTCGGGGTTCACACCGTGTGCATCACCAAGATTCTCAAAGACGGGCGGCGGCTGTTTTACAAGGACGGTGGCAAGGTCGTTCCGATTGAGCGGATTTATAACCGCACCATCGTGGATGAACTGGAGCGTAAGGGCGTCGCTCTGCCCTTCGATTTTCGCGATGAGTTGGATGTGGAGTGGGCCGGGCATCCGAACTGGTATTTCCGGATGAGCAAGTATTCGATTCCTTATTTGCAGCATCTGTCAGTACCGCGAACGTGGTTTCTGGATCAACTGGTGGAAGTGCCGGTGGATCTGGAGAATTTCGTGCTCAAGCCGCTGTATTCGTTTGCCGGACTTGGCGTGGTGATTGCGCCTTCGCGGAGCGATATCGATGCGATTTCTGCCGCGAAACGCGGCGAGTACATTCTGCAGGAGCGGATGAATTTCGCGCCGCTGGTGGAGACTCCTTACGGACTCACCAAAGTTGAACTGCGGATCATGTATGTATGGTTGGATCAGTTGGTCCCGGTGCTGACAATCGCGCGCATGGGCCGCGGTCTGATGATGGGCGTGGATCAGAATAAGAATATGCAATGGGTAGGATCGTCGGCGGCACTGATTAGTGGATAGTTCGTCCCGTCTCCGGCTCCCACTCATCCGCAAAGAGCGCGAATGAGTGGGGCACCCGCCGTATCTCCCTCTCGCGCAACTCCACCAATCGCGGTTGACCCGATCGGGATGACACTCTACCATTACGCCTTCGCGGGCGAGCGCGTCCCGTCACACTTCTATGGAGATGATCGGCCAAACTGTCTCCCATTACCGCGTGTTGTCGAAGCTGGGTGGCGGCGGAATGGGCATTGTTTTCGAGGCGGAGGACATCCGTTTGGGCCGGCATGTCGCACTGAAATTTATTCCTGAACATCTGGCGAAGGATCCGCGCTCGCTCGACCGTTTTACCCGCGAGGCGCGGGCGGCATCACAGCTCAACCATCCAAACATCTGCACCATCCACGAGATTGACGACAACGGCGGGCATCCCTTCATTGTCATGGAGAAACTCGAGGGCGAGAGCCTGAAGCAGCGCATTCATGGCAAGGCTCTGGACCTTGAGGACCTGCTGGACATCGCGGTGCAGGTTGCGGACGCGCTGGCGGCGTCGCATGCCAAGGGGATTGTGCACCGCGACATCAAGCCGGCAAATATTTTTCTGACTCGGAATGGGCAGGTAAAGGTTCTGGACTTTGGGCTGGCAAAGCTGGCTAAGGACGGGAGTGTGGGCACGACAACGGACTCGTCGTTCGAGGAATCGCTGACCCAGGTGGGAGTGATTCCGGGGACGGCGGTTTATATGTCGCCGGAGCAGGCGCGGTCGGAATATCTGGACGCGCGCAGCGATATATTTTCGTTTGGCGTGGTGCTGTTCGAGATGGCAACCGGCAAGAAGCCGTTCGCCGGAACGAACGTGGTGACGACTTTACATGCGGTGATCAATTCGAAGCCGGCCTCGCCGCGGTCGATCAATCCTGAGGTGCCAGTGGAACTCGAAGCCATCATCGGGAAAGCAATGGAGAAGGACCGCGGCCAGCGCTACCAGAACGCGACGGAGATGAAAGCCGACCTGGTGAAGATGAAGAAAGGAACGGAGCCGACCTTGCGGAGCGGACTTCGTCAGGCGACCGGGCTGCACGTGGTGACGAAGACGTTTCAGAAGCCAAGTTCGAGGCTGGACTGGATCTTGCTTGGACTGGTGGCGGCGCTGCTAACAGTAGTGGCGGCAGTGGGAGCCTGGTGGCTCAACCACAGGGCGCCAACGGTGGAAGCGGGGAACCGGACAATCGCGGTGCTGCCGTTGCAGAACATCAACAACGATGCCGAGAGCGAGTTCCTGCGATTTGCGCTGGCGGATGAGATCGCGAATGCGCTGACCTATGCGCATTCGCTGGAAATACGGCCCTCGGCGTCGACCCAGAAGTACGCCAACGCAGAAGCGGATCCGACAAAAGCCGGGCGTGAACTGGGCGTGGGCACCGTGGTAACGGGACATTTTCTGCGGCAAGACAAGACGGTGATGGTCACCCTGGAAGCAGTGGAAGTGAAAGACAACAAGCTGATCTGGACCGGCACGCTCCGGTCGCCGGCGGATAACTTGATTGCACTGCGGAACCAGATGGCGAGAAAAGTCCGGCAGGAACTGATACCGGCGCTGGGCGTGGCTCGTGGGGCGGTGGAAACCAGCAGCGCTCCGGCAAATCGCGATGCCTATGATTTGTATTTGCGAAGCGTCGCCATGGCGCACGATGGGGCAGCGAATAAGGAAGCCATCGCGATGCTGGAGCGGGCGGTTGGACTCGATTCAAATTATGCGCCGGCATGGGAAGCATTGGGACGACGGCGTTACTTCGATGCGATTTACTCGGGTGGCGGGCCAGCGGGATATCAGCGCTCGAATGCGGCGTACCAGCGGGCGATTTCGCTGGAACCGGGTCGGGTGGGCGCAGCTGGATTCCTGGCAGCGAACGAAGTCGAGACCGGAAATCTGGACAAGGCTTATGAAGACGCACGGGCGCTGGTGCAGAAGCGTCCCGATAGTGCGTACGCGCATTATTCGCTGGCGTATGTGCTGCGCTATGCCGGACGGCTGGACGAAGCGCAGAGCGAGTGCGACAAGGCGTTGGCGATCGATCCGGGAAATTACAACTGGCGTTCGTGCTCGTTCGCTTTTTTTGAGCAGGGGAAGTCGGCGCGGGCAATGGAGTTTCTGGACCGCGATGCGGGATCGGAGTGGTCGAACGCGGTGCGAGTTTCGGTGCTGATGCGCGAGGGGAAAATGACGGAAGCCCAGCAGGCGGCGCAGCAGATGACGGAGAATTCAATGTGGATGCGGGGACTGCTGCAGGCTTGCCTGAACAAGGCGCCAGAAGCGGAAATCCACCGGCTGGCGGAGTTGGCAGAGAACGAATTATTGCCGGAGCAGGATTCGGAGTTGAAGTACTACCAGGGCGCTTTGCTGGCCGCTTGCGGCGAAAAGCAGATTGCGTACGCGTTTCTGCGCAAGGCGGTGTCGGAGAATTATTGCGCGCACCAAGCCTTGCAATCGGACCCACTGCTGGCAAACGTGCGCGGGGATGCGGAGTTTCATCAGATTGTGCAAGCGGCGGCGGAATGTCAGCAGAAATTCGCGGCGGCGCAGGGGATGGGCAAGTAAGGCGAGGCGGAATATATCTGGTCCTTTCTTTGGAGAAAATCAATCAGATGGTCATGTTTCGAATGTTGAAGAAGTTCGGGTCTGCGCGCAACTGGCTGGTGGCTGTGACCCTGCTCGTTTTGCTTTCGGCGGCGATGGCGGGCTTCGCCGCGGTACAGACGGGGGAGAAAACCGCGGGCGGTCGCAACGTCGCTCATGGTGTGGATCACTACTATGAGCCGCTCCCGCAGGAGACAGGTGCAGCGGGGCTGAAGCTGATGCTGCGGCGCTTGCAAACGACGGCGCGACTGATGCAGGTGGATGCACATCCGGATGACGAGGACGGCGGCATGCTGACATTAGAGTCGCGTGGCAACGGCGCGACGGTGGTTCTGCAGACGCTGACGCGCGGCGAAGGCGGCCAGAATAAGACAGGCAGCAACCTGTTCGATGAGTTAGGAGTGCTGCGCACGCTGGAAGTGCTCGCGGCCGACCGCTATTACGGAATCGAGCAGCGATTCTCGCAAGTGGCGGACTTTGGTTATTCGAAGAGTCCCGAAGAGACATTTCAGAAGTGGCAAGGGCACGACATCGCGCTCGCCGACATAGTGCGGGTGATTCGCGAGTTTCGGCCCGATGTGCTGGTGGCGCGGTTCTCTGGAACGGAACGCGATGGGCATGGGCATCATCAGGCTTCCGCAATTCTGACTAAGGAGGCGTTTCGGGCGGCAGCAGACCCCAATCGGTTTCCGGAACAGATTAAGGAAGGGTTGTTGCCGTGGCAACCGAAGAAGCTCTACATCGGCAATGTCTGTTCGTTCGGAGCGCAAAGCTGTCCAGATAAGGACTACACGATCAAGTTGAATACCGGCGAAGTGGATCCGGTGCTGGGGATGTCGTATGTGCAGTTTGCGATCGAGGGACTCAAACATCAGGAATCGCAAGGGTTGGGTGGAATCTCGATACCCTCCGGACCGCGTTACACGTTTTACCGGCTGGTGGATTCCGTAGGATCCCCAACGACTGACAAGAACGGACACGAGAAGGATTTTTTTGATGGGATTGATATGTCGTTGCTTGGATTGGCGGCGCGATTGGGCGAGGAGGAGAAAAAAGCGCCGTGGCTGCGGCGCTCGCTGGAGGACATTGCGGACGATTTCAAGATAGCTGCGGAAGATAGCGAGGAACACACCCAAATCGCGCAGTCCACAAGTTTCAAGAGATTTCGAAGCGTAGCCGATCCGTTGACAGCCGCTCTGAAATCGCTTGGTCCATTATTGAGTTCATCTGGAGAGATCGCGAAAAGCGACCTCCGTGACTCCGCCAAGGCCGAACTGCTAGAGCAACTGACGAACAAGTACGATCAGGCAGCGAGAGCGATAAATCTGGCCTTGAATGTCACCCTGCAAGCGAGCGTGCTTGGGCCACAGGGATCGACGCCGGAACTGCCTCGCGAAGCAGATGCGCTCACCCTGATATCGCCGGGACAAAAGTTCGGAGTTCAAGTGAAGCTGCACAACGGATCGAAATTTACGCTGCACATGCACAGAATTGCGCTTGATGTTCTTTCATCCGACGGAACTCCCGAAAAGCTATTCGATCAGGAAAAAGACGCCGCCGAGATCGATCCTGGGCAGGACTATCAAACAGAACTGCAATTACAGGTTCCCACGAACGCCTTGGATACGCGGCCATACTGGCATCGCGACAATCCAGAAGAAGATGCGATCGACAAGCTCGACCAGCCGCGCTATGCAACGCTGCCCTTTACGCCGCTTCCGTTTCATGTATCGGTGGAATACACGCGTGACGCGGGCGTACTTTCAGGAGTTCGAGTGCGAGCTTCCTCCGATGTATTGACACCGTTCCTTGACGATAAGGGAATGGAGCAAAAACGCACGCTGGCGGTGGCGCCGGAATATTCTGTGATGCTGGAGCCCGCAGAGCAAGTGATTCGAGCCGAAGACGGAAGGACCACCAGCGCTTCGGTGGAAGTGAGATCGAATTTGGATGGCGCGCCGAAACGACAACTTCACTTGGAGGCGCCGCAGGGATGGCGAGTTGAGCCGTCGGAGCTCGCTGTAGGGCTGCATCATCGGGGAGAGACTGGGGATTATCAGTTCAAGATCTCTGCCGCGAGTTTGAAAGAAGTACGGGCGCGGATCCGCGCCGTGCTCGGTGCGGGCGGAAGGCAGTACAGTGAAGGTTATTCGTTGGTGACGCGGGAGGATCTGGGCAGCTTCTACTACTACCAGCCAGCGGTGCAGCGATTAAGCATCGTCGATGTTAAGGTTCCGAAAGACCTGAAGGTTGGGTATGTCATGGGCGCTGGGGATGACATTCCGACCGTGCTTAAAGATATCGGGATGGATGTGACGCTGATTCCGGCGGAGAAGTTGGGCTCGGAGGATTTGAGCCGATATCAGACGATCGTGCTGGGAATTCGCGCTTACGACACGCAGAAAGATGTGGTTGCTAACAACCAGCGGCTGCTTGATTTTGTGCAGGCGGGCGGACGACTGGTGGTGCAGTACAACACCTTGGGGTACACCGCTGCGGCGGGAGATTTCAATTCCGGCAAGTACACGCCCTTCCCGACCACGCTCAGCCGGGCGCGGGTTTCGGTTGAGGAAGCACCAGTCAGAATCCTCGATCCGGCAAATCCTGTCTTTCATTCTCCCAACGAAATTACTCAGAAAGATTTCGAGGGCTGGGTGCAGGAGCGCGGGCTGTACTTCATGTCGCAGTGGGACTCTAACTTCACTCCGCTGCTCGAATCGCATGATCCGGGAGAAGGCGAGCAGAAGGGCGGGCTGCTCCTGGCGCACTACGGCAAGGGGACTTATATCTACACGGGATATGCGTTCTTTCGGCAACTGCCGGCAGGCGTGCCGGGAGCGGTGCGGTTGTTTGTGAATCTGGTGAGCGGTCATTAGTCGTTCGTCGTTCGTCGTTCGTCGTTCGTCGTTAGTCGTTCGGAGTGTTGCTAGGGTTGCCCTCGACACCGGTGGCGCAGGACAGAAGCAGGTCCTTCGCTGCGCTCAGGATGACAACTTTATTTAGGTGACTGACTTCAGGTGAGTGACTTCGCAGCAATTACTGTTTACAGTTCGCCCGCCAACGACTAACGACCATCGACCGACGACTTACTTCATGACAATTACAATCGAAAGCAAATCCGACTCCAGGCCGCAACTTGTCCGTGGCATCGGCCTTGGCTCCGCTACTGCGCTGAACATGATTGACATGATCGGCGTGGGACCGTTTATTACGATCCCTCTGATCGTGACGGTGATGGGCGGTCCGCAGGCCATGCTGGGATGGGTGCTGGGCGCAGTTCTGGCCATCTGCGATGGACTGGTATGGGCGGAACTGGGCGCGGCGATGCCGGGGTCGGGCGGATCTTACCGGTATCTCCAGGAGATTTACGGTCCGCAAAAATTGGGACGGCTGGTTTCCTTCCTTTTTATTTGGCAACTTTCGTTCAGTGCTCCGCTGTCGATTGCTTCGGGAGCGGTGGGACTTTCGCAGTATGCGGCTTTTTTCTGGCCGGGCCTGGAGCGCGTATGGTCGACACACACGTGGAGCGCGCGTCTGCCCCTGGCTGGAACCCTGCAACTAACCTGGGTGGCGATGCCGGCGACGCTGGTGGCGATTGGCGTTTGCTTGCTCACCGCTTTCTTGCTTTACCGCCGGATCACCGCCATCTCGCGGCTTAGCAAGGTGCTTTGGGCCGGAGTGATGGTAACCATCGGATGGATCATTTTCGCGGGCCTCAGTCATTTCAATGCGCATCGGGCATTCGATTTACCTCCGGGCGCGTTCTCGCTTTCGCGCGGATTCTTTCATGGACTGGGCGGGGCCATGCTGATCGCCGCCTACGACATCGGTGGATACTACAACGTGTGTTTCCTCGGCGACGAGGTTAAGGAACCGACGAAAAATATTCCGCGGGCGCTGTTTCTATCGATCCTGGCAGTCGTGTTTCTTTATATCGTGATGAATGTGAGCGTTCTCGGCGTCATCCCGTGGCGGGAAATGGCGCAGTCGGGCGCGGTGAACAGCAAGCTGTACGTGGTCTCGACGCTGATGGTGAGGGTGTACGGACATGGAGCGGGGTCGGTCATCACGGTGCTGGTGATGTGGACGGCGTTCGCTTCAGTATTTTCGCTGACGCTCGGTTATTCGCGGGTGCCGTACGCGGCGGCGCTCGACGGAAATTATTTTCGGGCTTTCGCGCGGGTGCATCCCGTGTACAAGATTCCCTATGTTTCAGTGTTGGCCCTGGCGGCGGTGGCGGCGCTGTTCTGCTTTCTGCGGCTGGCGGATTTGATTGCGGCGCTGGTGGTGATTCGTATCCTCTTGCAGTATCTGGTGCAGGCGGTAGGCGTGATCGTGCTGCGCATACGGCGTCCGGAAATGGTGCGCCCGTTTCGGATGTGGCTTTATCCGGTGCCGGCGCTGGTGGCAACGGCGAGCTTTCTGTTCATCCTGATTTCACGCACGGGCTTTCTGCGAGAAATTCGATATGCGGCGGTGATTCTGATCGTGGGGATTGCGGTCTATTGTGTACGGGCTTGGCGGCGGCGAGAGTGGCCCTTTGGCGAGTTAGCCGGGAATAACTACCTGGTACCCCCACCCCCCTCCCCCCCTGTCTAGTGGAATCATGGAGTTAGCGGGAGTTTTTCGCTTCGGTCTTTGAAAAATAAGGACTTATATCAAAGTATTCAGGAATAAGGACTTATAGGGGCCAGGTTTCAAAGTTTAAAGGTTTCAGGGTTTCAAGGTTCCAAAGGGTGACTCTTGCCGAATAAGAAAAGGGTGCGGGGAGTTATCCGCACCCCTTTACTCTAGATTTCTTCTCTATAACTTTATTATATCAACTTCGACCAGCTTACCCGCCAACTTTTCCGACTTTATTTTGCTAGCCAATTCAATGACTTATGCGGAAAATCGTCGAAACAGGGGCTTGACAAGATCTTGCCAAAATCGAGGAGCAGGTCTCGAAGCTTAGCAGATTGGGTCGCCTCAATTGGCCGACGCCAATGTGATTGACGTTTCTCACTGGAACCGCAAGTGTAACTGGCGCAGCCCCACGTTGGCAGTTCTTTTGCCGGCGTTGAACACGACAATTCGAACCATATAATCGCCGTTTGCCCCGGTCGGTATGCCCTGCCAACCACTCGAGTATGTTCCGTTGCCCGTTGTCACCGGTACCTCGCCAGATAGCGGATACCAGTCCGTTCCGTCGGCGGTGTACTCGGCCTGAGCGTAGCTTCCGCTCGCTAGAACATTCGTCGCAATCGTAACCAGGAAGCGCACCGAGACGACGCTCAACATATTGATCTGATCGCGGTCGAACGTGACCCCGATTTCGCTCTTGCCCACAATCGCTGAGAACGCGGTCGCCCCATCAAAGAAGCTGTAGTCAGGGGGAGCGGCCAAAGATCCTGCGGGTCCTTGTATACCCTGCGCCCCGGTCGGACCGGCAGGTCCATTTGCGCCCTGGGCTCCTGCTGCACCCTGCGCTCCGGCCGCGCCGGTGAGTCCGATTGCACCCTGGGCTCCTGGTGCACCCTGCGCTCCGGCCGCGCCGGTGAGTCCGATCGCGCCCTGGACTCCTGCTGCGCCCTGCGCTCCGGTCGTGCCGACAGGCCCAGTAGCGCCCTGGACTCCTTGTGACCCTACGAGGGAGTGATGGTCGTTTCCATTGTCCGATTCCCAAAGTATGCCGCTGGCAATGGACAGAGTGTACTGCCCCACTGCCGGCGATGGCACGGGCAGTCCAAGATCTACCAGGGTGATCGCAGATTGGTTAGTGTTTCCGGACTGTGGTTGCACATTCAGCGGTCCGCTGCAGTTCGTGCCTGGATTGCCGGTGACGCACTGCCCCCAGGCGTTTCCAGACAGAAGGCCCAACATGCCGATCAGTAGATAGTTTTTCATGTTGTCTCTTGAGCTTTAGGGAATCACCGCGGAAGCTTCGCTGCTGTACGCACTTTCGGAGTTTCCGTTGACGGCGGTGGTGACGTAGAAAAGCGTCTGATTGTGAGTTACGTTCACATCAGAATAAGTTATGTTTGAGATGCCAGAAACTAGTTTTACATAAGGACCGCCCGAAACCGCGGTACGATATATGTTATAATTAGTTGCACCCTGGCTGGCGGTCCATGTTAGGGTGACGGAGTGGCCAGTGACGACAATCGCAGTGCCACTGACTGTTACGTTGCCCTGAATTCCCTGCGCGAAGGCAAGGTCATCAGCATTATCAAAATGACAGTTTCGGCCGATGGCAAGACCATGAAGTGGATCTTCGACGACAAGCTGCAAGGAACAACTGCCAAGGGCGCAGCGCAGAAACAGTAAGCTGTCGTGATTGAAACAAGGCCCGGCCCGGTGCCGGGCCTTTTGGCAAAGAACGGAAACGACAGTTTCTGTTATCAGGCCATAGCACTCAAAGCCCCCTGCCAAGGTCTGTCCGACAATCGCGACCCCATCCGACAGCATGGTGTACGAGGTCAGGTCTTGGCTCTTGTAGATATAGATAAAGATTGAGTCGCAGAGGGCGGTGCTGCCGAGCTGCTCCACCCCGGTTAGCCTTCGCCCAGGTTAGGCCCAAAGAACGGGCGCGAACGCGGGGCACCTTGCCCGTCCCCATACTCCCGTCCCACACGACCTTATTTCTTGGCGGGGCCGTGATGCTTGCGCCAGTCGGCTCCATCGCGTCCACCGTGTTGCGCGATCTCGGTGAGGATGAGTTCGGCGGCCAGACGGCGCTTGGTGAGGTGGGCGGCGATTCTCTGCTTTGCCGTTTTCGGTGAAGCCTTCGGATCGAGAAACACCAGCACGGACGGGCCCGCTCCGCTGAGGGCGGCGCCGAGAATGCCGGAATCTCCGGTGAGTTCCTTGAGCGCGGGAAGCAGCGGACAGAGCGGGGCGCGATAAGGCTGGTGGATACGGTCTTCGAGAGCCGCGGGAAGCAGGTCGCGACGTTCCTGGGTGAAGGCCGCGAGCAGCAGCATCGAGTTCTGAATATTGGTGACGGCGTCGGCACGCGAGTACTGGAAGGGCAGCACGCGGCGGGATTGCTCGGTCAAGAGCGGGGCCTCGGGGACAGCCAGCAGCAGCGGCCACTTCCCTTTCGGCTTCACTTCGACCACCTGCGCCTGCACCTGATTGGCCATGCGCGCCACGGTGAGCGCGCCCATCCAGCAGGCGGAGGCGTTGTCGGGATGGTGCTCGCGCATGGAAGCTTCGCCGACGATGCGGTCGTTTTTCCAGCGCAGATGCCCGAAATGAACGGCCAGCGCAATGCCGGCCAGGCGGGCGGCGGCGGACGATCCGCAACCTCGGCCGATGGGGATCTGGTTTTCGATGTGGATGCGCAAGGGCGCTATTTTGCGGTTCTCCGATTCGAGCACCTCGCAATAGGTGGTAACGATGAGGTGGTTCTCCATGCGGGCGCAGATCTGCGCATCGCGGCCTTCGGCGGTGACGAAGAAGTCGGGCGCACGCTCGGCGCGCAGGCGGAGATGGAAATCCAAGGCAAGGGCAGCGGCGTCAAACGCAGGGCCCAGATTGGCGGAAGTCGCCGGAAGCGCCAGGCGCAAAGAGCGGTCTAAAGATGCGGGACGTGATGGCATAGGTTAGAGAACAGTTGCCGGTTGCCAGTTGTCAGTAACACTGTTCCGCACTGAGAACTCTTCTCCGGGGTACAGCCGGGCGAAACGATAGAAATGGAAGGCGTTAGCCCAGCGCGGCCTGAGCAGAGTCCCCAACAATTGGCACTGACATCGAACTGATTTTTATACACGAGTTTGGGTCGAACTGCTATGAATTTCTCTCGGCCGCGTCGAGGGCGGCAATGACGGCCCCGAGATCGGCATCGAGCACAACCGGGGCGCGCTGCAGATATTTTGCCTTAGCGGACTCGGTCTCGTCGGGCATCCCAGCAAACAAATCGCCACGATGGAACTTGATGGTGAAATCGGGATCTTTTAGGAGATGGCCGGTTAGGATCAGGACGACGGACTCGCCGGGCTTGACGAATCCGCTGCGGCGAAGCTTCTTGAGTCCCGCGAGCGTGACCGCGGAGGCCGGTTCGCAACCGATGCCATCGGCGCCGATTTCCGCTTTGGCAGCGGCGATTTCTACTTCCGTGACCTGTTCGACCTCGCCGCCAGTCGCTTGCAGCACGCGCAGCGCTTTTTTCCACGATGCCGGATTGCCGATGCGTATGGCGGTCGCTAGCGTGTCGGCGGTCATGGGTTCAAGCTTCTTTCCGCCGAACTCGCGCACGCTGCGGTAAAACGGATTCGCGCCTTTCGCCTGAATGATGGAAAGCTTCGGCAGGCGCGAGATCAGTTTGAGCTCACGCATTTCGACGAGCGCCTTGCCGATCGCCGAACTGTTTCCGAGATTGCCTCCGGGGACGATGATGTGCTCCGGTGGCTCCCACGCGAGTTGCTCCATGAGTTCGATGGCGGCGGTTTTCTGGCCTTCGATGCGATATGGGTTCACCGAATTCAGCAGGTAGACCGGCTTCTGGCGGACGAGCTCGTTGAGGATGCGGACGCAACCGTCGAAGTCGGTGCGCAGTTGGCAGGTGAGGGCTCCGTAGTCTAGCGATTGTGAGAGTTTGCCCCAGGAAATTTTGCCGTCCGGGATGAGGACCAGGCTGTGCATGTTGCCGCGCGCGGCGTAGGCGGCCATGGAGGCGGAAGTGTTGCCGGTGGACGCGCAGGCCACCCAGCGGAATTCTTGCTGGTGGGCGGATGAGGCGGCGAAGGTCATGCCGGTGTCTTTGAACGATGCGGTCGGGTTCATGCCTTGATGCTTGGCGTGGAGGTCCTCGACGTCGGCCGCGCGGGCGCACCGCGGCAACTGATAGAGCGGGGTGTTGCCTTCGCGGAGGGTGATGGCATGTTCTTCGGGAATGTGCGGAAGCAGTTCGCGGAAGCGCCATACTCCGCTCTGGTCGAGGGCATCGCGTGAGGTGCGGCGGCTGAGCCAGAGAGACTTCAGGGCAGCCGGGTCTGTGGAGGAACGGGCGTCTCTCCCGTTCAGCCGGACGGGGACGCCCGGCGCTCCACTGGCGATGGAATGTTGGCCGGAGGCTGGCGAGTCGAGATTCCATCCGGGAAAGAAGAATTCCAGCAGGTCGCCACAGGCGGTGCAGCGAAAATCCTGGCCAGCAGAGTCGGGAGCAGCGCCGCAGCCGATGCAGCGGAGTTTCGCAATGGTTTCGATATTTTGAGCGATCGACACTTTGCCTTGTCACCTATCCGCGCAGAAATATAAATACATCATACGAGTTAACCGCGGAGATCGCAGAGCGCGCAGAGATTTTCCTGTTCAATTTCTCTGCGATGTCGGCGCACTCTGCGGTGGAATTTTCTCACCGCAAATAGGCGTCGGTTTTATTGATCCAGTCGGCGCGGGGCGGGTTGAAGATGTCGAGACTGACGCTATCGGCGAGGGCCTCGGCCGAGTGCGGCATGTGGGGCGGAATGGTGAGAACCTCGCCGGCATTCACCACAATCTCTTTGCCGTCGATCCCGAATTTCAGCGCGCCTTCGACGACGTAGCTGATCTGCTCGTTGTGATGGCTGTGTTCGGGCACGAGGCATCCCTTTTTGAGCAGGATGCGAGCCAGCATGACGTTCTGTCCGACAATGAAGTGGCGCGCGAACAAGGGGTTCAGCGCTTCCACCTCGACGGAACTCCACGGGATGTGGCGCAGTTCGGCCTTGGGTTGCTTGCCCCTCAGGACGGTCGCTCTCAGCGCGGCTTTCGTCGCTTTCCCGGTCGCGGAGGTTTTGCGGGAAGTCGTTTTCAGTTTCTTCTTCATAAGAGTGGCTTGCTGGTCAATGTAAAGACGCTCAATGAGAGATATTACCAACCGCGAGCTGCGTCTCGCAGAACATATTCATCCTAGTCTCGCGCCTTGCCGCGGGTGGGCAGCGCCGGTTATCTTGAGAAGCTGCGGGTTTCGTGTAGAGGCCGGGCTTGCCCGTCTCCCGCCGCGAATGCCTTCCACCGCAAGCGGGAGGCAAGCCGCGTCTCTACAGGAGATCTCTACATGAAAAAACATCAATTCCGTCGGGAAACCGAGGCGGTACGTGGCGGCACCAGCCTTGCCAAAAAGAACGGTCCGCTTTCCACGCCGATCTATCAGACTTCGACCTTCGAAGTTACCGACATGCAGGAGCAACTGCGCGTCACTCCCACTGACTGCTACTACACGCGCTACGGCAATCCCACGAATACGGTTGCGGAAAATGCCATCGCCGAACTCGAAAGTACGGACGCGGCGCTGCTGTTCTCATCGGGCATGGCCGCGATCACGACTTCGATTCTTTCGCTGGTGAAGGCGGGCGACCATATCGTGGCGCAGCACTCTATTTACGGCGGCGTGATCAAGTTTCTTTCGCAGTGGCTGCCGAAGCTGGGGATCGAAACGACGTTCGTCGACACCAACGATATCGAGCAGCACGAGCGCGCCATCCGGCCCAACACAAAGCTTCTGCACGTCGAGTCGCCGACGAATCCGACGGTGCGAGTCGTCGATCTGGATAAAATTGCGACCCTGGCGCGGGAACATAGCCTGATCTCAACCATCGACTCGACTTTTTCCACGCCGATCAATTGCCGTCCGGCGGAGTGGGGCATCGACCTCGTGCTGCACTCGGGGACGAAATATTTTGGCGGACACTCCGACCTGATCTGCGGCATCGCCACGGGACGACGCGATTTGATCGAGCAAATCCATAACACGCGCACCACGCTCGGCGGCTGCATGGATCCGCACGCCGCGTTTCTTTTGCTGCGGGGAATCAAAACGCTCGCCGTCCGCGTCGAGCGGCAGAACCAGAGCGCGCTGCGGATTGCCGAGTTCCTGAGCCGGCATCCCAGGGTGACGCGGGTGCATTATCCGCAGCTGAAGGAGCATCCTGACTATGCGATCGCGACGAAGCAGATGGCGGGTGGGGGCGGCGTCCTGAGCATCGAGGTGGAAGGCAGCGGCGCCGACGCCTGCCGCGTGGCCGAAGCGCTGAATCTATTTACATTGGCACCAAGTCTCGGCGGAGTGGATTCGCTCGTGACCATCCCGGTGCTGACTTCACACGCCATGATCGCTCCCGAGTTGCGGAAAAAGATGGGCGTGACCGAACAGATGATCCGCCTGTCCGTTGGTCTTGAGCATGTTGAGGACCTGATCGCCGATCTGGAGAAGGGGCTAGCCGTGCTGAGCCGGGAACGCGTGCGCGCGGGCGTCGCGGATTGACGATTGGTTGAATTCTCGGGCAAATCCCACTCATCGCAAAGAACGCGATGAGTGGGCACCCGCCAATCGGTCAGAATGTAAACCGTGCGCCAAACTGGAACTGGCGCGGGCTATTGACGTTGTTGCTGATCACCCCGAACGATTCGCCTTCGCTAGCCACGCCGGCTACGCTGTTCACACTCGGGTATCCGTACTGCGCGTAGTTGCTGATGTTATAGGCGGAAATATCGAAGCGGAGTGCCATCGTTTCCGTAAATTTGACCGTCTTGTAAAGGGAGAGGTCAAGATTGCGCGCCCCCCGGGTGCGCACATTGTCGAGATAGGACGGAGCAGTTCCCGGAATGTAAGGATTCGGATTGCCCCCGTTTTCGGTGCCAGGCTGCACGAAGCAATTTATGTTGAACCAGTCATTCACCTGGTGCGGGGCGCCTTTCGAGGGATCGCAGATCATATCGGACCGCTGATTGAAGGGGGTCAGCCCATTTCCCGAGCCGGGAGAGTGGATGGGAACCCCTGTACTGAGATAGAGAATGGCGTTCACAGTCCAGTCGCCCGCAACGGTGTTGGCTACTCCATGCAGATTGACTGCCCGACCCTTGCCAATGGGTAGGTCGTAAGATACCTGCCCGGTGAACGAGTACTTGACGTCTTGCGGGCTGATGGCATGTTCATATTCCAGATTTCTCCAGTCTTGTACCGATCCATTGTGGCTGCCCACGAAACCCAGGGGAGGATTGCCGTCGTCAGTAATTAGCTTAGCCCAGGTAAAAGTAGCCAGCGTGGTGAAATGGCCCGTCAGGCGCTTCTGCACTTTCGTCTGCAGCGAGTGGTATTCAGAGTCTCCCGCAGGATACCCGGAGGTGACGACGCCGCTTCCGAAGCCGCCGCTGCCGAACTGAGGATATTTTTCGAGCGCCATCCACTGCGGCACAGTCGATTGACCGTACCAGGAATTCGTCGAGGGCTGAATTGCCTCCCATGCATTGGGTACCGCGCAGCTCGGGTTGAATATGAAGCACAACGAATCGCCGTATTGTGCAATTGTGCCTAGATCGAGCAGGTTCTGATCCACGGAGCTGAAAGGCAGAAAAAGTCCGCGGCTACCCACATATCCAGCGCTCACCACTATCTGATGCGAGAATTCATATTCCAGACCAAAGTTGAAGTTGTAGGTGGTGGGCGTGCGCTGAGCATGCTGCACAGTGTTGATGGTGATTCCCAGGTTATTGGCCAAGCCGGGGGGTGCGGTTGCGAAAATGGGGATAAGCCCATTGGGATAGGGATTGCTTAGCGAATACGGCACGGTGAAATTATCGGCGGGGAGTGGAGGGCCTCCTGTGATGGTACACGCCGATGAACCGTAAAAAACCCAATTGCCATCGAGGCTCGGGCAGTTGGAGTTCTGTCCGGTGCTGGAAGAGAATCCATCGGTATTGATGGCGGCGCTGGCCGCCATCTCAGTGCTGGGCCCATAGTAGAAGCCTGCGCCGCCGCGGATTACAAAATGGGTGATGGGCTGGAAAGCAAAAGCCAACCGGGGCCCGAAGTTGTGCATGTTGGTTTTGAAAGGAGAGCGATTGCTGCTGTTATTGAAGATTTCCGCACCGGTATAGGAGACGCCGCTCACCGTATTGGTGGCATTGGGATCAAAGTATTCCTGGCGGTTGAAGCGCTCGTTGCGCCCGCCAAAGATGTCCCAGCGCAGACCGGCTGTAATCGTCAACTTCGGCGTGGCGTGGTAGGTGTCTTCGATAAACGCGGCGTAGTACGGATTGGATTCGGCGCCGAAGACGGGTCTGTCGAACTCACCGCTGTCTCCCATGCCGATGAGCATAGAAGCGTAATCGCTGCCGCCGACTAGATTGCCCGAGGCGGGCGAGGTTTGTTGATCGGTACCACCATAACCAAAACTGTAGGTGCCGGCCGGGGCGTAGGGCTGGCCCACGTTGAAATAGCGTTTCATCCATTCGAAGCCTGTGGAGATTTGGTGTTTGCCGTGAATCTTCGTCAAGGTGACGTTGGCGTCACTATTCTCGCTGGCATCGATGAAGTTGTTGTAATCGGCGGTGCCGCCAACTCCGCCACCGTAGTCATCGAAAAGCATAAACGGAAGCTGTTTGACGACCTGCTGCGCAGCCAGCGCGGCGGGAAAACCCAGCTTCGTGATGTCGGTGCTCGAGTACGACGCCGGGCCTCCTTGGTGTTCATAGCGGCGGGTAAACGAGTAGCGCAAGTTCAGGACGGTAGAAGCATTAAGGGTCAGGTCATCCGCCACCAAGGCGCTGCGGGCGTTCGTGGTGTTCAGGGCATAATCGGGGTCCCAGCCTGGGCTGGGAAAGACGTTGGCGGTGGAAAACTTCAACTTTTCGTAGGAAAAGCGGGTGAAGATGCGCTGCTTTTCGCTCTGGGCCCAATCCACCCGGACGTCGAACCGGTGCGCATGGAACGGATCCAATCCCGGAACGGCATAATTATAACCAGCGGAGTTGAGGTCCATCGTCGCCTGATCGCAGGTGGACGGGTTGGGGTAGTTGCACTTTGGCATATTCGCCAAGAAGAGCAAGGCGATGGGATTGGGATTCGGGATAATGTTGCCGGGAAAGGCTTGCCGCGTACCATCGGGATTATCGGGCTGAGTAGGATCGTAGATGGTAAACCCCATCTGCGAGAAATCGCCCGTTCTTTCGAGACTCGTGGGGACGTTGTAAGTCTTGAGCCCTTCGAATTGTTCCTGCTGCGTCTCCTCGTAATCGCCGAAGAAAAACAGCTTGTCTTTCTTGATGGCTCCACCAATCGCGCCACCTTCCTGATAACGATGGAAAGAGGGTGGCGTGTTTTTTTGACCGATGGACAACTGGGCTTGCTTATTGAAATAGTCGTTGGCGGCGAGTACGTCGGGACGGAAGACGCCGAAAATATCGCCGTGGATTTTATTGGTGCCAGACTTGGTGACCAGGCTGATGACGCCTGCACCGCCGCTCTGATACGAGGCCGGCGTATTTTGGGTTTCGACGCGAACTTCCTGCACGCCATCTTCGGGGATTTCCATGGCGGGAATAATGGCGGCTGAGTTGTTTTCCGCGATGCCAATCGGTGCGCCGTCGACCATGTAGTAG
>Ga0182027_10004114_pt1 | contig 22718 bp, 19 predicted proteins | sample 712E1DmetaG_FD_121300 | JGI IMG/M metagenome (GOLD analysis project Ga0182027, IMG submission 121300) | Permafrost microbial communities from Stordalen Mire, Sweden - 712E1D metaG (Illumina Assembly) | ecosystem: Environmental > Terrestrial > Soil > Wetlands > Permafrost | place: Sweden... | reverse complement strand
GACTGGCGCACAATTTACCAACCTTTATTTTTTAGACAAAAATATTATTGTAAATGTTAGGGATTACTTGCGTGATCCCTTTTTGGGAGATCCCTGCAAAAGAACTTAAATCCTTCCATCGCTTCGCGATGATGTGCTTTTTCAATTTTATACGACTCCAAACTTCGTTTGAGTCGTATAAAATTGAAAAATCCCCCGGCAAAATGCCGAAGGATTTAAGTTCTTTTGCGGAGGGAGAGGGATTCGAACCCCCGGTACCTTGCGGTACAACGGTTTTCAAGACCGCCGCAATCGACCACTCTGCCATCCCTCCGGGCGCGAAAATAGAACTTTTTTTGATATGGATAACACTTGTATTAAAAAATGTAACATCAAAATGAATTTAAATGATGAAAAAACCCTAAAATAATTGACTGGCATCAAAAATAATTATCAACAGCGATGAAAGAACAGTGTTTTCAATAAAAAATGATTCCCTAAAAGATTTGAATATCCATATCTAATTGATTTATTGCATTTTAATAATATTTAATTAATTTAGATGTACAGAGTCGATTCTTTAATTTTTCCAAGAAATTAACAATTTTCAGAGCTCAAAAACGCCGAAAGATAGATTTATAGCGAGAAATTTATTAATCAGAATTTGCTAAACTCGCTAAATAGTCTATTTTTGTATATAGATTTACTTCGGTTAAAAATATTTACTAACCCTAAATTTGATTTGTCATGAATAAAGCAGAATTAATTGATGCAATCGCTAGCAGTGCAAAGCTAACTAAAGCTGATGCAAAAAAAGCTCTTGACGCTTTCATTAAAACTACTACTGTAGCCCTTAAAAAAGGCGATCGTGTAGCTTTGGTAGGTTTTGGCTCATTTTCTGTAGCTAAAAGAAGCGCCCGTACAGGAAGAAATCCACAAACTGGAAAAGAAATTAAAATTCCTGCTAAAAAAGTTGTTAAATTCAAAGCTGGTAGTGAATTAGCTGGTGTTGTAAAATAATGGGCAAAAAATTACACTTTAAGGGAGCAAATTTGATGCTCCCTTTTTTTTTATATCCTTGTCATGAAAGCAGAAGAATTAATTATTCACTTCGAGAAATTTGTTCTGGAAAGAAGAAAAAATCTCATTGATTCATTAATTCAATTTCGAACTAGATATATTACAGTTGTTCTTGAAGATATTTTCCAACCACAAAATGCGAGTGCCGTGCTCCGAACATGTGATTGTTTTGGTATTCAGGACGTACATATCATCGAGAATAGAAATAAATACACCATAAATCCCGATGTTGCCCTGGGCTCAAACAAATGGCTTACCCTGACTAAATACAATCATTCTGAAAAAAATTCAGTTTCAGCCATCAACATACTGAAAGAGAAGGGATATCGCATTGTTGCTACTAGTCCCCATAAAAATGACACAAACCTTGAAGATTATGATCTAAACAAGGGAAAAACCGCCCTGGTCTTTGGTACTGAACTTAAGGGCCTTTCAGATGATATCCTGGATAATGCGGATGAATTCCTTCAAATACCTATGTTTGGTTTTACAGAAAGCTTTAATATTTCTGTTTCTGCAGCTATTATTCTACACCATCTTACCTATAATTTAAAAAAATCAGGAATCGATTGGCATCTTACTGAAAATGAAAAAAACGAAGTAAAACTTGCCTGGCTTCGGAAATCCGTTAAAAATTCACAACTTTTAGAAAAAGAATTATTAAAGAAAAATACTTAATATCAATCATTTAGAGAACAGAACTTATTTTTGGTGTCAATACTTATCAATTTTTTTTTTATATATTTGATCTAATATTTGATCAGTGGATAATTTCAATAGACGAAACCCTTTAACCTATGAATTGTATAATAATTGATGATGATTTAATGTCGCGCAGAGTCATCGAAGAATTTGTAGCGCGTACCGACCAGTTAAATTTACTCAATTCATACGAAAACGCCGTCGATGCTATTAATGCCTTTAGCACTGGCGAAGATATCGATCTTATTTTTCTTGACATTGAAATGCCGGAAATGAGCGGTATCGATTTTCTGGAAACTTTACAAAATCCGCCACAGATTATTATCGTTTCATCTAAAGAAAAATATGCACTGGAGGCTTTCAACTACGATGTAACTGATTATCTGCTGAAGCCTGTTACTTATAGCCGGTTTTTTAAAGCCATCAACAAGGCCAGCGTCCGATTTAAGACAAAAGTTGACCCTAAAGAAGATGAGATTTTTATTAAGAAAAATTCCGCCCTGGTTCGTCTTAAATACAAAGACATACTATGGATTGAAGCCCTGGAAAACTATGTTATTTTCAATACCTATGAAGATAAATATACCATTCATTTTACCATGAAAGCTATCGAACAAAAATTGCCTTCCGGTATTTTTACCAGGGTACATCGCTCATACATTGTAAATATCAGTTCTATAAAATTTATTGAGGATAATGCGATTATAATTAAAACCAAAGATGGAGCAAGAACTATCCCTATCGGTAAGTCATACAAAGATAAGCTGATGGGCGATATCAATCTGATGGTAAAATAAAACTTAATATTTTTATTAATCCGCAATACTACCATCGTTTATCGATGAAAAGACAAAACATCCTCAAGAAGGGGATTTTCATTTTCTTCTTTTTTATTGCTGTTTATCATTCAAAAGCTCAGGACACATCTTCACTGGCTGTAACCGAGCACCAAATACTGGCTAAATACCTTGGAATTTTTACAGTGAACCCTATGGATAGGGAAAGCAAAGCGGAAAAATTCTTTGATGAATTTTATGAGGCAACTTCGTGTGACAGTTCTTTTTATTATCCATTTCTCTTATTAGATAAGATTGGAAAAATTTATTCTCCCGATCACAAATTGCGTATTTACTCCTGGAATATCCCTATTGGCATTGATGACAACCTTTATTATTGTATCATCCAATATTATTCAAAACACAATAAGAAGTATATTTCAGTAAAACTCCATGATACTCATAAGCCAACACAGAAAATTACCTTAAGCGAATGGCCTGGAGTATTGTATTATCAAATTGCAGATACTAAGAATTCTGGCCAGTACTTTTATACAATATTGGGGTTCAACATGAATAATTTATTATCCAATAAAAAAGTCATTGATGTTATATCAATTAATGATGACGATGTGGTCTCTTTTTGCTCAAAACTCATCGAATATAAAAAAGGATATGTTGACCGGCTTGTATTCGAATACAATGAAAAAGCAAACATGATGCTGCGATATGATGAGCGCAATCAGATGATTGTTTTCGATCATTTGTCGCCGCAAAAACCTTCGCTTGAGGGGAACTACCAGTTCTATGGCCCCGATTTTTCTTATGACGGCCTAAGATTCGAGAACGGAGTCTGGAAGTATTATTCTAACATTGATGTCAAAAACTGAAATTATTTCAGTTCAAACAACCCCTCTGGAAATATTTTTATGACTATATGACAGTTACATTTTGCTGGCACATAGTTTGAGTAGCACCATCGTATTAAAATGTTGAACTTAAATAGATCTGACTATGCAAACGGGAAAAATTGGAGTGACTACAGAGAATATTTTTCCAATCATTAAGAAGTTCCTTTATTCTGATCATGAGATTTTCCTCAGGGAACTTGTATCTAACGCAGTAGACGCGACACAGAAGCTTAAAACACTTGCCAATACGGGTGACTTTAAAGGTGAGCTGGGTGATATTAAAGTTCGAATTAAAGTCGATAAAAAAGAAAAAACGATCACCGTCTCTGATCAGGGAATTGGCATGACGTTGGAAGAAATTGAAAAATATATCAATCAAATTGCACTTTCAAGCGCTGAAGATTTCCTGGCTAAATATAAAGATCAGACAAATGCAATAATCGGCCATTTTGGTTTGGGTTTCTATAGTTCGTTTATGGTATCGGAGAAAGTTGAAATTATTACCAAATCATACCAGGATGGGGCAAAAGCTGTTAAATGGAGCTGTGAAGGCAGTCCCGATTATAATATTGAAGAGTCCACAAAAGAATCGCGTGGCACGGACATCATTCTTCATATCGATAAGGATTCCATTGATTTTCTGGAAACTACAAAAATCGAACAATTACTTAAGAAATATTGCCGCTTCCTTCCAGTAGAAATAGTGTTTGGAAAAGAAACTGAATGGAAAGATAACAAAGAAGTTGAGACCGGTAAAGACAAAATAATAAATGATCCTAATCCGCTTTGGGTTAAAAAACCAGTAGATCTTAAGGATGAAGACTATGCCAAATTTTACAAGGAGCTTTATCCTTTCAGTGAAGAACCTTTATTTTATATCCATCTGAATGTCGATTATCCATTCAATCTTACAGGTATTCTATATTTCCCGCGTATAAAAAACAATATTGAGATTCAAAAAAATAAAATTCAGCTGTATTGTAACCAGGTTTTTGTAACCGATTCTGTTGAAGGAATTGTTCCTGAATTCCTGACACTTTTACATGGCGTTCTTGATTCGCCCGATATTCCACTGAATGTTTCACGCAGCTATCTACAGAGCGATTCGAATGTGAAAAAAATATCGGCACACATAACTAAAAAAGTCGCCGACAGACTTACTGATATATTTAAAAGCGACCGTGAACAATTTGAAAAGAAATGGGACGATCTCAAACTCTTTATTGAGTATGGAATGATTAGCGAAGAAAAGTTTTATGAGAAAGCCGAAAAGTTTGCCCTATTTAAAAATACAGATGGTAAATACTTCACATTCGAGGAATATGAAAAACTTATTAAAGAAAATCAGACCGATAAACACAAAAAACTAGTTTACCTATATTCAACAAATATCGATGAACAATATAGTTTTATTGACGCCGCCAAATCAAAAGGCTATGACGTTCTGATTATGAATGGCCAACTGGACGCCCATTTTATTAATCATCTCGAACAAAAGTTTAAGGATTCACATTTCACACGCGTTGATGCCGATGTTCCTGATAAATTAATTGAAAAAGATGAGATTAAGGAATTAAAATTAACAACGGAACAACAGAACAATTTAACGCCGGTTTTTCAAAGTCAACTCTCTAAATCAACCAATTATTTTATCACATTTGCGGCAATGAATGAGACGGAGAACCCTCTTATCATTACACAGTCAGAATTTATGCGGCGAATGAAAGATATGTCGGCTATGGGAGGCAGTGGCATGAATTTCTATGGTAATTTGCCAGATACATACAATCTTGTTCTAAATGGAAATCATCCGCTGGTTCTTCGCATCAGTTCTCAACTGGAAGAAAAGCTGTCTACCGATCTTATCAAGATTAAAGAAAAAATAAAACCATTGGAAGAAGCTAAATCAGAGCTTGAAAAGTCTAATAAAGAAAAAAAAGAGGATGAAGTCCAACAAGCAGATAAAGACCGCGTTGACGAACTTACCAAAAAAGTTTCCGACCTTGAAAAAAAGAGGGAGAAAATCCTTACCGATTTCGGTGCAAAAAACAAGCTTGTGAAACAATTAATTGACCTTGCTCTTCTTGCAAACGGTCAATTGAAAGGGGAAGAATTGTCCAAATTTGTTAAGAGAAGCATTGAGCTTATGTAATAATGGAAATGTATTAAAAAGACCGGTTCCAAAATAAGGAGCCGGTCTTTTTTGTATAATTCATTTTCCTTTTGATACCTGTCATCATCATAGTTTAACCTTAATAATAATGATTTAAATTGCAATATCGAAGGATAGTAATAAATTTATAAATTAGAAATCGCTCTTTTAACGAAAGGCAAATAAAATGGATGCGCATATGCTGATAAAGCGTACTATTTACATTTTCATAATAATTATTGCATTTGCAGGGTATAAAGCTGTTGTCATCTATAAGAAGGCTTTTATGCCTAATATTCGACTTGTCAATAGAAGTCAGGATTATATACTGATTCCTACCGGTTCAAAATATACTGATGTTTATAATATTATCGAAAACAAAATTTTTATTGAAGATAAAGAGAGCTTCAATTGGACTGCGCTTAAAAAAAACTATCCTAATCATATAAAAGCCGGCCGTTTTAAAATAACAAACGGCATGAGCAATAATGAACTGATTAATATTTTACGTTCGGGAAAACAGGAACCTGTCGAACTTACTTTTAACAATATCCGAACCCTAAGCCAATTGGCAGGTCGTGTTTCAGAAGAAATTGAAGTTGACTCGATCAAACTTCTCAATTTATTTCATTCTCCGGAAATTCAGGCAAAATATGGATTTAACGACAATAATATAATCAGTATTTTTATTCCCAATACCTATGAATTTTTCTGGAATACATCTGAAGTACAATTCATTGACCGAATGAACAGGGAATATGATAACTTCTGGAATAAAGACAGGTTGACAAAAGCCGCCGGGTTACACATGACAAAAGAACAGGTTGTTACACTTGCTTCGATAATAAATGAAGAAACCGACCGAAATGACGAGAAAGCAAGAATTGCCGGTGTATATATCAACAGGTTAAATAAAAAAATCCGCCTGCAGGCTGATCCAACGGTTATTTATGTAGTTGGTGATTTTACATTACAACGTGTTTTACGAAAATATTATCAAATCGATTCCCCCTATAATACGTATATTTATGGTGGCTTACCTCCGGGACCTATTTGCATACCTGAAATTTCATCGATAGATGCAGTACTTAACTATGAAAAACATGATTACCTTTATTTTTGTGCAAGGTCTGATTTCTCTGGTTACCACATATTTGCCCGATCATTGGAAGCCCACAACAACAATGCTCAAATATACAGGCGTGAGTTGAACAAGAGGAAAATTTACCGTTAACTTGTCAATAATAATTATCAATTGAATCAGGATTCATATTTATTCTCGGTTTAATTTTATAGAAAAATAGTTCAATGGATAAAATTAATTTTGGAACCGAAGGCTGGAGAGGTATCATTGCTAAGGACTTCACACTTACCAATGTTGCCAAAGTTGCCCATGCCCTGGCACGGTGGATTGCAGGCAAATACAGCAACCCTATAGCTATCATAGGATACGACTGCCGATTTGGTGGAGAGATGTTTATGGAAGCTATAGCAAAAATCCTGGCTTCAAAAAATATTAGAGTTTACATTTCTGAAGGTTTTGTGTCCACGCCCATGATCTCACTAGGCGTCGTAAAATTAAAAGCAAATTGTGGGATCATGATTTCAGCAAGTCATAATGCGGCAGAATACAATGGCATTAAATTAAAAGGGGATCATGGAGGTCCTATGCTTGAAAAAGACATCAAAGATGTTGAAAATCTTATATCATCCGATTATGAATTCGATCTTGAAATGCTTAATTGGAATTATCTTGTAGAACAGGGCCTGATTCAATATATAAATCTCGAATCAATCTACCTGAAGAACCTTCGCGATCATTTTGATATTGATCTTTTAAGTAAATCGTCCAAAAAATTTGCATTTGATGCAATGTATGGAAGCGCACAAAATGTTTTTAAAAAAATTCTTCCGGATGTAAAAATGTTCCATTGTGAGATGAATCCGTCTTTTATGGGTGTGGCCCCGGAACCTACACAAAAGAATCTGCATCTGATCGAAGAATTTGTTCAGCAAAACACAGAAATTGAATGTGCCCTGGCAGTGGACGGTGATGGTGACCGGCTTGCCCTGATCGACGAAAAAGGCAACTATATCGACAGCCACCATATTATACTCCTATTAATATATTATTTGGCTGAATATAAAAAACTTACCGGAAAAGTTATTGTAAGCTTTTCTACTTCCAGCAAGGTTGAGAAACTTTGTGCGCATTTTGGATTAAAAGTTATACGCACACCAATAGGATTCAAGGAAATTTCCCACATTATGCTAAAAGATAATATCCTTGTCGGTGGTGAAGAATCGGGTGGTATGACCGTTGGAACCTACCTTCCGGAAAGAGATGCTATATGGATTGGTATGACCATCTGGACCTGGCTCATAGAGTCTGGCAAAAAGCTAAGTGAACTCATTGAAGAGGTTATCGCTCTTACTGGCCCGTTTTCGTATGAAAGAATGGACCTAGAGTTGAATAAAAATCTTCGGAATAAAATTATGGACCAATGTAAGAACAAACATTTCACTGAATTTGGAAATTTCCTGATAACAAAAGTCGAGGATTTGGATGGATATAAATATCATCTCGGCGACGACCGTTGGGTAATGATTAGAGCATCTGGCACGGAACCCGTTCTAAGGATATTTGCAGAAGCTGATAGTAAAGAAATTGTCACAGAAATAATCAATGCTGTCGTTAATACCATTAAGATCAATTAGAAATTAGAGCTCATTTACTTAAAAGATTTACCACTGGTGGATCACTTTTAAAAAGTGTTTTTAGCACATATATCTTTAATCTTCGACCTAAAATTGCAATTATAATACTTTCAATTTATGGATCGGTTTGAATAATTGATATGAAACACCTTTTATCTACTACATAATATCTAAAATCCTATTGTCTTTTAACGGAATTTTTACAGAGTAGGTATTGACAACATACCTAATTATGTCTGGAAAATAAGTAAGGAACTCACTTTGCAATTGAATATAGTATTTATGGATTACTTCACGGGCAAATTCACCCTCATTCGGCAGGCTTGTTCTCATTGACATCCGATCGAAAACTGTGAGAATCCCTTCCACCGTTGAATATGCCCCAATCCAATCGTTTTTAATAAAAGACGGAATAAAATATTGCACTCTATCCGGTAAAACGGAATGGTATCTCTTAAGTATTTCGAATACGCTTTCCTTAAATTGATCCAGAGGTTGTGGTGAATATCTCTCCCAATTTATTGCCAAAAAATGATCATACAATACATCGATAATAATCCCTGCATATTTTCTGTATCGGGGTGCAAAATAGCTCATACTTTGATGGGTTATTTTATGCCCATCGGTAAATGAATCGATACGTCGGTGCAATACAATCCCTTTCCGGATGCCTTCAGGATAATTATTATAGTCACTTCCTTTTACATAATCACCGATGAAATTACCGATCATAATATCATCGTCAATACCCGAAAGAAAAATATGAGCCAGATAATTCATAAATAAGTCGCCTGCGATGGTTAAAGATAGTAGGCAACGACGATATTATTGCAATCTCTTTTTGATTTTTTTTGTTTCTTCCTCAAATCCTGGCTTTTCAAGTAAGGCAAACATATTTTTCTTGTAAGCTTCAACTCCGGGTTGGTCAAATGGATTAATACCCATAAGGTAGCCACCAATACCACATGCCTTTTCAAAAAAGTACATCAGCTGTCCGAGATAGTATTCACTGACTTCAGGAATTTCAATCTTAATATTCGGCACGCCACCATCAACATGGGCGAGCATAGTCCCTAGTTCAGCCATTTTATTAATGTAATCAATATTTTTCCCTTTCAGAAAATTTAGTTTGTCAAGGTCATCCTTATCAAAAGGTACAACCACAGTATATTTTGCATTTTTCACCGAAATTACGGTTTCAAAAAGTGTTCGCTCACCTTCCTGAATATATTGTCCCATAGAGTGCAAATCGGCTGTGAGATCTATGCTTGCAGGGAAAATTCCAAGTCCGTCTTTTCCATCACTTTCGCCATACAATTGTTTCCACCATTCGGCTACGAAATGCAATTTATTCTCAAAATTTGCAAGAATTTCAATTTTTTTGCCTTTTTTATATAATTGATTGCGTGTTGCTGCATAAATGGCAGCCGGATTTTTATCAAAAGAGGTTGCTGTGCCACACAGACTTTCCATATCTTTTGCACCATTAACAAGGGCCCGGATATCGACGCCTCCTATTGCCAACGGCACAAGTCCTACAGGGGTGAGAACAGAATAACGACCTCCAACATCATCCGGAATTATGTATGTTTTATAGCCTTTCTGATCCGCAAAAGTGCGCAATGCCCCCTTGCTTGAATCTGTAATCGCAATAATAAGTTCCTTAGCTTTTTCAGCCCCTACTTTATTTTCAAGATGATCTTTAAGAAGCCGGAAACCAATAGCAGGCTCGGTAGTTGTTCCCGATTTCGAAATCACAACGATACCATATCGCTTGTGATTAAGTAATTCAAAAAGTTCATTTAAATAATCTTCGCCCAGGTTTTGTCCTGCAAATAGCAGTATAGGATTTCCATTAGAAGCTTTCAGATGGCTGAAAGTATCAGAAAGCGCATCGATAATTGCTTTTGAACCAAGATAAGATCCTCCAATGCCAATTACCACAATTATTTCAACTTCTTTTTGAAGCTTTGCTGCTGTTGCTTCAATATCACTAAGTTCTGCTTCCGTAATGGACGAGGGTAAATTTACCCAGCCCAGGAATTCATTGCCTTTTCCTGATTTATCATGCAAAGTCTTGTTTGCTGTCAGTGCCTTTTCCTTTAATTCGGAAATATCTTTTTCAGACACAAAATTGTATACTTTGCTGACATCCAATTTTAAATATTCCATTTTATTAAGTGCTTTAATTCAATTATTTTAATTTCTCAGACAATAATTTAATTTCGATTGCAGGCGAAATACGTGCATACAAAATATTATAGACCGCGTCAATGATCGGCATTTTAACTTTATATTGTTTATTTATTTCCTTTATGCAACCAACGGCATAAAATCCTTCCGCTATCATATTCATTTCTAACTGGGCCGACTTGATAGTATACCCCTTCCCTATCATCGTGCCAAAAGTCCTGTTTCTGCTAAATTGAGAATAGGCGGTAACCAGCAGATCTCCCAAATAAGGTGAACTGTTAATTTTCCTTTTGCTTTTATAAGTTTTATCAAGAAATCGTTTTATTTCCTGATGCGCATTTGAGATAAGCACAGCATTGAAATTATCACCATATCCCAGGCCATGACTTATACCTGCCGCAATTGCAACAATATTTTTCAAAACCGCTGCATATTCAGTACCGTATATATCATTCGATACTTTTGTCATCACATAATGACATTCTATCTTCGAGGCAATAAAAGCGGCATCTGCATTATTCTTTGATGACACCGTAAGGTAGGAAAGCCTCTCTAATGCAATCTCTTCAGCATGACATGGTCCCGAAATGATGGCAACAGAACCAAAAGGTACCTGATAAATACGGTTAAAATATTCAGCAACCGTCATATTATGAACCGGAACAATTCCTTTAACAGCCGAAACAATAAATTTTTTATCCCACTTGCCTTTATAAGTCTCAAGCGACTTTTCTATAAATGGTGCGGGTATGGCAATGATCAGAATATCAGAATTGTCTATTGCAACATCGATTGGATAACAAAAATTAATTTTATTTGTGTCGAGCTCAACTGAAGTCAGGTATTTTGGATTATGCTGGTATTTTTTAATGAATTCAATATCCTCAGGATCTCGGATATACCAGTTAATTTGATCACAATTGTGTAAAATTAATTTTACTAAAGCTGTTGCCCAGCTCCCACCTCCAAGTATTCCAATCCGAGAATTTGGTCCCATTCAGTATTAACTAAGAATTGACAAAGTTAATATTCTTAGAATAATCAGAAACAACCTTGAGAATTATATATGTTTTTGCAAAAAAAGTTTCTTCAAATTAATTCAAGACCTCATCCCCTGCTCTTGGTCACGTACTTGCTTGTAAACCGGATTAAATCGCTCGATAAATCCCAACCGAATATCTCATTCTCTACCAGTTTTCTGTGCTTTTTAGAGATATCACGAAGTGCATTCCCAACCGATTTTCTCAGATATTCACTTTGATTGGCTTTATGCTGAGCGAGAAGTTTTATCGCAATTTGGGGATTGTCTGAAAAAAATGGGCGAGATGTCCAGATCCGCAATCCTTCTGTCACAGCGCGACAAACATTCGGATTTTCATCCTTCAACCAATCACGAATCACCGATAACGATTCCTCATATCCTATATCTTTACAATACTGATCAAAGGCTTTTGCCACTATCTCCTGAACCTGCCAGCTTTGATCATTGCCTATATGACTTCTTAATATGTGCAGCGCTTCAAAATCTTTCGAAGCAATAAAACCCAGGATAAAAACAGCCAAACTTCTTACCTGGTATTTCTCATTTCCCAATAAATCAATTGCCAGGGTCTTGGAATCTGAAATTGAATATGAATCAAAGATTTTCTTGGCTTCAATTTCGAAAGGTTTGAAACCGTGCTCAAATTTTATTATCCTGCTAATGATTTCCTGCATCTGAATTTTTCAAGAAATTATTGTCTGTCTTCATTCTTAACCTCATAATGTTGCGATTTCTCATCGAAACGAGCCAATATTTTTCGGGCTGCCTCAGGAATGACAGCTTTTTCATAATCCTCTCCGGCAAATACTTTGACAGATTCTATGGAGTCGAACCACATGATGGTGATGAACTCCGTTTCATTTTCAAAGTTTCGGCGCAGCAATTGAATGCCTCTGTAGCCTATAATTTTTCTACGTTTTATGCCAACAAATATTTCATCTTTAAGAAGGTTTTCATAAGCATCAGCATTTTCGAATGTCGTATAACCATGCCAGATTCTGCTTATCATAGTTTAATTTGGTGATTTAGTGATTTATAAAGTAATGTTTAATGATTCACTCCAGTCCAATCCTTTACCGCATTTTTATAATCGGATGTATAACCGTAATGGGCTGAAAATATATACTCAGCAGATGGCAGATTTGAAATTTTCGACATGGATTGGGCAGCTGTTTTTGAATCTACATTAAAGAAATTATTGAACTTATTTATCTTACCAGCTTTCAGACTTAGGGCATCGCCCGTAAATAAAAATTTATCATTGATCAGATAACACATAGAACCGGCAGTATGCCCCGGTGTTAAAATGCCCATAATTTTAGTTTTTCCAAGGTATATTATTTGCTGATCGTCAAGTAATGAATAGTTTTTAGCGTAAATTTTATTTCCGAAGAATAAAAATCTTGATTTTTTCCCGTTGATCATTTGTTCTTCCGGTCTTGAAAAATAAATTTTGGCATTATTAAATAGTTTAAGTCCTGCAACATGGTCGCCATCGGTATGAGTCAACATTACAGCCATTATTTTACCAGGATCAATGTTTAGCTTTTTAAGCTCCGCCAAAATGGCTTTCGAATTATTTCCGGCATCAATAGCAACATATTGATCGCTGTCTTTAATCAGAAACATATTTACGAATGAATCGTTAATCGAAAAGACGTTTTCGACGATTTCTTTTGTTTCCAGGGGATGCATTTTTTTAGCTTCAGATCTGAATTTTAAAATGTATCCTGAGGAAAAAATCACCATTAGGGCAATAACAATACCAAATGCCCAGAGTATTCTTGTAAATATCTTTTTCATTTCCTAAACTATAATTTTAATATCGTTTCCGGATACAAGTATTGGACAACTAAATCCGGTTGTACCTCTATTATCATAGGTAAAAATAATAAAATATCTTAAATTAATGATTTTAAGGGATATACTCAATTCAATAAAATTAACAATTATCATATTCCCAACATAAATACTATATGCCAGTTGAATGAAAATATTAATTTTTGTAATTTATATGGATAATCAAGACCTTATCCGGCCATGGTAACTTTATCCGAGCGAAAAGAATAGCGCTATCTCTTTTTGGGTTTATTCGACAACGCAGAGTCATTCTCTAAAAATGGAGGTCAATGCAGTCAGAAGAAAAATAAAAACAGGAATAAAAAATAAATTCCAGTTTTCTTAATACTCTATTTAATAATTATTGATTTAATGTTTTCTATTAAATTGTTATTAGAAAGACGAATATTGTAGACTCCTGCTGGAAGATAACCGCCATTTTGATCTTTACCAAACCAATCGATATAATAAATTCCATTTTTCAGGTATTCATTCGATAATATACTGACCAGCCTGCCATTTAAATCAAATATTTCGAGCAGGTATTTCCCATCCCTATTCACGTTGAATTGAATTGTTGTATAATCGGTAAATGGATTTGGGAAGCATTCGAAATCAGAAGCATGTTCTGCTATTTCCGGAATTTCAAGGGCTCTGTTTATATACCAGTAATTTTGAACGCCGGGCGTTCCTCCCAATGTATTACTGCCTTTCCAACTTTCTCCTTTGGAATTATCATAATCCGGATTAATCAACTCAATTGTATTGCCGGTTCCATTAGCATTTTCAGGCCATGGGGAAGAAGTTTTATAATCCAGGGCATCCATCACTAAATTTTCTTTATCATACAAAATAATCATATCTCCATCACTACTTAGACCAAAAGGAAAATCACCTATAGCGTTTTCAATGTCTGAATGAACCGTTCTGAAATACTTAAGATCATGGCATATTACCAGATATTCACCGGGATCAAGAGCCATTCCCGAAGGGAATAAGAGACCTGAATCCGGTTCTGAATCACTAATGTGCCAGCCGGTGAGATCGACCGTCGATTTCCCGTTGTTCATTATTTCAATCCAATCCTTTGTATTTAACGCATCCGACGAATTGTAATTAATTTCATTAATAACCAGTATCCTATCAGAAGCTGTTGCTTCTTCAAAGTAAGCCTTAAAATTACCTTGTTCGGCCATATCATAATCAATGGATAGATCCGTCGAGTTATTCGTGCCCTCCCAACGAATAAATTTATAACCCGGTTTTGGAACTGCCGTCAGTTTAATCGGAAGATTCCTGAAATAAATACCATTAAATGGATAATTTTTTGGAACAACAGTATTCACCTTGACCTTTCCGGCATTAATATCAGATACTTCCACGATTACATGCAACTGATCCGAAAGATTAAAGACATCTTGCAGATGGGTACGTGCATATCCCGGGCGCTGCTGAGCAAAATATCTCATAGCGCTTATCTCATTATTCCAAAAATCTAAATTCCCACCCCACCTTTCAAAATGATATTGTATTTCATTGGTATATAATACCTGTAAAGAATCAATTCTTTTTAAAATGATTGAAGGGATAAAGGTGGTGTTTAACCTGTCAGCATATTGATTTATAAAATTATTTCTGAATTTCAGGTTTGTCACCAAACGACGGAAAAAGAGTGTTGACCAGGGTGGATTTGGCCAGCCTGGAGCATTTGGTTCTAATGCGAATTGCAATGTATTGTGGGAATATGCGCTATTATTGTATAATCCATAGCCAAAATCGGTATCGTACAAAATCCATCGCCATTTGCTTCCCGCTACATTCGTATTCCAGAATTTAATATTATTACCCGGCCAATCTCCGTTATCGATGTATATTTCGGTTAAGTTATACTGTATATAGTTATCCAGATCTATCTGACCTGCCACCCAATCATATTTATCATCGTTTTGCAGTGTACTGTTAGTATTGAGGAAATCAATAATACTTAAATACCCTGTATTACTGCCTTGCAATGTATCACCACCATACTGAAGCAGATTAACAGCATCCTTGTCAACATCATGATTTTCGGAAAGGAAGTGCTCATTTACTTTTTCGCGGATATTTAACAATCCCCAATATTGTCCGTTTATATAGATAGCTGCCGGCTGAAATGCCTGGCGGTCAATATTCATCTCTGATGCCATACTTGTTAAAAACTCGTCACGAAACCGGGTATAAAAATAATCGTTGCCTCCATTGCGAAGAACGATCGATTTAAATTTATCGATTGGCTTATCAGCAAAAAACTTATAATCAAATGATGATTGTCCGTATTCTTTTCGGCAAGTTAATGCAACCGATTTCTGAGGATCTGACCTGGACCAACTCCCAAATACTTTTATCCCTACATCCTGATTGATTTTTTTATTTCCCAGTATATCATAATATTCGACATGTACCGGTTTTTCCCAATCCTGCCAGAAATTGGCACCAAAGTTTGGGGCATTCACTGAATCAGCATTGGGTCCAAGAACGAAAATACCGGTATTATCATCCCAAAGATTCAATGAATCGGTCGACAAACATACGATTGGTAAATCATGCTGTATATCAGTAACGTATGTGTTTGAAACTACTGGTCCGGGTAAAGTAGTGCTATTAAAAGCACGTGCCCTTATAACACGCGTGGAATTTATACTTAGAACTCCGGTGTAATGATATTTATTTTGGTCAGGTATCGAACCGTTTAATGTATAGTATATTTGATCGGCACCATTCGAAGTTGAGAGAGTCAAATTAATACTGCCTGTATATTGTCCGCCTTGCACGGAAAATGTCACAGGATTTCCTATTGTCTGGTTATCAACTCCCTGGGTAGTATTTAATGATCCCGGAGTCGGAGTTCCAAAATAAAGCCAGCCAGTTTCGCCATCTGGTTTACGTCCATAAGATATATCAGTTTTTAATCGGATTGAACCAGCTGTATCCTGTAAATTCTGTTGGGGAGAATATAGAAAAATGCACTTGCCCAATGAATCAAGTATAAAATTTGTATGAAGGTATTTTCCTACCGGTATTTGAATATAGGGGGAAATATGTTCTGTGTAGCCTGGTCCTGACCTTCCAATGGTGAGAATTGGAATTAAGGACAAATCACTGGAACCTGCCCCTGTATTATGAACTTGAATCGCAATTACGTTTACTCCGTTTATAAGTATATTTCTGGGATTATTGACCTGATAAAGGGTAGGTATACCTCCCTGGTACATAACTGCCTCATGTCCCACACCTACTAAATAATTATAGGGTACCACAGTGCCTGCAGTTCCCAGATTATCTCGGGCAATTTCATGTCCGTTTATATATGCCACAAAACCATCGTCAAAATCAACATGAAGCATCAAAATTGCAATATCATTTATATTGCTCAGAGTAAACTCTTTTCGGATAAAAACACTGATAGTAGAATCAGGTACCTTTGTCGAATCATCACCATCACCATAACCAAAACCGCTTTTACCGTCCAGCCAGCCGGTAGTATCAAATCCTGTATTTTTCCAGCCGGAACCTATATCTGATGAAGGTATTGTATATTGCCACAAATCTCCCATATCAATTAATGTCTGATAGGTCAATGCAGGTATTCTCCTGTCCTTCCCGTCAGTAAAGAGCATAAAAGCTGAGTGGGGCTGTATTAATGCCTGCGGGAATATCCATTTGTCCTTTATTTGATTATTATCTGTTAATGAATACCCGCTTAGGTCAATCACAGAATCCGATTTGTTATAAATTTCCATCCAACTTGAATAGGAATTGTCTTCATCAACAATGCCGTTAATATTGGAGGTTAAATATTCATTAATACATACCTGAGAATTTGATTTGCCAATAATCAAGAAAAATAATGAAATCGCAAAAATATATCGCATACTGCTCCTTTGAATAAAGATCTTAAAATTTGTAGTATAATACGAATAAATCGTAAGAATTGTTTGGATGGATTCGAGGTTTTTGGTTCCTTTGTAATCTTACAAAAAAACTTTCCTTAACATTTGCCGGCGCAACGGAGGAATTTTTGTGTGGTATGCAACGGAATCTTAAAGCAGGAAATGAAAAGAAGTATATCTGGGTGGGGTATTCGTAAAATATTAATCCCAATAAAGAAAACATTAAAAAAAGGAGTGTCAGTTGAAAAGTTGTCTGCCTCGCTGGCATTAGGGGTAGCAATTGGACTTATTCCACTGTATGGATTTACTACTTTTTTGGTTGGTGTGATTGCATTGTCTTTACGCCTCGACTTTGTAGCTATGCAGATAGCACATTATATTGTTTACCCGTTACAAATTGCGTTGCTTGTTCCTTTTCTGAAATTGGGTGATATTTTAATTTATAAATCCGAATTTACTTTTACGGTGCATCAATATTTGCAATACTTCAGGACTGACTTTTGGAGTGCATTGCATGATTTCTGGCTGATCAATTTATCGGCGGTCTTTATCTGGCTTATTGTTGCAATTCCTTTGTTTATAGTTTTATATTATATTCTTGGTTTTCTGATCCGTAAATATTTTCCTAAACATATACGCAAACCTGTTTGACAGAATCTATCAGTTTATCTTCTTCCCTCTCCCAACAAAGTTCCCGCGCAGCCAGTCCGACTTTGGCATTGTAATTACCGGTTGGCAGTTCATTTTTTATCATTTCGATTATTACTTCTGCAAGTCTTTGAGGAGTCCTCTCTTTCAAAACTTTGCCAATCTTATATTGATCTACGATGGTAATCATTTCAGGCAGATCAGATACTATGACAGGCAATCTGGCCTGAATATAGTCAAATAGTTTATTAGGAAGTGCGTACCTGTAGTTCAACCCCATGTCTTCCTCCAAAGATAGACCTATATCAGCTCTGAAAGTGTAAGCCCAAACATCTTCCAGGGCAATGCGCCCTGTAAAAATGACTTTGCTTTCCAATGATAAATCTGCAACCAGTAGCTTTAATTCTTCTTCGATATCTCCTATGCCAATAATCCAAAGTTCTGCATTATCAATATACTTCATGCTGCGAATAGCCAATTCAATGCCCCTTCCGATATTTAAGGCTCCCTGATAAACAATTGTTGTGCGTTCTAAATTTTTCCTGACACCTGCGAATTCATTATCAAACCTGAAATGGCCCACATTCCGGAGTACTTCAAAATGGACATGATATTTATTTTCATAATATTTCGCAATTGAAGCGCTTACGGTAAATCCTAAATCTATTTTAGGAATTAGGAATTTCTCAAGAGCCAGCCATATTTTCCTCACAAAATGCCGGTTAACAAGCTCAGGCACCTCAGAGAATAATTCATGACTATCAAAAATGATCTTCTTTCGCTTTAATTTAGCAGCAAGAAAACAAGCTGGCAGGGTATCCAGATCATTTGCAAGGATAAATCCAAAATCAGAAAATGCAATATAAAAAAACAGTCTCAAATTCAAATTCAAATAAAAGAGAGGCCCTTTATTGAACAATAATTTAAAACGTTTGGTCTTATAGGAACGTTCATGTAAGTCGATGGAAGTACTTAAAAAGCGGCCAACAACCGTTACTTTATATCCATTTGCTTCAAGAGAATGGGCAATTTTATTTACGCGATTATCCGTAACTATATCATTTGAAACGGCAGAAACTATTTTGATCAAAGTAAATGGTTTTTAGCGTTTTTTTAAAAATTATGGACTGCAAAACTATGTATATTTGCGATTATTCGAAATATCATGATTGAAATTAAGGAAAACTTTGGACTTCTCCCATATAATACTTTTAGAATTGATGTTAAAGCCAGGTATTTTGTGGAAATAGAAGATGAGGAAGATATTTCAGAATTAATTCACGTTGATTTTTTCCGGAATAAGGACCGCCTTATTCTAGGCGGGGGAAGTAATATCCTTTTTACGAAAAATTTTGAAGGCTTGATTATCCATCCTGTCATGAAAGGAATGAACCTCATGGAAGATACGGAGGAAGATGTTATAATAAGAGTTGGAAGTGGCGTTGAATGGGATGTATTTGTGGAATATGCTGTTACAAGGAATTGGGGTGGAATTGAAAACTTATCAAATATTCCGGGAAATGTAGGGGCATCACCTGTTCAGAATATTGGCGCATACGGCAGGGAAGTCAAAGATGTCATTGAAAAGGTAGAAGGAGTACTTTTATCCGATGGCAAACTGTTGAATTTTACCAACTCGCAATGTAAATTTGGCTATAGAAACAGTATTTTTAAAAGTGAATTAAAGAACGACTTCCTTATTTCCGGCGTTACATTCCGACTTAAAAAGCCACCCCACTTTATAACAACACATTACCATCCCATCGAAGAGGAACTGCTTAAATATGAAAACAGAGATATCAATTCCATCCGGAAAATAATCTGCGATGTAAGACAAATCAAGTTGCCACAGGTTGATAAAATTGGTAATGCCGGAAGTTTCTTTAAGAATCCAATTGTGTCTGTCGACGTGGCAGATAAAATACAGACCGACTTTATCGGAGTTCCTGTTTACCGTGTTGATGATACCACAGTGAAATTATCCGCAGCCTGGCTAATTGAAAAGGCTGGATGCAAAGGATTGCGCAGAGGCAATGCCGGAACCTACGCTAAACAACCTTTGGTGCTGATTAATCTTGGTAATGCACAGGGTAAAGAAATACTCGAAACAGGCCTGTTTATTCAACAAAAGGTATTCAATAAATTTGGAGTAAAGCTCGAACCCGAAGTGAACATATTCTAGTCGCGATCAAATTACATTAAACTATAATGAAAAAACATTCACAATAAAATTCCTTTAGATTCGATAAATCCTTATAAAATTTGTAAGACAATTTTCCATTCAGCTTGTTGAACAATGAATTAAATCTGTAGTTAAAAGCTTTGATTTTGAAACCACGAATGAAAAATAATACAAAAAGCTCGTCGGGAATAATTCTAATTCTCTTTTTGGGTGTACTGATGGGCGCCCTTGATATATCCATTGTGGGACCAGCAATACCTTCGATCGCCCAGACCATTAAAATGGATTCAAAAGCCCTTGTCTGGATTTTTTCAATTTATGTACTGTTCAATCTTTCCGGAATTTCCCTGATGGCCAAATTATCGGATCGCTTTGGACGCAGAAGGATTTATGTAATTTCAATCCTCATATTCGCTGTTGGTTCAATTATCGTGGCCTTTGCGGGCAATTATACATTCTTGCTTGTCGGAAGAGCCATTCAGGGCTTCGGCTCAAGCGGTATTTTCCCAGTTGCTTCCGCCGTCATTGGCGATATATATCCTCCGGAAAAAAGAGGAAGGGCGCTGGGTTTAATCGGCTCTGTTTTTGGTATAGCCTTTATGGTAGGCCCGATAACCGCCGGTCTCATGTTAAAATACCTGTCATGGAATTACTTATTTCTGATCAATCTGCCGATTGCTTCATTTGTAATATGGAGAAGCCTTAAAATATTACCCACCAGAAAAAATAGGGCTTTGAATGCTATTGATTGGAAAGGAATTATACTGCTTAGTTCATTCCTGTTCTTTTTTGCAATAAGCCTTTATGCAATTACTCCGGAAAAAATCATCCAAAGTCTGTTATCATTGCATTTTATCGGGTTATTCCTATTTTCAGTCCTACTGCTCATTCTACTGGTTTTATCAGAAAAAAATGTTCAGGACCCTGTTGTAATGCTATCTTTTTTTAAAAGCAGACAGTTGATTGTTGTCTTGATTATTGCTTCCGGCGCCGGCATATTCCAGGCTTCTTTTGTTTTTATGCCAGGTCTGGCCGTCTCAGCATTTGGAGTTGTCCCTTCAAAAGCAAGTTTTATGCTCATCCCAAGTGTAATAGCCATTGCTATTGGCGCTCCTCTCTGGGGCCGTTTACTTGATAAGATTGGCTCAAGGGCAGTAATAGTTTGCGGTTTATCTTTTACCTGTTTAGGATTGTTGCTCATTAGCAGAATATCACATGCAATGAATAGTTTTTATGTGGCCGGAGCTTTTTTTGGATTTGGACTATCTGCCCTGGTTGGCTCTTCGCTTCGTTATGTAGCACTTAATGAAGTATCTGGCGATGAGCGTGCCACATCCCAGGGCATGATTGCAATTTTTATAAGTACAGGGCAGATTATGGGTTCGGTACTTATAGGTGTAATAGCCGCTCTGAAAGGCAAAACAGAAGGATTCAAAACAGCCTTTTTCTGGATATCTGTAATTTCACTCATCCTGATTGTTGTTTCATTTTTACTGAAAAGCAGAAAAAACGAATTAAGCACGGCAGTAAATTCAATCGTATAACTTTAAATTTTTAATCTTCATTACTTCCCAACGATCAAAGATGTTATTATTAAATATATCAGACTCCCGTCAATAAAGTATTAGGGATTTATAGGAATACTTAAGTTGAACTAAATTGAAATACATAGAAATAGGCTAAAATATTATTTTCATATTACAGATTACAGATCACAAATCTCAGCATTCTTGCAGATCGGAATTAATTAATACGGATTATTTCAAACGTGCAGGCTTCAAATTTGTGATTATTATTATCTTTGCTGTAATATTAATAAACCGACAAAATAATCAAACTATGAAATTAGTAATTAGACATTTTTTAATATTACTGGTTGCATTATTTATTGTGACAGCCTGTAAGCAAGGTACAAAGCCAACATCCAGCCAATCATCCGAAAACCAGAAATTAAATAAAGCAGAAATCAAGGAAGGCTTAAAAGAAGTGGCATTCCCTCTTCCGGAACCATTCCAGGTATATAACATGCTGAATGATATCGGGGCTACCTATTTAGGAAGTGTGATGAATCCCGTTCAAAATGTTGACAATTACTTAAAGGATAAAAGCAAAGCTCTAAATATCGGAGTATATGCTGCAGATTTAGGTTATGCAACAACTTACAATAATCAGGCAGATTTTAAAGCCTATTCGACGGTATTGAAATCTTTGGTGGACGATTTGGGTGTGAGTATTGATTATTCAGTTCTTCAGAATGAAGACAATAAAGAAAAATTCGCCAACAAGGATACACTTGTCGGCTTTATAACAAATGTATTTTATGATACATATTCTTTCCTTTATGCAGAGAGTACGCCTTCTCTGGCTGGCTTAATGGCCACAGGAGCCTGGGTCGAAGGGTTATATATAACCACCCATATTTCAAAGGATACTTATAATAATACAGAAATGGTTAAAATCATTTACAAACAAGGGGAATCATTGGGTAAACTGATTGATCTTCTTAAAAAGTTTGATAATGATGATATGGCTAAAAGTCTTCTGAATGCCCTTACAAAACTCAAAGG
>Ga0182027_10004113_pt1 | contig 22724 bp, 14 predicted proteins | sample 712E1DmetaG_FD_121300 | JGI IMG/M metagenome (GOLD analysis project Ga0182027, IMG submission 121300) | Permafrost microbial communities from Stordalen Mire, Sweden - 712E1D metaG (Illumina Assembly) | ecosystem: Environmental > Terrestrial > Soil > Wetlands > Permafrost | place: Sweden... | reverse complement strand
CAAGAGGGAGGGACTTAATTTGAATTTTTCAAATACTTTGACTGTAATCATCCCCTGCTCCCCAGGGAGCGGGGGACGGGAGGGGATGAGGTAATAGAAGTGAAATAAAAAAGGCCGACCCCATGAGGATCAGCCTTTTACATTTGCGTTAATATAATCTCTTAGAAGCTAAAGTCTACTCCTATACCAACCAGCATTGCGTTTTTGGCATAGGTTTGTAATGGTCTGTAAACCTCAGCAGGTGTTCCGGCAAAAACGTGAGAAACATAGTTCTGGGTCTTCATGTAATATGTATAGCTGAAACCGAGGTTAATCTGAATATTATCCTTAACATTATAAGCTCCACCTAATCCGAAAGTCTGGGAACCCTGGAAATAATCTATGTCGCTCTGATAGTTGTCATTTACACCTTGATTGGCATATATATATCCACAGCTGACAAGAAATTTATCGTTGATCTTATACTCCAGACCGCCATCAATGGAATATCCATTATGGTCTATAATATAACTGTTTGAAACAAATGTTGGAGGTGTTGCCGGATTATTGTCTAAATCAATCTTATGACCATAATCTGCGTTCTTATCAAAGAAATAATTCCCTCCTAATGATAGTTTTAATGCAGAAGATATCTTATAATCAACTCCGACAGTAAGCAAAGCAGGCATATCATTCGGTGTCAAATCACCATCCGGGAACATTGTAATAGGATCTCCTGCTGTATTATAGCCGGTCGTAAAATCCTGCTTGGTTTTATTTTTAAGGGTCATCTTTGTAATACCTTCATACTTGATAGCGATATTAATGTTTTCAGAAGGAGAAATGTTTACGCTGAAGATTGGAGCGACACCGGAACCTGTCTGTGTAACGTCGGCTGATTGATTATGGAGGAGTTTAGCATTCCTGGTGTATCCTATGGAATCTCCTAAGAAAACTGACTTGGCATTTGCAATACTGACCGTTGTTGGCGAACCGAAAGCAGCAAGTGCTCCTTCAAGTTGTGCTCTCTGTAAAGCTGTTATGATACCTAATCCCTGCGCCTGGGCCAAAGTCAACGAACCAGCTCCGGCATTAACCAGAAGTCTTGTACTACCCAGAGCAGTTGTTGCTCCAGCTGCAATACCAGTCATGATATCATCGGCTCTTGTCCATCCTGTTGGAAGTTCAATTTCGATATCATTAAGATGTCCCTTATAGGTGTTTTTTGCTGATACGTAGCGTAAGCCTACGGCTACTGAGATTATATCATTAACCTTAAAAGAGACACCACCCTGGAAACCTAAAAATACCGAGGTGCCTTCAAAATAAGCATCCAATTTATAGGCATCAGCTCCTTGAGTTGGCTGCAGTGCAGGTACAAGATCCGAAGCGCTCATTTCAAATGAAGGTAATCCTTTTTTGAAAACTGCTCCGCCACCTCCGCCAACCGGACCAAATCCTAAAGAGTAAGCAAGTCTGTCAGTTTTATATACTGCATAAATACTTGGAAATAATGGTGCAGTCACTTTTCCGTCATACTCGGGTTGGTTCAGACCGAATTTATTACCCGGACTTTTATAAAAGTTTTCAATTGTTTTGTTTTGCACGATCGACTGATTTGAAATCGAAAAATGAAAACCATTCTTAAGTTTCATTAATCCAGCCGGATTATAATATACAGCATCGATATCAGTTGATGCCTCCCTTGCCGGCAGACGAACCCAGGCAGCACTCTGGTTTGTATTGGTAACAATACCTCCGGCGAAAAGATAACCGGATATGAAAGTTGCAGCAACAAAAACTAAAAATTTTCTCATAAGTTAAGGTTTAAGTTTAAAATTTCTCTGGGTGTCTTGCACTTGCAGAACTGAAAGCACATCACACCCTTAATAATTAGTCGGTTTTTAAAATGTCAATAAATGAAAGAACATAAATAAACTCGGGGTTAAATGTATGAAAATATTTCTTTTCTGCAATAGGTCTAAAATAGTATGTTAATTTATAGGTAATTAGATTATGGTTCTGAGAGTCATTCGAAGAATCATGAATATAAAAGAAGCTGCATGGTCTTGCAACTGTTTGGTTGTGCATTTGGTAAGAGCTGCATGATCTATTTTCCATTAAGAAGCACGAACTCCTTGAACAATCCGTAATTGTACATCCGGTAATCTATTCCCGCAGGATAATTTTTTATATTGCGCCACATCCCTGGTGATGCAATTCCATCAGCCGGATTATTGTGATGTGGACCAAGAAGGTTTTTCAGACTTCCAATTACTCTTACATCAATCTTATTGGTTCCCTGTTTGATAAATCCTGTCACATCTGCCTGGTAAGGAGGGAATGCTATTACTCCGGCAGGTTTCCCGTTGACCATTACTTCTGCGACAGTGCCTTTCCAATCTCCCAATGAAACTTCATACTTACCAATGGGCTTATCTATCGTAAATTCTTTTGAATAAGTCACTCCCCAGGAGTAGAAAGGCATACCCTGGGTAAGCCAGCTGCCTGGTAAAAGTTTTGCCGGAGGAGCTTTCAGGCTAAATCCTTTTGCGACCGGTTCAACAGAAAAATTTCCAATAATATAAACCGGTTCAACCTCTGAATGCACCGTCATGGGAACTGCTTTTAACGTGATAGTGTTTACACCATCTTTTACATTTGCACCTATATTAAATACACTAAAATTATGGTCGAGCCACCATTTCCCAACTTCATGCTTAATTTCCTTTCCATTTATTGCAACCGACCATAAATGAGGACGTTCAATCACCGCTTTTAATGAAGAATAATCAAATTTGCCTTTTATTGTAAAATTATACGTTGCAATGAAGCCTGTTTTAATACCGAATGTATCCCTGTCGACAATGTTGGTTTTAAATTGAACAGAAGTGTTCCACGGATTGCCATTTTTGAAACCGTAATATTTGAATATTTTGTCAGCTGCATCGAAAACGTGAAGGTCTTTTGTAGTTTCACCACCGAGCTGGATATTACAGAAATCGATCATCAGCGCATTATCAGTATCTCTAGTTACGATCATGGGAGAAGTAGTTGTAACAGGAGTGAAATTTACCGGGACAACTCTTTTAGGAAATCCTTCGGTTTTGACGTTCGGGAAAAACAACAAAAGGCTGCCGGCTGGATTAATTGTCAGATTGACATTTATTCTTCCACCATCCTGCTGGTTAGCATATTCCGTCAATTCACCGGTAAGAGTATTCATTTCTATTGCATCCTTACCGGTGACAGACATTTTCCCGGAAACAATATCATTCAGGCTTGAATTCACCAGAAAAACCAGTTTTCCGTCAACGAGAGTGCGTGTATGGTGATAAAGGATACCTCCATTTACTCCTGAAAAAACAAGATCAGTGTTGCTGAAATATTTTGATAGTATCTCATTACTAAGTACTTCAGCCTTTAATATTTTATTTGAATTCTTTTCAAAAAAGTCTTTCATTTCTTTATTCGGTATTCCGTCAATAAGCTCCGGAACTGAAAAGGCTATCAGGGTTCCTCCAGCAGAAACAAATTTCTTCAGCAGTCTGAAAGTTGAAAGATCAAGATTCTCTGTCAGGGGAGGAATAACAACTCTGGAATAATCGCATTGACCAACAACAAGTTTCCCATTTTTTACACTTCCCAGAGTTTTTATTATGTTTTCTGATCCAAGGTCATACTCGACCTGCTGTTTCTCGAGCTTTGTAATGAAAGACTGAAATGTCTGTCCTATTTCACCAACCTTTGGATTGCGTTTCACATAAGAATCATATAACCAGGCTGTTGTAGTTGGTTCAAGCACCAGTATATCATTGATCTGTCTGCCGGATGATAAAGCCAGAGAAAGCCTTGCATAATGATCATTAATATATTTATAATCCTTCCACCATGGTTCGTGATAATCGAAAGAAGGGGGGTAATCATATTTTCTTGCTCCGGCCAGTGTAAAATAGGTGAGATGCTGGTTCATAAAGTTGATCCCAAGAACATATTCCCAGTCTCCGTTCCTTTTCATATTGGTGAAGGTAAGATCCCAGCCTGAACCACCATAAGTCTCGCTCAGCTTTCTGCTTCTGCCGGACTGATTAGCAGCGCTTGCCAGCTCTTTTACAGATCTGACATTTCCGAATTGTGCACCAGTTATTGAATCGTTAAACTGGTTGAATAGCATATCAATAGCTGGTATTTGGTGCCAGATGTACATTGCCATATTATCGCCACCCGGGCGCATATTTGGCCACTCATGTTCCCAATAATGGCCAGTTCTCTTTAACCCTTTTTCCTCACAGTATATGTACCATGGCTTTGACCACCTGTCGATGAAAAGATCGAGTAAGGTCTGGGTATAATTATGTCTTACCTTCTTCCAGTCACCAGTTTCTTCAAAAAGAGAAGGAAGATTTGTCTTAAGGTCATATCCCCATTTCTCCTGAAATACCTTAAACAGGTCAGGAGTGAAGCGGATACCTCCGGGAGAATTGATCTGGGGCTCGTCGGTAAATATACCAGGAATTGTTTTACCGAATTCACTGCCCAGGTTTTTCTCATAGCCAGTCATTGTAACATCGATAAACTTCTGAGTTACACCGGGATAAAGTAAATCGACATAAGAAAATCCTCCATACCAGTCTGATTTCTGGTTATAGGTTTTTGAGAACAGGAGATACTTTCCAGTTTTTCCCTTTTCACCTTCAAGGGAAGCAGAAATATCTTTATATTTTCCATCAACTTCTTTGAGACAGAGATAATATTTGTTCGCTGAGTCGGGTAAAGATCCAACGCTTGTCATTTTAAGGCCCTGACCCTGGTTGTACGATTCAGGCATTTCAGCCGGGACATGACCTCCTCCAAAACCGCTGGGGTAAGAGTTCTCGTCGTAAATCCAGATATTCATACCCAGCTCTTTACCTTTTTCAACGGCGTGTTTATAGAGATCAAACCACTTATCAGAAAGGTACTCAGTAACAAGACCTGGCCGTGGATGAATGAACACCTGGCTGCTGCCAGCTTTTTTGAAATCGTTAAGGAAATTATCTATTTCATCCTTAGTTATATCTGCATTCCAGACAAAAAAAGGAGCAGTCGTATATTCTTTGACCGGATCCTTAAACTGTATAGAAAGAGTCTTGAAATCAGGTACTTTGATTTCATCAATTTGATTTACATGTTTTTTGCATGAAACGATAACAAATATTACCGGTATTAATGCAAGAGCAGGAATTAACTGATTGATTCTGAGTGATTTCATGGTTTGGATGGATATTGAATCAAAGGTTATTATGAAGGTTTATAAATTTACGGATAATCTATATCTGTTCAAAAAATAATTTCAATTGACTCTTGTTTGACTCTTTATGCTTCAAATCTCAATAACTACATGCTTTATTATTTTCCTCTTCCAGGTATAAGTTATATGAACCAGTTTATCAGATGTCTGAATTACGGCAGGGTAAGAGAATTCCCCGGGTTCGGTTTCAATTCTTATCACCTCTTTCCATTTTTCCCCGTCCGGTGAAATGGCAACGCAAAGAGGAGTTCTTGGGCCTCCGCCCTCAGGAGATGTTGTTGTGGGGTTAGATATAAGAAGATATGTCCCATTTTTAAGTGTTACCGCATCTATACCTGAATTTGGATTTGGCAGTGATGTAGCTTTAAGCGACGACCAGGTCTCCCCATCATCTTTTGACCATGATTCAGCAATGAATCCCTCTTTGGTGCGGCATAAAATCTGTAATACGTTGTCCGGATGTAAAAGTACCGAGGGTTGAATAGCGTTTAGTTTCTTTCCGTCGGATTTTATCAACTTCTTTGACCATGTTCTGGCTGTGTCAGAAGTTCTCTCAATCTGGATATTCCAGCCTTTGTCTTCCGTACTTGAAGGACAGAGCAGGATTCCGTTCTTTAGCATCACTGGTTTATTTTTTACCGGACCCATAAATCCATCCGGAAGTCTTTTGGGTTCACTCCATGTCTTCCCATTATCAAATGATCTGATAACCATTCCCCACCATTCTGCCGGACTTGGTCCAACTTTATAGAAAAGCAAAAGCGGGCCATTATTATAATTGTAAAGTACAGGGTTCCAGCATGGAAATCGCTTACCGTTGGTCTGCACTCCTTTTGCAACCTCTTTTGGGATAGTCCAGCTTTTCCCCTCATTTCTGCAGATCCATATTCCAACGTCGGGGTTTTTCTCGGCGGTTCCTCCGAAAAAAGCGACTATCAGTCCTTCAGGAGTTTCCGCAATTGTTGAAGCATGGCAGGAAGGGAATGGAGCATTCTCAAAGACGAATTCAGTTCTTATGACTTTTACCTGACCGAAAAGATCCATTATCAGAATTAAATTCAACAGGGTAAAGAAAATAGTAAACCGGTACATTAAATTTTTTTTAAGCAAATCCTGATTGTCTACCACCTACTACCTACTGCCAACTGCCTTCTGCCTGCTGTCTGTTGCCTACTTAATCTCCCTGATCTTTATATTCCTGAAAGATACTTTGTTGCCATGATCCTGAAGAAGAATGTGACCTTCAGCTGCCTCCCCGAAAGTGGTTAAACCTTTAAATTTGCTTGTTGCAACCAGATCTTTCCAGGCAGCATCTCCTCTTTCATATGATACTGTCATCTGACCATTAAGCCAATGTTCTACATGATTACCTTTGACAATTATTGTTGCCGTGTTCCATTGGTTTGGACCATTATCTTTCTTGTTTTTAGGTGGAATAAGATCGTAAAGGCCAGCCAATGTCCGATCACCATTTTTTCCCAGCTTGGCATCGGGATGCAGCTTATCGTCGAGGATCTGATATTCGCAGCTTACATTAGTTTTACCATCTATAAAATACTTGATCCCGCTGTTTGCTCCAGGCGTATACATGAAGTCAACGCTTAGTTCGAAATTTTTAAATGTATTTTCAGTAATAATATCACCGCCTGATTTACCCTGCTGGGGAGGCAGAACAGTCAGAATGCCATCTTTTATTTCCCAGCCGCTTGCCGGGAAAACAGGAATATTATAACCACGCCAGCCGGCAGTAGTTTTTCCGTCCCAAAGAAGTTTCCAGCCCTCTTTAACTTCCTTGTCAGTAAGTTTGTTGTAATGATCATCTTTTTTCAACCTACCCTGTTGTCCGTAAGATATCGTTCCGGAAATAATTAAAAGGAATAGCGCCGCAATTAAATAAGTCAGTCTCTTCATAATTTTAATAGTTTAATTATTGGTTCAGGTTAATTCTCATCGAATATTGGAAAGATAATAATTTTATTCCATTTTGCTGAGATCCCATTCAGGATACCATTTTATAACAGGATTCCCATTTTCCCATTCAACAGGAAGCCAGATGTACCGACTATCTGCCAGATTTTCAGGAGTCCACCTGTCTGCCATAAAAATCAGCAAATCTTTTTTTCCTGCTACCGGCAGGATATAAGTACTCTGAGAACCGAATGTAATCTTGTTTTCTTCTACAGTACCCCGGCAAGGATTTCCAAGAGGTTTCCAGTCCTTAAACAGACCATCTGAAACAGCGACCCTTCCCGGATTGGGTTTCCAACCTGTTGTTCCGGATGTAAACAGGAAGTATTTTCCATTCTTTTTGAAGATAGCCGGCGCTTCGTTGGAATCACCAGGCAGAACTCTGAAATATCGTCCTGTAAAACCGAGATAATCGTCAGTCAGTTCTGCAATGTGCAGAGTCTGGTTCTCTTCTGAGGAAAAAATATGATATGCTTTCCCATCCGAATCAACAAAAAGGTTCATATCTCTGGCCATCTGTCCGCCTTCAAAATCGCGACGAAGGAACAGCCCATCCCTGACAGCTTTTCTCCATTCTTCTGAGCCGTTTTTCAGATCGCCTGCCTTAACTGTTGACTTCTTTTGTTCTTCGGTGAAGTTCAAAGGCCAGACACCCGCATTTGGTCTTAGGCTCCTGATATATTTATAAGGTCCTGTAATGTTGTCACTTACAGCTACTCCTGTAAGAGCAGCCCTGTATCCTTGTCCTTTAAGTTCATGGTGAAACCACATTACAAACTTACCGGTCTTTTTGTTATAGATCACCTTTGGCCGCTCAATCACACAACCTCTTACTAGTAAGCTGGTAGTATCATCGGTAACTTGCAGCGCCAACCCTTCATTCTTCCATATTACAAGATCTTTTGATGAATAGCATCCTACTCCGTAATGGCTTCTGTCTTTCTCATTTCTGGGAAGCCTGTATTCACCAAACCAGTAATAAATATTTTTGTAGAGAATTATACCTCCTCCATGTACATTTATATGATTACCATCGGTGTCAGGCCAGGTTTCACCAGGTTTGATTTTGGTGTTCTTTTCCTGACAAAAGATTGCAAGGCAAATAGATAGAGATGTCAATACTGCAAATACTTTTTTAAGATTTATTTTCATATTGGTAGAGATTGTATTTATTAAAAATTTTAGTGTTACCAAATCAATTTGTCAGTGCGAACCAGTTTCCAGTTTAAGTCTGTGTTCAGCATATCTAACAAAGATAATTATTCAATTCATTGCTTGAATATGTTTTAAAATATGGTTGATTCATCGCTAATCTTTCATATTTTTGATACAATTAACCTTATCTAATCTAAAAGAAATGAGAACAATCAAATCGTTTTTTATATTATTGGTGATTATTAGCTGCAGCTTTATCACCAGAACATGCCTGGCACAGCCTGTGGTTGGTCTTGACAACTGGTACAACCGCGAGGTCAATGCCAAAACCGGGATGCCATATCACTATCTCTGGACAGATACAGCTTTCAGTGGATATTCACGCTGGGGAAAGATTTTCACAAGCAGAGGTGCAAAACTAACAACGCTTGAAAAACCTGATGCTAATATTTTAAGTAAGGTGAATATCTATATTATAGTTGACCCTGATACAACAACTGAAAGCAAATCGCCAAATTATGTCATGCCGGAAGAGGCCAGGTTCATCGAGCAATGGGTCAGTAACGGAGGCGTTCTGGCCCTTCTTGGAAATGACGCACCAAATTGCGAATTCACACATTTCAACCAACTGGCCTTACGGTTTGGAATATATTTTAATCATGTAACTCTACACCCTGTCACTGGAACAAATTTTGAAATGGGGGCATCAAAAAATCTTCCTGATCATCCTCTTTTTAAAGGAGTTTCAAAAATTTACCTAAAGGAGATTTCCTCAATAAGTCTTAAAGGTGATGCAAGACCAATTCTGGTTGAAAATGGTAACGTCCTGATGGCCGAATGCAAATATGGCAAGGGTTATGTCTTTGCAGTCGGAGATCCATGGATCTATAACGAATATATGGATCACGACCGTCTTCCGGCAAGTTTTGATAACCGCAAGGCTGCCGAGAATCTAACAGATTTGTTATTGAGCTATACGAAAAAGAAATAATAAAACATTATCTGGAATTAAATCATCTTACAACTCTCAAGTCTCTACCTCATCCCCAAGCCCCCCGCCGAAGCGGGGCAGGCTCTTCTCCCAGGGGAGAAGGGGAGTAGATAAAAGATAATCAGTCTATTAAGTCCCTCTCCTTTGGGAGAGGGATTTAGGGTGAGGTAAAAAACAGAAAATAAATTAGGAGAGAAAAAATCTCAAAAAAATAAATAAAAAAGAAATGAGAAGAAAATCGAAATTGCGTATTTTGAGCTTTGTTCCAGTGATAATTATTTGTTTATTCAACAATCTTAGTGCCCAGAATATCTCAAAATCAAAAACAATGGACGCGATGGTCCTTGCCAATAAATACTTCATGGAAAAGTGGCCAGATACAGGTAAGGAGATAATGACAGACAGGGCTCGTCCAAGCAATATATGGACACGAAGCGTATATTATGAAGGATTGATGGCTTTGTATAAAATCAAGCCCGACACAGCTTATCTGAATTACGCAATCAGGTGGGGCGAATCACATAAGTGGGGATTACGCAGCGGTATAAAAACACGTAACGGCGATGATCAGTGCTGTGGTCAGACTTATATCGACCTTTATCTATTAGATCCAACAAAGAAAGAGAGAATAAGCGATATAAAAACCAGCATCGATAATATGCTCTTAACAGATAAAATTGATGACTGGAACTGGGTCGATGCTATACAGATGTCGATGCCTGTATATGCCCGGCTTGGATATATTTATAAAGATGAAAGGTATTTTAAAAGAATGTACGATATGTTCATGTTTACGAAACTTAAACATGGAACTAATGGTCTCTATAGTCCGGTAAATCATCTGTGGTGGCGTGATAAGGATTTCGTTCCTCCTTACAAAGAGCCAAATGGAAAAGATTGCTACTGGTCGAGAGGAAATGGATGGGTATTAGCTGCTCTTGTCAGAACCATGGACTTTCTTCCTGAGAATAATACGTACAAAAAAGAACTTCATAGTACGTATAAGCAGATGGTTGATGCTCTGGTTAAATGCCAGAGAAAAGACGGTTTCTGGAACGTAAGCCTTCATGATTCCACAGATTTTGGTGGTAAGGAAGTCTCGGGAACAGCTCTTTTTGTTTATGGTATAGCCTGGGGAATAAATAACGGTACTCTAAGTAAAAATAGATACCAGCCAGCTGTGATAAAAGCCTGGAACGGACTTGTAAACGAATCACTTCATCCAAACGGATTTATTGGGTACGTCCAGGGAACAGGAAAACAACCAAAAGACAGCCAACCTATTGGATATGATAACGTTCCTAATTTTGAAGACTTCGGATTAGGATGTTTTCTCCTTGCAGGAACTGAAGTATTTAAAATGAAATAGTCGGAAAGCAAACTTATAAAGAAATTTAATGAAGAAATGAACATTTAGTCTTTCCTCATTATTTAAATGTTCTGAATTATCAGTTTGATTAATTTAACTAAACGAAAATAATATGAAAAAAACGACTTATTTACTCGTTATTGTTCTGACTCTGAGTACTTTCTATGCTTATGCACAAACCTCAGAATTAAAGGAAGCTACACCCCTCTCAGTAAAGGTTTCATCAGAACGTCTGGGCCGCATTGACAAAATGCTTCAACAAAACATTGACAGCGGATGGATCGCCGGAGCGGTGGGCTTTATTGCCCGCGACGGGAAAATTATTTATAATAAATCATTTGGTGTCAGTGATCTGGGTACAAAATCGCTTATGCATACGGATGATATTTTCCGGATAGCATCCCAGACAAAAGCTATAACAAGCATTGCAGTTATGATGTTGTTTGAGGAAGGGAAATTTCTTCTGGATGATCCGATCTCAAAATACATTCATGAGTTTGCACATCCCAAAGTACTCGATAAATTTAATGAAAAGGATACAACTTATACAACTATCCCGGCTAATCGTGAAATAACTATAAGAGATCTGTTAACCCACACATCTGGAATTGACTATGCTGGTATTGGCTCAAAAAATATGCGGGCTATTTATGCAAAAGCTGGTATTCCAACAGGTTTTGTAAATGAAAAAATCCTGCTGGGTGATAAAATCAGAGCATTGGGTAAAATGCCGCTTGTTCACCAGCCGGGAGAGAGATTCACATATGGATTAAATGTGGATGTCCTCGGGTATCTTGTTGAAATACTTTCAGGGGAGAGTCTTGATCACTATTTTCATAAACATATTTTCGAACCACTTGGTATGACTGATACATATTTTTATTTACCCACATCAAAATTTAACAGGCTGGTCAAAGTAATTACTGAAGATAATAAGCATCACATAGCAAAAGCGGCTGATGAAAGTATGAATTATCCTTTGGTTGCAGGCACTTACTATTCGGGGGGGGCTGGATTGAATTCAACGACAAAGGATTATGCGACTTTTTTGCAGATGTTACTTAATAAAGGTGAATTTAATGGTAAAAGACTTCTTTCGAGACGTACAGTCGAATTAATCACTTCTAATCAGATCGGAGACTTGAATCTGGGAAGGGATAAGTTTGGTCTTGGTTTTGAAATCACAACAGTTAATGGACAAGCAAAACTTGGCATTTCAGAAGGATCTTTTTCATGGGGAGGTTATTTCGGTACAATATATTGGGCAGATCCCAAAGAAAGATTGGTTTGCCTTATGTTTATACAGCAAAGTCCGTTAAGCCATTCTGAGATTCAGGATAAATTCAAAGCGCTGGTTTACCAGGCTTTGGATGATTGAAATTAATGGAGTAAGAATGAAGAACATTTGAATAGTGAAGTCAGAACTTCAGTTTAATTCTGACTTCTTACTTCGATTGTTCTATTGATCTTACTTCACCTTTTTCATAGGTGTCAGAGTTACCGGCCCAATAAGTCCTGATTCTCTTGGAAGCCATGCCGATGCATCGAACAAACCGTTCTTGCTGTTTTGTCTCATCCTGGCCGGGAAATTTGTATTGTAGAATTTTTTCCATTGAATATTATTCCTGTCAAGATAAGCGATTCTGTTAGCTGCCAGATTAGTTACTTTGATTTCAAGTGTATTCCTGGACTTAAGCAGCTGTTTCTCTATAACTAATTGATAATCAGGTCCTATCAAAGTAGTTAATTCATTGCCATTCAGTATGATACGGGCACTTTCGCAAACTTTTCCCAGGTTCAGAAGCCATCCATCGGCTTTGCCTTCAGGTTTGCTGAAAATAACAGTGTATTTTGCAGTTCCTGAGAAATCCTTAACAGCCTCACCACCAAAGCCGGTCCATGAACCCAGGGTGGTCAACTCTTTTGACGGAGGCAATTCTGGTCCGCCTTCAAGAAATTCGACTTTCCAGTTTCCTTTAAGTTCCTGCATAGCTGAAATCGTATCGTAAAATAAATACTTGTCACCTCCCTGGATAGTATTGAATGTCCTGATGATTATAGATTCTCCAGATAATAATTTTGCCCAGACATCAATATTTCCTGAGGGAGAAACCTGTGTTTTAGCGATTCCGTTTTTCAATGTCATAGGATTATAAATTCCTGATGACCTGGATTTTACCTCCAATGGTATCCAGCCTTCAAATGGTTTATTTGCAGGGTTAAGGATGAAATAGTAATTTTCATTTTTATTTGTTCTCCTGGTAAACTTGAGACCTTTGTCTACAAGTGACTCTCGACGAATGGAAGCAAAGGTGAGTAGCTTTTCAATGTCATTTCCTAACAGAATCCTTCCTTTTCCCAGATTTGCCTGTTTTATATCCTTGTCTGAAGTTGTTGTAAATTTCAGCTGAGCGATAAGATGCTGAAAGATCTCACGGTTCGATTCAAGATTTCCCCATCCTGCAACATCTCCCGGCAGACTCCCGAACATTATAATTGTAGCACCCTTATCTGCCAGGTTGATAATGTCATTAAAGGTCTCAAGAGGTATATATTTTGATCCGGGAACAACTAATGTACTGTATGTTGTATTTCCTTCTGTTTTCAAAAATCCATCATAAACTATTGTGTTCTTAATCTGTTTATCTGAAATATAATCGAAGGCATAACCTTTATCAAGCATTGCTTGTGCTCCTGTTTTGAAGGGAGTTCCATTGAATCTCGGACTTATGCCATCAAAATGTTCGAGCATAACATTATTATTGTCAGAATAACGATCAAAAATCGGGAAATAGAAAAGGATATCGTTATCTGGTTTTGAGGATTGAGTAAATGACTGAACCCGTGCAACATAATTGTTGAGAGCTGAAAAATCATTCCAGATAGTATTGGCAGGAGTAAATTCGACAGCAGCATAAAACAGAAAACCGGGCCAGGGTTCATTCGCAGGAGAATAACAAGTACCATGATAGAAAATGTGATTCACTCCGGCAATGAAGAACTGATCCACAGCTTTTTTCACTTCACCAAGTGTTACCGAGAAGTGCTCCCCTAACCAGGTAGCCGATTCTGAGGAGGCAAATTTCTTTCCCGAAACATTAGCCGCTGAGGTACCGAATTTCATTCTGAGAATATCTGTTCCTTCTGTTTCAGGAATATCAGTTGCAGCGTAAAGATCGAGTATATTTCCAGGCGATCCATGTGCCTGGTCACGGGTGATCTTCCCCTGCTTATGAGCCCAGTTGGTCCATCCGATTGTATATTTATCAAGAATAAGGTCCGAGATAGTCTGACGATAATCGCATAGAACCCTGGAGTTCTTTTCAGGATTATCCTTCTGAAACAATGCGGGAAGGTTGAGGCGAAGATCATAACCTCGCCGGACTTTGAACTCACTTAAAAATTCCGGTGTCCAGCATGATTGTCCTCTGGCATCATCAACTTCGTAAGAATCATTGAAATAGCCACGAAGATAGCTTACGTCATACCCTTTGAAAGCATCATCAAAATGGTTCAGATAATCATCTATTGCTTTTCCTGAAAAGTGATCAATAACATAACCTTCTCCACCTGGACCGGCTCTTTCTACCATCTTTCCATGCCACCCCTGGAATACAGCATAAAGCGTCCATGTTCCTGTTGGTGCAGTCCAATTTAGTTTTCCTGAAGCATCAACCTTGTCAGTCAGGTCGAAGGTTTGACCTGCATCGGAATATGCCATCAGTACCTGCAACGGAATTGGTTTACGATACCTGATCTGATCAATGGCGAGGGTCTGAAGATCCTTATTCTTCGAAATGGGATCAACCAAAGTTGAAATATCAGGTCTGGCCGGACCGTTGAATCTTATTAAAGGTTCCTGAATAAAAATGACCGGTTCATTCAGATTTTCTCCGGCTTTCAGTGACCAGGATTTAAATGTAACATATTTACTAGCATCATCATCTGTCACCCAAGGTCCTCCAAATGGCCAGCTGGAAGAGTTAGCCAGATCAACCCCAAGATTGAGCCTTTTGGCTTCATTGAGAGTGTAGACAAACATTTTCATCCATTCTGGTGAAAGATAATTTATGAATTTGTCTTCCTGCCCTTTAACACCGTATAAAACAGTAAGTTCCATTCCTCCGAGCCCGGCATTTGCATATTTCTGGAGCGCGGCTGTCATATCTTTCTGGTTCACTATACTTCCCGGCCACCACCATCGTGTCCATGGTCTGGTTTCCTGATTAATAGGCGGCCATGGAGGAAGTGAGTTTGTTTGTTGCGCAGATACAAACTGCGAGATTAAAAAAAAGAGGATGGTAAGTATCTTTATCATCTTTCAGGAGTTAATTTATTGACTTCACGGGCGAAAGAGGACTTAATGGCAAACTGAATTTCTCGAACTGATCAGGTTTTGAAGGATCAAAAACAGGCAGATCTTTTACCAAGTATTTTGTTATCCCAAGATTATTAGCACGTATTCCTTCAATAATGCATTTAGCAAGCTCATAAGCTCCAAATGGATTAAAATGGGTATTATCGTTCAGATCTTTATCCTGTCCCGGAAACATGTTGGCAGGATAGATCACAAAAAGTTTTTTTGAATTCTCAACTCCAAATGATTCATACAGAGTTTTCGTCATAGCATTCAGGTCAATAAGCGGAACATTCAGTTCAGCAGCCACTTTTCGTGCTGCTTCAGGATAATCTCCGAGAGAGTTGGTAATTTTTCCGTCATCACCAAATGAACGGCGATTAGCAGGTGTAACAATTACCGGAATGCCTCCTTTTTTTCTGAATTCATTTACAAACAGTCTCATTCTTTCTGAATAAGATTTGAATGCTCCATCCTCCGGACCTTTCTCTTTCTGATCGTTATGACCGAATTCAATAAAAAGATAATCACCGGGTTTCATCATATTCATCACTTTTTTCAAACGATTACCTGAAAGGAAACTACCCAGGGAAAGTCCGGATTCAGCCTGGTTTGAAACAGCTATTCCCGGCTGAAGAAATCTGGGAATAATCTGTCCCCATGATGTCCATGGATCATCATCCTGGTCAACAACAGTGGAATTGCCAGCTAAAAACATAGTTACCGCATTCTCAGTTTTGGTTATTTCAATTGCACAGATACAAGGGCGGATATCAGTGAATTCAAATGTCAGTTTATCATCCCAGTCAAGTTTATTCATTTCCCTTGGCTTACGTTTTACCTCTTCATCAGTTCCTGCAATTGAAGGGAACCTTATATTTACGGTTGCAGAAAGTGTTTTAAATATTCCAGGTGCTGTTTTCACTTTTTCGAACAAAAGGCGTCTTGATTCAACTCTTATCGTTGCCATAGCATCATCCTTTAGATCGCCTGTAATGATTTTAATATCATAATTTCCTTCCGGCAGTTTAACTGAGAAAAAGAATGGTTTATCACTTGTGACAAAACCTCCTGTCAACGCTTCATTACCACCACGATCGATAGCTTTTGGTTCAGTTCCGAAATCAAAGCCGAAACCCTTTTCAGCTGAATATTTTGTTCCGGGACTAACCTGAATGTATCCGGGAATCTCTTTAGCTGGATTGAAAGAAAACTTAAATGAAGTCTTTTGTTGCGCTGGAATATTCGTGTTTATTATGAGAGCGATTGAGACTAAAGTCAATAATTTTATCTTCTTCATTGTATCATATTTTTTTATCGGAAATTATGCCAGTCAACTCCTAATGGATAAAACATCACTGCTGCATCATTAATAACTATCTGATAGTTCTTTATCAGTTTCATCATCTCAGCGCCAGCCAAAATTACAGGTCCATAACCATGAGCTGCAGCCACATTCACCGGCCTGTTGTAGTAAAATGCAGGATCGAAACTCATTCCCGTCCCAACACATGTTCCTTCAACCTCTCCTTTACTATTGACCTTAGTCTGAACAGCATTCCATCCAAGAACCGCCATAGGACCATTTGCAGTTGCATCAATCCAACCTTTGTTTATGGCATGGGCAATACAATAAGTGAATATTGCTGTGGCAGAAGTTTCGTAATATGAATCGTTCCTGTTTATTAGTTGGTGCCAGAAACCTGTACCTGACTGATAATAAGCAAGACCCCTGATATGAGCGCGTAATTGATCCAGAATCAAATTCCTTGATGGATAGTTTTCAGGAAGGACATCCAGTAACTCAGTCATTGTCAGAAGCGCCCAACCATTGCAGCGTGCCCAGTAGAATTCAGGATGGACATTCATATCCTGAATCCATCCGTGCATGTAAAGTCCCTGGTTTTTGTTAAACATCCGCTGTGAGAATTGCAGAACCTGTTTTACTGCATCATCAAAGTATTTGTTGTCTCCGGTTAGTTTTCCCATCTGAGCAAGAGCGGGTACACTCATATAAAGGTCATCCAGCCAGAGTGCATTTGGCAGTGGCCTGTTCCTTGCCAGTGTACCATCGGAGAGACGAAATTGTTTTGATGAAATAAAGTTGATATCATTGTCAATAAAGGGGCGCAAAGCAGGACTTTTTCCTGTGTTTAAAGTCTTGATCATAGCTGCGCACATTGAGCCGGCATCATCGAGAGCCCTTGGATCAAGAATCGGGCGGACTGGATTATTTGTGGGCTGAACAGTTACTGAGGTAGTTTTGAAATACTGGGATACGGAAGCTATCAGATTCATCCGTTTAATTGTATAATCGGCGAACTTCGGATCACCAGTGACTTCTCCTGCATATAACATTGCCCCGTATAAGACACCCCATTCATAACTTATCAGCCTGAATACACCCGGTTCAAATATGCTGTTCGGATTAAGTTTCGTCATATCTGTAATTTCTACTTTTGATTGACGATCAATCATCCTGGCAGGAGTGGAGGCATCAAGGTAAGCGAAGATGCGATTCAATACAGCGGCAATATCTTCTGCTTTAACCGGTCCATAAGGCACCGGATAATCAGGCTGCAAAAGGTGCAGGGGGGTATTGGAATCAGTCACCTTGGGTGGAGCATTTTGTGATGACACAGGTAATGCGAGTCCTGCCAGAAGTAAAAGAATGATTGGCTTAAGTTTCATATAATTCTATATTAATTTGATTTAACTGCGGAATCCAAAACCTCTGATCTCACTGCTACATCCCATACTTTTGCCCTGCGGGATTTTCCATCCGGCCCTTCGATGTAAAGTGTCACAATATATCTTCCTGCCTTCCCGTAGGTATGAATCGGATGTTGCTCGGTTCCTGTTGTACCATCGCCGAAATCCCATTTCCAGTTTGTGATTTTACCAACCGACATATCCTGGAATGCAACAAGTCTTCTGTTCATGTCAAGTATTTTAAATGACCATTGAGCATCGATCTTCTTTACAAATTGAGGTTCGAGAGGCATCAGCTTAAATGTTCTGAGCTGGGAAGCATTTCCGTACATCGTGTGTTTATCAGAAAGATTCCAGAATCCATTGTTGCTCTTGGCATTAACATCATCAAAATCAATTATTGCCCAGCATAAGCCTATATTCTTACCTTCACGCAATACCGACTCAACAGCCCTGACAGGTCCTTCCGGACCGGCATAATCGAAAGGAGTTATCCAGAATTCAAGAACAAGTTTTCCAGGCTCACCGGGTCTGAAATTATAGGAATAGGCTGCATTTGCGTAAGGAAGTTCCTTTATCCACGGCTGACTGCCCCAGACAAGACACCAGTCCTGCCCTTCAGCCGGTGTGAAAATATGATAATTCTGTGCATGAACGCCATGGTAATTAAAATAGGCATCCCATGAGTTATTTAACTGAGGATTGGGGTGGAACTGTTCAATTAGCGGACCTCCTGATTGATCTCCATCTACTACAACTTCAAATATATCATGATGCAGGTCGGTCCTTGAAAAATCCCAGTAATTATCATAAGCTTCATAAAGGAAATAGAGGCGATTCAAACCTTTCACCCAGCCAACACGGACTTTTACATTGAGATTATTTGTATCAAGAGTTGCATGTTTTTTTTCATCATCTCTAAGCTGGTCATTACCAATTATATATTCTTTTGGGACCATGGCCCAGTCATCTGTATTACCATCAATTCTTGGAATCTTATCAGGAGGAAACTGAAATATTTTAAAGGTGCTGTCAATCTGCGCATTGACAGAGAATGAAAAAACAGGTTGAAACAGGATAAGTATGGTTGCAGCTAATTTCAAAACATATATGTAATTATAATCTGGTCTGCTAAGGCTTCTCTGATTCATGATAATTTTTTTTAAATGAAGAATAAAATAATTCTGTCAGTAACATGTAGTTTTCAAATTTAGAAAAAAAAGTCGGTCAGCACTTTTTGAATTTAATAATAGTATAGATATAATCTTTTCCGTATTGAATCCCTAATGTTAAATAATGTTACAATTCCTGTGGACTTCAAATTATTTCCGCTTCATGTCTTATGTTCTGGATTCTTTTTACAAAATTGCATAGAAATTTAAACCTAACATTTCTTTCCAATGAAAAACGCTATCTTATTTCTATTGTTATTGATTTTCATCCTTCCGGTCACAGCACAGAAGACTGAAGTATATTATTTATCAGGAATAGATAAAGATCATACTGTTCAGTGGGATTTTTTCTGCACAAAAGGACATAACAGTGGTAAATGGACTAAAATTGCTGTCCCATCAAACTGGGAATTACAGGGTTTTGGCACTTATAATTACGGGCACGACAAGCAGCCGGCTGATGAAAAAGGGTTATACAAGTATGAATTCAGGCTCCCTTCATCCTTCAGGAATAAGAGGATCTATATTGTTTTCGAAGGATCGATGACCGACACTGAAGTGAAAATCAATGGCAAACCTGCAGGACCTGTTCACCAGGGAGCTTTCTACAGGTTCAAGTACGATATTACTTCATTGATCAAAACCGGGTCAAAAAACCTGCTTGAAGTCAATGTAAGCAAGGTATCAGCCGATGAGCATGTTAATAATGCTGAGCGGCACTCCGATTTCTGGGTTTTCGGAGGTATCTTCCGGCCGGTTTATCTTGAAGCTGTTCCGGACGAGTTTATTGATCATTATGCTATTGATGCCAGGGCTGACGGAAGCATGTCAGTAGATCTTTATCTTAATAAGAATACATCTGCAAAAACTGCGGAAGCACAGGTTCAGACGACTGATGGCAAACCTTTCGGCAACTCTTTCCAGGTGTCTCTTCCTTCGGGCGAGACACATGCTGTTCTGAAAGGATCCCTGACGGAACCAAAGTTATGGAACCCTGAGTCGCCCAATCTGTACCAGGTTGTTATAGATCTAAAGGAAGGTCAGACAGTAAAACACCAGATTGTACAACGTTTTGGTTTCAGAACAATTGAAGTGAAAGAACATGACGGGATCTATGTTAACGGCATCAAAATAATGTTCCGCGGTGTATGCCGTCATAGTTCATGGCCAACTTCAGGTAAGACAATGAGCAAGGAACTTAGTATACTTGATGTTAACCTTATGAAAGATATGAATATGAATGCTGTCAGGATGAGTCATTATCCTCCCGATCAGCATTTCCTTGATGTTTGTGATTCTCTTGGCCTATTCGTACTTGATGAGCTTGCAGGCTGGCAGAATTTCTATGATACGGAAGTTGGTAAAAAGCTTGTTAAAGAAATGGTTATCAGGGATGTCAATCATCCGTGTATTGTACTATGGGACAATGGTAATGAAGGTGGCTTCAATCCTGACCTGAGAGATGAGTTCGATAAATATGATCCGCAGGGACGCAAGGTGATTGAACCATGGCATACTTTAAACGGTATGAATACCAAGCATTATATCCCGTATAATTACGGTTTGGATTCTTTTTTTAACGGCAGGGATATTTTCTTTCCGACAGAGTTTCTTCATGGTCTTTATGACGGAGGACAGGGTGCCGGAATGGATGATTACTGGAACCTTATGCGATCAAACCCTCTTTCTGCAGGTGGTTTCTTATGGGTGTTTGCTGACGAAGGAGTTGTACGAACAGATAAAAAAGACTCAATCGACACTGACGGAAACAATGCGCCTGATGGTATACTCGGTCCGTTCAGGGAAAAAGAGGGCAGCTATTATACCATTAAGGAAATCTGGTCTCCCGTGTTCATTGAGAGTAAGATCATTACTCCACAGTTCGACGGGAAGCTGAATGTGGAAAACAGGTTCTTATATACTTCATTAAAGCAGTGCAGATTCAGCTATGACCTGGTAAAATTTTCTGATTCATTCCCGGTTAAGGAAGTGAGCAGAGTTACAAAGAGCGTGGCAGCACCGGCACTGAATCCTGGCGACCATTGCTGGCTGGATCTTAACCTTCCACCCAACTGGAAGGATTATGATGCGATGTATTTTACAGCAATGGATCCATTTGGAAGGCAGATAAATACCTGGTCATGGAATATAACATCACCGGGAACGAAGGCTGAAAAGATGGTTAAAATAGGTACAGACAGGGCAACGGGCATAGAAGATGGAGATTTTATAATAATGTCATCAGGAAAGAATCAGGTTACAATAAGCAAGAAAACAGGAATGCTGACTGATGTAAAAAGTAACGGATCGGTTGTTCCTTTTAATAATGGGCCAATATTTGTTGGTATGACGCCTGTTTTCAGTGCGGTGAAGAATTATCAGTCAGGAGATTCATACGTTGTTGAAGTTCTTTATAACACCAGGCCGTCGGCTAATGTAAAATGGACAATGATCCCCGGTGGGTGGCTCAAACTCGACTATGATTATAAACCATCAGGTCAGTCGGATATGTTCGGGATAACCTTCTCCTTCCCGGAGGATCAGGTTAAAGGAGCGGCACTTTTTGCTAACGGGCCTTACAGGGTTTGGAAGAACCGTATTAAAGGCCCACAGTTCGGAATATGGGACAAACCTTATAATAATACGGTGACAGGCGAATCCTGGAACTATCCCGAATTTAAAGGATACTATTTCAATTTTTATTCAGTACAGCTTCATACTACCGGATCTCCAATAACAATAGTAAGCTCTGCATACGATCTGATACTGCATCTCTTTACGCCTCAGAATCCAAAAAAAGGAGCTCCTTCTGTGGAACCTGCATTCCCGACAGGTAATATCTCATTCATGAACGGCATAAGCGCAATTGGGCAGAAATTCACCACAGCCGATCAGATGGGTCCTCAGAGCCAGAAAAACATGTATAATGCTAACAGGAATACTGAACCATTGTCAGGGACTTTGTATTTCAGGTTTGGGGAATAAATCCATATTGTAATATATTGAACAGTTAAAATATTGATTCTGTTCAGAAAAGTCAAAAAAATGAAATTGCAAAAAAGATACATTTAAGAGTGGACTCAATTATTGGATTAACAAATTTTGCATAACTTTCAAACTATTAAATTCGTTCTGGCTTAATAAATAATATTATCATGAAATCTTTATCAATTTTATCAGTAGTGCTGCTTTCACTTGCCCTTGGTTCCTGTAAAACTGAAGTTAAAAAAATCCCGGTTCAAAAGGTTGGGATCAGTGAATTTCTTGGTCAGTGGACCATTGATATAAAGGGCGGGTCAGTAGGATGGCTTGAAGTACGCCAGGAGGCTGGTTATTTAGACGCTGATCTGCTCTGGGTGGCCTGAAGTGTTGAACCTGTGGCAAATGTTTACCTGGCTGATGATAAATATCTGGTCGTTACCCGAACAAATGGAGTGGTACGGAAAAAGGATGAAAAGAACAACCCGGTACGCACTCATATTGTTACTAACTGGCTTGAAGTAACCAGGAACGGGGATAAGATTGAAGGATTTTTATTGAATCCTAAACGAAATGGGCTAGGAGTTGACTCAACGTCTTTCACAGGCACAAAACTACCCCCGGTTCCTCCGGCACCGGATATGAAAGCTTTGAAATTTGGAAAACCCATCACTTTATTTAATGGGAAAGATTTGACAGGCTGGAAGTTAATTGAGGAAAAGGAGAAGAACGGATTCACGGTTGTCAACGGT
>Ga0182027_10004112_pt1 | contig 22724 bp, 21 predicted proteins | sample 712E1DmetaG_FD_121300 | JGI IMG/M metagenome (GOLD analysis project Ga0182027, IMG submission 121300) | Permafrost microbial communities from Stordalen Mire, Sweden - 712E1D metaG (Illumina Assembly) | ecosystem: Environmental > Terrestrial > Soil > Wetlands > Permafrost | place: Sweden... | reverse complement strand
GTGTCTCGAAAACAGGCGGTCATCTTGGTGCCGGACTGGGAGCGGTGGAACTTACTGTAGCGCTTCATTATGTATTTAATACACCGGAAGATAAGCTTGTATGGGATGTCGGCCATCAAGCATATCCGCATAAAATTCTAACCGGACGAAAAGACAGAATGGAAACAATCCGCAAGTTAGGCGGATTGAGCGGATTTCTGAAGCGCACAGAAAGTGAATTCGATACATTCGGCGCCGGGCATGCAAGTACGGCAATCTCAGCAGCGCTTGGCGTTGCAGCAGCTCGTGATTTAGAAAAAAAGAATTTTATAGTTGCAGCAATCGTTGGTGATGGTTCTATGACCGGCGGTATGGCGTACGAAGCAATGAACCATGCCGGTGTGATGAAAAAAAATCTTATCGTCGTACTCAATGACAACGAAATGGGTTCGCTTTCATCATTAGAACCGAGTGTCTGGTCATTCCATAACTATTTTACAAAGGTGCTCACACATCCTACATACAACAAATTTAAAGCGAATGTGTGGGATTTGACAGGCAAATTGGACACATTCGGCGATCGACTTCGTATGGTTGCACAACAGATGGAAAGAGGAATTAAGGCAGTTGTCACGCCGGGCATGCTCTTCGAGGCGCTTGGATTTCGGTACTTCGGTCCGATCAATGGACATAATGTTGTAAAGCTGGTGGAGATATTCAGGCAAGTAAAAGATCTCAACGGTCCTATTCTCATTCACGTTATCACTGAAAAAGGAAAAGGATATGCGCCTGCAGAGCGTGAGGTAACGCGATTGCATGGCGTGACACCATTCGATAAAATTACCGGCATATCTCCAAAGGAAAACGGTCAACGGCCGTCTTACACTGATATCTTTGGTAAAGCTCTGGTGGAAATTTGCAAACAGAATAAGAGAGTAATTGGTATTACCGCTGCGATGTCGGATGGAACGGGGTTAATTCAACTCCACGAAGAAATGCCCGCGCAGTTTTTTGATGTCGGCATCGCTGAACAGCATGCAGTCACCTTTGCCGCAGGCATGGCAACGGAAGGGTACATTCCGGTCGTGGCAATTTATTCTACGTTTATGCAGCGAGCCTTCGACCAAGTAGTGCATGACTGTGCGATTCAGAAACTCCATGTCGTTTTAGCAATGGATCGCGGCGGATTAGTTGGTGCTGACGGCGTAACGCATCATGGTGCATTAGATTTTTCTTTTTTACGCTGCATTCCCGGTATGGTTATTATGGCGCCGAAGGATGAGCAGGAATTGCGCGATATGCTCTTTACTGCTGTTGAATATAAAAAAGGACCGATCGCTCTTCGGTATCCGCGCGGGAATGCGCTTGGTGTTCCGGTACGCGCTGGATTTCAAAAATTGGAAATCGGTAAGGCTGAAACAGTGCGCGCTGGTAAAGATATTGCACTGCTTGCCATCGGCAGTACAGTGCCGAATGCACTCAAGGCAGCAGACGTATTAAGCAGTGAAGGGATTGAAGCAGAAGTGGTGAACATGAGGTTTGCTAAACCGATTGATGAAGAATTGTTGAAATCGTTATCTCAACGAATTAAAACATTTGTTACCATCGAAGATAATGTCATTCACGGCGGATTCGGGGCTGGAGTATTGGAGGCACTCAATCATTGCAGCATCACGGATGTTTCTGTCAAATTGCATGGACTCCCGGATGAATTCATTGAGCATGGATCTCCAAGTGAACTGCGTGAAATGGTCAGGCTTGATGCTCACGGGATTGCTACAGTCGCGAAAGAATATTTGAAAATCACGCACGAAAATTCTGCGTTACATAGTATGTAAATAACATTGCGGACATTATATGGAAAAAGCACGTATTTGTATTGTTGGACTCGGATCCATTGCTCAGACGATTCATCTTCCCATTCTCAGTAAATTTCCAGATGTCGAAATTGTAGCGGTCTGTGATATCGACCGAGCAAAGGCGCAATTTGTCGCAGATAAATTCAAAGTGCGTCGATACTACAACAACTTCGAGAAAATGCTGGCGATTGAACAAGACCTCGATGGAATTGACATCTGCACTCCAACGATTTTACATAAAGATATGGCGATTGCGGCTTTAACGGAAAAAAACAATATTCTCATAGAAAAACCTCTCGCGCGAACCTCAATCGAGGCAGAGGAAATTACAGCGGCGGCTAAGAAATTTCATCAGACATTGATGGTTGGTATGAACAATCGTTTCCGGCCAGACACCATGATTCTGAAAAGTTTTATTGAAGATAAGGCGCTTGGCAAACTCTTTTATGCGAAAGCAGGATGGTTCAAGAAGTTGAACACAGAAAGTGCGTGGTTGACCAAGAAAACGCAATCCGGCGGCGGTGTTGTCCTCGATCTTGGTATTGTTATGCTCGATCTGGCTTTCTGGATGATGGGCTTTCCTGAAGTGCAGGAAGTGTCAGCGACTAATTATTCGCATCACACAAAAGATGTGGAAGACTCATCGATAGCATTCCTAAAAATGAAAAACGGTTCCACCTTAACTATTGAAGCGAGCTGGTCGTTTGAATCAACGTCGGACTTTTTCTATTGCGATTGTTTTGGTACGGATGGAAGCGGTTCGCTCAATCCATTTCGCATTGTTAAACGTATGCACGATAATCTTATCAATGTTGCACCTGCTTCAATTGAAACGCCGCAAAGTCTTTACCGCAAATCGTACGAGAATGAACTTAAGCATTGGATTGGCTCGTTGCGCGGACTGCATTCGATTATTTCTAGCGGCGATGAAGCTGTGCAGCGGATGAAGATTATAGAATTAATTTACAAATCTGCCAAGCGCGGCAAAGCTGTCACTATAAAATAACTTTTCATAAGAATATCAATGACTCGTTTAACAAAGCAAACTGCACGATCTTCTCCTCAAGGGAAAGAATCTGTTCCAACGATTGCACTCCTTACTGACTTTGGATCACAGGATCAATATGTAGCATCGATGAAAGGCGTAATGTTGTCTATTAATTCATCGGTGAACATAATTGATATCACCCATGAAATTCTACCGTACAGAATTCATCAAGCTGCATACATGCTGTGGTCGGTATACAATTATTTCCCCAAAGATACAATTTTTGTAAATATAGTTGATCCTGGTGTCGGAAGCGGGAGACGTATCATCGTAATGAAAACAAAGAAATATACATTTATTGCGCCTGATAATGGATTATTGGACTTCATTGTATATCAAGAAAAAAGTGCATCGGCGGTCGAGGTGACACAATCATCTCTTAAAAAATATGCCATAGGTGAAATATCCTCGACATTTCATGGACGTGATCTGATAGCACCTCTTGCTGCATATCTCTCCAACAATATACCAATCAAGCATTTTGGTATAAATATTACATTGCCAGAAATTCTTTCTCCTTTCGTGCGTTCTCGGGCTGATGTCGTGCCACTGTGTGTGTTGCATATTGATCACTATGGAAACATTATTACAAACCTTCGTTCTTTTGAAATTGAAAAAAGCATGAAAGCCATACAAACCATATCGATAGGCAGTAATATGGTGAGCAAATGGATCAGATTTTATGATGAGGCCCCGGAAAATACACCATGTCTAATTGTCGGCAGTAGCGGGCTTGTAGAGATATCAGCGAAAAAAAATAGCGCTGCACGTCTTCTGCGCGCTTCGCTCGATTCAAAATTGAAGGTGTATTGGCGATGAAAATATTCGACGAAACTATTATCATGGAGCACTGCCTTAGGCTTGCATTGAAGGGTGCAGGCAAAGTCAATCCCAATCCAATGGTTGGGTGTATCATAGTTCGAAAAGGCAAAATTTTAGGAGAGGGGTTCCACGCGAAATTTGGCGGATCACATGCTGAAATAGTTGCACTGAAACGTGCGGGTAAAAAGGCGAAAGGTGCTGCGCTGTACGTCAGCTTAGAACCTTGCGCGCATTTTGGTAAAACGCCGCCATGTACTGATGCAATTATTCAAGCAGGAATTTCCCAAGTAGTGATTGCATCGAGGGATCCCAATCCTCTCGTAAGAGGAAAGGGAATACAGCGATTGCGCGCAGCAGGTATTCGTGTAAAAGTTGGATTACTTCAAAAAGAAGCAGCGCTGCTGAATGAAAAATTCTTCAAATTTATGGAAACCGGTTTGCCTTTTGTCGGTATCAAGCTTGCGCAAACGCTTGATGGCAGAATTGCTGACGTTTCTGGAAAATCAAAATGGATTACATCCGGAACTGCGCGAAAAGAAGTGCACCGCCTGCGCAGTGATTTTGACGCGGTGTTGGTTGGAGCTCATACCGTTCTGAAGGATAATCCGGAATTGACAGTCCGTCTTGTGAAAGGAAGGAATCCCGTGCGTGTAGTAGTTGACGGACGTCTTTCGCTTCCGGCATCTCGAATCATATTCAATACTTCTGCTGCACCAACGTGGCTGTTAACATCTGCAAAAGCAGTGAAAGAAAATATTCGAAAAGTTCAGAAACTTGTTTTACAGGGTGTGCGTGTGCTTCCAGTCTCGCCTGCTTACAGGATCAATGCGGAAATAATAGTTCGCACGCTTGCGGCTGAATGTATTTCTTCTGTGCTCATAGAAGGCGGTGCTAACACGGTGGAGAGGTTCATCAATCGGTTTCTTGCCGATAAGCTTTTTTTGCTGGTCGCACCAAAAATTTTAGGAGGCGGCCTGAATGGATTCGATTTTAAAACTCCTCAACCTCTTCACAAGCCGATACACCTGATGACGGAGAAAGTTTCAATCATTGGAAATGATTTACTTATTGAAGCAAGATTTATTTATGGATGAAAGAATATAACGTATGTTCACCGGATTAGTTGAAGAACCTGGAACAATTAAGTCAATCAAACATAAAGGCGGAAGTGTCATCTTTACTATTGAGGGGAAAAAAACTGTCAAAAATTTGCGCATCGATCATAGTATTGCGGTGGAAGGTGTCTGTTTGACAGTCATTAAAAGAAGAACAAAGACATTTGATGTACAAGCGGTGGAAGAGACATTGGAAAAAACGACCCTTGGCAAATTGCGACCAGGAAGTCTCGTTAATTTAGAACGGCCGTTGTTGCTTTCAGACAGGCTTGGCGGACATTTTGTTCTCGGGCATGTGGATGGACTTGGGAAAGTGACGGGGCTGGAATTCCGTGAAAGCAGTTGGATTTTCAGGATTCAAGTACCGAAGAAATTCGCACATCATCTTGTGCCTGTCGGTTCCATCGCTGTTAACGGTGTAAGTCTGACAATGGCTGAAGTGAAAAGTAATATTTTTGCTGTTTCCATCATTCCCCATACTATGGAAGTGACAACCTTCAAATTGCTTCAGCCCGGAACATCGGTTAACATTGAATTTGACATTCTTGGCAAGTATGTGGAGCGCTTATTTGAGGGAAAAGGGATTTCGATAAAGAAATGATATAGAACGAATTTTCGTTCTTGCATTTTGAGTCATTTTTTTTTATACTATAAATCGCAAGCCCCACTGTTGGTGGGGATTTTTTTCGCTTGAGGAACGACGTCAATGTACACATTTGCAATCATTATTGAAGTAATCATTGGAATTTTATTGATGCTCGCGATTCTAATGCAGTCGAGCAAGGGTGGTGGATTGGCTGGAGGTCTTGGCGGTGCTAATATTGGCACTGTCTTTGGAGTCCGGCGCACTTCGGATTTTCTCACTAAGTTGACACAATGGCTGGCAGGCATTTTCATGGTTCTTGCTTTGGTCATCAACTTGTGGCTTTTACCGCGCGGTGAGATGAAGAAAGAAAGTGTCATTCAATCTGGTCCTCCTCCGGCGGCGTTACCACCAACACAGCAAGCACCTGTATCTCCAATACCGGGTAGCAAATAATCATTTGCACCCATGGCTCAATTGGTAGAGCAACTGACTCTTAATCAGTGGGTTCCAGGTTCGAGTCCTGGTGGGTGCACATTGTAGCAGTGGACTCGTTGTTGTCATGTGAGCGGATAGACCTTCTGGATGCAAAAATTTTATTGAATCAAGATTTAGAGTAGGAGAATTCGATTGAACACTTCACCAAAGACAAGGTTTTTTAAACCTGAGGAAATAAATCAGAAATGGTTTCTCGTTGATGCTGACGGAAAGACATTAGGCCGTATTGCGTCACGCGTTGCACATATTCTGCGAGGGAAACATAAACCAGAATTCACGCCAAATCACGACCTGGGAGATTTTGTTGTGATTGTCAATATAGAAAAAGTGAAACTGACCGGAAAACGGCCGGAGTTGAAAGAACTTTTTCATAACACAGGGTATCCAGGCGGTGCACGGTTCGAATCCTTTAAAGATTTAATAAAAACGAATCCAGAAAAAGTTATGGAGCATGCCGTAAAAGGGATGTTACCGCATAACCGTTTGGGACGTCAGATGTTTAAGAAATTGAAAGTATATCGGGGAGCGCAACATCCCCATGCCGCACAGCAACCTGAACCGATTTCTTTTGAGTAAGGAATGAACAACTCCATGCAACCACGAACTACAGTTGGCCGTAGAAAAAATGCCATTGCCCGAGTAAAACTGATCGATGGCTCCGGGAAGATTACGGTTAACAAACGAGAATTTGAAAACTATTTTCCGCTTGAGATTCAGCGGGATGAAATTATGAAACCATTTAAGGTCACCGACACCATGGGACGGTACGATGTCATGATACGCGTCAACGGCGGCGGACCTGTAGGACAAGCCGGAGCAGTACGGCTTGGCATTGCGCGTTCCTTAGTCGCGCTCGATGAAGATGCTCGCACTGCGCTTCGCGGTGCAGGACTCCTTACGCGCGATCCACGTATGGTTGAACGAAAAAAATACGGGCAGAAGAAAGCTCGCAAGCGGTTCCAGTTCTCCAAACGTTAATTTGTATTTTCAATCTGCAACAGTCGTTTTTCTGTTGCGAAAATTTAATAATAAATCATATTCTCTGATTCAACCGGCAGTGTGGCGCCTGAGGCGCCATTCCGGAAGAAGACGACGAGAATAGCAGTCTAACTGAAAGGATCATTATTATGCCTCGTGTAGAACTTGATGCGTTGCTTCAAGCCGGTGCCCATTTCGGACACTTGACCCGCCGTTGGAATCCCAAAATGAAGCCCTATATTTTCATGGAACGCAATGGGATTCATATTATCGATTTAAAGAAAACCCAAGAGATGCTCGAAACGGCGTGCAATGCAATTTCGAACAGTGTCGCTGAAGGGAAAAAACCACTCTTCGTCGGTACGAAACAGCAGGCGAGTGATGTCATGAAGCAGGAAGCGCAACGCTGTCATGCGCATTATGTGACGGAACGCTGGCTGGGCGGAATGCTGACAAATTTTAGTACCATCCGAAAAAGTGTTAAGCGTCTTACAAACATCGAGAAGATGGAAACCGACGGCACATTCGAAAACATCACGAAGAAAGAACGGCTCTTCTTAACACGCGAACGCGACAAACTTCAATCAGTGCTGTCCGGTGTCGTTGAGATGTCGCGTCTGCCCGGTATCGTGTTCGTTGTCGATATTAAAAAAGAAGCTATTGCAGTGAAGGAAGCAAAACGTCTGGGTATTCCCGTCGTTGCTATCGTGGACACGAATACTGACCCCGATCCGATTGATTACCCGATTCCTGCTAACGATGATGCGCTCAAATCAGTGCAATTAATTGCAAAAGCTATTGCTGATGCGGTACTCGACGGTGTTGAGCGAGCATCTGCAAAACAACAAGCAGAAGCGGAAGAACGTGCAACAGCAGAAGCCGCCGAACATGCTTCAGAAAAAAAATAACAGAAAAAGGAAATGAATACTTATGGCAGTAATTTCTAGCGAAGTTGTAAAAAAACTAAGAGATAAAACCGGCGCAGGCATGATGGACTGCAAAATTGCTCTGACGGAATCAAATGGCGACATGGATCAAGCTATCGACTTTCTGCGTAAAAAAGGTGCTGCGGTTGCCGCAAAACGTGCCGATCGTGAAACGAACCAAGGCGTTGTGGAAGCATACATTCACGCCGGCGGAAGAATTGGTGCGATGGTAGAATTAAACTGTGAGACAGATTTTGTCGCAAAGACACCCGGCTTCAAACAATTAGCGCATGATATTGCTATGCAAGTCGCTGCGATGACTCCGCAATACGTATCGCGTGAACAAATTCCACAGGCAGTGATCGAAAAAGAATTGGAAATCTACAAGGTACAGGCGCAGAATGAAGGCAAACCGGCACAGATCGCAGAAAAAATTTCGCAAGGACGCCTCGAAAAATTCTATCAAGAAACAGTGCTGATAGAACAAAGCTTCATCAAGGATTCAGGAAAAACGATTAAAGATATTATTGACGAAGAAACAGCGAAGGTTGGCGAAAAAATCACTGTTCGCCGATTCCTTCGTTATCATCTTGGTGAATCAAATTAAAAATCAAAATCCCGAAAACAATTCGGGATTTTTTTTGTGGGGGTAAGAATGGCAGACCTCAAATACAAACGTATCCTGTTAAAGCTCAGCGGCGAATCCCTCATGGGCGATCGGGAGTACGGGATCGATCCTAAAATAGTGACCCGTTATGCTGAAGATATTGCAGCGGTCGAAAAGCTCGGTGTGCAGATCGGTATTGTCATCGGTGGTGGAAATATTTATCGCGGCATGGAAGGTTCCGTTGACGGTATAGATAAGGTAACGGGTGATCAAATGGGCATGCTGGCGACTGTAATCAATGCACTTGCTTTGCAAAATGCGCTAGAGCACAAAGGATTGAAAACTCGCTGCTTGAGTGCTATAGATATGGAACGAATTGCCGAGCCGTTTATTCGAAGGCGTGCGATCCGGCATTTGGAAAAAGGCCGTGTGGTTATATTTGCTGCAGGCACAGGAAATCCTTACTTTACCACAGATACTGCCGCAGTACTGCGCGCAATCGAAATTGAAGCGAACGTTATTATCAAGGGGACGCGTGTGGATGGAGTATACGACAGCGATCCTGAGAAGAACTCTAAGGCAATCCATCTACCCGAAATTACCTATGCCGAAGTATTAAAAAAAGATCTTCGTATTATGGATTTAACCGCAATTACACTTTCCAAAGAAAACAAACTCCCACTGGTTATATTCAATATGAATATTCAAGGGAATTTGAAACGTGTGGTCTGCGGGGAAGCAGTCGGATCAAAAGTAGTTGAAATCTCGGCACAAAAATCGTAACATCATTCATCCAATTCACTAATTGATGGGACGCCTATGACAAACTCAAAAGAAATTATGAAGCAAGCAGAAGACAGAATGAAGAAAGCCGTGGAGGTTGTACGGGATGAACTTGTAAAAATCCGCACAGGCAAAGCCACGACGGCACTATTAGATGGAATCAAAATCGATTACTATGGGACAATGACGCCGTTGAATAAAGTCGCAAATGTCAGCATACCGGATGTGCATACTGTCGCTGTCCAGCCCTGGGAAAAAAATATTATCCCGATCATTGAAAAGGCAATTCTGGCATCCAATCTTGGTCTAAACCCGGCTTCAGATGGAACAGTTGTTCGTGTTCCAATTCCCCCGCTTAACGAAGAGCGGCGCCATGATCTTGTAAAGTTAGTGAAAAAATTCGGAGAAGATGGAAAGATTGCAATACGCAACGTCCGCCGCGATGCCATTGAGCATCTCAAGAAAGCGGAAAAAAGTGAGCACATGTCTGAAGATGAAAGAAAACGCGGTGAACAAGACGCACAAAAGCTCACAGATAAACACACGAAAGATATCGATAATCTTCTTGTTATGAAGGAAAAAGAAATAATGGAAGTATGATATGGAATGAATGTTTGTTGTGTGATAAAAGATATCCCGGTTTCGAAATAGTGAAATCGGGATTTTTTTTGGTGGGTGTATATGCAACCTTCGTATATGAAATCCGTAATAAATCGTAACTGTGAAACAAATAGGAGACTTCCATGACTAATCAACAGCGCCGCCTCTATCGAAATCAAACAAATAAAGTGATTGCCGGGGTGTGCAGTGGACTCGGTGAATATTTAAATGTTGATACAACAATTGTCCGCCTTGTTTGGATTCTCCTTACGTTTCTTGGTGGTGCTGGAATCATTGCATATATCCTTGCATATTTTATTGTTCCGGCAAAACCACATGAGCTCAGTGAAACAGCCCCGCAGCAAATCCATGATTTTACGCCTGTGCGCATTTTTGGTATTCTCTTCGTTGGCGCCGGCATTGCGATCCTGCTTGACAATCTTGATATTCTATCATTTCATCGATGGTGGTACATGTCGGAAGATTTTGTGTTTCCCGGCCTTCTTATTCTTGCCGGAATTTTCTTCCTGACAAAACGTAAGGGACTTTCAGTGCCTTTACAGCCAAATACGCCGCCGATTTCAGGGGAACTATCCTCTCAAGATCAGAATGTGCACACGGAATCTTCAGCAAATAAACAATCAGAAATGAAAGTGCTGCGTCGTTCGATTACTGATAAAAAACTTTTTGGAATATGTGGAGGAGCGGGAGAATATTTTAATATCGATCCGACAATTATCCGTATTATATATGTGATCTTTACAATGCTTTCCGGCGGCGCCGGGATTTTAATTTACTTGTTGATGTACTTGGTTATTCCTGAAGGTCAACCGCAAACAAGAACACAACAGTGAGGAAATGATGGAAACATTTACACAAAAGCGATCCGGTGGCTTATCTATATTCGGTATTTTTCTGATCCTGGTTGGTGCGGGACTTATCCTGAATAGACTCCATCTCTTGCATTATAAATGGGGAATTATTATTTGGGTGTGCCTCGGCCTTGCAGGGCTAGCGTCGGCAATTCAAGCATTTATCACGCGAAGACGCGGAGTCGTTTTTTGGGGAAGTTTTTTATTTTTTTCAAGCATCGCAATGCTTGTTCACAGATTTGAACTTTTAAATTTTGCGCCGTGGGATGTGCCGGCGACATTTTCTCTTGCGCTTGGCCTTTCCTTCCTGATGGTATTTTTTTATGATCCGCGCCGATTTGGCGTGCTTGTCCCGGTTCTCTTGTTCGGCGGGTACGGCGTTCTCTACTATTTATGGTGGTGGGACGTGATTGACTGGTTCGAGATGAAACATTACGTGCAGACTTACTGGCCCGCGCTGATTATTCTTTGGGGAATATCGCTTATTTTTCGCCCCAAGCGGTAATAATAAAATTAATGTGCTTCAAGCCAATTATTTCCGATTCCGATATCTACTTCAATGGGAACAGAAAGCGGAAGTGCTTGACGCATTTCGTTTTCTACAAGTTTTTTTAAGTCCGCTTCTTCGTTCATCCGCACTTCAAAAACTAATTCATCATGGACTTGTAAAAGCATAGAACTGGCGAGTTTCCGTTTAATTATTTCTGCATCAATATGAACCATGGCAAGTTTAATCATATCCGCCGCAGTTCCCTGAATCGGCATATTGATGGCTTGCCGTTCAGCATTCTGACGGATATTATGATTGTCGCTGCGGATGTCTGCAATGTACCGCCGGCGGCCAAGAAGCGTGCTGACATATCCTTCTTTGCGCGCCCCGGCAATCGTATCTCCAATATATTGTTGAACTTTTGGAAACCGACTAAAATAGCGCGTAATAATTTCTTTGGCTTCACTCTGACTTATTTCTAGCCTGTTGGCAAGTCCATACGCGCCGATGCCGTACATAATTCCAAAATTTACTTCTTTTGCTTTCCGCCGCATCTCACGTGTGACATCTAGTGAGGTGACGCCGAATACTTTTGCCGCCGTTGTTGTATGAATATCTTCTCTATTCCTAAATGCTTCAGTCATTCCCTCATCTCCGGAAATATGCGCCATGACCCGCAACTCGATTTGCGAATAATCTGCAGAGAGAATGAGCGATTCAGGATCGCCAGCGATGAACGCTTTCCGAATTGATCTGCCGATCTCTGTACGGATAGGTATGTTCTGAATATTTGGATCGCTGCTGGATAATCTTCCTGTTGTCGTGACCGTCTGATTAAACGATGTATGCACCCGTCCTGTACGGGCATTCATCAATTTCGGAAGTGCGTCGATGTATGTTGATTTCAATTTAATCGATTGTCGGAATTCAAGCAGCATATCGATAATAGGATGTGCGCCTTTTAATGTCTCAAGCACAGCGACGTCGGTAGAAAAGCCCGATTTGGTTTTACGTACCGGTGTCAATTTGAGTTTGTTAAAAAGGATTTCCGCAAGCTGCTGTGTAGAATTGATATTAAAAGAAAGACCAGCAGCTGAATGAATATCACGGGTAAGATTTTCGAGCTGGTGCTCAAGTTCCTTTGACATACTGGCAAGGCAATCGACATCAATTGCAACTCCGGTGCGTTCCATCCTGGCAAGAACAGAAACGAGCGGAAATTCCATTTCTTCGCATAATTTTATCATTCCAAGTTCGTTCAATTTCTTTTGAAAATATTCGTACAACCTAAATGTGATATCGGAATCTTCACATGAATAATCAGAAAGACTCTGGAGAGAAATGTCACGAATATGTTTCTGTTCTTTACCTGTTCCTACTAAATCTGAAAAAGAGACGGTCTTATATAAAAGATACTCTGCGGCGATTGCATCCATATTGTGCTGGCCGTCTGCGCGGACAATGTAACTGGCGATCATTGGATCAAATACTGTCCCCTCGACATTAATTCCATACTGCGACAGTACCAGCATGTCATACTTAATGTTATAACCGATTTTTTTGATGCGGGAATTTCCGAAAATCGGCTTGAGTTTTTTGCAAACCAATTCCGGTGTCAAACCACTGGAGGCATGAGAATGTGCCTCGTTGCTGCCAAAGAGACCGCCCTGGTCCTGTCGTTCCCTTCCAGAAACTGCAACGTAGTATGCTTCATGCGGTTTGAGTGCGAACGAAATACCCACCAGTTCAGCGTTCAGCGAATCCGTAGAAGTCGTTTCTGTATCGAAAACAAATTCTTGTGCAGATTTTAATTTGTTGCAGAGAGCTGCAAACTCGTGTTCGGTTGTGATGAGTTGGTATATATGGTTGTCTTTTGTAATATCGGAAAGAGGTATTGGCGGTGTAAATTCAATAGCTGAATCAACAATTGCCGAAGGTTCCGGTGTTTCCATTTGCAGCTTAGTGAGGAGCGACCGGAATTCAAGCGAACCAAATAATTCCATAAGCTTGGCATTATTTCGTTTCTCCGCCTTCAATGAGTGGAAGTTCACAGGAAGCGGTACGTTGATATCAATGGTAACAAGTCGCTTGGAAAGAAAAGCCAGCTCTTTGTTTGTTTCTAATTTAATGCGAACGCCTTTCTGAGGAATTTCATCAAGATGGCGATAGATTTCTTCAATGCTGCCGTATTTCTGGATGAGCGGAATTGCGGTCTTTTCGCCAATTCCCGGTACGCCCGGTACGTTATCGGATGCATCACCAGTGAGCCCAAGTACATCAATGACCTTATCAGGAGTAACACCGAACTTTTGTTTAACGCCGTCGCGATCCACAATCTCGACATCAGTACCTTGCTTGCCAGGCTTGAAGATTTTTATCGTATCGGAGATAAGCTGCATGAAATCTTTGTCAGGGGTGACAAGAAAAGTTAAAACGTTCTCATGCTCGGCTTGTTTCGCTAACGTGCCGATGACGTCGTCAGCTTCGTATCCATCCATCTCAACGATCGGGATGTTGTATGCGCGCACTACTTCTTTGATGAGTGGAATTTGCGTTATCATATCATCCGGCATTTTCTGGCGGGTTGCTTTGTATTCTTTATACGCTTCGTGACGAAATGTTGGTTTGCCAGTATCGAAAACGACTGCAATATGGTCAGGAAACTCCTGCGAGAGAATACGATTCAGGAATGTGACAAAGCCGTACACGGCACTTGTATTTTGTCCCTTTGAATTTATGAGCGGCTGTCGAATAAATGCAAAATATGCTCGATATGCCAACGCCATCGCATCTATGAGATAGAGCCGTTCTTTTCGTGGGCCATTGGATGGCATAAAACTTAATCCTTTTAGTGTTGAAAACGCTATTGAATCTATTAGAGTATTTTCCAAATTGCAACAAAATGCCAAAACAACTTATCAAACATGGTAAAGAAAACTCAGGGATAATTATGATTAAGAAGTTATTCAGGAATTAAGTAGCTGAGGTAATTGTTCTATAAACATTGGAGAACAGCAACGATTCGATCATATGCTTGTTGTTTTTTTAGGATATAGAATAGAAATGAGGCAGCGAAACATCAACCATTTTATTCTTAAACCAAATCAGAAGGGAATTAACAATGGCAGAACAAAAGCTGGCAGGTGAAATATTCTATCCTTCAAATGATATAATAAAGAATGCGCGTGTCCGTGATTGGGAAGCTATTAGCGCTCAAGCGGAACTCAATATGGAAGGATTCTGGGCAAAGGAAGCTAGTGAACTGCATTGGTTTGAACCATGGACGAAAGTTTTGGACGATTCCAACAAACCATTCTATCAATGGTTTGTTGGCGGCAAGACGAATATTGCGTACAACTGCCTGGACCGGCATACGAAGACAGCCCACCGCAACAAGCTTGCACTCATGTGGGAAGGAGAAAAAGGCGAGTTCCGTTCATTCTCCTACTTCGCATTGCGTCGTGAGACATGTAAGTTTGCGAATGTACTGAAAAGTCTTGGAGTGCAAAAAGGCGATCGCGTCACACTGTATATGGGAAGAATCCCTGAGCTTGTTATTGGTATGCTGGCCTGTGCACGGATCGGGGCAGTACATTCAGTTGTGTACGGCGGTTTTACTGTTGAGGCATTACATGAGCGCTTGGAGGATAGCCACTCTAAAATATTGATTGTCGCGGACGGATCATATCAGCGAGGCAAGATCGTTCCGCTTAAAGCTATTGCAGACGAAGCGTTGCAGCGCGCTGCAAGCGTTGAAAGTGTTTTGGTCGTAAAACGAACGGGCGAACCGGTGAATATGGAACCGGGACGGGATATGTGGTTTCATGAATTGATGGCGCTTCCGATCGCTAATAATCAGTGCAATATAGAAAAAGTAGATGCTGAGGATCCTCTTTTTCTTCTCTACACATCCGGCACGACTGGAAAACCAAAAGCCATTCTTCACACACATGGCGGATATATGGTTGGCACCTACGCGACACTCAAGTACGTCTTCGACATTCGAGAAGAAGATCGGTACTGGTGCGCTGCTGACCCCGGCTGGATCACCGGCCACAGTTATATTGTCTATGGACCGTTGTTGAATGGCGCTACGTCGTTTATGTACGAAGGAGCGCCGGCGTATCCTTTCCCCAATCGTTGGTGGCAGATGATTGAGCGCTATGGCATTAATATTCTCTATACGGCTCCGACAGCCATTCGCGGTTTAATGCGTTTCGGTGAAGCGTGGCCAAATCGCCACGATCTTTCATCGCTCAGGCTGCTTGGCTCAGTCGGTGAGCCGATTAATCCCGAAGCATGGAAATGGTACCACCGTGTCATAGGAAGGGGACAATGCCCGATAATGGACACATGGTGGCAGACAGAGACAGGGATGTTTATGATCACTCCTACACCGGTCGTGCCGTTAAAACCCGGGTCGGGTACGCGCCCATTTCCCGGATTAAAGATGGACATTTATAATGAAGAAGGAAAGCCGGTCGGGCCGAATGAAGAAGGATTTCTCGTGATTAAAACTCCTTGGCCTGCAATGATGCGCACAATTTATAAAGATCCAGATCGGTATGTCAATCAATATTGGAGCAAATTTCCCGGAGTGTACCTCACTGGAGATTCAGCAAAACGCGATGAAGATGGATATTATTGGATCATCGGGCGCGTGGATGATGTTATCAAAGTCTCCGGGTACAGATTGGGTACAGCGGAAATTGAGAGTGCGCTGGGAAGCCATCCAGCAGTTGTCGAGGCAGCAGCTATCGGGCTGCCGCATGAAGTAAAAGGAAATGCAATCTATGCGTATGTGATTTTGAAGACAGGAATTGAAAAAAGCGAGAAACTTATCGAAGAACTTCGTCATCACGTTTCGCATGAGATGGGACCAATTGCAAAACCAGAACACATTGAGTTTGTAGAATCATTACCAAAAACCCGAAGCGGGAAAATTATGCGGAGAGTGCTCAAAGCAAGAGCGATGGGTCAAGAACCAAAGGACATCATGACATTGGAAGAATAGCTGAGATATTTTGAGTGTTGATTTGATTGATCTCTGACACTATTTCACTCGTTATGCAGGAACAATCGTGAAACAGATTTCGTCTTTCTTGGTAGGAAAGTTGTTACCTTGACAATTACTCCAGTTTTGAGTACCATTATTTCAGAAAAGAAGGCGCTAAAATGAATATCCTCATCAAAACAACGATGGTGTTTATGGTTTTCTGTGGTATAGCTGTTGGCCAATTCAGATCGCAACCGGAAGCGAGATCTTCAGCCGGGGAATCACTGCTTCGTCCGGATGATGGCGGGTTACTTTTCGGATGGTTCGATCCAAGCCGATTGACGATGCATAACAGTTATACACTTAGCTATACGACATCCGGCAGCAAAGGATATTCACTCGGCGAGCTTACGAGCAACATTGCATATCAGATTTCGGATCCGCTTTCGGTTCAGTTTGATGTGAGTTTGTTGCATTCACCGTTCAACAATCTTGGAGGCAATTTTGCAAATAATATTTCCGGTATTTATTTAACGCGGGCAGAATTAAACTACCGGCCAAGCAAAAATATGTTTCTCCAAATTCAGTACCGACAATTGCCATCAATGTATTGGCTTAACAACTACGACAGAATGGGTTTTATGCCGTCGTACGATCGAATCAACGAGGAGGAGAGTCACTGAACAGCAGGTTAAAACAAGTGTATGTATTGGAACCGAGTCAGGCTGAATGGAGTGCTGTCAGTTTTCTCGGTTCTTTTTTTGTCAGGCAGGAATGAAGCAAACCAAGCATTCCGACACTACTGCCCGTCCCGACGTTGAATCATCAGCATCAAGTGAACGTGTCCGTACAAATTATCGAATGACTTCCTTGCGCGGGAAGATAATGAAGGGGGCACTCACTGTTCTGAGCGTAGCATTATTTATAACAATCTATGTACTGGCGAATAAAAAAAGTCACATGCGCAGTGAAGAGATTGAATACATTCCTGTCGTCAACAATCGGTCGCTCGAAGTGGAAGTGCTGGATGGGGCAGGGAGTATGAGAGCGGCGCAGCAATTGACGAATATCCTCCGCGCACAGGGATATGATGTTGTGGAAATGAAGAAAAATAACGGTGAAATTGAAGAACGCACTTTTCTCTTCGATCGTTCTGGTAACTTAGATGCCACTCGGAAGCTTGCAACCGTGCTTGGAGTTCCCCAAGATAAAGTATTTCAGAAAATTGATCGCTCTCTCTATCTTGATATAACTGTAGTGTTGGGAAAAGATTTTCCCCGACTCAAAGCGTTTCAGTCACCCATTGAAAGGAATAAACATTGACTGCACGTACATTAGCAAAACGTATTGCCGATCTGATGATTTCAAAGAAGGCAATCGATGTCGTGATTTTAGATTTAAAGAAACTGACAAGTGCTACAGACTTTTTCGTGATTTGCTCAGCAGATTCAGACACACAGGTGAAAGCTATCGCCGATTCAGTGGAGAATGGCATGGAAGCACTTGGCGAAAATGTATGGCACAAAGAGGGTTATCATGCATTACGGTGGATTGTACTGGATTATGTTGATGTGGTCGTTCACGTTTTTCACAAAGAAGAAAGGTCATTCTACAACCTTGATCGTCTCTGGGGTGATGCGAAGAGAACAGAAGTACAAGATCCATTAGCTGTTGCAAAACCGCCGGCAAAAAAACGCCGAGCGACTATACGCAAACCGATAAAGAAGAACCAAACGGAAACAGAATGAAGAAGTATCTTACAGAAAAAGTTGGTGATGCTCTCAAATCCCTTTCGTACAGCGGGAATGCAAAGTTGACATTTGACAAACCGAAGGATGCAGCACACGGCGACTTGACGACGAACATTGCGATGCTGTTAGCGAAGTCGGAAAAGAAGAATCCTCGTGCGGTGGCGCAGGAAATTATCGGCAAGCTCAAAGTAGATCCGAAATATGTTTCGAAGGTTGAAATTGCAGGGCCGGGATTTATTAATTTTTGTTTTACAGCAGAATTCTATACTGCACAGATTGGCGATATCCTGAAACATGCAGAATCGTTTGGAGAAATAAATATTGGCGGCGGTAAAAAAACGCAAGTGGAGTATGTAAGTGCGAATCCAACGGGGCCGTTAAGCGTTGGTCACGGCCGCCAGGCGGCAATTGGCGATACGATTGCGAATCTACTTGTGTGGACGGGACATGATGTTACCCGGGAATACTATTACAACAATGCGGGGCGCCAGATGCGCATGCTTGCAGAATCAACGTATGCGCGGTACAAGCAATTGTTCGATTCTTCGTACATATTTCCAGAAGATGGTTATCAAGGCGACTATATCCGCGAAATTGCTGATGATTTAAAAATAGATCGCGGCGATTCCATCGTACTCTTGCCATTAGAAGAAGCTTTAACAGCATGCAAAGAATTTGCAGAACAGGAATTGTTTCAGGCAATAAAAAAGGTACTTGCTCGAATGGGCGTCGTGCATGATGTTTATTTTAATGAGGATTCGCTTTATAAAATCGGAAAAATTGAGGAAGTGATAAAAGAGTTTCGAAATAAAGAACTCGCATACGATCAAGACGGTGCTGTCTGGCTGAAGACGAGTTCATTAGGACTTGAGCAGGATCGCGTTATAGTTAAATCCACCGGTGAACCGACATATCGCTTACCTGACATTGCGTATCACCGGGAAAAATTCCGGCGCGGTTTCGAGCTCATTGTGGATGTTTTCGGTGCGGATCACATTGCAACTATTCCGGATGTTCTGGCAGGCATAAAAGCCCTTGGCTACGACCCTGAAAAAGTGAAAGTTGTCATTCACCAATTCGTTACGCTTATGCGCGATGGCGAACAAGTCAAAATGTCCAAACGGCTTGCGAATTTTGTGACGCTTGATGAGTTAATAGACGAAGTCGGACCGGATGCAGTTCGGTATTTCTTTTTGATGCGTTCTACATCCAGCCATCTGGAATTCGATTTAAACCTTGCCAAAGAACAATCGGAGAAAAATCCGGTTTATTACCTGCAATATGCGCATGCCAGAATAGCCAGTATTCTTCGTTTTGCACAGGAACAAGGAACATATAATACATCAGATTCCCTTACAGGCATCGACTATAGTTTGCTCAAGGGGCCGACAGAAATCGCATTGACAAAACTGCTTCTTGATTTTCCCGAGACAATTGAATCTTGCGCGATGAATTTTGAGCCGCATTGGCTGACGACGTATTTGCAAGAAGTTGCAACTGCTTTTCATAAATTCTATCATGAGCACCGCATTGTCATTCCTGAGGTAGATTTAGCGAAAGCGCGGCTTGCCCTCTGCTTTGCAACGAAGACAGTCCTCGCAAACGGATGCAAAATCCTCGGCATTGAAGCTCCCGAGCGAATGTAAAGGAATGCGTTGACATTTGTAAATTAATTCTGTAGTTTTTCAACAACAGAAATTAATAAGAGGTTATTGAATCCTTCCATTGTTACTGCGTTTTTAATACTTCTGATAGTACTTTGAACGTTTATATTCGCCATTAAAGAGGCGAGTTACGTTTCCCTTCATGTATAAAGTGTATTGAGATGCCATGTTTTGAAATACGGGCATTCTTTTGTAGATTTATGCGAGAATGACTATGATGAGCTTTAAAAACGGTGATATTAACGATGTAATTATTCGCGATTTGACGAAATACCAGGATAATCGTGGCTGGTTAATGGAATTATTCCGAAACGATATCATTGCGGAAGAATTTATTCCCGCTATGTCGTACATCTCGCAGACAGAACCAGGCATTGCGCGCGGACCGCACGAACATAAAGATCAGGCAGATTTATTCTGCTTTATCGGACCATCCACATTTCGGTTGTTTTTATGGGATGCACGAAAATCCTCACCTACATTTGGTCATCGAATGGTTTTTGATGCCGGAGAGCAGAAACCGCAAGCAGTGATCGTTCCAGCCGGTGTTATTCATGCCTATAAAAATATTGGATCAAAACCAGGATGGGTAATAAATCTTCCCAATAGATTATTTGCTGGTAAAGGACGCAAAGAGACGGTTGATGAAATAAGACATGAAGGCGATCCCAATTCACCCTTTCAAATGGATTAACTCTCAATGAATCTACTTATCACAGGCGGCGCAGGTTTCATCGGAAGTAATTTTATCCGGTATATTCTGGATAAATACCCTGAGTATCGTGTTATTAATCTTGATAAATTGACATATGCCGGCAACCTTGAAAACCTGGCCGGTATTGATAAGGATCCGAGATATGCATTTGAGAAAGGCGACATCTGTGATAAAACCAGAATACAGATGTGTGTCGTGCGATATGAGATTGATGCGATTGTCCATTTTGCCGCAGAGTCCCATGTTGATCGAAGTATTCTTGGTGCATCGGAATTTGTACGGACGAATATAGCAGGTACAAACGTTCTGTTGGAGGTTGTTAAAGAATTGAACATCAAGCGGTTCCTGCAAGTCTCCACAGACGAAGTGTATGGATCGCTTGGTGCCACAGGATTATTTACAGAAGAAACTCCGCTGCACCCCAATAGCCCGTATTCAGCAAGCAAGGCGTCTGCGGATATGCTGGCTTTAGCTTACCAGCATACATTCGGTTTGCCGATTGTTGTAACGCGCTGTTCGAACAATTACGGCCCATATCAATTTCCAGAAAAATTAATTCCGTTGATGATTGCAAATGCACTGAACGACAAACCATTGCCGGTGTACGGTGATGGAAAGAATGTGCGCGATTGGCTGCATGTCGAAGATCATTGTTCAGCAATCGATGCAGTGTTTCATCGGGGGCGGGTAGGTGAAGTGTACAATATTGGCGGAAATAATGAGAAGCCAAATATTGAAATCGTAAAATTGATTCTGCGAAATCTTGGAAAACCCGAATCTCTCATAGTATATGTTGAAGATCGTCTGGGGCATGACCGCCGGTACGCTATTGATTCCAGTAAAATTCAGAATGAGCTTGGATGGAAACCTACATACACGTTCGAGCGCGGTATCGAAGAAACAATAAAATGGTATGTTGACAATAAAAAGTGGTGGGAACGGATAATCAGCGGTGAATACCAGAAATATTATCAAATATTGTATGGCGGCAGAGAAGTGATACGGAAGTGAGGAGCTGAGAAGTTGAGATAATGAGAACAATATTATAGAAATAAAAGTAATAGAAGAAGAATCTCCATTAGAGCGAAAGAGAAAAAGTGGCGGTGAATATGAAAAATAATCAATCAAGTAAATTCTTTCATGTGATAGCAGTTATTCTATCTCTATGCGTATATTTCTGCTTGATTTCTGTGTCCAACGCACAAATGACGATGGATTCAAAGAAAGAATTGCTGGAATCAAAATCTGATCTCAAGAATTTAATTCAAGCTCCAGCATCTAATGTGCCATCCTTGGAAGGCCCTGTGGATCCCACAAAATATTATGTTGGTCCATCGGATGTTCTTTCGGTGAATATTTGGATAAGTCCGCCTCTCAATTTTTCTCTCACGGTCACACCGGAAGGAACCCTCATTATACCGACGGTAGGAGAGGTTCGTGTAACCGATTTCACCTTACAAGAGGCAAAAAAAAGGATTATCGATGAAATCAAAAAGAAATATATAACCGGTTCTCCATCTGTTACGCTTATTAGTCCAAGGCCTATCACTGTAACTGTCACTGGTGCAATTCGCTACCCGGGTAAATATTCACTGAACGCCACAGATCGAGTGGATAAAGCGATTGCAATGGCTGATAAATTCCAAAAAGATCAATCGTTAGAACCTATAGAGAATATAGAGGATTGGCAGCGGAAATTAAATGAGCGAAAACAATCTAGGAGAGATATTCATCTTACGAGACGTACTGGAGAGAATTACCGTGCGGATATACTTCTTTATTATGCTACACAAAACGATGCATTAAATCCATTCCTTCGTGAGGGAGATGAAATATTTGTCCCTCGGATAGACCCTAAAAAGAATGTTTTTGCTGTCTACGGCGGTGTCAATGTGCAAGGAATTTTTGAATTAGTTGACGGAGATAGTCTGCTTGACGCTATTGAGTTGGCGTATGGTTTTACTGCGCGTGCCCAAACGGATAGCATAGTGCTCTATCGTTATAATGTGCATTCAGGCAAACAAAATTTATCATATTACAATTTTAATCAGATCAAAAATGGTTATTCAAAAAATGTAAAACTTATTGCCGGTGATCGTATTGTGGTGAAAGAGCCACCTGATGTTCGTGAAGATTACCGGGTCTTTCTGGAGGGTGAGATACAATATCCAGGTATCTATCCGATTACAAAAGATAGTACAAGCCTATTAAAAGTGATTGAATGGGCAGGTGGATTTACGGAATATGCATCACTGACTTCTGCCCAGGTTTACCGCGGCACAATTTCACGATATGAGCTAGATATAGAAAAACTCTTAAGCTTGCGCGGTAATATAACTCCTGAAGACAGTGCATATTATCTCCTTGAATCCGAATTGCGAACAAAACGTGAGGTCGTAAATGTGGATTTTAAAAAATTGTTCGTTGACAAAGATTCT
>Ga0182027_10004111_pt1 | contig 22724 bp, 15 predicted proteins | sample 712E1DmetaG_FD_121300 | JGI IMG/M metagenome (GOLD analysis project Ga0182027, IMG submission 121300) | Permafrost microbial communities from Stordalen Mire, Sweden - 712E1D metaG (Illumina Assembly) | ecosystem: Environmental > Terrestrial > Soil > Wetlands > Permafrost | place: Sweden... | reverse complement strand
GCGTACTTCAACTGGTCCGGGAATTTCGCCGGGTCGGCTGCCGCCGTGAATGCCTCTTTCCCCAGAATCGCCGATACCTGGTGCTGTCCGTGGCCGTCGTTGGGCGTTCCGCTGAAAACCAGCACGATCACATCCGGCCGGTAGCGCCGGATCACCCACACGATATCCGACAGGATGCGGTCGTGCCCCCACTTCTGCAACGTCTCCGAGGCCGTCTTCGTGAAACCGAAATCGATGGCGCGCGTAAAAAACTGCTCGGCGCCGTCGATCTTGCGCGCCGCCAGCAATTCCTGCGTCCGGATCACGCCCAATTCGGGCCCTTGTTCCGGGCCGATGAGGTTCTGCCCTCCCTCGCCGCGCGTCACCGAAAGGTATGCCGTGCGCATATGGCGCCCGCGCGCGAAGTACGCCAGCACCCCCGTGCGCTCGTCGTCGGGATGGGCGGCGATCATCAGCACGCTGCCCAGTTGGTTCAGCCGCTCGATCGATTGTTCGATTTCCGGCGTGCCGGTGAAGGGTTGTTGTTGCGCGTAGGTGGGGAGCAGGCCCAGCGTCAGCGCGGCCAGAGGAAGCAGTTTGGATACGGTCATGAGGGGTTCACGCGAGGTTGAGGACTTGCTTGACGGTTCCGCTCTGGCCCTGGATCTTCCGTTGCAGGAGCATGAGCGCGTGGATGAGCTGTTCCGGCCGCGGCGGGCACCCGGGCACGTATACGTCGATGGGAATCACCTGGTTCACCGGCACCAGGGCATAGTTGTTGAACACCCCCGTCGAGGTGGCGCAGGCGCCCATCGAGATGGCCCATTTCGGCTCCGGCATCTGCTGGTACAGGCGGCGGATCACCGGCGCCATCTTCTGCGAAACCCGGCCGGCGATGATAATCAGGTCCGACTGGCGCGGCGATCCGCGGAAAACCTCGGCGCCGAACCGCGCGATATCGAACCGCGAAGCGCCCAGCGACATCATTTCGATGGCGCAGCAGGCCAGCCCGAACGACATGGGCCAGATGGAATTCTTGCGCGCCCAGTTGACCGCGCTATCCAGCGTCGTGAAAATCAGCCCCTCGGATGCCGCTGCCTCGGCGTTGACACTGGCGTAATCGTCCACCCGAAGGAACAGTTCGGGCATGCTGCTGGCCAAAGGCTTGTCCATGTCCACATTTTCTCATTTGTCGGGCCGAATGGCATCCCGCCGCGACCGTTTTATGTGGGGCAGGTTGTCAACCTGCGGCCGATTGTTAATCGGCCCGGCGAGCGGAGCTCGCCTGCGCGCGAGACGATCTGGCCCCCGGCAGCCCGGTATATCCCGCGCGGTTGGGTTGCGGCTCTGCTGCTCTGCGGGGCAGGATGGCAGCCTACGGCGGACCCCAAGGGGGTACCCCGTGAACCCGCCTGTTGGCACTTGCTCAACTGCCGCATTGGCCCGATTAACAATCGGCCGCAGGCTGTAAACCTGCCCCACAAAAACGCTGCGGCCCTTGCGCTCGCCTACGCTCGGATTCGAGCTATTTCGCAGGCGGATCGCCTCCCCGCCCACTTCCAAGTCGCGTACCCTACGCTCATCCTCCGGCAATGAAGAGCCCGTCAAAGTGGTAATCTCAGACGGTAGCGTATCCCGATCGGCGGATGACATGACCGATTCCAGCGAAGTGAGGCCCGCCAGGCGAACGCTCCGCCTTGGGCTTTTCCTGGCGGTCTTCGCCGCAACCGTCGCCTGGGGGCTCGACCCCAAGCAGGCAATCACCCAATATGGCCATGGGGTGTGGACAACCGCCGACGGGCTGCCACAGGACTCGGTTCGCGGCATCGCCCAGACCAGCGACGGATACCTCTGGATCGCCACCATGGGCGGCCTGGCGCGCTTCGACGGCGTCAGTTTCACGGTGTTCGACTCCCGGAACACCCCGGCCTTGGGCCGCGACGAAATCACCACCGTGACTGCGGACCCCGGCGGCGGCCTCTGGATCGGGACCGGCGGCGCTGGAGTGCTGCGGTTTCTCAACGGCAGGTTCACCCAGGTGGTTTCGGTTGCCGACACCCATACCGACAACGTGCGCTTCCTCAAGGTGGATTCCCGCGGAGTTCTCTGGATCGGCGCGGATGGGGGACTCTCCAAGTACGATCATGGAACGGTCTCCACCCTGTTTCGCGGACGGAACGGCATGAGCGTTCATTGCGGAATCGAGTCTCCGCCCGGCACGCTCTGGTTCGGAACCGATAGCGGCTTGAAGAAGCTCGAAAATGGATCCTTCACCACCTATACGGCTCGAGAGGGGTTGCCCGCCGACGCTGTGTGGGCGCTGGCGGAGGGGCTGGACGGCGAAATTTGGATCGGCACGCGGCCGGGCGGCTTGAGCGTATTCCGCCACGGGGCGTTCCACACCTACACCACCCGCGACGGGCTGACCTCCAATGCCGTCATCGGGCTCTTGCGGGACCGTGACGCCAACCTGTGGATCGGAACCGAGGGCGGAGGCGTCAACCGGTTCGCCGGCGGAAAGATCGCCTCCATCCCCAGCCGCACCGGAGGGCTCTCCAATAAGGTGATCCGCTGCCTTTTCGAGGATCAGGAAGGGAGCCTGTGGCTGGGCACGGCCGGGGGCGGGCTGTTCCGGCTCAAGGACTACCCGTTCATCGAGCGCTCCACACGCGAAGACCTGCCCAGCGACGTGATCCGTACCATCTCTCAGGACAACTCGGGCGATGTCTGGCTGGGTACCGGAAACGGCGTTGCCCGTATCGTGCCCGGCGGACGCGTGCTCAACTACTCCACTAAGGACGGTTTCACCAGCGACCTGATCTGGCCCGTGGTGCGCGCACGCAATGGCGATCTATGGGCCGGCAGCGAGCGGGGGGTTCTGCACTATTTCCGCATGGCGGACTTCGCCAATCCGGCGGCACGCCGGACATGGACGCTGGATGGAGCCATCCGTATGCTCTTCGAGCAATCCGATGGCTCCATCTGGGTGGCCACCGCCAACCAACTGGTGCGGTTCCGGAACGGACAGATGGCGGTGTTCGGGACGGACCAGGGCTTGGCGGCCGACGTGCTGACTGCCATCGCCGACCGCTCCGGGGGCGGCTTCTGGGTGGGTACCCGCAGGGGCATTCAGGAGTTCCGCGACGGCCGGTTCCTGCCCGCCATCGGCCCCGCTCAGGGGCTCGTCGGAACTCCCTTCAGTTTGCTGGAAGATTCGGACCGCAACCTGTGGGCCATGACTTCCGCCGGGCTCAGCCGTATCTCGAACGGCAAGGTGACCACCTTCAACAGGACCAGCGGCCTGCCGCAGGCGGGCATGTTCCAGATGATCGAGGATGACTTCCATACCTTTTGGATAACCACCCGCGAAGGAGTATGGCGCGTTCCCAAACGGGAATTCGACGCCGTCGCCGAAGGCCACGCACGGACTCTCAAGGGGGACATGTTCGGCGCGGACGACGGCATCCGTGGAACCAGCGAGTTCCTGCTCGGCTACTGGCCCTCGGCCTGCAAGATGCGCGACGGAAGCCTGTGGTTTGCCAGCTACGGCGGAGTTTTGAGCGTGGACCCCTCGCGCATGGGCGCCAACCGCCGGCCTCCGCCGGTGTTCGTCGAGCGGGTGACGGCGGACAACCGGAAGACCGTCGCCGAGCACAGCCGTATCCTGGCGGGAAGCAATCTGGAGTTTCACTATACCGCCCTGAGCTTCATCTCCCCGGCACGCGTTCGTTTTCGCTACCAACTGGAAGGGTTCGATAAGGAGTGGGAGGACGCCGGCACGCGGCGCGTGGCCTACTTCACCAACCTGCCCCCCGGCTCGTACCGGTTTCGCGTGGTGGCCTGCAACAACGACGGCGTCTGGAACCTGGCGGGGGCTTCGTTCTCCTTCTATCTGGCGCCGCGGTACTACCAGACCGCCTGGTTCTATGCGTTGTGCGGTCTGGCCGTCTGCCTGGCCGGGGCGGCTGCTTACCGCTGGCGGGTGCGCGGTCTGCGTGCGCGTGAGAAATGGCTGCGGCAGCGGGTCGAGGAACGAACCGCCGCCCTGCGCATCGAGGTGCAGGAACGCATGCGCGCCGAGGATGCGGTTCAGCAAGCCAACAAGTCGCTCGCCAGTACGGAGCGTCAGTACCGCCGCATATTCAACGGCGTCACGGATGCGGTCTTCGTATGCACCCTTTTGGAAGACGGATCTCCTGGAAGGTTCATTCAGGTGAATGACCAGGCGTGCCGCTTTCTCGGCTATTCAAGAGATGAACTGCTTCAAATGGGTAAGTACGATATTGTCGCCCCGGAAGCAAAAGCTACCATTGCGGGTATGACGGAGAGTCTTCTCGCCGACGGCCAGACTCTTTTTGAGACACTCAACGTAACCAAAGACGGAAAGCGAATCCCCGTGGAGGTCAACGCTCACATTTTCGACATCGACGGCACCCCGGCGCTTCTCACCTCCGTGCGGGACATTTCCGAGCGCAAGGCGGCCGAGGCCGCCAAGGCCAAGCTCGAAGCGGAATTGCGCCAGGCTCAAAAACTGGAGAGTGTCGGGAGACTCGCCGGTGGCGTGGCGCACGATTTTAATAATCTGCTCACGGTCATCAACGGGTATTGCGGCCTCATCCTCAACGGCTTGATTGTTACCGATCCGCTGCGCCCGTATGCCGAGGAAATTGCGAGTGCCGGAACGCGCGCGGCCAGTCTCACCGGGCAATTGCTGGCATTCAGCCGCAAACAGGTCATCGCGCCCAGGCTGTTGGACCTGAATTCCACCATCCAGGACGCTCTGCCCATGCTGCGGCGCTTGATCGGCGAGGACATCGCATTCACCACCAGCCTCGGCGATTCCCTGGGACAGGTGATCGCGGACCCCCATCAGATTCATCAGGTCCTCATGAACCTTGTGGCGAACGCTCGCGATGCCATGCCCGACGGCGGAAAACTCGGCGTTGAGACGGCCAACGCCGAGCTCGGCGCCGGCGACGTGGGCAACCGGCCCGACGCCGTTCCGGGCCGCTACGTTCTGATGACCGTGACGGACACCGGGCCCGGTATGGACGAGACGGTTCGCCAGCAGGTCTTCGAGCCGTTCTTTACCACCAAGGGATTCGGCAAAGGGACCGGGCTTGGGTTGGCCACCGTCTACGGCATCATCCGCCAGAGCGGCGGCTGGATCGACGTGCGGAGTGAAGTGGGCGTGGGAACGTCCTTCCTGGTCTATCTTCCCCGCGGAGATGGGCAGCCGCCGGTGGAGCGCAAGCCGGCCGGCGCCTCGACGAATAAGGGCGGGGAGACGATTCTCCTGGTCGAAGATCAGGACGCCGTTCGATCTCTTACCAACGCGGCCTTGAAGCGGCACGGCTATCTTGTCATCGAAGCGCCCGATGCAGAGGAGGCCATCGCCGCTGCCGCCCGGCATCCCGGGCGGATTCACTTGTTGCTGACCGATGTTGTGCTGCCAGGAATGAACGGCAAGGAGCTATCGGAACGGCTGAAGGCCCTGCGCCCCGATCTGAAGGTGCTCTTTATCTCTGGTTACACGGCGGATGTGATTGCCCACCGTGGAGTGCTCGACGATGGCGTGTCGTTCCTGCCCAAGCCCTTCGATCTGCGCGAATTGGCTGCCAAGGTTCGAGATCTGCTGGGCGCCCCGTCCGAGCCCGCGCCCGGAGCGTAAAGCGCCGCCGGCGTTTCGCCCGGCGGACGTTTCGCCGCGCCGCCCACGCTGCCTCCACACGTGTAAGGGCGCCGGCTGGTGAAAGCCGTTCGCCGTCGAATCGGCAACCCGCCTGCTGCCGGCTGGTGTCCGCCACGGCGGTGTACGGGCTTAGCCCCGGAACAGGTCGCACCTTCGAATGTCTGCTCCTCGACGGCCCGCGCCGCTCGGTCCAGTGCCTGTCGAGCGGGAAATCCCGGATCGGTCGCCATCACCGGCCAAAGCCGCCTTTGCGCCACGGGTCAAGCCGGACGGCCACCGGGGGACGGACGGACAGCGGCATCTCGATTGCCTCGCCAGGAGCTTTCGGCACGGAACCTCCGCGCTACGCCCGCAAGAGTCTTTTCCGCAGCCAGTAAACGACGACTTGACAGAAAGGCTGAAGTTCGCCGGCGCCCGATTCCCCGTTCCACTGTTGGAGCCACCCCTCCAGGGCCGCACGTGGCCACTGGCCACGCTTGTCCAAGGCGGCTAGAAACCCCTTCAACGTCTCCTTACGGTTGTTCCTCAGGAACGCCTGGTTGAGGTTCAACACTTCGTTGAGTTCGGCATCGAAGGCCTTATCGTCCGAGACGATTCGTCCGTCGCTTACGAACCGGATCGCATCCTCGACTCGATGCATTGGGTTTGCCGGATTTCGCGACAGGTCCCGATTCCCTTTCCGGGTATCGCAGGTTTGATCTCTGCCTGTTCTCCCCTCGTTTCCCATGCATGCGCCAAGCAAGTTAGAGTAATCAAGCTGCTCGGCAAGGTGATTAGCCTGGCAGTGCCAGTGCTCGATTTTTGCCGAGCCGCGTTCGGCACGAATCCGCGAGAGGCAATAACAGCAGAGCCCTCGCTGCTCCTTCACGACGTGAGCCCTTAAGGCATCCTTGTCGCGATAGCCCTCGTAATCCGCACCTGGAACCGAGCGGTGCTCAGCAAGGCTGGCAGGCTCCCTGCCCTTCGGAATCGTCCTCATACCGGGGATTCCAGAAAGGTCATCAATGCGCGGGCTCGTGTCACTTCGGGATCATCCGAGCCGAGTTTCGCCTCCACTTCGGCTAACAACCGCCGGGCACAGTCGAAGTCCTCGCCGTCGATCGACCTGAAAAGACGCGTCAAAAGGTCCTCGACGGAACCGTTTCGGGATCTCGTGCCCATTACCTCTTCTAGGACGCGGCTGGAATCGACGCCGAACGAACGTGGGGGCGTCGTTGTCTCACCACCGTCCAGCAATCTGATCTCATCGGGTTGAACCTCGCCGACAAGCTGCGGCGAATGCGTTGTGGCAATGAACTGAATAGAAGGAAAGGTGTCCTCCAGGTCATGGATCACGCGCCGCTGCCACTTTGGATGGAGATGCAGATCTAACTCATCGACCATCACGACACCCGGTGTCTCCCGCAACGCGCCACTTGCGAGATGCGGGTTCAGAATCGCGGCGCGCGATGCCAGGTCGCCCACAAGCGTGAGCATGATGCGCTGCCCGTCGCTCAGATTCTTGAAAAGCTGCGGCCCATAATTATCCAGCAAGATGACAAGGTCGTCGTATCGGCCGTCATAGAAGAGAGACTTGGCCCCCTCCACGCACCTCATGATAGCGCCCTTAACCACACTGAGAGCAACGGTGTCCTGCCCCAAAGGGAGCGATGCTGTAGTCTGATCTCGAATCCAGGCAAGCAGTGCCGTTTCCTGAATCGTGAAATTAAAACAATCGCGATAGCCATCGAGTCGTGACGGCTTCCGCCGTGTCCTGTCTCCTCCGGTACTGCGAGTGCGATGACCCTTTTCAAACCACAACCGTTCAGTACCATAGGTGCAGATGAGCGGAAGCGTGATCTCCTCTCCGGCCCTCACGCGCCGCTCAGCCCCGCTTGCAGCTTCGCTGATGGCCTTGGCATTGACAATCGTCGTTCGGCCACCCTCGCGTTGCAGCTCTCTAGCCCAACGAATGCTCTGCCCCATCACAACGCCACTACATTCGATCCGGGAAGGAAACTGCTTTTCAAAAGTGTAGCTGTCCAAATGTGCGTGTGCGGCGACGCGGACTTCTTCGGGGCTGATGCCTGGACTACTCTCGAACCCCCGAAGGCCGAGAAACCAGCTCCCAACCCCAACCGCAAGGGCATCCAAAACCGAGGTCTTACCGGTGGCGTTGTCACCCACGAGCAGATTGAAACGTGGATTGAAGCTGAATTCACGGTGCGCGAAACCGTTGAAGTTCTCGATCGCGAGATGGTCAATCTGCATTTGTGATCCTCATCTGTGCCGTCGATCATAGCTTAGCGAATCGAGGCCATCCACAGCTACGGCAACCACTCCAGCGCTGGGGCTCGAACTCCTTGGGGGCCGGCCGCCCGACGCCCGGCCAGTAGCCGGGGACGGCACAAATTCGCCGGCCCACTTGTGACAAGTTCGGCCTGATCGCTTCCTAGGGGTGCCATTACCACCCGGCAACGCTGTTCTCACATTGACGAAGCCCGGCCCCGGCTGCGCATGTGACCGGCCCGCCCTCGTTCCCCCCACGGCCCCACCCTGGCGTCCGTCCCCCAAATCGCTTTCACAAGACAGCGAGACCGCTAACCCCTTTGCGTTCTTCCTTCTCCCGCGCCGAATTTCAGACTCCAGCCCACCCTCGTGGTATTGCTGAAAGCAGGAGGCCTATGTCCGCTACCACCAGAGTCGTTCCTCCCCGGCCCTTCGCGCCTGAACCGCCCGCCCTCGCTCTCCCCGAGGCTCTCCCACCACAAGCCCGCAAGTTAAACAGTTTCAATCCCTTCCGCCGCTGCCAGGCGCAAATCGGGCACCCCCGCCGCGGCATCGCACAAAAATACCGAACGAACCCAATTTCCACTCCCAACCCTAAGAACAGACGCCGCTTACGCCTCCCAAATACGAACCCAATCCAAACCGGCGCATCTCACCCGGCAGCCGGCCCCGTTCCTCCTGCTTCACCGGCACCTGGAAGGCCGCCGCTCCACTCCCACGACGCGGCCTGCCAGCCCCCAGCCCCGCCGGGTCCCCCAATGCCCATTTCTGAATCCGACCCAACCTTCGCTAGAATCAAGGTTACCCGTCTCATCATGCCATCCGAGACCTTTGAACAACTGCTGGACCGCGCTGCTTCCCTGTGTGGAATCGATCCGGGCTTCTGGGACATCTGGGGCCGGTATCACCAGACCTCCGTGGAAGCCAAACAAGCGCTGCTGCGCGCTCTCGGAATGGACGCTTCCGGTCCCGCCGAACTCGAACGCGCCCTGGCCCGGCGCACCCAAGCCAACTGGGAGCGCCTGGTGGATCCCGTTACCGTGGCTGCCGAATCCGCCGCCGCGGAACTGCCTCTGCGGATTCCCGTTGAGTGCCTGGGAGATAGAGCCGGCGTTACCGTCACCCGCGAGGATGGCGAGACCGCGGAGTTCCAGGTGAACCTCTGGGATCTGCCGCAAACCGGGTCCATCGAGATGGACGGCCGCACCTGGGTGCGCAAGCAGGCGCGCCTCCCCATTGCCCTGCCCCTGGGATACCACCAGATCGCCGTGCGCGTGGGAAACGCCTCGGCCTCCACGCGCTACATCGTCACCCCCGAGCGCGCCTGGTCGGACCCGCACCTCGGACGCCATGGCCGCGCGGCCGGGGTTGCCGTCAGCCTCTACGGAGTCCGCTCCGATCGCAACTGGGGCTGCGGCGATTTCCGCGACCTGCTCGACCTGGTGGATTGGGTGGCCGGGGATCTCGAAGCCGGCTTCGTGGCGCTGAACCCCCTCCACGCCATCCACAATCGCCGCCCGTTCAATACCAGCCCGTACCTGCCCAACTGCAGCTTCTATCAGAACTTCCTGTACCTCGACGTGGAAGGCATCGACGATTTCGCCGGCAACCGGCGCGCCCTCGAGTTGCGCGCACGCCCCGCCGTGGAACTCGAGATCCGCGAACTGCGCGGCGCGCCTTTCGTCGAGTACGAGCGCGTGAGCGCCATCAAGCTGCGCTTTTTGAAACTGCTCTTCGCCGGGTTTCTGTTCACTCACTGGCGCAAGCGTACGCCGCGGGCCAAAGAGTTCCAGGCGTTCCTCGACCGCGAGGGTGAACTGCTGGAACGCTTCGCCACCTACTGCGCCCTCGACGAGTACCTTCACCGGCGCGACCCCAACCTCTGGCTGTGGACCGAATGGCCGGAGCCCTACCGCGACCCCGAGAGCGCCGAAACCCGCGAATTCCGCCGCAAACACTGGCGCCAGGTTCTGTTCCACCAGTACTTGCAGTGGCAGATCGACGAGCAGTTGCGCCGCGCCCAGCAGCGGGCGCGCGACCGCCGCATGCCCATCGGCCTCTACCACGACCTGGCGCTGGCCACCGACCGCTTCGGTTCCGACCTGTGGGGCCACCGCCCCTTCTATGTGGCCGGTTGCCGCGTCGGATCGCCGCCCGACGATTTCTGCCCGCACGGCCAGGACTGGAGCTTTCCGCCGCCCAACGCCGAAACCCACCGCCAGGATGGATACCGCCTGTTCGCCGAGTCCATCCGCAAGAACTGCCGTCATGGCGGAGCGCTGCGCATCGACCACGTCATGCGGCTCTTCCGCCTCTACTGGATTCCCGATTCGTTCGATGCCACCGAGGGGGCCTACGTGCGCGAGCAGTCCGAGGATTTCGTGCGCGTTCTGGCCCTGGAAAGCGTCCGCAACCAGGTGGTCATCGTGGGCGAGGACCTCGGGACCGTGGAACCGGCCGTGCGCGAAACCCTGTCCCGCTTCGGAATTCTGAGCTACCGGCTGTTCTACTTCGAGAAGAACTCCGGCGGCGAATTCCGCCGCTACGACGAATATCCGGTGCAGGCGCTGGTTTCCTCCACCACGCACGACCTGCCCACGCTGGCCGGCTACTGGGTGTGCGCCGATATCGATGCGCGGCGCGGTGCCGGAGTCATTGACGAGGCCGCCTGGCGTTCGCAAATCGCCCAACGCGCCGGGGAGAAACAGAAGATGCTGAACGCGCTGTTTGCTCAGAGTCTCATGCCGCCCCACCTGCCGCGGGACGCCGCGGCGTTCCCGGAAATGACCGGGGACCTGCACAACGCCGTGGTCGGATTTCTGGCTCTGACGCCCTCCCAGCTTCTGGCCATCAACCAGGAAGACCTCACCAAGGAATTGGCGCAGCAGAACCTGCCGGCCACCACCTGGCAGTATCCGAATTGGAGCCGGAAGATGCGGTTTACGGTGGAGGAGCTGCGCTCGAATCCCGAGGCGCGCGGCTTTACGGCCATGTTCCGGAACTGGATTGCGATCTCGGGACGGAAAAATGGACTTGGGGAGTAAACTGTGAAGATACGCTGGTTCTTTCTCTTCTTCTTGATCTCAGGATTCTGCAGCCTGGTTTATGAGGTGGTCTGGCTGCGTCTGGCAATGGCGCGCTTCGGCGTGACCACGCCCATGGTTTCCATCGTCCTGTCGGTGTTCATGGCGGGGCTGGGGATCGGGTCGTGGGCCGGCGGCCTTCTCATGCGGCGCTGCCGGCGGTCGGCCGCGGCCGTTCCCCTCCGCCTGTATGCCGCGGTGGAGATTCTCATCGGCGTCTCTGGCGTGGTGGCGCCGTGGATGATGGATGCGGGCTACAACTGGCTGCGCTCGGGCGGCCGGGCAATGGCCTGGGGTTCGTCGTCTTACTACCTGGTTTCGGGAGCGTGGATTTTGGTGTCGCTGCTGCCCTGGTGCACCTGCATGGGCGCCACGTTCCCCTTCGCCATGGCGGCCATCCGCCGGCTGGCGCCCGGCGGAAGCGAGCGCTCGTTCAGCTACTTGTACGTCGCCAACGTGCTGGGGGCGATTCTAGGCACGCTGGTTCCGGCGTTCGTCCTCATCGAATTGTTCGGATTTCATGGCACGCTGGTGATCGCCCGCACGCTGAATTTCGCGCTCGGCGCGGGGGTGATCCTGCTCAGCTTCCGGCTTACGGCACTGGCCCCGCCGGAAGAAGCCGCCCCACCAACCGCGGCCGCCCCCACCCCAGCCCCAGCCACCGCCGCCCCCACTCCAGCCCCCGCCACCGCGGCGTTCATCGCGGCCCCCACCCCAGCCCCCGCCACCGCCGCCTCCCCCCATGTTCTCTCCGGGGGTGCGATCCTCTGGTTTCTGTTCGCCACCGGGCTTTGCAGCATGGCCATCGAGGTGGTCTGGGTCCGCCAGTTCACGGTGTTCCTGGGCAATGTGGTCTATGCGTTCGCGACCATCCTGGCGCTGTATCTGCTCGCCACGTTCGTAGGCTCGCGCCGGTACCGCCGCTTGTCCAAACTGGCGGATGCGCAGGCCGGCGTCTGGGCCTGGATCCTGCTAGGCGTCTGCGCCCTGGCGCCGCTGCTGGCGGCCGACCCACACTTCACCGGACTGCACGGACTCAAAGGGGGCTGGGTTCGCGTGGTGCTGGGCGCAGGCCCCTTCAGCGCGCTGGTGGGTTACCTGACGCCCATGCTGGTGGACCGCTGGTCGGGCGGCGATCCGGACCGTGCCGGCAAAGCGTACGCGGTGAACGTCCTGGGCTCCATCCTGGGACCGCTGGTGGCGGGGTTCTGGATCCTTCCGTGGCTGGGAGAGCGCCGCGGACTGTGCGCCATCGCGCTGCCCCTGTTCGCCATCGGTCTGGCGGCGGCGCGGCGGCCGGCGGCCCAACGGATGAAATTCTTTGGACTGGCGCCCAAACCCCTGTTTGCAGCCACACTGGCGGTGTCGCTGCTGCTGGTGTTCGGTACCCGCGGATATGAGACCCTGTTCCGCGACCGCTTGGAATTCCGGGACTCCACCGCCACCGTGATCGCCACCGGCGAGGGCATGGCGCGGCGCCTGCTGGTGAACGGAACCGGCATGACCTCGCTCACTACCATCACCAAAGTCATGGCGCACCTGCCGTTGAGCTATCTCGATAAGCCGGCTTCCAGCGGCCTGGTGATCTGTTTCGGCATGGGCACCACGTTCCGCTCTATGATGTCGTGGGGCATCCGCACCACGGCCGTGGAACTGGTGCCCAGCGTGCCGCGCACCTTCGGGTTTTTTCACAGTGACGGCCCCGAGCTTCTGAAATCGCCGCTGGCACGGATGGTGGTCGACGACGGCCGCCGGTACCTCGACCGCTCGCGGGAGAAATTCGACGTGATCGCGGTGGATCCGCCGCCGCCGGTCGGCGCCCCGACATCCAGCCTGCTGTATTCGCGCGAGTTCTACGCCGTCCTGAAGTCGCATTTGCGCCCGGGCGGGATCGTGCAGATCTGGTTCCCCGGTGGCGGCGCGATGCAGTACTCTGACGGAGTGACCCAGGCTTCGGTCGCCAAGGCGCTTCGCGACTCGTTTCCGTACCTGCGCGCCTACCAATCCATCGAAGGTTGGGGACTCCACTTCCTGGCGCGCATGGAGCCGTTTCCCGTGGTGGAGAACGGCGAGATGCCCCAGAAACTGCCGGCTGCGGCCGCCGCGGACCTGGTGGAGTGGAACCATAACGTGACGCCGCGGCAATTGCTGATCGACGTTCTGAGCCGCGAGAAATCGCTGGACAGCCTGATCGCGCCCGCGCCCTCGGTCCCGCCCATCGGCGACGACCGGCCCATCAACGAGTATTACCTCCTGCGCGAGGTGGGCGGCCGGCTGGGTCTCCGGATGTATGCCGCTGTTGGAAAGGCCGCCCCGCGGCGCCTCTACTCCACCCGGTAATTCGGCGCTTCCTTCGTGATGATCACGTCGTGCACGTGACTTTCCCGCAGACCCGCCGGCGAAACCCGCAGGAAGCGCGCCTTGTCCTGCAACTCCCGGATGTTGTTCGCGCCGCAGTAGCCCATGCCGCTGCGCAAGCCGCCCACGAGCTGATATACCATGTCGGCCAGCGGACCCTTGGCCGCCACCCGGCCCTCGATTCCCTCCGGTACCAGTTTCCCGCTGGGGTCCTGCTCGTAGCGATTGGCGTTCCCCTGCGACATGGCGCCCATCGAGCCCATCCCCCGATAGGTTTTGAACGTGCGGCCCTGGAAGAGAATGGTCTCGCCGGGGCTTTCGTCGGTTCCCGCCATCAGGCTGCCGATCATCACCGCGTCGGCCCCCGCGGCGATCGCCTTGGTGATGTCCCCCGAGTACTTGATGCCGCCATCGGCGATCAGCGGCACCCCCGCCTCGCGCGTCGCCTTGGAACATGCCGAAATGGCCGAGATCTGCGGCACGCCCGCGCCCGAAACCACGCGTGTGGTGCAGATCGAACCCGGACCGATGCCCACTTTGACGCCGTCCACGCCCAGCGAAATCAGATCGCGCGCACCCTCGTAAGTGGCCACGTTGCCGGTAACCAGTTCCACCTCCGGCAGCTTGCTCTTGATCGCGCGCACCGCCGCCAGCACCCGTCCCGTGTGCCCGTGCGCGGTATCGATGGCCAGCACGTCCACCTTGCGCTTCACCAGTTCCTGAGCGCGCTCCAGGTAATCGCCCGTGGCGCCGATGGCCGCGCCCACCCGCAGCCGGCCCTGGCTGTCCTTCGCCGAGTTGGGGTACTTCAACTTCTTCTGGATGTCCTTGACCGTGATCAGTCCCTTCAGGTAGTACTGATCGTCCACCACCAGTAGTTTCTCCACGCGATGCTGATGCAGGATGGCCTCGGCCTGTTCCAGCGTGGTGCCCACCGGCACGGTGATGAGGTTCTCCTTGGTCATCACCTCCGCGATGGGCAAATCGAAGCGCGTTTCGAAACGCAGGTCGCGGTTGGTGAGAATGCCGACCAGCTTTCCATCCTGGGTGACGGGCACGCCGGAGATGCGATACCGCCTCATCACCTCCTGCGCATCGGCGATGGTCTTCTCGGGACCGATGGTCACGGGATCCACGATCATCCCGCTTTCACTGCGTTTCACCTTGTCCACTTCCTCGGCCTGGCGCGCCACGGTCATGTTGCGGTGAATGATGCCGATGCCGCCCTGCTGCGCCAAGGCGATGGCCAGGTGCGACTCCGTCACCGTATCCATGGCGGCGGAAACGATCGGTATGTTGAGCGCGATCTTGCGCGTGAACGACGTGCGGGTGTCGACCTCGGCCGGCAGCACGTCGCTGCGGGCCGGTTCGAGCAAAACATCGTCGAAGGTTAGGCCTTCGGTGAGCGGGTCTCGAATCATAGGGGTTCTTCCATGATAGCGTGTGTCGATGGCGGGGCAGGCGGCCCGCTTGCCTATTCCGCCTTCCGCACCCGGAGGCCGCTCCACTGCTCGGCCACCACGATGGAGTTGGCGGGATTCCGGGGATCGTACTTCACCGCGACCGGACCGACTTCCGAGTAATCGCGCGGCAGATACTCCTGCAGCGTGGTCACGTCCTGCGACGCGGTGTACTCCACGCCCCGCACGCCGTAGGAGTAGAACAGCACGTCGTCGCGGATCTCCGCCAATTCGGCGTCGGCCATTTTTCCGCGGGCCGCCAGCGCCTCACGCCGCCGCCGTTCGCGTTCTTCCGCCGTGATGCGCGAACGCCGCCACGCCCGGTATCCTAGAACCGCGCCCGTTGCCAGGAGCGCTCCGGCCAGGGCCAGCGCAACGGCCCGCACAGCCGGGTTGGAGAGCAACCCGATCCACATGTCCGCGCGCCGTCAACCCGCCCCGGGCGCCGCCATCATCCCGTTCCGCATGAGCGGACGCCACACCCTGGCGGGCTCCGTGGAGACCATTTCGGCGCCCATATCGCCGTTCCCGATGCCCCAACTCGCGCTCCTTCCACGCTCATTCAGGTTTGTGGTGTCGAGGAACAACTTCATGACGCCCTCCCTCAGGTTCCATTGTCAATTTTAGCAAAGGACCCGGTCGGGAACCGGCGTCCCCGAGGGCAGCGCGGATGCCGGGGCGGAGTAGTGGCCGGGGCGGCTGTAGGGAACCGGCGTCCCCGTGAGGCGGAGTTGTGGCCGGGGCGCGGTGGTATCTGGGGCGGCTGTAGGGAACCGGCGTCCCCGTGGGCGGAGTAGTGCCTGAGTCAAGCGTGTTGGCTGGCGCGGCTGTAGGGAACCGGCGTCCCGGCGGGCGGAGTAGTGCCTGAGTCAAGCGTGTTGGCTGGCGCGGCTGTAGGGAACCGGCGTCCCGGCGGGCGGAGTGGTGCCTGGCGCGGAGTGGTGGCCGGGCCGACTGTAGAGAAGCGGCGTCCCCGTGGGCGGAGTAGTGGCTGAGTCAAGAGTGGCGGCGTGGGCGGAGTGGTGTCCGAAGCGGCGGGCCGGTCACCGTCGCCGGCATCCTCCCGCGCTTCGGCTCACGCCGACTCGAGCAGCCACCCGCGTAGCGCCTCGCGGTGGAGCGTGATGCCTTTCCGCGAATACCGCAGGTATCCTTGTTTGCGGAACTGGTTCATGTAGTGGGTGACGATCTCCCGCGAGGTGCCCACATACTGGGAGAGCAGTTCGTGCGTGAACGGCGACATGCGGACGCTGCCGTCGGTTTCCACGGTGCCCAGCCGTTCGGAAAAGCGCAGCAGGGAGCGTGCCAGGCGGCGCGCAATATTGTCCACCGAGAACCCCTCGATCCGGTGCGTGAAATCGAGGGTCCGCTGCGTCAGAATCTGCAGCAGGGCCACCGCCAGCCGCGGACGTTTCATGACGATATCCTCGATTTCCGCGGCCGCCCACGCCATCAAGCGCGCTTCTTCCAAGGCGCTAGCCTGTTCGGCGCGGTGCGGAAGATTGAGAAACGCCGATTCTCCGAAGAACTCGTCAGGTTGGTAAATGTCGACCACAACCTGGTGCCCGTCCGCCGCCAGACGCGAGACTTTCACTTTGCCCTGGATCACCAGAAAAATGGTGGTCGAGGCCTGGTCCTGGTTGTAGATGATCTCGCCTTTGCGGTACTCCACGATGCTGGAGCACGGCAAATGTGCCAGTGGGTCTTCCAGTTGCCTTTGTGGCGCGAACGCTAAACTGGTTGCCATTGTCTCCTCCAAAGACGCATTCAGTTGACCGCTATTGATGGGGCCCGCAGACGTCACTAACGGTTTCGATGCTGCGAACCCGGAACGTGGGAGCGGCGCCGGCGGAGTTCAATGTCCCTCGCACGGTCACCTTGTGTCCCAAATGTTTCGCGAAGCTTTCCGTAGGGAAACCTTCCGCTTCCAACTTGGCGATCGGCGATAGATTCCGATCGTCAACCAGCACGTAATGCCCTTCCTTCTCGTCCACGCAGCCGGTAAGGGCAGACTCCTTCTCCTTGCTTTCGGATTTCGGTTGCTGCTTCTGCTCCTGCCCCGACCCGGCCTGAGAGCCCGATGCGAGAGCCGGCGGTGTTCCCGCGCTCACGGTGTAGCCCGACAATGTCAGGACGGCGAAGATCGCCGGCAGTGAGACGAATGAACTCCGGTACTCCATCGCACCTCGCTTTCAGGAAAACCAAATCAGCACTTCGCGTGCCAATTTATACATCATTTTAATGCATTCCTCGAATTAGCCTATATATTCCTTCGTAAACCAATGCTAACTAAAGCGTGGATTTTTACAAACGTTTCCTGGGTGGGTTCCGGGGAATCCCCGAGGGAAGCTTCTACATATCGCGCAGATTCTTCCGCGGCGGCTCGAATCCGGCGGCTCCGGCCGCCCGGTGCGATCGGCACAAATCCCATGCCCTGAGGAGGTTATATGATGAAATGGTGCCCGCCGTACGGCGACCGTCATTGGCGCTCCTCACGCTAGTCGCCTCCCTGGGCGCGCAATCCGTCTACGCCCCTCCGGCTGGAGTGCGGCCCCCGATCCGTCGCGCGGGTGCGTCAGTTTTACCCGGCGGCCGGATCATTGCGCCTCTGGGAGAGCAATACGTCACCGGCCCCGGCGCCTTCGGACTGGCGCTCAGTCCCTCGGGACGCGAGATCGTGACGGCCAACGGCGGACCGTGGCGCGAGTCGCTGACGATCCTCGAGCGCACGCGCGACCGCTGGGATGTGCGCCAGGTGGCCGCGTCAACCGGCGCCGCGGATTGGCACGGCGTCTCCACCGGCCTGGCGTTTTCCGGCGACCGCAACGTGTACGTCTCCGAGGGGAACAGCGGACGCATCGACATGTTCGATTCTCACGACGATATCCGGCGCGTGATCGACATCAACCAGGGCGGGTTCCACGACAGCTACACCGGCGACCTGGCGTTCGACTTCCAGCACAACATCCTCTACGCCGCCGACCAGGCGAACCAGCGCGTGGCGGTGATCGACGCGCGTACCCGGCAGGTAGTGGCCTCGGTTCCCGTGGGCCGCCTGCCCTTTGCCATGGCGCTCTCTCCCGACCGCCGGAAGCTGTACGTCACCAACGCCGGCATGTTCACGTACCAACTGCTGCCCGGCGCGGATTTTGACCAAACCCGCGCGACGGGGCTGCCGTTCCCGGCCTTCGGTTTCCCCAGCCCGGAGGCATTGCGGGGCGTCGAACGCGCCACGGCCGGCGGCAACGTGATGGCGCCGGGCCTGGGCGATCCCAACGCTCCCGAGTCCAACTCGGTGGCCGTGCTGGACGTCTCGCAACCGGCCGCGGCCAGGGTGGTGGCCTGGGTTCGCACCGGCCTCCCCGTGGGCGAAACCGAAGATGGCCGCATGATCGCCGGCGGAAGCGGCCCGTCGGGTCTGTGCGCCACCGCCGAACAGGTCTTCGTGTCCAATGCGAATCAGGATTCCATTACGGTCCTGAACGCCCACACCAACAAGCTGGAGGCGGAGATTCCGATTCGCATTCCGGGCCTGGAGAGCCTGCGCGGCGTGCTTCCCATCGGTCTGGCGTATCACGAGAAGTCCGGCCGGCTGTTGGTGGCCGAAGCCGGGATCAACGCCATCGGGGTGATCGACGTGGGCCAGCGCCGCGTGCTCGGCCACCTGCCGGCGGCGTGGTTTCCCACGCGCGTGGCCGTGGACGAGGACACGGTGTTTGTGGCCAACGCCCGCGGTCACGGAACCGGCGCCAATGCCGCCATCGGCGAGACCCTGCTCGACCAGTTCCGTTTCAGCCAGATCTACCAGGGAACGCTCGGCACATTTCGCATCCCGGACGCGCGGGATTTGCCTGCGCACACCGCCTTCGTGCTCGAGGCTAACGGCTTCCGGCCCCGCCCGCCCAGCGCCGCCGCGCGCGATCTCCCCGGCGCCATCCGCCACGTGGTGCTCATCGTAAAGGAGAGCCGCAGCTACGACGAAATCCTGGGCGACGCCGAGACGGCGGCCAACGGGCCGGCCATGGGCGCGCCTCAGCTTGCGCGTTTCGGCGTCAGCGGCTACGTGGACGGCCGCCGCCAGCGGATCAGCCTGCGCGGGTTGGACGTCGCGCCCAACCATCACGCCATCGCCCGCCAGTGGTCCTTCAGCGACAACTTCTATTCGGAAGCCGATGGCGCCGTCGACGGGCACCACTGGCTCACCGGCGCCTATCCCAACGCCTGGGCCGAGACCAGCCTGCTGGCGGCCGTCTCCGGCGATGGCAAGGATTTCCGGGCTGCCGCGGCTTCCGGCCGCCTGGCGTTTGCCGGCAGGGCCGCGTCGGTGCAGCCGGAGGATCTGCCCGAAGCCGGCGGCATCTGGGACCACCTCGAGCGCCACAGGATTACTTTTCTCAATTTCGGCGAGGGTTTTGAACTGGCCGGCGCCGCCGAGGGCGCGGGCCTGGAGCCCACCGGGGCGCGCTTCCTCACCAACATCCCGATGCCAGGGGCGCTGTACGGCAACACCTCGCGCGCCTATCCCGGCTTCAACGTCCACATTTCCGATCAATACCGCGCGTCCACTTTCATTCGCGAAATCGAGGAGCGGTACGTAAAGACAGGCGCCGCGTTGCCGCGGTTTCTCTACGTGTGCCTTCCCGGCGACTATCTCGCGCCGGCGCGTCCCGAAGACGGTTACCCCTACGAGGAATCGTTTCTCGCCGACAACGATTACGCCCTCGGCCGTATTCTGGAATACCTGTCGGGCACGAAATGGTGGAACCAGATGGCCGTGTTCGTAACCGAAGCCGACGCGGAGGGTGGCTACGACCACATCGACGCGCGCCGCACGCTGCTGCTGTGCGCCGGACCGTGGGCGAAGCGCAATTACGTCTCGCACACCAACACCAGCATTCCGGGGCTGCTGAAGACCATCTTCCGCCTGCTCGGGCTGCCGCCGCTCAACCTGTTCGACGCCGCGGCCGCCGATCTGAGCGACTGCTTCGCGGCGAGCCCCGACCCCGCGGGTTACCGCGTGCGGGATGTGGACAAGCGGCTGTTCGACCCGGCGGCGAAGGGGCGGTGAAAGGCGGCGGGCAGGCGAGCTTCGCTCGCAGGGCCGATTAAAAATCGGCCGCAGGTTGAAAACCTGCCCCGCATAGCGGCAGGCCGCAACCCAACCGCGCGGGATAGTCCGGCCTGCCGGGGGCCGGATCGTCTCGCGCGCAGGCGAGCTCCGCTCGCCGGGCCGATTGACAATCGGCCGCAGGTTGACAACCTGCCCCACATAAAACCGGCGAGCGGGTACGTGGGGCGGGAGCCAGGCGCAACGGAATCGGTCAGCCGCCGTAGGGCATGGGGGGCACTTTTCCGAGTTCGCGGGAGTAAACGGTCAGTGCGCCGCGATGATGCGCGGTGTGTTCGACCATGGCCCACACGATCTCGCTGATGGGTTGGCCGCCCATGACCGGGCCGGGCGGGAGCGGCCGCGCCAGATCCTCCGGGCTGTGCGAGCGGAGAAACTGGACGGCGTTGGCGTATGCCGTCGCGAGCATCTGGCGGGCGGCGGCGAGCGAAGTGACGGCTTCGATGGCAGTGGCGTGCTTCGCGAAATCCAGGTCGAAACCTCCGGGCCGGGCCGCGCCCTGGATGAACCAGTCGAGAGTCTGGGCGGTGTGCGCGACCTGCTGGGCGACGGTCATCATGCCTTCCCGCGGGCGGAATGCGGAGTCGGCCTCATCGAGGACCCTGGTCGATCGATTGAAGAAATCCTGGCTGGCGAGCAATTGGTTGGCAAAGTCGTATGGTTGCAATTGTGGGCTCATGGGCCGCACTATATCATAAGGCGAACAAAAAGGGAATGGCGACATGTTAAATTTTGCCGTGTCCACAAAACGGGGCCGGCGAGCGTTTCCTGGACGAGAGCAATGATTGACGAGCAGCAGCGGGAATACGAGCGGTTGATCGCGCCCATCGAGGGCCGGATGATGCGGGCGGTATGGCGCGTGTGCCGGGATCCCGGCGACGCGGAGGACGCCTTCCAGGAAGCCTTGCTGACGATTTGGAAACGCTGGGACCGCATCCGGCCGCACCCCAATCCACAGGCGCTGATTCTGCACATCTGCATCCACGCGGCACACGACGCGCTGCGGCGCAAAGTGCGCCGGGGAAAGTGGCTGGACGCGGCCGCAATGCCGGAGGACATCGCGGATTCCTCGGCGTCCGCCGTGCAGGCAGTGTGCGGCGCGGAGCGGAACGCCGAGGTGCTGCGGGCCATCGGACTTTTGTCGAAGAACCAGGGACGGGCGATTCTGATGCACTGGGTGGAGGAGATCCCCTACGGCGAAATTGCGGCGGCGCTGGATTGCCGGGAAGCGACCGTGCGCAAGCATGTGGCGCGCGCCCGTGCCAGGCTGCGCGATCTGCTCTCGCATCCGATCCCGCCGGTGCGCAAGGAGGAAGGCAGCCATGCTTGACAACGACGCCAACGACGATGTGCACGATCTGATTCGCAGGGGAACGCAGGTGGAGATTCCGGCCGCCGTGGAAGACCGGCTGCGCCGCAGGCTGATGGAGTTCCGGACAAGAGTGGAGCAGCGGCCGCCCAGTCGCCTGCGGACGCTGGCTTACTCTCTGCTGCACCCGCCGGGGGTGCGAGTGGTGGCGATGACCGCGGCGCTGGTGGCGGCGGTGGCCGCGGGACTGGTGCTCATTCCGAGGGAGTCCAGCGCGAGCCGGGTGTACGCAGCCGCGGCGGCGGAGCTTAGAAGTGCCGGTTCGCTCGCGTACACGGTGGTCCTGGTTGAGGCGCCCTATGTGGCGGTCGATTTCAGCTACCTCGCTCCCGGATACGTGCGAGTGCGTACCTCGTGGGGTATCGAGATACGGGCGGACCGCAAGAGCGGTAAGCAGATCGTCCTGATGCATGCCACCAGGACATATGTGGCGGAAGAGGGCAAGCAAGTGGAGAGCATGGCGGACGCGGAGGAGTTTCTGGAACAACTGAGGTCGCTGCCGCGGGCGGCGGACGAGTTACTTGGCGAGCGGTTGGCCGGCGCGAAGAAGCTCATCGGATATCGCTTGCGCAAGGCGCCGGCCAACACCGGAATCCAGGGGCTCACGGCATTCGACCTATGGGTCGACGCCGGGACGCGGGAAGTTGACCATATCGACATCGCGATTCAGGAGGAGGGCAAGCCGGTCTACCAGATGCACATACGTAACATCCACGTGGGCGCTGGTGTCGACCGCTCGCTGTTTGATTTGACTCCTCCGGCGGGGTACGCCGCGATGGGGAAACCGGGCGCGGCGGCGCCGCAGAGCGCGCGAGCTTTGCGGGCGCAGATCGGGCAGACCGGCGCACTGACCGCGGTGGTTGTTCCGATGACCGGACCGTACACGCAGGCGACGGCCGCAGTGCAGAAGGTGGAGGCTTACCTGAAGGCTCAGGGAGTAACTCCTGCCGGTCCGCCGCTGGGGCGCTTCTGGGACGAGGGGCATTGGGAAGCCGGCTATCCGGCGCCACCGGGCACGCGGGCCGAGGCTCCGTTCGAGCTGGTGAGGTTGCCCGCGGCGTTGGCTGCATCGGTGGTGGTGAAGGGTCCGTGGGGAACGGACTCCGGCGGGCGCTGGGTGGCCTTCCTGCAATCGGTTGTGGAGCAGGGCTATGTGCCCGCGGGGCCGGCGATGGAGATATGGACCGGCGAGGAGGGCGGGCCGGCGGGGCAGTTTACGGAAATGCGGATGGCGGTGACGAAGGGGAGGTGAGCGGGGCAATCCGGCTTGCGCGGGGGGGTGACGCGATACCGGACGTGACGGGAGTAATGTCCCGGAAGACCCTCTAAGGTCTTCGACCGCGTGATTTTGTGCCATTACCGGGCCGCTCGCTCACGCTCGCGGTTC
>Ga0182027_10004110_pt1 | contig 22725 bp, 18 predicted proteins | sample 712E1DmetaG_FD_121300 | JGI IMG/M metagenome (GOLD analysis project Ga0182027, IMG submission 121300) | Permafrost microbial communities from Stordalen Mire, Sweden - 712E1D metaG (Illumina Assembly) | ecosystem: Environmental > Terrestrial > Soil > Wetlands > Permafrost | place: Sweden... | reverse complement strand
TTTCCCGCAGAATTTTGATGAGTCCTCGACTTCATTTGTTCAGCTTGATGATGAAGCCCCACAGGATGCTAAAATTTGTCGGTGGGATGCTAAGACTTGGAAAGAACGGCTCCTGTAATTGTAGTTACAGGCTATCTGAGCCCATTTGAATATGAGAGACAGGCGATTTTGCTTAAAGCCCCTGTTGTTAAACCTAAGAAACAGCGAATGTAATAAGGGATTAACAATAAAAGAAGACGTCGTCATCAAGTAATGATTCGTCATCCGCATGAAGAGTGATGTAATTATACCTTGGTATAATTGATTATTTTATCATCCAGACAATAATAGTCATATAAAGTCATGTGTGTGATTGATTTTCTTGATTGTTTTTTTGTGTCTAATTTTGCAGATTAAGAATGGAGGTTCACAATGGGGGGGGGTACTTACAAACAAGGAATGATTTATATTCTGGACGACGACGAATCGGTGTGCAAATCCCTCAAAATTCTTTTAATGACTTTTGGGTTTGAAGTAACAACATTTAATTTTGCAAAGAGTTTCTTTGCTGCCCCACCACCAGACGAATCTGGTTGTTTGATTCTCGATATCAATATGCCGGAAGTAGACGGGTGGGCAGTGCTGAAAAGAGTCCTTAGTTCTGGCTCGAAACTTCCAATCATTTTCATTTCTGCCGAGAAACAAGACCATATTGCTGACCGTGCTTTTAAAGCAGGTGCTATGGGGTTCTTACAAAAACCTTTTGATGGTCAGTCGCTGGTTGACCTTATTAAGGTTGCGTCAGAAGGCAAAACGGGATCAATAAAATAGCAAAGTAAGAATCATAGAATTAAGACTAAAAATTACTATGAAACTGCGTATCAAAACCTTCTGGATTTCAGGGGGTCAAAAAATAATTCGAAATAATCCGAAAAATAATTTCTTGTTTTAATTCGTGTAATTAGCTAATATAATCTATGGTTATTAACTCCAACCTATTGGATTTTTAGACAACTCGCAAGGGTTGTCTTTTTTTATTTAAGGAGATTACAGAAATGTTCTTGAGAAAAATTTTAACACTTGGATGTGTCTGTCTTTTGGCGGGATGTGCAACAGTTGCCCCCCAACAGCAACCTGTAGAGGCTTCAGTATCACAGCAAGCGCAAATACAAGCCCAGCAAGCGGCACAACTGCCACCGATTAAGAGATACAAAAGGAAAGTTGTCATCGGTCGCTTTACGAATGAAACAAATTACGGAAGAGCCTTGCTTAGTGATGCAGAATATGACCATATGGGGAAACAAGCCAGCGATATGCTTGCTACCCGGCTAATTCAATCGAATCGTTTTCTTGTGTTTGAACGTCCGAATCTAAAAGAGGTAGAGGCTGAACAGGCGATTACTAATGATAAGGATTTAATTGGTGCGGATACGGTCATTTTCGGATCGATCACACAGTTTGGGCGTTCAGAGGAAGGGAAAGCGGGGTTTTTAAGTAGTGCAGTTATTCAAACAGCTAAATCTACGGTGGATATCCGTCTTGTTGATACAAAGACCGGCCAAGGGTTCTTTTCTGCAACAGGATCTGGTAAAGCAAGCACTGAACAAGGACAGACAGCTGGATTTGGCAACGCGGCCGCGTATGACTCAACGCTTAATGATAGTGCAATAGCCGCCTCCATTTCGGATCTTATTAACAATATAATTATCTCAATGGAGAATCGTCCCTGGAGAACGGATGTTCTCAAGGTTGATGGTGACCAGGTATATATTAGTGGAGGCAAACATCAAGGGATCAAAGAGGGGGATATTCTGTTTGTGATGAAGAAAACTGAAGCTGTCAAAAGTCAGCAAAGCGGCTTTACTATTGATTTGCCTCCGGTTAAGATTGCCACCATCAAGGTCGTCAGCTTATTTGGGGATAGTGAAACAAATGAGGGTTCACAGGCGCAAATCACTGATGGGAAGATTGATCCGAGTACAATCAATCAGCTTTTTGTTAAAGAGGGAGAATAAATGAAGAAGATAATACTGTCCTGTGCTTTATTAAGCGTTTTTGCTATTGGATGTAATACTTATCCGGTAACAAGTGTAAGCGCTGTTGATTCACGACCGACACTATCGTTTACAGGGGCAACAGAAGGGGAAATTCTATTTGTTGATGGTATAAATATGGGGTCGGTATCTCAATATAATGGTAATCCAAAAGTTTTGGTTGTTCAGCCTGGAACCCATGAGGTATCAGCAATGGTAAATAATAAAACAGTTTTTCAACAAACTGTATTTGTAGAGAGTGAACATAAAGTGATCAGCATCCATTGATTAGGGATTGTTTATGTATAAAAGATTATTAGTCGTAATTCCGTTATTGCTTTTGACCGGGTGCGCCACTCAAAAATATGCCTGGAATGGCTATGATGATTCGCTTTATTCTTATTATAAACATCCTGAAAATAAGCAAAAATATATCCAGAAGCTACAAGACATTATTACCAGATCTGAACAGTCCCATGCTAAAGTCCCTCCGGGGATTTATGCTGAGTATGGCTATATGTTTTATGAGGCTAATGATTACCCCCAGGCGATTGTTTATTTTACAAAAGAACATGATGCCTGGCCTGAATCTGCCTTTTTCATGGAAAAGATGATAAGGGACTCCAAGGCGATGATAGACAAAGCAAAACCTAAGGGATCATAATGAGAAAAATAATCTTGATCGGTTTGATAGTCTTAACTTCTGGTTGCGCCACTGTTCATAAGAAAGATTACACGGCCTTTTTTGCGGCGGCTCCGCGGTCCATACTTATCGTTCCGGTTGTCAATCGAAGCGTCGAGGTTACTGCCCCCAATTATTTTTTATCAAGCATAACCATCCCGGTTGCGGAGCAGGGGTTCTATGTGTTTCCTGTTAATGCGGTAAAGCGTGTCCTTGAAGATAATGGGCTATCTGATGCTGATTTGGTGCATAAGGCGGTGGTTCAGAAGCTTGCGGCATTATTTGGGGCAGATGCGGTTTTATATATCACAATTAACCGATGGGATGCAAGGTGGATACTTTTATCAACAACGATAACTGTTGATCTTACATATGTGCTTAAAGATGGAAAAACAGGGACAGAGCTATGGGCTGATTCCCGTCATGTACAATACACGCCTCAAGGGTCTTCATCAGGAAACATTTTCGCGGATTTAATCGTTGACGTAGCTGTTGCAGCTATGGAAAAAGCAGCGCCTAATTATATGCCTTTAGCAAGACAGGCAAACGCGGCGGCGTTTACTTACCCGGGCCCAGGGATCCCTCCGGGGCCTTATTCTAAGAAATAAGATAAACGATTGTGATTAGAATCCCCTGTAATCGTTAATAAATTGCAAGGGGTTTTTGTTTGGGGTAGAATCTAACGTCTGTATGTCATTTCCTGTCATTTCCGGTAATAGAAGTTACAGGACATGTAACGGTGATGATAACTAGAAATTAACAGTTGTTTTATGGTCCTTCCTAAATTCTCGCTGTTTTTAGAGTGTTTTCGGTTATAATGACAAAAATTCAATAGAGGGAAGATATGGGTAGTATAAAAGATAATTTGAAACCGAACTCGGTTATTAAAGGTCCTCTTTTTCAGGAGGACATAAAAGTAGTTGCAGTCATCCCTATGGGTGATGTGATTAAGCTTATTGGCAAAGGGCTTAAGACAGGGATGTTTTATGAGCCGGTTCTCAATGATGACCAGTTGTCAAAGCTTGAGATAATGCCTGAAAAAGAACCGTTTGACGGCAGTCCGTTTAAATTTCGGCTTGGCATAGAAGCTTTACGATTAAAGATTGCCTACGAATACGATCCTTATTTTTCTCTTTCAATTGCCCGAGTCGATCCTCTTCCGCATCAGCTGGAGGCGGTTTACGAGTATTTCATTAAGCAGCCACGTATTAGATTTCTTCTTGCAGATGATCCGGGTGCCGGTAAAACCATTATGGCAGGGTTGCTCATCAAGGAATTAAAGATCAGAGGTCTGATTAAAAGAACGCTGGTTGTTGCACCAGCAAATTTGTGTTGGCAGTGGCAACGTGAGTTAAAGGATAAATTTAGGGAAAATTTTGAAATCATTCGCGGTGATGTGCTCAGAGCGAATTATGGTGCCAATCCTTGGCAAGATCGCAATCAGGTTATTACATCTGTTTCTTGGGCATCAGTAGTCGATGACGCGCGGGAAAGTTTATTGCGTAGCACATGGGATTTAATTATCGTTGATGAAGCTCACAAGATGAGTGCATACAGCAACGACAAAAAGACATTGGCGTATCAATTGGGGGAGGCTTTGTCTAAAAACACAGACCATTATCTCTTAATGACGGCCACACCACATAAAGGTGACCCGAAGAATTTCTGTTTATTTTTGGAGTTATTGGATAGAGATGTTTATGGTGATGTGAAGAGCCTTGAAGAGGCAATGCGCAGAAATTCTGCCCCATTTTATCTTCGTAGAATAAAAGAGGCATTGGTTAAGTTCCCGGATCCTATTACCGGTAAGGTCGAAAAGCTTTTTACAAAAAGGGACGTCTTTACTATTTCATTTGCATTGGATCAGGATGAATATGATTTTTATGATGCACTGACTAGATATGTTGAGGACCAGTCAATTAAGGCTTCAGAAGAGGAAACGCCACAAAGCAGGGCGTTGGGCTTTACGATGGCCATGCTTCAGCGCCGTTTTGCATCGAGTATTTATGCTGCTCGCAGGAGTTTAGAGCGTATGCGCGACCGCAGACAGAAGATACTGGATGACCCTGCAAGCTATAAACGTGAGCAGATGGAAAAGAAGTTGCCCGATGATTTTGAAGATATGACTGATGAAGAACAGCAGTCAATTATTAAGGATTTGGAAGATATTATAATCGATCCTAACCCTACGGTGCTTCGCGAAGAAATTCTTCAATTAAACAAACTCATTGATTATGCGGTTCTTTTGGAAAAGCGCGAAGTCGAATCAAAATTAGTCAAACTTAAGATTATTCTTAAGGATCTCAAAATCTTTGATGATCCAAAAACGAAGTTGATTATTTTTACTGAGCACAAGGATACGTTGGATTATCTTGCCGGAGACGGCAAGGATGGCCGACCTAATGGAAAATTGCGTGAATGGGGCCTCAAGATTTCACAGATTCATGGCGGGATGAAAAGTGGAGATCGCGATACTCCTGGAACTCGTGTTTATGCTGAGAGGGAGTTTAAGGAAACTTCACAGATTCTAGTTGCGACCGAAGCCGCAGGTGAAGGTATCAATCTACAGTTTTGTTGGATGATGATCAATTATGATATTCCGTGGAATCCGGTTCGGCTTGAGCAAAGAATGGGGCGTATTCATCGTTACGGTCAGGATCACGATTGCATGATCTATAACTATATATCGTCAAATACGCGTGAAGGAATAGTTTTGGAGCGGCTTCTTGAGCGTTTGAAAGCAATAAGGGTTGAGCTCGGTACGGATCAGGTGTTTGACGTGATCGGAGAGGTCTTTCCGGCCAATCTTCTTGAAAAGATGTTTCGTGATATGTATGCCAAGAGAATTGATTTGCCTGATATTGAAGCAAGGATTGTTAAAGAAGTTGACGCGGACAGATTTAGAAAAATAACTAACTCTACGCTGGAAGGACTGGCTAAAAAGGAACTTAATCTCAGTGTCATTGTTGGGAAGAATTCCGAAGCTAAGGAGCGGCGACTTGTGCCAGAAGTTATCGAAGAATTTTTTATTCAAGCTGCTCCTTTGGCAGGAATCCATCCTAAAGCATTAAAGGCAGGAGAGCGCATCTATCGTGTAGGTAGAATCCCGCGTACACTCATCCCAATCGGGGACCAATTGGAGCCTAAATTCGGCAAGCTTGGCCGGGAATACGGTAATGTGGTTTTTGATAAAGAGTATCTTAAGAAAGACCCGACCTTCGAGTGGGTAACTCCAGGGCATCCGCTCTTTGAATCTGTCAGAGAAGACGTCCTGTTGCAGGTAAGCAATGACCTCTCGCGTGGGTCGGTATTTTTTGACCTGCACACCAAAGAACCCTATCGATTGGATGTTTATTCGGCGTCCATATGTGACGGGATGCGAAAAGAGATTCATAAACGATTGTTTATTGTTCAAACCGATTTGGCGGGGGAAATTTTTATTAGGCAACCAACTATATTTTTAGATTTGGCTATTGGCGATAATAAAACACATTTGCCTGATGATTCTAAATTACCATCCAAGGATCAATTGGAAGTTGCTTTAGTTGAAAAATCATTGAAGCCATTTTTGCAAGAAATTTCATGCGAACGCGAGAGGGAAACGGAGACGATTGCACGCCACGTAAAGATTTCTTTAGATGAGTTAATTCATAAGCAGAATATGCAACTGGCGGATTTGATCAATCAACAGCAATCTGGGAATAAGGCACCGTATCTGTCCGGGTTAATTTCACAATCGGAGACCCATTTAGATGAGTTGAATAACCGTAAGGAAAAGCGCTTATCTGATTTGAAAATGGAACGCAATTGTATGATTGACAAGATTGAGCATCTTGGCCGGGCATGGGTATTGCCGCATCCGGAGAGGACATCTCCATCGATGGCACCTATGGTTCGCGATGATGATATCGAAAAGATTGCCGTTGATGCTGCTCGCAAGTTTGAAGAATCGAAAGGCTGGGTTGTTGAAAGCGTTGAGAAGGAAAATAGAGGGTTCGATCTTATATCCCGCAAGCCGCACCCTCATGATGACAAGACGTTCATTGAAGTCAAGTTTATCGAAGTCAAGGGCAGGGCGACTATTGGGGAGATCGCTGTAACGTCTAATGAATACAAAACAGCCGAAAGATTGCATAAGGATTATTGGCTGTATGTAGTTTATAACTGCGCTTCAAAGACTGATATCCATACCATACAAGACCCAGTCAGACTAGGGTGGGAAGCGCTTGTTAAGGTTGAGCATTATCATGTTGGGGCTGAGAAAATATTAGGAGCTGAAAAGAAAAGTTGATCATGACAGAACAGCGGTACTGTAAAAGACTTATTGAAGTAGACTTGCCTATTAAGAAAATATCCGAGCATGCTAGAAAAGAAAAAAGCGTGCGTCATGGGCATATCTCCACACTTCATATTTGGTGGGCACGGAGACCTTTAGCTGCTTGTCGGTCAGTAATTTGTGCGGCTTTATGGCCAGATCCAGCTGACCCATTATGTCCAAAAAGGTTTAATCAAGAAGCAGCACGTCTGATGAAAGAATTTCGGGATCTAAGAGGTGGCAAACAACGTAATTGGGACAATCCATTGGAACTTCGGCATGCTCTATTAGATTTTATTTCTGATTTTGCTAATTGGGATAATTCAACCGTAAAAGATTTTTTAGAGACTAGTCGTAAGCTTACGCAAATTGCGCATGAATCTTTAGGGGGTGTGCCTGGGACTAAACCTTTAATTATAGATCCTTTCGCTGGTGGTGGCTCTATTCCTTTGGAAGCTCTGCGCGTAGGCGCAGATGCATTTGCTAGTGATCTTAATCCTATTCCAGTACTCCTTAATAAGGTTGTTCTCGAATATATTCCTAAATATGGTCAGCGTCTTGGCGATGAGGTCCGTAAATGGGGGGAGTGGATTAAGAATGAAGCTAAAAAGGAATTGGCAGAGTTTTATCCTAAGGATTCGGATGGGGCAATACCTATGGCATATCTTTGGGCAAGAACAATTCAATGTGAAGGCCCAGGTTGCGGCGCGGAAGTTCCTCTTATGCGTTCCTTTTGGCTGTCTAAGCATGCCAATCGATCCGTTGCACTCCAAGTTGTTCCAAATTCAAAATTAAAGCGTGTGGATTTCCGAATTATTAACAAACAGAAAGATGGATGGTTTGATCAATCAAAAACAAAAATCGAGAATCCAACATTCGATGGAACGGCAAAACGTGGATCGGTATCATGTCCTTGTTGTGGATATACAACACCAGTGGCTCGAGTAAGAGAACAGTTAAAGAAACATTTAGGTGGCGCAAATCATGCAAGGCTCACAGCTGTTGTCGTCTTGCATGAGTCGGAGCCAGGTCGTTTCTATCGGGTTGCCACACAACGTGACTTAGAAATTTGTAGTTCTGCAGAAAAGAAGTTACACGATTTAGAGAAAAAGAATACTCAAAAATTCAGCCTAGTCCCTACAGAACCCCTACCTTTGATGAGTGGGGTTTTTAACGCTCCAATTTATGGGCATAACACTTGGGGGAGCTTATTTACTCATCGCCAAGCGCTTTCTTTAGTAGTATTGTCTAAGCTAGCTTCAGAGGTTATTAAAAAGACAAGTAAAATATCAGATGATGGTGTTGGTATTGCAGCAGCTACTGTTCTTTCTTTGGCAATTAGTAAGCATGCTGATTTAGCAAATGCATTATGTGCTTGGGAGCCTATTGCTCAATGCCCCCGCCATTTGTTTGGCCGTCAAGCTATTGGTATGGTATGGGATTTTGCGGAAGGAGTGGCAATTGGAGATTCTAGCGGGTCTGCTTTATTAAGTATTGATCGAACCGCAGATGTTCTTGATGGACTTGGTAGTAACTGGTTAATCGGGCATACTGAGCAAGCCTCGGCTTCTTCACATCCGTTGCCTGATGACTCTGCTCAGATTTTAGTTACAGATCCTCCTTATTACAATGCAGTTCCTTATGCAGACTTGTCTGATTTTTTTTATTTATGGTTACGACGAATTTTGTCTGACACATATCCATCTCTTTTTAAGGATAATTTAGCACCAAAGGATGAAGAGATATGCGAAATGTCGGGTTGGGATCCTGTCCGTTACGCTCACAAGACAAGTCAATGGTTTGAAGAAAAGATGAAGGATGCTATGTCTGAAGCACGGCGAGTGGTTGAAGCTAAAGGTATTGGTATTGTAGTTTTTGCTCATAAATCAACTTCTGGCTGGGAAGCACAATTACAGGCTATTCTTGATGCTGGTTGGGTTGTAACAGCATCATGGCCAATTGATACTGAGTGTGGTTCGCGTCTTCGCGCAATGAATTCTGCAGCACTTGGATCTTCAATTCATATCGTTATGCGACCTCGTAAGAATTCCAACAATCCATTACGTACTGATGAAATTGGCGATTGGCGTGATGTTTTGCAGGAGTTACCCAATCGAATTCACGAGTGGATGCCGCGGTTATCAGAAGAGGGGGTAGTTGGTGCAGATGCAATTTTTGCTTGCCTTGGTCCAGCCCTTGAAATTTACTCAAAATATTCACGGGTTGAGAAAGCTAATGGGGATAAAGTTGAATTAAGGGAATATCTTGAGCAGGTTTGGGGTGCGGTTGCTAAAGAAGCGCTTAATATGATTTTTCAAGGTGCGCATACGGAAGGATTTGAAGAAGATGCACGTCTTACAGCAATGTGGCTTTGGACTTTATCTGCAGGTTCTGATATTGATTTTGAAGATGATGAAGAAACTCTTGATGATGCAGATTCTGGAAGTGGGGGAATGAGTAAGAGTACGGGATTTTCACTTGAATTTGATGCAGCACGAAAAATTGCTCAGGGACTTGGTGCTCACTTAGAGAATCTTTCATCCATTATTGAAATAAATGGGGATCAGGCACGACTTCTACCGGTTGCAGAGCGCATGGATTCTTTATTTGGTAAAGGTAGCGCTGTTGCGAGACCAGTTAAAAGGAAGAATAAAGAAAATCAGATGGCTCTTTTTGAGGAACTAGAAAAGGTTGAAACACAAGGGTGGTCTCTGGGAAATGAAAAGTCAATTGTTGGGAAAACGATTTTAGACCGATTGCATCAGGCAATGCTTCTTTTTGGTGCTGGTCGTGCCGATGCAATGCGTAGATTCTTGGTTGAAGAAGGCATTGGTAAGGACGAACGGTTTTGGCGTTTGGCACAGGCATTATCAGCTCTTTACCCATCGAATACTGATGAAAAGAGATGGGTTGACGGCGTATTAGCACGAAAAAAGAGTCTAGGTTTTTAATGAATAATATACTTATTGATAAATGGCGAACTTGCTTTTTTGAAATAGTTGTAGAACAGGAAATAGCTGAACAACTTAAAAAGGCTTCATTACAGGGAAATATGAGTGATTGGACGCGCGTTTTAACTAAAGCGGTAGTAGAAACGTCTAAAAAAATGGGGTGGTTAGCTTCAGCAAGAGGATGTAAGTTAGATCTTCTTCCAATTAGTCGTAGTGAATATTTAACGATGGATATTATGGCTTTTCCAGATGGCACAAGACAATGGCATTTTCCAGTAGCAGTTATGGAATTAGAGAATCAAGTACGAGATGAGCAGATTGCGTATTCACTTTGGAAAGTATTGTGTGTTCGAGCAGATTTACGATTAGTTTTCTGTTATAGAAAGAATAAACAAGAAATATCGAAGCTGATTAAGTATTTACGTGAAAATGTATTAGAAATAATGGGAATAACTGAAAGGCAAAAATTAGATGGCGAAGTAGGCATCGTCATAGGGTGTCGAGAACAATCCCATACATTCCCATATGGGTTCTTCAAATGGTGGCAATTTGATAAGAATATTGGAAAATTTGAACAGATATTATAGGAGATCTATATGGACCTTAAGCCTTGGTATAAAGTCGTTGTTCCCAGAGAAGATTTGAGAGAGGGCAAACCTCTTGATGCTTCAGAATTCGCCGTGCATTTGGATCAAATCCGTGACAAAAGGGCCCCGGAAGTTTATCAGTCACCGGAACAGTTTTTTGAGCGGACATACCTTACCAAGGGTCTCAAAGCGCTTGCCGTTGAGGTTGTACGCAGACTTAATGGTATAAAGGTTGAAACGTCTGCGGTCTTTAATATGACCACGCAGTTTGGTGGCGGTAAGACGCACGCACTGGCTCTCCTTTTTCATTTGGCAAAAAGCGGGCATAAGGCTAAAAATTGGAAATGGGTATCTTCAATATTGGAAGATGCAAAAGTTTCAGAAGTGCCTGAATCAGCCGTAGCGGTATTTGTTGGAACAGAGTTTGATTCAATTTCTGGCCGAGGAGGTAATGACGGAACGCCTTTGAGAAAAACCCCATGGGGAGAGATTGCATATCAATTAGGTGGAGTTGAAGCTTTTGAGTTTGTTAAAGAACACGACAAACAGCTCATCGCTCCTTCAAGCGAAGTTATCCGCAAAATCTTTCCTAAAGGGAAACCTGTTCTTATTTTAATGGATGAGTTAATGAACTATGTGAATCGTTTTCGTAGGATAGGATTGGCGGCACAACTTTATAGTTTCCTGCAGAATCTTTCAGAAGAAGCCCGTGGAAATGATAACGTGGTTCTTGCAGTATCTATTCCGGCATCTGAGCTCGAGATGAGTGCTGAAGATGAGGCAGATTATACACGTTATAAGAAGGTTCTTGATCGTTTAGGGAAGCCAGTGCTTATGTCATCAGAAGGCGAAACTTCTGAAATAATCCGACGAAGAATTTTTGAATGGGGTGGTTTGCCTGATGAGGCTCGCAAGGCGGCATCAGAGTATGCAGATTGGGTGCTTGAACATCGTCAACAGATCCCGACCTGGTTTCCTGCGGATAATGCCAAAGAATTATTTGAGGCTGCTTATCCGTTTCACCCTATGGTTTTATCTGTTTTCGAGAGAAAATGGCAGGCATTACCTCGTTTTCAGAGAACAAGAGGCGTTTTAAGGCTTCTCGCATTGTGGGTTTCCTATGCGTATCAATCGGGATTTAAAGGAGCGCTCAAGGATCCATTGATTGCCTTGGGAAGTGCACCCCTCGAAGACCCGATGTTTCGTACGGCTGTCTTGGAACAGTTAGGCGAGTCACGACTTGAAGGGTCAATCACAACGGATATTACTGGTCGTCCAGAATCGCATGCAATTCGTTTGGACAAAGAATCTGTAGAAACGATTAAGAAGTCTTTTCTGCATCAGCGGGTAGCAAAAAGTATTTTCTTTGAGTCAAACGGAGGGCAGTTACGTGCTGAGGCAACATTACCTGAGGTTAGGCTTGCCATTTCGGATCCGAATATTGATATTGGGAACGTTGAAACAGTTTTGGATGATTTGATACAAGATTGTTATTTTTTATCTGCTGAAAATAACCGTTATAAATTTAGTTTACATCCAAATCTCAATAAACTTTTATCAGATCGTCGGGCAAGCATACAAGGAGAACAGGTTAAACAGTTAATTCGTACTGAAATTCAGAATGTGTTTGCATCCGGTTCAGGGGTGGAGCGGGTTTTTTTCCCAGATAGGAGTAATCAGATTCCAGATAGACCAGCCGTGACATTTGTTGTTATGGCACCGGATCAGTCCATTAAGGATGAATCTAAGGTCTATAAGTTTATTGAAGAGATGACTCAGGAATATGGTAAATCATCGCGAACATTTAAGAGTGCGTTGATTTGGATTGTTGCTGATAGCGATATGGGTTTATATGACGATGGTCGCAAACTGATTGCGTGGGAGGCTATTCAGGCTGAAGAAGATGAGTTAAAACTGGATGAAATCCAAAAGCGCCAACTTTCTGAGAGCGTTAAACGTGCCCAGAGAGATTTGAAGGAGAGTGTTTGGCGGGCGTATAAAAACATCATTGTTTTGGATAAAAACAACAAACTAAAAATGATAGATCTTGGTTTGGTGCATTCAAGCGCGGCAGAGAATTTAGTCACATTGGTCTTGAACCGATTGCGGCAGGATGGAGAGATTGAGAAGGAAATTAGCCCGAATTTTATCGTGCGTAACTGGCCACCGGCTTTTGTTGAATGGAGTACGAAGTCGCTTAGAGATGCATTTTTCGCTTCGCCTTTATTCCCCCGACTTCTTAATCCAGAATCGATCAGAGAAACAGTCATACGAGGTGTTGAGGCAGGTATTTTTGCCTATGTTGGCAAGACACAAGACAACAAATACGAGCCGTTTAATTTTGAAGAAGCAATGCTTGGTACTGACATCGAGATTTCTGATGATATGTTCATTGTTCAGAAATCAGTGGCAGAGGAATACCGCAAAAGTCAGACGATCCCATCGTCGGTTGTTCAGCCCGGATCAGATGTGCCTGTGGGAGGGGCATCACCAGTGCAACCGCCGGCTAGTCCAGTAGATCTTTTTGGTGGCGAAAAGGGAAAAGAAAAGACCTTTTCATTGTTGCGATGGACTGGGGATGTTACGCCGCAGAAATGGATGAACTTTTATACCAAGGTCCTGTCACGATTTGTGACTAGCGGCGGTCTCAAGTTGAAGGTTGAAATCGAGGTCAGTTCCCAGGATGGTATTTCACAACAGAAAGTTGAGCAGACCAAGATTGCGCTTCGGGAACTTGGATTAAACGAGGATGTATCTACCGATAAATAATCGGTCGATTATTTCACTATGGTAATGCATACATGGAATATCCAATTGATGTCCTTCTATGATTGACAAGAATTCATAATTATACTGCCCCTGCTAATCCTGCTCAAATCGTAGGATCTATTGTTAGTTGGTATGAAATTGTCACTGTTAGCAGTGCCTAGGTTTATATAATGAACTACAGACGATTATTAGAATTATTCTGGGAATTTACTAAAAAAATTGAAGATTGGCATACTCTTTATTTGGATAGTATAGCTGGCTATTCTATTCTTCATGAACGATTGTTAAATAAGCAAGAAGATGCGAAAAAGATGCTTGGGGATCATGAATATGCTGAAACTACGTTCCAAGATGAATTATCAATTAATTATAAAAGGTTATGTGGTATAGATTTTATACCTGTGTCTATGAAACCATTAATGAAGCAAGGGGAAGTCAAAAAACGTCTTTGTAAAAATGGACAGAATTACTTATTGTTAGGGAATCAATGCGTTGTTACAGCTTATTCTTATTGGGAAGAATATCTTAGAATTGAGGTTGCAATTGCAATAGGTGTTTTAAAAAGAGGAGCTAAAAATTCAAAAGAGACGAGAAAAATTCTAAATGAACATCTCAATGTTGATTTTTGGGGTGATATGAAGTTGATTAGGCATTCAATATTACATAATAATGGTATAGCTAGTTCTGATATTTCAAAATGTAAAATAATTAAATGCTTTTATCCGGGTAAACTCATAGAAATTGATTATGAGAAAATGCGAGCAATATTTCTTAGTATGGGATGGTATAGAAATAAATTACATGAAATGTCATTGCCACCAAGTGAAGGTATTACGGTGCCAATGATCTAAGATATGACTCCATTAATGATAAAGGATTATCTATGATTGATCCAAGATTGATTAAAGCAATTAATAAAGGTCGTTGTTTCGTTCTTGTTGGTTCTGGGCCTTCTTGTGAAATGGGTTATCCAAGCTGGAAAGACTTATCACAAAAAGTAGTTGAAGATTTATTATCAAAAAATCTTATAAAAGATAAGGAATCTTACGATAAATATTTACATGAAATGAAATATCCAGAACTATTTAGTTTGGCTGAAGTTGATTATGGCGATAAGAATAAACTCGTAGAACTTCTAAAAAAAGTTTTAGCGCCGACAGCGGGGAAGAGAGGTGAAATTTATGAAATACTTAGCAAGCTTCCGTTCGCTTGTTATTTAACAACAAATTTTGATGATGAAATTATCAAGCATTTAAAAAGCACCAAAGAACATTTTGAAGTGTTAAGCAATCGACCCCAAGATTTTTTTAAAATGCGAGATGGGGCTTCTAACATCGTTCAAAAATTACATTCCGATTTTAATAGCCCAGCAGATGTTGTTATTACATTTAACGATTATCAAAATTTGTATGTTAGTTCTTCAAAATCATATTTTAAAGATAAGCTCAGGCAAATATTTGAAATGTTTGATGTCCTTATTATTGGACATAGTTTAAAAGATCCTGATCTTCAATATATATTACAGCTAGCCAAAGAAACAGCCAGTCCCAAACATCCAATATTTATGATTTCTTCTGATTTCTGTTCAGCAGATGAACGACTATTTATACAACAATATAATATTGCATTATTTAGATATCAGAATAATGATGGTCAACATGCCAATTTGCATAAACTCTTAGGAAGAATTACAAAATTTATTTCATTGCGAGGCGTACAATCTTTTGAAATTTCGTCTAGATCTCTTGAGGAAGTTGGGACTGTTACAGCGCTTTTTCTATTTAGAAGGCTACAATTCGAAAAGTTATATGATCAAATAGAGCCTTTGATTCTTACAGCTTTATCAACACATCCTGATCATGAATTTACTGATCATGAACTTCTTCAACATGATTTTTTAAAGAATATCTCCAAAATTCAAACTAGTGAATGGAGTATTGCTATAAGTGAAGCTTTAAAAAGACTTGTTACTAAGAATTATATTGAAGAACACTCAAATAAATTCCGAATTTTAGATGTAGGTATTAAACATGTTCAAGAGTGCTATTCAGTAAGGGATAACGAAAGAAATCAGGCTTATGGACAATTTTTATTAGATATAGAAAATTCTTATTCAAGTTTATCATCATCTGAAAAAGAAAAATGTAAATTGTTGGCTGAGAAAGCAATTATTACAACATTTTCAAATAGAGGATTAGCTATAACTAATCGAATATTTTCAGGGCATTACGCTAGGCCAGCAGAAATGACAGATATTTTTATTTGTATTTCAACAATTGCAAGTGAAATAGAATCTAAGGAATTGCGAGGCTGTTTCATAGATGCCATGCATCAATTTATTGTTAGACCTAGTCAATTACAAAAGATATATTTGGCGTCCGTATCTCAAGGTTATTTTTTATTTCATTTATTAGGTCATGATCCAAGATGTAAAAAATTAAGAAAAGATATTTTTGAAAGAACATTCTGGTTTTGTGACTCAAGCGTTCTTTTGCCCCTTATGGCAGCAGGTTGCTATAATCACGACTATTCTGTAGAGCTATTTCAATTATTACATAAACATCAAGCATTATTGTTCACAACAAGCAAGCTTTTACAAGAGACTTGGGAACATTTTGAATGGGCAATAAAATTTATGAAAGATTTTGGAGAATCCTCTCCAGAATTTATACAAGTAGCTCTAGCAAAAGGTAGTCAAAAACAAAATCTTTTCATAGATGGTTATATAAGATTACGTGCAGATGGAACAGTAAGCAATTATTCTGATTATTTACATAAATTTTTTCCTAATATAGGAATGGATCAAAAAACTTTCGAAGAATTAATTATCAAAAAAGGTTGTCGTCTTATAAATATATCAGAAATAACAGGTTTTGTGAAAACTGATTGGGCTGAAATTGAAGATGCGAAAGTTGTAATTAGAAAATGGAGAGAAGGGCAAGGAACATTTCGAGCTGAACTACAGGTTGAAGCTGAAGCTGAAGTATGGGAGTTAATTAAGAATTTAAGATCAAAAAAATATTCGCTTGCATCTCCTATTGATAATTTAGAAAAAATATATTTTCTTTCACATAGCCGAGGACTTGATAGGATCTTTAAAGTCACGGATATAATTACTTGGGGACCTGAAGATGTCTTTAGGTATTTATTAGCTTTGCCTGATGGAAAAGTTAATCCAGATTTGTTGCAGCAATGTATGTTAGATGAATATTATTTTGCTGGGGTCTCTTTTATTGATGAAAAACGATATATACAATATTTTGGACCTAATATTGATGCAGCAAAGGTTTCTTTTGAAAAAGAAAAAGAAGAGTATATATCGCATGTTGAAAAAACTAGCATTAAAGATTTAGAAGATCAATTTAAAAATACTCCTGACCTTGAAAAAATATTTTTTGTATCTCAGATGGGTTGGAAAGAAGCAGAGAGAGCTAAGGCTGCAGAAGAATATGCAAGAAAACAAGCATATGAAGCGGAAGCTAAATTAAAACATTTACAAATCGAAAAAGCTAATGCATGGAAATCTCGTAGCAAACAACATAAAGAGCAAGAAGCCGCAAGGATTAGAAATGCAAGAGACCCAAAATACTTAAGAAAAAAGGCTCGTCAGGCAAAAAAACGTCGAAGAAAACGTTAATATTATTTTAATAAATGTGACGGACACATTAAAAAGTGTTGTGGCGTTAATCATTTCCTGTAATAACATTTACGGGAAATGTTTCCTTGTCGTTTACTAGTGGGCCAGAATTAAAAAGCCTGTGGATCTGCCGGCATGTGGACAACTATGACCAACACCAAAAACAGGTTGCTCACAGTTGCCCACAAGCCTTGGACAACCCCGAAAAACAGGTTGCCCACAAGCTCCACAGGCACTACTACTAATTTTTTGAAATTGCTTTCTAAAGACATGGTATAGGCTGTCTAACGTCAAGATCGTTGAATATAGGGCGTTTAAATGGAAGAATATCGACGGAAAACAGCCAAAAATAGGATAAATTGGAAATCTGGTTTAAGATGCGACAGGGGACAAGAGATTGTTATAGCAGTTTGGATAAGTAAAAATTCGTTCTGTGAATAATGGGCTTAAATGTTATAATTAGAATGGAATAAAATGAAAAGAAAATATAAATGACTTACACAAACCGTATCGAACTAAACCCCAAGATTATGCTTGGCAAGCCGATTATTCGCGGCACTCGGGTAACTGTAGAGCTTGTATTAAGAAAGTTAAGCGAAGGGGCCGGTGAAGGGGATCTCCTTGATGCGTATCCCCGATTAACACGGGAAGATATTCATGCGGCCATCCGGTATGCCGCCGACAATTTATCCCACGAAGAAACTGTTATTTTAACCAAAGCCACCGCCAGTCATACCCCCTAGTATGGAAAACAGCAATAAAAATATTGAACCTATTGAAATTGGGCATAAGATGCACATGGCCGGTCTACCTAATAAATTTGTAACAGCTGCGGTCCGGGTGGCTCTTGATTTTGAAGGTGTTTATGATTTAATGAAATTATGGGCTGATGAAACAGATGAGAAGGAAAGGGGCAAAATCGTCGCTGACATCCAGGACATGATCGATGTATGTTCTCAGAAAGAAAAGATTGATCAATCCAAAGAAATTCCATCAAATAAAGGTAGACATTGAATTAGGCACTATTTGTTGGCCGAATGGTGCGGATATTGAACCGAATACACTATAAAGCATTTATCGAGATTTCAAAAACGGGGGAATGACCTATGGAAAGGGGAAACGGTATTAAAGACATGGTTCTTGAATCCTTTGAAGATCTTTACAAGATCGGAACTGTGGATGAAATAACTCTTCGTGAAATTAAAGCATTGGCTTTGAAAGTAAAGCCATATCCACCCAAAGCCAAAGACAAAAATATGGGTAAATTTAATTTTAAAAAATTGATACAAAGCATTGAAGAAATGAAACTGATCCGCGCCGGTAAATTAAAGCCCGCGCGAGTTACTTCCGAAAATGAAATAAGGGAGTGGATGGCTAAAAAACCGGACGCCAGGGAAACGGTTATGAAGAAATCAAAAGCAGTAAACACTAAGGCAATAAAAGTCAAAATCAAGAAATGATTTTTTATACCTTCAATACTCTTGATTACATATATAACCGATACTAAATATAACTATTGATTATATACCTAACCAATAGTAAAAGCAGCAATAAAAATACTTCAAAGTAACGAAAAATGAATGTTTTTTATCCCTTCCGCCACATTCCCTATGTTCTGGCTGGTCGAAACAACAAAGCTCGGACTTTTGACCTTCCCAGTTAATTTGAACCATCTTGAAATATTCTTGACCTTCGATGACACAATTGTTGAGGACAATTTAATTTCTAAAGGGAATAAATTATTCCCTGATTCTAAAAGAATGTCTACTTCTATTCCATCCGTGCTCCTAAAGAAATAAAGATGTTTTTCATCGCCCCAAACAGACAATCTCTTGAATAATTGGGAAACACATGCTGTCTCAAATAGCGCCCCGGCCATTGGTCCCTTCAGGGCATGTTCTGATTCTTGCAAGCCAACCAAATAACATACCAGCCCTGTATCCATGAAATAACATCGAGGCGTTTTAATGACCCTTTTACCGAAATTATTGTGATATGGCATTAAAAAGAAAATGAGTCCGCTGGCTTCAAGCAATGTCAGCCATTGTTTTATCGTTGGCAATGACACGCCTATATCTCTTGATAATGCAGCCGTATTGATATCTTGGGCTGTTCTGGCTGCTATCAACTGAATAAATCTTTCAAAATCCCGCAAATTAGAGTCTTTTATATTGCCTCTAACGTCTTTATCAATATAGGTCTGCACGTAGCTTTTAAACCAAATCTTTCTTGTTTCTTTAGTACTAAACAAACTCTCGGGGTACCCGCCTTTTAATATCCAATCCCCTACTGAGATTTTGTTAGGCTTAATAGCTACTGCCTTCTTAAAATCAGCAATATAACCTTCTATCCCCTTTACTCCTTCATTTGTCGTGTGCAACGTCTCATCTATTCCAAACGGGTATAAATGCAATACAGCTATGCGCCCGGACAAAGATTCGCTAATCCCCTTCATTAAAGCCCATTGTTGTGAGCCGGTAAGTATCCATTGAGCCGGTTTACTATCTTTATCTATCCTGGCCTTAATATACGAAAAAAGTTCCGGAACATTCTGGATCTCATCAATAATTACCGGTGGAGCATGTTCTTCCAGGAACCCTCTGGGATCATCAGACGCATAGGCCCGGACATCCATTTCATCAAGGAGTACATACTTATAGTCCTTAAATATATGCTTAACCAATGTGGTCTTCCCTGCCCTACGCGGCCCTCCTACAAAGATAGCTGGGAATGATTTTGATGCTTGGGATAACGTTGATTCAAGATTTCTTCGTGTGTACATGTCTGTTATTATAAAGTGCTACTTTAACTTGTCAATATTTACTTTTGGAGTTTTGAAAATCAATGAACTATTGATTATAAACATAACCAGTAATATAATGCCTTTATGAAAAAGGCCCTCAACAAAACTACGCTGTTAAATGACCCTGAAATGCTTTCCCTGGCTCCTCTGCCTTCCGAGGATGTATGGCTGGAAAACGCCCGGACCAAGTCCCAGGAAACCGCCCGCTACTATAAAACCGATCTCCTGCAATTCAAAAAATACTTTAGCATCAAAACCCCCGAACAATACCGTGAAATCACGGCCAAGCACATAACCCAATGGAAACTAGCCCTGCAATACGGGCCTCAATACAAAATCGCTGATAAAATCCCCAAAGACGCGCCAAAACTTATTGGTAATGGTACTGTGGCCCGCAAGTTATCCTCTGTATCGGCCCTGTTCACATTTTATTGTGAACAAGGAGCCATGAAAGCTAACCCCTTTAAGGTGATCTCCCGCCCAAGCGTGGATAACCATATTGGGAAATCCAAAATCATCAACGAAGCCGAGGCCCGAAAACTTCTTTACTCCCCCCTACCCTACACGATTAAAGGCAAACGGGACAGGGCAATACTATCAACTTTTCTTTACCATGGCCTACGCCGGGCAGAGGTTTGTGACCTTAAAATAAACAGTATGTTTGTTGATAACGGGGTCAATGTCTTCTTAATCAAAGGCAAAGGCGACAAGATCCGCCGGGTCCCCATCAACCCATCTACCATTAAACTAATCAATGAGTATTTAAACGAATCTGATCACGGGGACGATGAAGAAGCCCCCCTCTTTCTCCCCCTTAAAAATTATAAGAACGAACACGGAAAACTAAACCACCTCACCGGAGACGGTATTTATAAAATCATTATGTACTACGCCCAAAAGACCGGCATTGACATGAATAAATTTCACCCCCATTCGCTCCGGGCTACGGCGGCCACCAATGCGCTCAACAATAACGCGGATATTGTTGAAGTGCAGAAATGGTTAGGCCATGCCAATATCCAAACCACACGCATTTACGATCACAGAGAGCAAGAAGACGCAAAATCCCCTACTTTTAAAATCAGTTATTAATTTCAACTCGTCCTTAGCTCTACCCGAATCCGCATTTGGCATTTCCACCAATGGCTTTAATAAATAATAGTTTGAGTTTAGGGATCAGCTTATTAATAAAATAAGTCCAGCCAATCAACAAGAAAACAAAAAAACCAACGACATAAAAACAAAAGGCACACGTTAAGCCAGGCCAACTAAGATCATCACCTTGCGGCTTTGGATACATCGATGCCGGACAAAGAATAACATGTTTTAAGACCAATGCCGGTGCTTCTGTAAAATAACGGTGAAAACAGTAAAGGCCACGGTGAATGATGGCATAAACCAGCATTATCCACCACCAGGCTAAAAACGGTGATCAACGACAATTATAAACGGCTTGATCTTATGCCTAAACCACGCCCAAAGTACCGCCAAAACCCCTGTTATTGCCATTAAGAACTGATTCAATTGAACCAGCCAGGCAAACCACCCTAAAACCCGATAAACGGCCAACTGTGCCCTATTCTGCCCAAATTGGGGGTGTTTTGGCTGTGCATGGACAATGCTTTCTGCTTCATCTAATGAAGAGATGTCCTCGAAGTCTGTTTTCTCTTTAATATACTTCTCTATCTCAACCCTGTCTTCTTCTGCTATACGAACATTGATGCTTTTTGATTTCTGTATTTTCATCAAATTTCCTTAAATAAGAATTTAGGCACCTGTTCCTTGTCTTTTTCCAGTCCTGCCTAAAAGCGTTTCTCTTACGCTTCGGCTCCTACCTTTTCAGTAATCACTCCATTGTGCAAACTTGAAACAGTTTCCAAAAACGAAACAAAATCTATCTCTTTGCCACCACTAAAAACCTTCCCGTTTTTCAAAGAATTCATGGTAGTTAAAAAATAGCATTGGGGATTTAAGACCACTTTTTCATGATTATTTCCACCGCTAGCGGCACGTCCATAGTTTGAATATTCGTCAAATCTTCTACGATAAAGCTCTAAGGTCAAAACATCAGTAAAAACAAAAAGTACGGCTTCAAAATCCCTGCCGGTTACAATTGAATCTGTATTGGGATCTATCTTTTTCCTATCGTTTAACCCATACTCCAAGTCCCTAATCATATCTGACCAATTATGGATATTTTTCCGGGTACTCTCAAATTCCACGGCCACTTTACCACCCTTATTTATCACGTAAAAACCATCCGGTAAACGCCCGCGTAAAGCAGTTTTTGCCCTGCGCCCACGCATGGGCCTTTTAGCAACCTTTCTAAGCATATCCTTACGGATCATCCATTCACTTACCCAATAACCGTAGGCATCCAATTTTTGAAACAGTAAACATACCTCAATAACACCTGAATTATGCGCCAATCTACCCGGCCTAAACCAAACCGGGGAGAACTTATAACCATACTGCAAAAGACTCTTTGGAAGCTTCTTTAAACCGGCTTCTAACAGCCAATATCCCGATGTTTTAACAGGAGTAGAAATTGCAAAGTTATCTACCAATTTTTGTCTTTTTAAGTATTCAATTGTTCTACGCATATTAATCCCAAGGACAGTGGAACCTAGTAAATCTAAGTCCTTAAATCGAACCACACGGAACAGAAAAATGAAACCTAACACCGATATAACTCTCTGCTCCCTAACCTCAATTTTTATCGATCCTGCCATAAATACCTCCCTTTGTTCCAGTGAATTCTATTTCAAATGTGATGCCTCAAATACCTTTAGGATAGGTACTATACCTATTCTTTTTCTTTCCACCGTTCTCATGCCAAATGCTTTGAGCGTTCCCATTCCACCCGCCCGCGTGAACAGTGCTTTTCGCTTTGCCCCCCTCTAATTGTGCGGTTAGTCTCCAATTTACAATGCCCCCGCAGGGGCCATTGCAAACTGGAGAATTTTTTA